>Ga0082335_1003451_pt1 | contig 25981 bp, 20 predicted proteins | sample Subgrocontami58m_FD_72375 | JGI IMG/M metagenome (GOLD analysis project Ga0082335, IMG submission 72375) | Subsurface groundwater microbial communities from S. Glens Falls, New York, USA - GMW37 contaminated, 5.8 m (SPADES assembly) (version 2) ...
TCCTCCCGCCTTCCCGGGCGGCCTGGCGGCAAATGCCGAGCCGCGAATGCACAGGCGGCCGCGCGGGTCCTGCCACAGTTTTTCGTCGGTATGCAGCTTGCCGAGCGCGCGCGCGATCGACTGAAAGTCGTGATCGGAAAACCGCTCGGCGATCTCGGAGTAGTAATGGGGCTTTTTCTCGATCAGCGCGTGAATTGATTGCGCGAGATCGTCGATCTGGCCGGCCGAAGCGTTGACCGTGGCAGGCGCCTCGTCGGTTTTCCCTGCAACGTAATCGCCGATTTTGGCGTGGTCGGCGTAGGCATAGGTGATGCGCTCGAAGCGCTCGTGAGGTACGCCCTCGCCAATGGTCGCGTCAATGCCGACCTTGGCGCCGGTCGGCACCACGCCGGACGGCATTACGGGCAGGCTCGGGTCGAGCGGCTTGGCGCGCGCGCCCGGGATAATGATCAGGTCGCGGTCGCCCTGCACGCGGGTTGCGATCGCCCATTCGACGTCCATCGCATTGAACACGTCGATGTCGTCATCGACCACCACCACGTGCTTCAGGTCCATCACCGACAGCGCCGCGAGCAGCGCATTCTTGCTTTCGCCGGGCTGCTTCCTGATCGAGATCACCGCGTGCCACATCGCGCAACCACCGAGCGTGACGTTGATATCTTTTACCTGCACGCCGGCGTTCTTGAGTGCGGCGCGAATCGCCGTATAGCGTGTTGGGGCTCCGAGCCAGGTGTTCTCCCACGGCATGTGCAGCGCGTAATAGATCGCGTCGCGGCGCCGGGTGATCGCCTTGATCCTGACCAGCGGGTTCCAGTGCAAGCCGCCCATCAGGCGGGTGAATTCGCCGAAGCGTCCTTCCGGCCACACCCAGCCGGTCGGCAGGATCTCGGCCTCGAGCACGATTTCAGCGCCCGCGATGCACGGCAGGTCGATGGTTTCGCAGGGCGCGAGTTCGACCGGCGCGCCGCGGATGCCGCCCGCGACGCTCATCTCGTCGACGCCGAGCGGCGCGCGGAAACCCGCGCCCATGATCTCGAACGGGTGGGCGCCGATCGAAATCGAGATTGGGCAGGGGCGCCCGGCTTCGAGCGCACGCTGTGCGAATAACCGCATGTTGTTGGGCGTCACGATGTCGATTCCGGTCAGGTTCTTTTCCTTGACCATAAAACGGTAAATTCCGGAGTTGATCCCGTATTCGGGATCGCGCGCGATCACCACGCCCGCCGTGATCATCGGGCCGCCGTCGTAGATCGAACTCATCGGGATCGGCAGCTTGAAGAGGTCGACCTCGTCGTCGAGCCTGATCACCTGCTTGTGGGGCGCGGTCTTCGTGTAGCGCGGTGCGACCGGATGATCGATGCCGCGGCGCAGCCGGGCTTCGATTTCCGGATACTGGCTGCAACCCATGCTCAGAGTCGTGCGGCGCTGGGTGCGCAGGATGCCGGAAACCACCGGCATGTCGTAGCCGATCACGTGGTGGAAAAATAGCGCCTGCGCGGATTGGTCGACCAGTGTTGCGATATGGCGGATGTCGACCGCCTGTTTGATATCGGTGAGCTCGCGCTCCTGGCGCAGGCGCTCCAGGAATTCGCGGAAGTTTTCGTTCATCGTATTTCCCTATTGGTTCTGGCGCTGCCCTTGGCGGGGAGACGCACGCATGCCTCGTCAGCGCGAGATGCCGTCACGAGGTATGTCGCGCTGATCGAGCACGTGCCCGATGTGGTGGTTGAAGATGCAGTTGATTGGCTTAACTTGGCTGTCGTACGACCGGCACCGATGGGAAGGTCGCGCCACCGGTTTCCGTCACGGCGACTATGCTGCGCAGATGCGAGAAAATTGTCAAGTTGAAGCCGGGTCGGCGGGTTCGATGCTATGATGCGCTGGCCGCGACCGGATTCCGTCGTGCCGCGCTATCAACCGTTGCGAAACTTTTCTAGGAGGATTTTATGAACCGCACAATAAGTACATTTATTGGCGTCAGCCTCGTTGGCGCGGCGCTGTTGGCCGGCTCCGCCGCCGCGCAGGGCGTCATCCGGATCGGCGTGACGCAGCCGTTGACCGGTGCCTTCGCCGCGTCGGGCAATTACGTGACGCAAGGCGCGAAGATCGCCGAGGATCAGATCAACGCAGCCGGCGGCGTGCTGGGCCGCAAAATTCAGCTCGTCGTCGAGGACAACAAGTCCAACCCCACCGAGGCGGTGGCGACGGCCGAGAAGCTGATCGGCAAGGACAAGGTGCCCGTCATGATGGGCGCCTGGAGCTCGACCCTGACGCTCGCGGTGATGCCCAAGCTCATGGAGTACGGCGTTCCCATGCTGGTGGAAACCTCGTCATCGGGAAAGATCACCACCTCGGGCAATCCGTGGATCTTCCGCATCAGCCCCACCTCCGAGATGGAGGCCAGGGCCTTTGCCTCGATGGCGAAAAAGATGGGCATCAAGAAGGCGGACTTTCTGTCGACCAATAACGACTTCGGTCTCGGCGCAGCGAAGGAATTCTCCGAGATGCTAAAGGGGCAGGGCGTGCAGGTTGGCACGATGGAGACGATGGACCCGAAGGCGACGGATTTCTCGGCGCAGCTCGCCAAAATCAAGGCCTCGGGCAGCGACACGCTGTTCGTGACCACGGCCGTGGAGCAGATTACGCTGATTCTCAAGCAGGCCAAGGAGCAGCAGCTCAAGGCGCGTATCATCACCACCGGCGGTTCGAACTCGCCGGACCAGCTGATCCAGCAGGCGGGGGAAGCCGCCAACGGCTCGTACCATCTTGTGTTCTTCACGCCGTGGTTCCCGGAGGCGGTCAAGAACCCCGACCTTGCCAAGAAGTTCGTGGCCGAATGGAATGCGCGCAAGTACCCGGTGGGCGGCCTGACCGAGGGATTCCGCGGCTGGGACGGCATCAACACGATCGTCGCGGCCATCAAGGCCGCGGGCAAGGCCGAGCCGCAGGCGATCCAGAAGGCGTTGTGGAACGTGAAGGTCAAGGGCATCAACGGCGACATCGCTTTCATCAAGCAGGGCCCGGCGGGCAAGGAAAGCGCGCAGAACGTGCCGAGCGTATACGTGGTGAAGATCGCGAACGGCAAGGTCGCGAAAAACTGACCACGCCGCACGATGACCCGCGGTTTTCCCAACAGGGAACGCCGCGGTTTTTTTGGGCCTGATTCATTGTGTTAGGCACTCTTGATCTTGGATCAGCTACTTCAGCACGGCCTTAACGCGCTGATGCTGGGCGGCACTTACGCGCTGCTCGGCATCGGCCTGACGCTGATTTTCGGCATCATGCGCGTGGTCAATTTCACGCACGGTGAGCTCTACGCGTTCGGCGCGTACATGATGTACATGCTGGTGATGCTCACCGGCGCGAACTTCTTCATTGCGCTCGTGCTGGCGGTCGCGCTCGGGGTGGCGCTGGGCGCGGCGCTGGAGTTCGTGCTCCTGCGCAAACTGCGCGGCGCCGACATCGACACCACCATGCTCGTGATGATCGGCGCCTGGATCGCGCTGCAGAACGCCGAACAACTTGCCTGGACCGGCGTGGCTCAGTCGATCGACAGCCCGTTTCCCGCCGCACCCCTGGTGATCGGTCCGGTTTCGGTCTCCTGGGGACGGGTTTTCGTGTTCTGCGTCGCGCTCGCGCTGATCGCCGCGACCTACGCGCTCATTAACCACACCCGGCTCGGCAAGGCGATGCGCGCAACATTCCAGGACCGCGAGACCGCGGCACTCATGGGCGTCCAGATCGGGACTGTCCATACCGCCACCTTCGCCGTGGGTTCGGGATTGGCCGCGGCCGCCGGCGCGCTGCTCGGACCGGTGTACGTCGCCTATCCGACCATGGGCGATCTCGCCGCCCTCAAGGCGTTTGCCATCGTCATCCTCGGCGGCCTGGGCAGCATCGCCGGCGCGACCGCCGGAGGCTTCATTCTTGCTCTGGCGGAGGAACTCGGCGCGAGTTACGTCTCCTCGGGTTATCGCGACGCGATGGGGTTCGTGCTCATCATCCTGATCCTTATCTTCAAGCCGACGGGCCTGTTCGCGCAGAAGGAGCGCATCGGGTGAGCAGGCTCCTCGCCGCACTGTGGGTGCTGTTCCTGTTCTCGCTGCCGCTCTGGATGGGCAACCAATACGTGCTGCACGTCCTCGTCGTCACCGGCATCTTCATCATCGCGGCCATGAGCCTGAACCTGCTGCTCGGCTACGCCGGACAGCTTTCCCTCGGCCATGTCGCTTTCTTCGGCATCGGAGCCTACGCCAGCGCGCTGGTTTCGCTCGGATTCAGCGTGCACGTCATGCCGGGAACGGTGCTCGCGATGGCGCCGCAGCCGGTGTGGTGCGGCATCCTCGCCGCGGTCCTCGCTGCCGGGGTCTGCGGCTGGTTCATCGGCCGGCTTTCCTTCAAGGTGCGCGGCGCCTACTTCGTCATCGTCACGATCAGCTTCGCCGAGGTGGTGCGATTGATAGCGCTCAACTGGGTCGAGCTCACGCAGGGCCCGATGGCGCTCAACAATATCCCGCCGCTGACGCTCTGGCTGCCCGGATTGGGCGAGCACGTCTTCTGGAAGAAACCCGCGAACTACTGGCTCGTCCTGAGCGTCGCCGTTGTCAGCTACGTGATCGTCCGCCGCCTGGTCCGCTCGCGTGCGGGCCGCGCCATGGTCGCGTTGCGCGAAAACGAGCCGCTCGCGATCTCCGTCGGGATCGATGTCACGCGCTACCTCGTGCTGGCGACTGTGGTCTCCGCGGCGATGGCGGGCGCGGCGGGCGCGCTTTACGCGCACTACATTCGCATCGTCGATCCGGACGTGTTTCTGTTCATCTACACCGTGACCATGGTGATTATGGTCGTCACCGGCGGCAAGGGCACGCTCGCGGGACCGGTGGTCGGCGGGCTGATCTTCGGGCTGCTGCCCGAGACGCTGCGCGCGTTCGCGATTCCGCCCGAAGCGCAGTGGATCGCCTACGGCGTGCTGATGGTGCTGGTGGTGTACTTCCTGCCCGAAGGCATCGTGCCGGCCGCTCAGCAGTGGTGGCGGCGGCGTCCGGGCAAAGTCCCCGTCGCGAAGGCCACGTCGTGACGGCCGCGGCGCTGCTTGCGGTGAACGGGCTCGCGGTCCGTTTCGGCGGGCTGACCGCCATCGAAGACCTGAGCCTCGAGGTGAGGGAGGGCGAGGTCTTTGCGCTGATCGGGCCGAACGGCGCCGGCAAAACGTCCGCCTTCAATGCGATCACGGGCTACCTCGCGCCGAGCGGGGGCGAGATGGTTTTCGGCGGGGTGCGCCTGAATGGTCTCAAGCCGCATCGCATCGCCGAACTGGGGCTGGTGCGCACCTTCCAGAAGACGAGCGTCTTCGGCGGGCGCAGCGCGCTGGAGAACATCCTGATCGGACTGCACCTGCGCTCGACGCAGCGACCGCTTGCAATCCTCCTCGGCCTGCCTTCGATCGCGCGCGAGGAAAAGCGGCTCGCGGCGGAGGCGCGCGAGATTCTCGCATTCGTCGGCCTCGGTGCGCGCGAGGGCGAACTGGGCAGCGCGCTGCCCTACGGCGAGCAGCGCCTGCTCGAAGTCGCCGTCGCGCTTGCCGCGAAGCCGAAGCTCCTGCTGCTGGACGAACCGGTATCCGGCATGAACCCGGTGGAAACGGAAAGCTTCATGGCCAAGCTCGCGGAGATTCGCGCGCTCGGCATCACGGTGCTGCTCGTCGAGCACGACATGAAGATGGTGATGGGGGTCTCCGACCGCATCGTGTGCCTCAACCAGGGCCGGGTCATCGCCAGCGGCACGCCGACGCAGATCCAGCGCGATCCCGAAGTGATCCGCGCCTACCTCGGCGAAAGATACGCGCGTGCTCACGGTTGAACGACTGGAGTGCCGCTACGGCAAGGTGGCGGCGGTGCGCGATCTCTCGCTCGAGGTGCGCAAGGGGGAACTCGTCAGCCTGATCGGCGCCAATGGCGCCGGCAAGACGACCACGCTCAAAGCGATATCGGGCGTGCTGGCGCCACGCGCCGGGCGCATCGTCTTCGAGGGCGAGGACATCACGCGAGCTTCCGCGCGGCGCGTGCTCGAGCTTGGCATCGCGCACTGCCCCGAGGGCCGGCGCGTGTTCCCCTACATGACAGTGCGCGAGAATCTGGAGATGGGGTGCTACCTCAGGCGGGACAAGGCCGGCATCGAGGCCGACATGCGCCGGCTCTACGAGCGTTTTCCGATTCTGCACGAGCGGCGCGCCCAGGCAGCAGGCACGCTATCGGGAGGCGAGCAGCAGATGCTCGCTATTTCGCGCGCCCTGATGTCGCGGCCCAAGCTCGTCATGTTCGACGAACCGTCGCTGGGTCTCGCGCCCAACCTCGTCGAACGCACGTTCGACATCATCCGGCAGATCCGTGCCGAGGGCGTCACGGTGATCATGGTCGAGCAGAATGCGGCTGCGGCGCTTGAGCTCTCGGATCGCTCCTACGTGCTCGAGCAGGGCAGCGTGAGTCTCACCGGCACGGGCGCGGCGCTGCTCGACGACCCGCACGTCAGGCAAGCCTATCTCGGTTCTTAGGCGTTGTGCGGAAGCGGCGCTCTGGTCATATTGTTATCCTATTCTTAGTATCATACAATTTGATGCAGGCTGATCACTTCGGGAATGAAAGGCGAATGATGACGATATCAGTAAATCTCAATGCAGATATGGGCGAGGGGTTCGGCGCCTACAAGATCGGCGACGACGACGCGATCCTCAGGATCATCCGTTCCGCGAGCATCGCCTGCGGTTTTCACGCGGGCGATCCGCTGACCATGCGGCACGTCGTGCAACGCGCGAAGGAGGAAGGCGTGAGCATCGGCGCGCATCCCGGCTTCAACGACTTGTGGGGTTTCGGACGCCGCCGCATCGACATGAACCCGGAGCATCTCGAATATGTCATCGCCTATCAGATCGGCGCGCTGCAGGCGATGGCCGCTTACGTGGGCGAGAAGGTCACTCACCTGAAGCCGCACGGCGCGCTCAATAATATGGCGGCGGAGAACGCGGATTACGCGATGGCGATCGGCCGCGCCATCAAGGCGGTCGATCGCGACATCATTTATGTCACCAACGTCGGCTCGGAGATGGAAAAAGCCGGCCGCAGGCTCGGCCTCAAGGTTGCGCGCGAAGCCTACTGCGACCGTCTTTACGACGACGATTGCAACCTCACTTCGAGGAAAATCCCGGGCGCCGTGATCCACGATCCGGCGGTCGCGGCGGAGCGTGTCGTTCGCATGGTGGTGAACGGCGAGATTATTTCGCGCAATGGCAAGCGGATACCCCAGCAGATAGACACGCTGTGCGTGCATGGCGACGAACCCACCGCGATTGTGCTCGCAAGCGCGGTGCGCGCGGCCCTCGAGGCCGCTGGCGTGAAGATTGTGCCGCTTCCGGAGATGATTCTTGTCTGAAATGTCCCACCCTCACCCCGACCCTCTCCCGCCCGGGCAGGAGAGGGAGTGTTCCCTCGCCCCGCTTGCGGGGAGAGGGCTAGGGTGAGGGGAAAAGCAGTTACCATGGCGCAGGATCGTTCGACTCTGGCGATTATCGGCGGCACGGGCGCGTTGGGCCTCGGCCTTGCCATGCGCTGGGCTGCCGCGGGTTATCCGGTGGTAATCGGTTCGCGCTCGCGGGAGAAGGGCGAAGCTACTGCGCGTGAGATCAAACCGGGGAACGGCGCGCCGCCGGTCCGCGGGGATGATAATGTAAATGCGGCGCGCGCCGGCGACATCGTCGTGATCGCGGTGCCGTTTTCAAACCATGCTGCGATCCTCGACGAGATCAAGGGGTGCGTTGCCGGAAAAATCGTGGTCGATGCCGTCGTGCCGCTGGTTCCGCCCAAGGTGTCGCTCGTGCAATTGCCGGCGCAAGGCTCGGCCGCGCAGATTGCGCAGGCGCTGCTCGGCGCAGGCGTACGCGTCGTGTCGGCCTTCCATCATATCGGAGCAGCCAAATTGCGCTCCGGCGGTGCGGTTGATTGCGACGTGCTGGTTTTCGGTAACGACCGCGAAGCGCGCGACATCGTTATCGGCCTTGCCGATGCCATCGGCGCGCGCGGTATCGATGGGGGCCCCATCGCCAACTCCGTGGCAGCAGAAGCGTTGACGTCTGTTCTCATCGGCATCAACCGCAGATACAAGGTCGATGGCGCCGGCATCCGGATCACCGGAATCGTCGGCGGTGCCGCCGGCAGCATTCCCACTGCATGAGCGTAAATCCAGGGCTTTGGGCCGTCGTTCCGGTCAAACTGTTCGCCCGAACGAAACGGCGGCTCGCGCCGTATCTCGCAAGCCACGAACGCGAAGCATTGGCGCGTGCCATGCTGGCGGATGTGCTGAGCGCGCTGGCGCGCACGCAGTCGCTCGCCGGTATTATGGTGATTACAGGCGATGCCGACGCGGCGGCCATGGCGCGCGCGGCCGGTGTGTTCGTATTGGCGGACGCCGGGAACGCAGGGACGGCTGCAGCGGTGACGCTGGCGGCGGCGCACCTCGCCGCGGCGGGGAGGGATGGCATGCTCGTGATTCCGGCTGACGTGCCATTGATCACATCCGCGGACGTCGAGTTGATCGTCGCCGCGCATCGTGCCGCTCCGTCGGTTACGCTGGTGCCTGCCAGCATTGATGGCGGAACCAACGCGCTTGCCTGCTCTCCGCCCGGTGCGGTCCCGATATGTTTTGGCGACGACAGCCTGCGACGGCACCGGGAGGCAGCGCGCGCCTGTGGAATCGAGCCGAAGATACTGACGATCGGGCACCTTGGACGTGACATCGACCGGCCAGATGATCTCGCGACTTTTCTGTTGCGTCCGTCGCCGACGCAATCCTATGCGTATCTGACTGCAAATGGGATCGCGGAACGGTTGCGTCGCGTGCCCCGCGATCGATGCAGCGAATCATGCGCCGGGGAATTGTCGCGATGATGAAATGGACCCTGAGCTCATGACAGGCTATGCCTCCGGGAGCTTCGCGCCGGACCGCCGGCTATCGCGTGAGGAGTGTCTCGCGCTGACGGAGCATGCGGATCTCGACGCGCTGATGCGGGCGGCGGCCGCGCGGCGCGACGCTGCGCACGGCGCCGTGGTGACGTATTCGCGCAAGGTTTTTATTCCGCTGACGCGGCTTTGCAGGGACGTGTGCCACTACTGCACGTTTGCCCAGCCGCCGCGGCAAGGCGAAGCACCTTACCTGACGCTTGACGAGGTTCGCGCCATTGCGCGTGCCGGCGCCGCGGCGCAATGCAAGGAGGCGCTGTTCACGCTCGGCGACAAGCCGGAATTACGCTACCGCGCCGCGCGCGAGGAGCTGGCCCGGCTCGGGCACGAGACCACCTTGTCCTATCTCGCTGCGGCGGCGCGCGCCGTATTTGAAGAGACGGGACTGCTGCCGCACGTCAATCCGGGTTTGCTCGACGCTTCCGACATTGCTGCGCTGCGCCGGGTATCCGCGTCGCAGGGGATCATGCTCGAAAGCGCGGCCGAGCGATTGTGCAAGCGCGGCGGACCTCATCACGGTTCGCCTGACAAGAATCCAGCGGCGCGCCTCGAAACCATCAGGCTCGCGGGCGAAGCGCACGTGCCCTTTACGAGCGGCGTGCTGATCGGCATCGGCGAGACCCGTGCGGAGCGCGTCGAGGCGCTGCTCGCGCTGCGGGATCTCAACGATCGCTACGGTCACATTCAGGAGATCATCGTCCAGAACTTCCGGCCCAAGCCCGGAACGCGCATGGCGGATTCCCCCGCGCCTGCGCTCGAAGAGCATTTGTGGACGATTGCGGTCGCACGGCTGCTGTTCGATCCCGCGATGAACATTCAGGCGCCCCCGAATTTAAGCTCAGGCTCGCTGCGCCAGCTCGTCGACGCGGGAATCAACGATTGGGGCGGCGTATCCCCGGTGACTCCCGATTACGTCAATCCGGAAGCGCCCTGGCCGCATCTGGGCGTGCTGGCGCGTGCGACGCAGGCCGTGGGCAAGGAGCTCGTGGAGCGGCTCGCGATTTATCCGGCCTTCGTGCGCGCGATGGAGCGCTGGATCGATCCCGGATTGCGCACAGCGCTGCTCCACCGGATCGACAGCGATGGCTTTCCACGCACCGACGGCTGGTCACCGGGCACGCCGGATCGTCTCCCGGCATCGGATCTCGCGTTGACGCTCGCGTCCCGTCGCGCGGCGCCACGCGGTGAAGTCGGCGCTATCCTCTCCAAGGCAGGCCGCGGCGAGACGCTGGCCGAAGCGGAAATCGTGCGGTTGTTCCGCGTGCGCGGAGATGAGTTTGCCGCAGTGTGCGCCGCAGCCGACGAGCTCAGAGCGCGGATGAACGGCGACACCGTCAGCTATGTCGTCAATCGCAACATCAACTACACCAACATCTGCGGCTACCGGTGCCAGTTCTGCGCCTTCGCGAAAGGCAAGGCGAGCGAGAATCTGCGCGGCAAGCCCTACGACCTGCCGCTCGAGGAGATTCAGCGCCGCGTGCGTGAAGCCTGGGAGCGCGGCGCGACCGAAGTGTGCATGCAGGGAGGAATCCATCCTTCCTATACGGGCGCGACTTATCTCGATATTTGCCGGGCGGCGAAGGCCGTGGTTCCCGCCATGCACGTGCATGCTTTCTCGCCGCTCGAAGTGTGGCAGGGTGCGCGGACGCTCGGCATTTCGCTCGGGGAGTTCCTTGCCGAGTTGAAGCGCGCCGGCCTCGGTACGCTGCCGGGGACGGCCGCGGAGATTCTTGACGACGAGGTGCGTGCCGTCCTTTGTTCCGACAAGATCAAGACCGGCGAGTGGCTCGAGGTGATGAGAACTGCCCATCAGAGCGGGTTGCGATCCACGGCGACGATCATGTTCGGCCATATGGAAACGCTCGCGCACTGGGCGCGCCACCTGCTGCGCCTGCGCGCGCTGCAAGCTGAAACCGGCGGCTTCACCGAGTTCGTGCCGCTGCCCTTCGTGCACATGGAAGCGCCCATCTATCGCAAGGGCAGGGCGCGCCGCGGGCCGACGTTCCGCGAGGCCGTGCTCATGCACGCGGTGGCACGGCTTGCGCTGCACCCGCTCATTCCGAACATTCAGGCATCCTGGGTGAAGCTGGGACCGGAAGGCGTGCAGGCCTGCCTGCGCGCGGGCGTCAACGATCTCGGCGGAACGCTCATGGACGAATCGATTTCGCGCGCGGCCGGTGCATCGCACGGGCAGGAGATGACACCCGCGAACATGGAGGAACTGATCCGCTCGGCCGGCCGCACACCGCGCGAGCGGACGACGCTTTACGCGCCGAGCACGCGGAATGCTACAGAACGCTCGGCAGTCGTAACGTTATCGGGGTAGCGCGGAGTAATCCGCGCGCACCCACGTAGGGCGCAGATTTATCGCGCCTTGGAAATGGTTTCGTTCGTTGTTCGGCGCGATAAATCCGCGCCCTACAGCCGTGCCCTTGCGCAAACACTGGTGGTTCGGACGCAGTTTTTGGGATGTTGCGGTAGCGGCTCAGCGACCGCCGCTGCGCCGCGCGAGGGCATCGTCGAGTTTCTTCTGGGCGCCGGCAATCGCATTCTCGAGCGATTTGATGCGTTCGAAATAGGCATCGGTCAGGCGCGACGCACCGCCGGCGGTGCCGATGCGCTCGCCCGGCTGCGGATCGCGTCCGGTCGCGAGCGCGGCTTTTGCCTTCTGTAATTCCCGTTCTGCATTCCTGACCTGGTCATCGGCGGAATCCGTTGCTGGTTGCCCTGGAGCAGTGGCTGGTGCGCTTTTCTTCGGCGGCGCCGGCGGCGGTTTCGAGATATTCGGTGGCGGCAGGCTGACTTCCCTTGCCTCTTTTGCACCGGGTGCCGGCTTGTCGCCATAGACGATGCTGCCGTCCGGCATTACCGAACGGAACACGGCTTGGCCCTGCGCCGCCGTTGCCGCGAGCGCGAGTGCAATCAGGAGCATGCCTAGTCGCATGTAAGTCGGTCTCCGCAATCTTTCACCATGAATTTGGTCGGGTTTGGCCATGGTGTCAAGTCAAATAGCGATAAAATAACCGCATGTCGCAACTGCCATTCGTCCACCTCAGGCTGCACAGCGAGTACTCGGTGACCGACGGCATCGTGCGCCTCGACGACGCGGTCGAGGCGGCCGTCGCCGACGGCATGCCGGCACTGGCGCTGACTGACCTTGCCAACGTATTCGGCCTGGTCAAGTTCTACCAGGCCGCGCGCAAAAGCGGCCTGAAGCCGATCGTCGGCTGCGATGTCTGGATCGAGAACGAGTCCGATCGCGACAAGCCGCAGCGGCTGCTGCTGTTATGCCAGTCGCGCGCCGGTTACCGCAATCTGTGCGAGCTGCTGACGCGCGCGTATCGCTCCAACCAGTACCGCGGACGCGCCGAGCTCAAAAGGGGATGGTTTGCGGCGCCCGCATCTGACGGCCTGATCGCTCTATCGGGAGCGCATTGCGGCGATGTCGGTCTGGCGCTGCTCGCGGGCAATGACAAGCATGCGCTCGAGCTGGCGCGCGCGTGGGCGGCGCTGTTCCCGCAGCGTTATTACATCGAGCTGCAGCGTTTGCAGCACAACGGCGCAGCGCTCGAGAATTGCGTCCAGCAGTCGCTGCAACTCGCTTCCAGGCTCAAGTTGCCGGTGGTGGCGACGCATCCCGTGCAGTTCCTCAAGCCCGACGACTTCAGGGCGCACGAAGCGCGGGTTTGCATTGCGGAAGGCTACATGCTTGCCGACCCGCGCCGGCCGCGCTCCTACGGCCCCGATCAGTATTTCAAGTCGCAGGCCGAAATGGCGCAGCTTTATGCGGATATTCCGCAGGCGCTCGCCAACAGCGCCGAGATCGCCAAGCGCTGCAATTTCGGAATCGAGCTCGGCAAAAGCCGGCTGCCGCGGTTTCCCACGCCGCAAGGCGAGAGCCTCGACGATTACCTGCATGACCGCGCGTTTGCCGGTCTCGACACCCGGCTGGCACAGCTGTATCCCGATGCCGCGCAGCGTGCCGCCAAGGCGCCTGAGTATCGCGCGCGGCTTGACTTCGAGATCAAGACCATCCTGCAAATGGGCTTCGCGGGCTACTTCCTGATCGTGGCCGATTTCATCAACTGGGCGAAAACGAACGGAGTTCCGGTCGGACCCGGCCGCGGCTCGGGCGCGGGCTCGCTTGTCGCGTATTCGCTGGGTATCACTGACCTCGATCCGCTGCGTTACAACCTGCTGTTCGAGCGATTTCTCAATCCCGAGCGCGTGTCGATGCCGGACTTCGATATCGATTTCTGCCAGGACGGACGCGACCGCGTGATCGAATACGTGCGCAGCAAGTACGGCGCCGACAGCGTGTCGCAGATCGTGACGTTCGGTACCATGGCGGCGCGCGCGGTGGTGCGCGACGTCGGGCGCGTGCTCGATCTGGGCTACAACTTCTGCGACCAGCTTGCCAAGCTGATTCCATTCCAGCCCGGCAAGTACATCACGCTGCACCGGCGCACCAATCCGAAGGACGACCAGACGATATACGCGCGCGAAGTCGAGCCTCTGATCAACCAGCGCGAGCAACAGGAAGAGGAAGTGCGCGAGCTGCTTGAGCTGGCGGAGCGGCTCGAGGGCCTTACGCGCAACGTGGGCATGCACGCGGGTGGCGTGCTGATCGCGCCCGGCAAACTGACCGATTTCTGCCCGCTCTACGCCGCGGAGGGTTCAGCAAGCGTCGTGTCGCAGTTCGACATGAAGGACGTGGAGGCGGCGGGGCTCGTGAAGTTCGATTTCCTCGGCCTGACCACGCTCACCATTCTCGACTGGACGCTGCGCTACATCAAGCGCCTTGATCCGTCCTCGACGCTCACGCTCGACGCGCTGCCGCTCGACGACGCGGATGCCTACCGACTGTTTGCGAGCGCCAAAACCACCGCGATATTCCAGTTTGAATCGCGCGGCATGCGCGACCTGCTCAAACAGGCGCGCCCCGACTGCTTCGAGGACATCATCGCGCTGGTCGCGCTGTATCGCCCGGGGCCGATGGAGCTCATCCCGGACTTCACCGCGCGCAAGCACGGCAAGCCGTTTGCCTTTCCCGATCCGCGCGTCAAGTCGGTGCTGTCCGAGACCTACGGCATCATGGTGTATCAGGAGCAGGTGATGCAGATGGCGCAGATCATCGGCGGCTACAGTCTGGGCGGCGCCGACCTGCTGCGCCGCGCGATGGGCAAGAAACTGCCGGAAGAGATGGCGCAGCACCGCGGCCTTTTTCGCGACGGCGCGGGCAGGAATGGATTGACCCAACCCAAGGCCGACGAGTTGTTCGACCTGATGGAGAAGTTCGCGGGCTACGGCTTCAACAAGTCGCACGCCGCCGCCTATGCGCTGGTCGCCTACCAGACCGCCTACTTCAAGGCGCATCACCCCGCCGCGTTCATGGCGGCCAACATGTCGGCGGCGATGGACGATACCGACAAGACCCGGGGGTTCTACGAGGATGCGATCGCGATCGGGCTCAAGGTGCTGCGGCCCGACATCAACGGCGGCGAGTACCGCTTCGTGCCGCTCGACGCGAAGACGCTCAGCTACGGTCTGGGATCGATCAAGGGCACGGGCGAATCGGCGATTGCGGCGATCGTCGCGGCGCGCCAGAAAGACGGTCCTTTCAAGGACCTGTTCGACTTCTGCGAGCGGATCGACAAGCGCATCGTCAACCGGCGCGTGATCGAAGCGTTGATTCGCGCCGGAGCGTTCGACGCGCTCGACGATCACCGCGCGCGGCTGCTTGCATCGGTCGGCATCGCGCTTGGCGCCGCCGAGCAGCTCGAACGCAACGCGCAGCAGGTCAGCCTGTTCGGCGGCGCCGATGCCGCCGAGCATTCGCGGCCGGCGCTGGTGCAGGCGCCCCGCTGGGATCAGCACGTTTTTTTGCGCGAGGAAAAGACGGCCCTCGGGTTTTATCTTTCGGGCCATCCCTACACCGCCTACCGCCAGGAAATCGGCCAGTTCGTGCGCACCACGCTGGACCGCCTCACGCCATCCGGCGGCGATTACGGCGGCGGCGCCCAGACCGTGCTGATTGCGGGGGTCGTCGAGTCGATGCGCTTTCAGAAAACCCAGAACTCGCGCATGCTCATCATCAGTCTCGGCGATGGCACGGCAACCCAGGAGGTGACGGTATACAGCGAGCTCTTCGACCCGTGTCGCGAAATCATCGTTGAAGATGCGGTACTGGTGATCGAGGCGAAGGTGCGCAACGTGCGCCGCGGCGGCGGCGAGGAGGGCGAGACAGTATTCATGCGCGTCAACGCTGAAAAAATATACGACCTGAGTGCCGCGCGCAACCGCTTCGCGCGCGGCGTGCGGCTGACCTGCAATGGCCAGTCGTCGGCGCAGAAACTGAAAGAACTGCTCGCGCCCTATCGCAACGGTCCGTGCCCGGTGTCGGTGGTCTATCACAACCACAACGCGAGCTGCGAGATCGAGCTCGGCGAGGCGTGGCGCGTCAACCTGAACGACAATCTGCTGCAATCGCTCGCGGCATGGTTGAGCGCCGACAATGTCAAGGTGGTTTACAACGAACAGCGCAACGGCGCTTGACTGCCTGGACCCCGGCTTTCGCCGGGGCGACGAGTCGATCTTCTTAGTCCTTGCTACTCCGTAGGCAGCGTATCGAAGCGCTCGTAGCTGCCGTTACCCTCATTGATCTCGACGGCGGTGACCACTGCGTGCCCCGGGCCGCGCCGCGCCCACGCGATGATCTTCTCGACGGCATCCGGCGCACCTTCCGCCATCGCCTCGACGCTGCCGTCGCGCCGATTGCGCACCCAGCCCGTGACGCCGAGTTCTCGTGCAACCCGGCACATGTGGTAGCGGAAGCCGACGCCCTGCACGCGGCCTGAAATCTGCAAATGTTTCACCATGATCGGATGACGGGGTTTCCAGCCCCGATTGCCGGTCCGTGTACGGAGATTGACGGCGTCATAAGAAAGATTTTTCGCGGATCCCGGTTGCGGGACGCCGGCAATTCGCTTACCGTTAGGCGGCTGTCTGCCGCACCCGCGAGCGGCGCAGGAGGAGATTATGCAAAGTAGCGGAATTTTTGTATACGCCGCCCTTATCCATCTTTCAGAGAATCGACAATGAGAGCCGTTCAAATCGGACAGTTCGGCGGCCCGGAAGCGATGAAGGTCGTCAGCTTGTCACGTCCCGATCCTGGTCCGGGCGAGGTGCGAGTGAAAATGGCCTACGCCGGCGTTAACTTTTCCGATATTTACCGGCGTGAGGGCAATTACGCGCACTCCCCCACTTATCCGACGCGGTTGCCGCTCGTTCTCGGTTTGGAAGGGTCGGGCACGGTAGACGCGATTGCACCGGACGTGTCTGGATTTCAGCCCGGAGACCGGGTTGCCTTCACGCGCAATCTGGGAGGTGCGTATGCGGAATACTGTCTGGTGTCGGCCGATCGACTGGTGCATGTTCCGGCCGCGCTCGCTCTCGATACCGCGGCCGCGACAATCAACCAGGGCATGACGGCACATTACCTCTCCCATGAATTTGGCTTGAAGCGGGGGAGCACTTGCCTCGTGCACGCCGGTGCTGGTGGACTTGGCACATTGCTTATCCAGCTCGCCAAGCTCAAAGGCGCAATGGTTTTAACGACTGTGGGCAGCCGCGACAAGGCCGAGACTGCCAAGAGCTGCGGCGCGGACCACGTGATCCTGTACCGGGAAACGAGCTTCCGCGATGAAGTCCGCCGTCTGACTAACGGCCAGGGAGTGGATGTCGTATACGACACGGTGGGAAAGGACACGTTTGTCGATTCACTACATTCGCTTCGCGTGCGGGGAATGTGCGTGCTGGTCGGTAATTCCTCCGGATTGGTGCGTGATTTCGATCCCATGGAGCTAGCGGAAGCAGGCTCGGTTTTCCTGACGCGCCCGCATATGCAACACTATGTAAAGACACCCGAAGAATATGCGCAGCGCGCAAACGATGTTTTCAGGTGGGTCCAGGACGGTATACTGAAGGTAAAGATCGGCCACAGGTTTTCCCTGGACAAGGCGGTCGAGGCGCATCGGTTATTGGCCAGCAGGCAAACCAGCGGCAAGCTGCTGCTCGCGATCGACGAACATCCATGAATGCTCCCCGCTTGGTAGATTTATTCTCCGAATGGTAGCCAGGAAAGGAACGAAGTGAACACAGCAAGCCACCAAACCAATGCATTAGTCGACCCCGCGTGGGTCGCAGCGCACCAGAATGACCCCGACGTCTGCCTGATTGATGTCGCTGGCCTTGGTCAGGAAAATCTGCAGGCTTACAAAGCGGGGCACGTGCCGGGAGCGCGTCCGTGGCAATGGCAAGAGATGCTTTGGGACTCGCATATGCGCGACTTTCCCGCCCCGCAGGAGTTCGCGCGGCGCCTCGGCGCCGCCGGCATCGGCAACGACACCACGGTCGTGTTCTATGGCGAGGGCGTGCAGTTCGGCGTCTACGCGTGGTGGGTGTTCCGCTATTGCGGCCACGAAAAAGTACGGGTGCTCGATGGGGCGCGTTACCGGTGGGCCGGAGAGGGGCGGCCACTCGTTACCGAAGAGCCGGTGCCGCGTCCCGTAAAGGCCTATACGCCGGTTGCGCGGGTCGAACGCATGCGCGTATTGCGCGACGAGATGTTGCGCGTGCTCGGGCAGAGCCGCACGTTGATCGTGGATGCGCGCTCGCCTGAGGAGTATCGGGGCGAACGGGTGGGGGCTCCTCCTGGCCCTGACTTCGGCGCAATGCGTTACGGTCGAATTCCCGGCGCGCGTCATCTGTTCTTCAACGACCTGCTGAATGCCGACAAGAGCTTCAGATCGCGCGAGGAACTGCGCGCGATCGTGGACGCGCAGGGAGTGGCGCCGGACAAGGACATCATCGCCTATTGCCGATTGAGCCACCGCGCCACGGTTCTCTATTTCGCCCTCACCGAACTGCTCGGCCTCGACAACGTGCGGATCTACGACGGTTCATGGACGGAATGGGGCAACCTGGTCGGCGTTCCGATCGAGCGCTGATTCAGAACGTTCCGCCATGCGGCGGAAGTGCGCGATGACCGCGGCGCCAGAATTGCGCTAAAATGACGCAATTGCAGTTCTGCTTCTTCCGGGTGAAACGGCACTTTGCGTCGCCCGTTGCCGCTCAGCCCGCATAAACATACCTTAAATGGACGTCTCATTCCTGCAGCCGATCGAGGCGGCGGTCACGCTGTCGGTAATCTGGATCGGGCTGGGCGCAATCGGGCTCGCGTGTATGCGCGTGCCGCGACTCATCACCAATGTCGTATTTCCAGCCGGGGCGCTGGTATCGCTGGCACTCGCGGCGACCGGACTGTGGGCGATCGGCGCGCCGCCGAGCAGCGCGATCCTGCCGGCGGGCCTGCCCGACCTGCCGTTCCACGTGCGCCTGGATGCGCTGTCCGGGTTTTTCCTGCTGCTGCTGGGCGGCGTTTCGTTTGGCATTTCACTGTTCGCCGCCGGCTACTTTCGCGACACCGAGGCCACGACACTCGGGCAGCTGACCCTGCAGTATCACGTGTTCCTCGCCAGCATGGCCTTCGTGCTGATCGCCGACGACGCGTACCTGTTCATGATCACGTGGGAGTCGATGGCGCTCTCCTCCTATTTCCTCGTTACCACCGAACATCATGACGAGCAGAATCGCAAAGCGGGATTCATCTACCTGCTGATCGCGCACATCGGCGCGCTCGGCATTCTGCTGTGCTTTGGCGTGCTGCACGGCGGCCACGGCGATTACACGTTCGCGGCGCTGCGCGCGGCGGACCTGAAGGGCTACTGGGCCACGGTGGCGTTCCTGCTCGCGTTTTTCGGTTTCGGCGCCAAGGCCGGCATGTTGCCGCTGCACGTATGGTTGCCGGAGGCGCATCCGGCCGCGCCGTCGCCGGTGTCGGCGTTGATGAGCGGCATCATGCTTAAAACCGCGATCTACGGCATGGTGCGCGTCATTTTCGATCTCATCGGCGGCATCCGCTGGGAATGGGGACTCACCGTGCTGCTGTTCGGCGCCGCCACTTCGCTGTTCGGGGTGCTGTTCGCGCTGATGCAGCACGATCTGAAGCGCCTGCTCGCGTACCACTCGGTCGAAAACATCGGGATCATTTTGATCGGCATCGGGCTCGCGATGGTATTTATCGGCAGCGGTCATCCGGTCGCCGGCGCGCTCGGGCTGATCGCCGGGCTGTATCACACGCTCAATCACGCGGTATTCAAAGGACTGCTGTTCCTTGGCGCCGGCGCGATCCTCAAGTCGACCGGGTTGAGAAACCTGAACGAGATGGGTGGGCTGATCCGGTACATGCCGCACACCGCGCTGTATTTCCTGATCGGCGCGCTGGCGATTTCGGCGCTGCCGCCATTGAACGGCTTCGTGTCCGAGTGGCTCACGTTCCAGGCCTCGTTGCAGGCGCCGCAGCTCGCGAGCAGTGTGGTCAGAAGCCTGGTGCCGATCGTAGCCGCCGTGCTTGCGCTCTCCGGGGCGCTGACCGGCATGTGCTTCGTCAAAGTCTACGGCATTGCCTTCCTCGGCCAGCATCGCCACGAGATGGCAGTGAAACCGCGCGAGGCGAGCGGCTGGGAGCGCGCGGGCATGCTGTGGCTCACCATCGCCTGCTTTGCGCTCGGGCTGTTTCCGGTGTTCATGATCGGCGAGATCAACAAAGTCAGTCTCGCCCTGACCGGGACCGGCCTGAGCGACGAGGCAATGAATTCGGGCTGGCTGTGGCTCGCGCCGACCTCCGGCGCGCAGGCGAGCTACAGCCCGATTGTGTTCCTGCTGGTGATCGCGGCGGTGTTCGGACTGACCTTCCTGCTCGTGCGGCATTTCTATCACGGCCGGCTGCGCCGCGCCGATCCTTGGGATTGCGGCTTCCCGGCGCAGACTTCGCGCATGCAGGACAGCGCGGATGCGTTCGGCCAGCCGATCCGCCAGATCTTTGCGCCGGTGTACCTGATCCAGCGCGAAATTCCGCGCGCCGACGATCCCCAGCCGATGTTCAGGCAGTCGGTGGAGGACCGGCACTGGTACTCGATGTATCTGCCGATCGCGCGTTTCAACGAATTTCTGTCCGGCCACGTCGGCAAGCTGCAGCAGGGTCGCATCTCGGTATACCTGCTGTACAGCTTCGTGACCCTGATCGCGCTGCTGGTGTTCGCGCAATGAACATTGCCAGCGGGATCGTTTTCCAGGTGCTGCAGTCGGTGCTGGTGCTGCTGATTGCGCCGCTCATGCTGGGCTGGGTCAACCAGTGCCGCGCCTGGCTGCAGAACAAGAGTGGCGCGGGCGTCTGGCAGCCGTACCACGTGCTGCACAAATTGTTCCACAAAGACGCGGTGCTCGCGCACAACGCCTCGCCGTTGTTCCGCGCCACGCCTTACATCCTGTTCGGCTGCATGTGGCTCGCGGTGGGCATCGTGCCGGTGCTGGCGACCTCGCTGCCGTTTGCGCCGGCCGCGGACGTGATCGCGCTGGTCGGATTGTTTGCGCTGGCCCGGGTGTTCGTGTCGCTGGCCGGAATGGATGTCGGCACTTCGTTCGGCACGCTCGGCGCGCGCCGCGAGATGATGATCGGCTTTCTGGCCGAGCCGGCGATGCTGATGACGTTGTTTACCGCCTCGCTGATCAGCCATTCCACGTCGCTGGTGACCATCGTCGACACGCTGGCCCATCGCGAATTCGTGATTTATCCGAGCATGGCGTTCGCGGCGGTCGCTTTCCTGATGGTGCTGCTCGCGGAGAACGCACGCATCCCGATCGACAACCCGACCACGCACCTCGAGCTCACCATGATCCACGAGGCAATGATCCTCGAATACTCGGCGCGTCATCTGGCGCTGATCGAATGGGCCGCGAGCCTCAAACTCACCGCGTATATCACGATCGGCTTTGCCATTTTCATGCCGTGGGGGATTGCGCAGGCCGGCGACTGGGTGGGGATGCCCATCGCGCTTGCCGCCCTCGCACTGAAACTCACCGCGGCGGGCGCCGGGCTCGCGCTGCTGGAAACGCTGTCGGCGAAGATGCGCATATTCCGCGCGCCGGAGTTTCTCGGCACCGCTTTCCTGCTCGCCACGCTCGGCATGCTTACGCATTTCCTGCTCGAAACATGACTGCGCTGCCGTTATACGCCCAGCTGATCAACCTGTGCGCGGCGCTGCTGCTGCTGCTCGCGTTCGCGATGCTCACGCAACGGCGCATCGTGTCGCTCATCAATCTCTTCGCCGCGCAGGGCGTCGTGCTGGTGCTCTCCACGCTGGTGGTCGCCTATTCTACCCACCAGAGCCATCTGTATTACTCCGCGCTGCTGACGCTGGTGCTCAAGGTGCTGCTGCTGCCGTGGATCATGCACCGGCTGATCCGCGCACTGAATGTGCGCTGGGACGTCGAGCCGCTCATCAATATCCCGGCGACGATGCTGATCGGTATCGTGCTGGTGATCTTCGCGTTCAACCTGGCCACCCCGATTTCGCAGATCGCGGGCACCGTCACCAAGAGCACGATCGGCATCGCCACGGCCTGCATCCTGCTCGCATTCCTGATGATGATCACGCGGCGCAAGGCGGTCTCCCAGGTGATCGGCTTCCTGGCGATGGAAAACGGGCTGTTCCTGGCAGCGACCAGCGCGACCTATGGCATGCCGATGGTGGTGGAACTGGGCATTGCGCTCGACGTGCTGGTGGCTACGCTGCTCTTCGGGGTGTTCTTCTTCCATATCCGCGAGACGTTCGAGAGCCTCGACATCCATCATCTGGAGAAACTCAAGGAACGCTGATGGAGCTGCTGCTCGTTCTGGGAGTACCGTTTGCCGGCGGCATCCTGCTCGGATTCTGGGGGCACCGCAAGTTCGCGCCCGAGCTCAACTCGGGGATGAGCCTGCTCACGTTCCTCGCCGCGGCGGGCCTCACCGCGCGCATCGTCACCGACGGGCCGATCCTGGTGTGGAACGAAATGTTCTTCGTCGATTCATTCAACGTGTTCCTGGTGGCGCTGACTGCGTTCGTTGCGCTCACCACCTCGCTGTTCTCGCGCCCGTACATGCGCATCGAGCTGCACCACGGCAGGCTCACGCCGAAGCGGCTGCGGCTCTACCACAGCATGTACCAGATGTTCAGCTTTACCATGCTGCTAGCACTCCTCACCAACAACGTCGGCATTCTGTGGGTGGCGATGGAGGCGGCGACGCTCACCACCGTGCTGCTGGTGAGCCTGTACCGCACGCCGGCAAGCCTGGAGGCAGCGTGGAAATACTTCATCCTGTGCAGCGTCGGGCTCGCGCAGGCGCTGTTCGGCACCATACTGCTCTACTTCGCCGCGGAGAAAGTGCTGGGGCCGGGCGGCACCGCGTTGCTGTGGACGCATTTGTACGACGTGAAAGACGAACTGGAGCCCACCGTGTTGGGGCTCGCGTTCGTATTCCTGCTGGTGGGCTACGGCACCAAGGTCGGGCTCGCGCCGCTGCACAACTGGCTGCCGGATGCGCATGCCGAAGGTCCGACGCCGATCTCGGCGGTGCTCTCAGGGCTGCTGCTCAACGTTGCGCTGTATGCGGTGGTGCGCACCAAGGTGCTGGTCGACGGCGCGCTCGGCACGCATTTCGCCGGCAACCTGATGATGGGCTTTGGCCTCTTGTCGGTAGTGGTGGCCGCATTCCTTCTGTCGCGCCAGACGGATGCCAAGCGCCTGTTCGCGTATTCCTCCGTCGAGCACATGGGGCTGATGACTTTTGCGTTCGGCATGGGTGGCGCGCTGGCGACTTTCGCCGGATTGCTGCACATGACGGTGCACTCGCTCACCAAGTCGGCGATTTTCTTTGCGGTCGGCCACGCGGCGCAGAAGTCGGGCACGCAGGTGATCGCCGATATCCGGGGGCTGATCGACAGCAATCCGACCATCGGCTGGGGTCTGATGCTCGGCAGCCTTGCCATCCTCGGCATGCCGCCATTCGGCGTATTCACGAGCGAATTCATGATCCTCACCGTGGCGATGCACGAGCACCCGTGGGCCACGCCGTTTCTGCTGGTTGCACTGGGCGTGGCGTTTGCCGCGATTTTCGGCAAGGTTCAGCCGATGGTGTTCGGCACAGCGACGCTGCCGCGTCTGCCGCAACGGCCGGCGTTGATCCCGGTGTTCGTGCATCTCGCGCTGGTGCTGTTGCTCGGGCTGTACATACCGCCGTATCTCGCCGATTGGTACCGGCAGGCAGCGCAATTGATAGGGTAATGGCAGGATGAAGCTTGAAGATTTTCAGATTGAACTGAAGCCGCTGTCCGGTGCGATGCCGGTCTGGCACGGGCGTGCCGAGGCCGGGCAATGGCGCGCGATGTGTCAGCAGGTGCGCGATGAGGGCGGCCGGCTGGTGGCGCTGTGGGGCAGCGACGGCAGAGACCGCGGCGAAGGTTTCGCGGTGCATGCAGCGCTTGCCCTGCAGTCCGGGCTGATCGTGGCCACTTTGCCGCTTGCCGGCGAGAACTTTCCCGATGTGTCGGACATTTTTCCGTGCGCCAACCGCATGCAGCGCGCGGTGGGCGATTTATTCGGCGTGCGGGCCGGGAGCGCCGCGGATCAACGCAAATGGCTGCGTCACGCCGCGTGGCCCGAGGACGTTTTTCCGTTACGCAAAGATTTCAAAGATGATTCAGATCTCAGGGTTCCAGGTTCATCGAACCCTGAGATACGAACCACGATCAATCAGCGACGAACTGCAGTCAACGAACGGCGAGCCGCGATCGACGACCCACGAATCACGAACCACAACCCACGACCCGTGGATGATTATCCATTTGTGCAGGTCGGAGGCGAGGGCGTGCACGAAATACCGGTCGGTCCGGTGCACGCCGGCACGATCGAACCGGGGCATTTCCGCTTTTCCATTGTCGGTGAAGGCGTGCTGCGCCTCGAAGAGCGGCTCGGCTACAAGCACAAAGGCATCGAGAAACGCTTCGAGCAAATGACGCTGGCGGAAGGCGCGAAGCTCGCGGGACGCGTTTCCGGGGATTCGACCGTCGCATACGCGTGGGCCTATGCGATGGCGGTGGAAGCGGTGACCGGCATCACGCCGCCGCCGCGCGCGTTGTGGCTGCGCGCGCTGCTGCTCGAGCGCGAGCGCGTCGGACAGCATCTGTGGGACCTTGGTTTTCTGGGCAACGACGCGGGATTCGGGTTCGGACTCGCACAGTTCTCGCGCCTGCGGGAAGATTGGCTGCGCGCAAGCAACGCATTGTTCGGCCATCGCTACCTGATGGACGCGATCGTTCCGGGCGGAGTCGCGCGCGACATCGACACCGACGGTATCGCCCGAATACGCCGCGAAATCGACGCCGTCGGCACAACGGTTTCCACGCTGAGGGAGATATACGTGAATCACGCCGGCCTGCAGGACCGTTTTGTCGACTGCGGACGGATCAGGCAGGATCAGGCCGAACGGCTGGGACTCACCGGACTTGCCGGCCGGGCCAGCGGCATTGCCAGTGACTTGCGCGTGCAGCTTCCGCCAGCGCCCTACGATCGCCTGGGCGTGAACCTGGTGGTGCGGACCGGGGGCGATGTGGCCGCGCGTGCCACGGTCCGCGTCGATGAGATCGTGGAATCGCTGCGGCTGATCGGCGCGATCCTCGAAGGCCTGCCCGATGGCGATATCGCCGCGCCCGTTCCGGTTGCGCCCGGGAACACGTTCGGTATCGGCTGGGTCGAAGGCTGGCGCGGCGAAGTGCTGATCGCGCTGGAGACTGACGCCGACAACCGCATTCGCCGCTGCCATCCGCACGATCCGTCGTGGCAGAACTGGCCGCTGCTGGAGCGCGCGGTGCTCGGCAACATCGTGCCGGATTTTCCGCTGATCAACAAATCGTTCAACCTGAGTTACAGCGGCCATGATTTGTGACCATGAATTCCCTCTCCCCCGTTGTCGGGGGAGAGGGTTAGGGTGAGGGGGGAGTTCTTCGCTTATGTATCAGACCCTGAAGCTTATCCTGGCAACCGGCATCAAGACCGAGGCGCCACCGCAGCCCGACGAAGCGCTGCGCGTCGCGCGCGAGCGGTTGCAGGGCAAAATCCTGGATTACTTTGCCGGCGCGCTGACCATACGCCACGTCGATGCCGGCTCGTGCAATGGCTGCGAGCTCGAGATCAACGCGCTTGGCAACCCGTACTACAACCTCGAGGGACTCGGCATCAAATTCGTCGCGAGCCCGCGCCACGCCGACATGCTGCTCGTGACCGGACCAGTATCTCGCCACATGGAAGTCGCGCTCAGGCGCACTTATGACGCGACGCCGGAACCCAAGCTGGTGGTCGCGCTCGGCGATTGCGGCTGCACCGGCGGAATTTTCGGGGAGAGCTACGCGAGCTGCGGGCGCGTGTCGAACGTGATTCCGGTGGATGTCGCAGTGCCGGGCTGCCCGCCGACACCGTTCGCGATCATGCAGGGGATACTGACGGCGATCAGCTCAAAAAAAGCCTGACCGCCAGGACGCCAGTTCAGGCGACGCGGGATTTCTCGATCATCTTCCAGTCGAGTTCGATGCCCAGACCCGGGTCATCCAACACTTCGACGATGCCGTTCTTGACCGCCGGGCGGTTGAGCCACATTTCTTGCCACACGGGATCGCGCGCGGGGTCTGCGAAACACTCCAGATAGGTGCCGTGCGGTACGGCGGCCAGCAGATGCTGGGCCACCTGCGATTCTTCGTGGTGCGCCATGCGCACGCCGGACGTTGCGCATAGCGCTGCGGCGCGGCGCCAGTCGGTGATGCCGCCGCCTTCGGACACGTCATAATTGACGAAGTCGACCGCGCCCGCGTCGACCAGCCTGCGCACGCCGTGGCTCGTAATCTCGCACTGGCCGGCGGTGACCGGGATGCGAGTTGCCTGCCGCACCTGTGCCATCATCGCAACGTCGTCGTACCAGTGGCACGGTTCCTCGAACCAGCCAATGTTGAGATGTTCCCCGAGCCGCGCGAAGCGGGCCG
>Ga0082335_1003452_pt1 | contig 25980 bp, 20 predicted proteins | sample Subgrocontami58m_FD_72375 | JGI IMG/M metagenome (GOLD analysis project Ga0082335, IMG submission 72375) | Subsurface groundwater microbial communities from S. Glens Falls, New York, USA - GMW37 contaminated, 5.8 m (SPADES assembly) (version 2) ...
CCTTCTCAGTTTTTCAGCTTCCGAACGACGATAGACAGCGAGTTCTCTGCTGGAGCTGTCACCAACCCCGTCCGGGTGAGTGACGGCACAATAACCACCGGTGCATCCGCCCGGACGGACGTGCGTCGGTGGACGTTCCTGCCGCTGCTGGCGCGAGGGGTGTCCGGCTGGTAGCGAGATAGCGCTGGGAGCGCCGGCGTCCGGCCGAGCCGGCTTCTTGCCCCGCCGGTTCCCAACGCATTGGGTCACACACTCTCAAAGGATGAGGGCCCCGGCAGTTCTCAACGGATAGACACGAACCTCGGGAGCCCCGGAAACAGCACTAAGGGATGTTATTAACTTCAGCCGGATGGAGCGGATAACGGATCGCCACAGCCTGCCCGCCATCCGTTATCCGTTCCACCATACGCTGTCCGTTGTGAATGGTTCGTCTATCTCCCCACGCACCCCAGCGTGGACTCACCACCCTCCAGGTGCTATCATGGCACCATCCACCCAGGCACCCTGCGCGGAATGTCTGGCAACTCGGTCGAATGGTCTGCCGAATCATGGTGATTGAGGAGATAGCCGAGTATGGCGGAAGGGGCGGGTGCCCCGCCCGACGCTGGGCCGGACAGAGCCGTCCGCCCCTACGTAGTGGCCGACCGCTGCGTCGGCCGTGGCCAGTCTAGACCCGACCGGTTCTGAGAAGATTATGGCGGTGCGCTATAGGCGGCCCCCAAGGATTTGCCGGATGAACGACTCAGGCATGCAACCTTTTAGGGAAAGGTGGTACACGATGGCGAGAACGCGGCGGTCTCTTGGGCTCACAATTGCGGTTTTGGTGCTGTCGTTCCTGGCCACGCTTTTCCTGGCCGGGTTCTACCCGGCGCCCGGAGGGGAGCCGGCTTCCAGAGGATTCGCCGCCGCCGGTGAGGGCCGCTGGGTCTGGCAGAACCCACTGCCCCAGGGCAATGATCTCCGCTCCGTGCGCTTCGTGGACGCCCAGACGGGCTGGGCCGTGGGCGGCAAAGGCACCATCCTGAAGACTACCGACGGAGGCTCGACCTGGAGCATGCAGCCGTCCAGCGTCACGGAAGACCTCATGTCTGTGGCTTTTGTGGATGTTCAGACGGGCTGGGTAGTCGGGCTTCGCGGGACCATTCTCAAGACGACTAACGGTGGCGTTAATTGGAGCCGCCAGGATTCGGGCACGACGAACGGCCTGATATCTGTGAGCTTTTTGGATGCCCGGACCGGCTGGGCCGTGGGAGACCTGGGCACCATCCTGAAGACGACCGACGGAGGCGCTAGCTGGGTTCATCAGCAGGTTGCCACGGGCAACTGGCTGCGAGGCGTGGACTTCGTCGATGCGCAGACCGGCTTCGTAGTGGGCTTCACCGGAATGATCCTGAGGACCACTGATGGAGGGGCGAGCTGGACCAGCCTTTCCTCCGGCACCTTTGCCTCCCTCTATTCGGTGTTCTTCATAGACGCTCTGACGGGCTGGGCGGGCGGCGGCACGGGCACCATCCTCAAGACCAGCGACGGGGGAATCACCTGGACGCGCCAGCAAGCGAGGACCTTCGACGGCCCCAATTCGCTCTTCTTTCTGGATGCACAGACCGGATGGGCCTCCGGAGCCGACACAATCGTGAAGACCACCGACGGAGGTAACACCTGGGCCCCTCACCCTTCTGGCACGACTTCGGGGCTCTTCGGCCTCAGCTTCGTGAGTGCGCAGACCGGCTGGGCCGCCGGCGCCGTTGGCAGCATCGTCAAGACGACAGATGGCGGCGATACCTGGGTTGCCCAGTCCTCCGCCATACCGGTAAGTCTTGAGTCGGTCCGCTTCGTGGACGCCAACAACGGTTGGGCGTTGGGAATAGAGTATTCGACGCCCTACGCTGTTAGCATCTTGAGGACTTCGAATGGTGGTAATACATGGGAGAGGCAATTCCAGCAGGCTGGCATCGGCCGCCTGACCTCCCTGGATTTCGTGGACACGGAGACCGGGTGGGCTGTGGGATATAACGGCAGCATCTGGAAGACGGCAGATGGCGGGGCTACGTGGAATACCCAGCCGTCCGGAAGCCGCGCTTTTCTGGACTCCGTGGACTTTCTCGACCGGCAGACCGGTTGGGCAGTTGGCAGTGGAGACGGTTTCAGTTCAGGCACGGTACTGAAGACGACCGACGGTGGCGGCACCTGGGTTCGCCAAGTCCTGAGCATACCCCCGCCCGTTTCTGTGGCCTTCGCCGACGCCATGAACGGCTGGGTCGTGGGTTTCGCGGGTTACATCATGAGAACGACCGACGGCGGCTCTACGTGGAGCCATCAGCCTGCGAATACCACCAGCCGTCTCTCCTCAGTGGTGGCGTTGGATGCCCAGACCGCTTGGGCTGCCGGCGACTACGGAAACGTACTCAAGACCACCGACGGTGGCGCCACGTGGACCGTGCAGTCCATGGGCACCGCACTGCCTGTCCTTTTCTCCATCAGCGCTGTGGATACCCAGACCGCCTGGGCCGTAGGCGCTGACGGCACGATCCTCCACACCACGGACGGCGGCGCCAACTGGAGACCTCAGGTCTCGGGCACAGGATGGTGGCTGAAGTCCGTTGATTTCGTTGACGGGCAAAGGGGTTGGGCTGTGGGAAACGGGGGCACGATACTGCGGTTCGAGCCCGAAACGGCGCCTACGCCTACCCCGACTCCCCCTTCAACGCCGACACCAACCCCGACGCCTACCCCGGCAATTCCGAATTTGTCCGTGACCAAGCTGGCCAGCAAAGACCGGGCATTCCCCGGCGACCCGCTGACCTATCTCATCTTCCTGGATAACAGCGGCCAGGAGGGAATTACGGTCTCCCTTACGGACACTATCCCCGCCGGGACGTCCTTCATCACGGGCACTCTATCCGGCGGGGCGGTTTACAGCCCCACCATCAACAGCATCCTCTGGTCCGGCACCGTGCCGCCGGAAGGGTCCAGCCTGCCCTCCCAGTTCTTCAGCTTCCGCACGACGATAGAAAGCGGCATCTCCACGGGGGCTGTTACCAACACCGTCCTGGTCAGCAATGGCTCGGTAACCACCGGGGCTACGGTCCGGACGGACACCCGCCGGTTGACTTTCTTGCCTGCGCTGATCAGGGGGGCTGCGGCTTGGTAAAGCTGGCCAAATGCACTTGTCCCGCCCTGGTCCTCTGTCTAACGTTCGTAGGACTGGCGCTCTTGGCGTCGACCCTGTCGGGGCCGGATCCGGTATCAGGGAGCAGCGGTCGGAACGGAGCGACAGGGGTGGTCCGCGGCTCCGGGCAGGGCATTCCAACCTCTAGCTGGGTCTGGCAGAATCCGCGGCCCCAAGGTCACGATCTCCACGGTGTCAGGTTTGTCGACGCGCAGATCGGATGGGCCGTCGGCGACAGCGGCACGATCATCCGTACCGCAAACGGAGGGACAAGCTGGACGATCCAAGATTCCGGCACGAAGAGTTCCCTCCGCTCTGTGGCGTTCACCGACACTCAGAACGGCTGGATCGCCGGTTGGAACGGGACCATCCTCAAGACGGTGGATGGGGGCGCCACATGGAACGCCCAGTCTTCCGGGACCAGCGCGAACCTGGAATCCCTCACCTTCGTAGACTCTCAGACTGGCTGGGCAGTAGGCGACGGCACCGTCTTAAAGACCGTGAACGGGGGGGCGGCGTGGTCGCCCCAGGCGTCCGGGGTCACGGGCATCATCAGGTCCGTGGTGTTCACCGATGCCCAAACGGGTTGGGCTATTGGGGGCGCCGGGCTTCTGAAGACGACCGACGGCGGTGCTACCTGGAGCCAGCATTCCTTCGGAATCCAGGTGGGGATCTTCTCCCTGGCTTTCGTGGATGCACAAACGGGGTGGGCCGTGGGGGTCGGCGGGGCTATTCTGAAGTCTATCGACGGGGGCCTCGCCTGGACGCCGCAACGTTCGGGCACCACTGACGTGCTGTATTCCGTGCACTTCCTAGACGCCCGTAACGGCTGGGCCGTCGGAGGCGACGCCGGGGGTCGGGGGACCGCCGTACGGACCGATGATGGTGGGGCAACCTGGACCGCCCAAGCCGTCTCTCCGAACCCGTTCTACTCGGTCCACTTCGCGATAAGGCAGGGAGGAGCGGCCGTGGGGCCAACGGGAATGATCTTCAAGACCAACGATGGCGGAGTTACCTGGACGCCCCAGTCTTCCGGCACCTCCGCGCTGCTACTGGGGCTTACCTTTCTCAATTACCGGGAGGGTTGGGGAGTGGGAGAAAAAGGCACGATCCTCCATACCAGCGATGGGGGGACCTCTTGGACGCCGCAGATCTCGGGACTGGCGGATTCCCTCCAGGCTGTGACCTTCGTTGACAGCCAAGCCGGCTGGGCTGTGGGGGACTACGGCGCCATAATCAAGACCGCCGACGGAGGCTCGAATTGGAAGATGCAGTCCTTCGGCGCTACGTTCTTTCTGTACTCCGTTTTCTTCGTTGACGCGCAGACCGGATGGGCCGTTGGCCATGGCGGCACCATACTCCATACCGCCGATGGAGGGACGACGTGGATCCCCCAGACCTCGGGAGTCGGCCAAGCCCTGAACTCAGTATTCTTCCTGGACAGCCGCACTGGGTGGATCGCGGGAGACGGCTTGGGCGTGTTCAGCGGGCTGCTCAAGACGGACGATGGGGGAGCCACGTGGACCATACAGCCGCTCGGCACCTCCTCCGGGGTTACCCTCCGCACCGTCCGCTTCTCGGACGCTCGAACGGGTTGGGCGGCGGGCTCAACCGGCGATATGTTCAAGACGGCCGATGCCGGAGCCACGTGGGCGCCCCAGAGCGCCGGCCTCGCCCCTTCCCTGGCCGACTCACCCCGCCGGATTGAGTCCCTGGCTTTTGTCGACGCCCAGACCGGCTGGGCCGTGGGCCAGACCGGCACGATCCTGACGACGACTGATGGCGGGACTTCCTGGGTCATCCAGGACTCCCCCGTGAACGACGACCCCGTCCACGACCTCTACGCCGTGGTGTTCGTAGACTCTCAGTCAGGCTGGGTGGCCGGGCAGAGCGGAACTATCCTCCGCCGCGCTGGCACGTATCCGACCCAAGTCTTCGCGCCCCTTCTCACGCGGGACCATGCTGCCGGCTGGTAGGCGCGCGAGCCTGGGCCCATCCGCAGAATTCGCAGATTTGATGGACCAACGTCTGGAATCCGCGGCTAAGGCCCTTGGACGGTCCTGCGCCGCAGGCCAAAGCCAACGCCCAACAGTACCAGGGCGACGATCACCACACCGGTGACGATGAACGTGCTGTTGTCGCCAGTGCGGGGCAGGGTCGCCGGTGCGGCGGCGGCCACAGGGATGTCACCGCAGGAAGTGCTGACAGCTATCTCCGGGGCGGACCTGTGGACGTTCACGTAAAACTTGCCCGTCTCAAGGTCCCTCAGGGCCACGTTGACTGTTGTGGTGGACTTCCCGTCCGAGACGTTGGTCAGAGGGAAATGGACCCCGCCATTGGCAGCACACGTGCCGTCATGGATGTGGGCCGGCTGGGCGACCCCGGCGGCCCCGGCTCTGAGGTCTAAAACCACCTCGGTCTGGTTGCCCCTGGCCGTGAGGGTCGCGGTGCCGGTCTGTCCGGAGCCACCCAGAGCATTCATGGTTACCTTGACCGATTCCTGCGCCCAGACCAGAGATACTGACAAAGCCACAAGAGAAGCAACTATGACTAGGGCCAAGACGAATGACAACTTGCGCATGTTTGTCCTCCTTTACGTGATTATTTGGCTGGGAAAATGGAGGTCCGGCACTGCGAACCTGCATAACTCTCCTTCCAGGCTATCGAAGCCTCCGGGCGCCAGTCGAGTTATAGTTATGCTCACGTTTTCCGGGCCCGCTGCCCATCTCCTACCATGGATTCCTTCATAAGTTCTCTTGCTCCTATTATTATACTATAAACGATGTCATTATGCGTAAATCCCTCCATGGTATTAGATCTCGGCTCAGCCGTGCTTCAATGCGGGTTGAATCCAGCGGCTTTATTCAATCACCTAATGACCCAATCACCAATCACGTCATAACTTAATCACCAAATCGCTTGACATTAGTATTTCATCTCCATATACTCACCTTTACCGGAACCGCGTATTCACGCTCTGAAAGGAGGACCAATGTACGTAAAAGACTACATGGTGACTAACGTGATCACCGTTACCAGCGACAGTCTAGTGACGGATGCTCAGGACCTCATGAAGAAGCACGATGTCCGACGCCTCCCCGTGATAGACAACGGGCGCCTGGTGGGGCTGGTCACCATGCCGGATATCAAGGAAGCCGCTCCCTCGTCTGCCACCTCGTTAAGCATATGGGAGCTCCACTACCTTCTGGCTAAGCTCAAGGTAGGGGAGATTATGACGAAGGCGGCGAGGCTGATCACCATCAGCCCGGATACGACCGTCGAGCAGGCTGCCCGCATCGCCCGCCAGCACAAGATCGGGTCTCTTCTGGTAGTGGAGGACAAGGACCATCTCCTGGGGCTGCTGACAGATACCGACATCTTCGACATCCTGATAGATATCCTGGGCCCTTACGAGGCCACCGTGCGCCTCCACTTCTATGAGTCCTTCAAGGGCAAGCCGCTGGGCGAGATCACGGATACCATTAACAAGCACCGGGTGATCATCCACAGCATGTTTGTGGTTACTGCCCCTGGATCCAAGCGGAAGGACCTCATTGTCCGTCTGGGCACCACCGATGCCAGCCCCATTATCAAGGACTTCCGGGACAAGGGTTACACGGTAGAGCAGAGCCTGTAGCAGCCGGTTTTTCAACAAACTCGCCCTGTCCGCCAGGGGTGGTGGGGCGGGGCCGCGCCCTCCTGCCGCCTGCTCCGGATTGTTTCGTCAAACCTCGCTGGCCGGCAGACTCGTGTTTGGCTATCCCTCGCTGAGGCCCCATGTTGAAGCATTCCCCTTGCAAGGCTATAATGGGCACTGTACAGAGAGGGGTTTACCATGCATTTGCTCAGTGTCACTGACCTTACGGCTGACGAAATACGGGATTTAATCTGCCAGGCCAGGGCGATGAAGGGCCAGGGACAGCTCTCCCTTCTTGCAGGGCGTTCCCTGGGGCTGGTTTTCGAGAGGCCCAGCTTAAGGACCCGGGTAAGCTTTGAGGTGGCCATGGCCCAGCTCGGGGGACATTCCATCTATCTCTCGCCGGAGGAGATTGGGCTGGGCCATAGGGAGGCCGTAGGGGACGTTGGCGCAGTCCTCAGCCGGTATGTCCATGGTATGGTAGCCAGAGTACGCTCGCAACCCAGCCTCAACTTGCTGGCCCAATATTCCACCATCCCCGTCATAAACGGCCTTTCGGACGAGGAGCACCCTTGCCAGGCCCTCTCCGACCTGCTCACTATCTACGAGAAGAAAGGGCGCGTGGAAGACCTGGTCTTGACTTACGTCGGCGATGGGAACAACGTAGCCCATAGTCTCCTCCTGGCGGGCTGCCTCGTTGGAATGGAGGTCCGGCTGGCCAGCCCGCCTATGTACCAGGCCGACGGCTCCGTGGTGGATAGGGCCAGGTCCCTGGCCCAGAAGAACGGCGGGCGGGTAATGTTGACTGCGGACCCCGATGCAGCAGCCGCCGGCGCGGACATCATCTACACAGACGTATGGTACAGCATGGGGCACGAGGAAGAGCGGGACGTGCGGCGGAAGGTGCTTGCTCCGTACCAGGTGAACCAGGCCCTCATGAGTGGAGCCAAAGAAGACGCCATATTCATGCACAACCTGCCCGCCCACCGGGGGGAGGAAGTAACCGGCGAGATAATAGACGGGCCCAGGTCGGTTGTTCTGGACCAGGCAGAGAATCGCCTCCACATGCAGAAGGCCATCCTGGCTAAGCTCCTTAGATAGGAGAAATAATTCCCGATCTGGGGCAGACCTTCCTACCGATCCTCGCGCGCTTTGACCTGCGGAGCCTGCTGGACATCCTTCTGGTGGCCTTTATTTTCTACCTGCTGCTCCTGCTGCTGCAAGGAACGGTGGCCATGACCCTCCTTCGGGGCATAGCCATACTTGTTGCCTTTACCTTTATCCTGGGCAATGCCCTGCAGCTCACAGTCCTGAACTGGCTTGTCAGAGCCTCCTTCACCGCCCTTTTGGTAGCCATACCCATTATCTTCCAGCCAGAGCTACGCCGGGCTTTGGAGCGCATAGGGCGCACCAGCCTCCGTGAGGCCGTAGGCGTTTCCCCCGCGGAGGGGCTGCTGGATGTGCTGGCCCGCGCCTGCCGGCGCCTGGCTGACCGCCGCTATGGGGCCTTGATCGTTTTGGAGCGAGAGACGGGCCTTCAGGAATACGTAGACACAGGCATCCGGGTGGATGCGGCCACCTCCGCAGAGCTATTAATGAGCATCTTTTTTCCTAACTCACCACTCCACGACGGAGCGGCGATTCTGCGGAATGGAAGGATCATTGCTGCCAGTTGCGTCCTTCCCCTCTCCGAAGAGGTCCCCAGGCATGCGGGCCTGGGGACTCGCCACCGGGCGGCTGTAGGTGTCACAGAGAAGAGCGACGCTATCTCCCTGGTGGTCTCGGAGGAGTCTGGTGAGATCTCCTTAGCCAGCAACGGGCGCATGATACGCAGCCTGGACGAGGCCCGCCTCAAACGTCTCGTGGCCCGACTGTACGGCGGGGAACGGCGGCGCCCCTTTGGCGCCCTGCGAAACTTTCTGAAGGAATAGGACAGTGCTGACTATTGTGCGGGAGGTTCTGGCGGAGACCCTATGGATCTCCCGCTTTGTCCTGAAAGGCGTTGTGGACTCGGTAACCCGCAATACCGGTTGGGGCCTACTAGCCCTCCTCCTTTCGGCCGTCCTTTGGGTCATCGTTACTGGAGAGCAGAACCCACCGAAGGTAGATGTATTCGCCAGCCCTATTCCCGTCGAAGCTGTCAACGTCCCGTCAGACCTGGGAGTACTGGGAGAGGTCCAATTCGTCCGCGTCAGGATAACCGCCATGCCCGAAGCCTGGGCCAGGATTACCGCCGGCAGTTTCCGGGCCACCGCCGATCTATCGGGCCTTAGGTCCGGCACCCAAGAGGTGGGCGTAAGAGTTACAGCCAGCGACTCCCAGGTCCGAATACTGGAGGTGCTGCCTCCCAAGCTCCCCATGGCCGTAGAGGCCCTGGACTCCCGCCAGGTGCCGGTAAAGGTCAACCTGGTAGGCACCGCCCCCCTTGGCGTGTCCATCGGCGACCCCAAGCCGGCCGTGTCACTGGTCACCGCCCGTGGCCCCGCTCCCCTGGTGAGGCAGGTGGAATCAGCGGCTATAGATATTCCCCTGGAAGGGCTGCGGGTATCGATCAACAACCAGAGCTTCAAGCTTGTCCCCCGCAGCGCTTCCGCCAACCGCATCGAGGGGGTTACGCTGGACCCTGCCGCGGTGGAGGTGGCCCTGTCCGTCGAGCAGCATATCTCCTACCGCTCCGTCTCCCTCTTGCCATCCCTGCAGGGTCAGGTCCCCGACGGCTACTGGATGAGCGCCCTGCGGGTCGACCCCGCAGCAGTCACCGTGGCCGGCCCGCGAGAAGCCCTGGAGCCTCTGACCTATCTCAACACACAACCCATAGATGTGAGCAAGCTGGAGAGCGACACAGCTAGAGCTGTGAACGTAGCCCTTCCTCAAGGGCTCTCGCTCGTCGAACCCAGAAGTGGCTCTGTTCTCGTCCTTGTTTTCGTTTCCCCGATTCAGGGCAGCCAGACCCTATCAGTGGCTCCGGCCCTGGACGGGCTTTCTGCGGATTTGAAGGCGACTGCCGGGAGCATCCCGGTCACTCTGTCCGGGCCGCTCCCCCGGCTGAGGCAGACCAAGGCTACCGATATAACCGTCACCTTGGACCTCCAGGGCCTGGGCCCAGGGACATACAACATGCGGCCCAAGGTGACGATCCCCAACGGCCTGGAGCTGGCACAGCCCGTCAGCCTGGTCTCTGTAGCCATATCCAAAGGTTAGAGCATGGCCAAACCCATAGTAGCCATTGTAGGCCGTCCCAACGTGGGGAAGTCTACCCTTTTCAACCGCCTGGCGGGCCGCCGTCTGGCCATCGTGGAGGATGTCCCCGGCACTACTCGGGACCGCCTGTACTCCGACGTGGAGTGGCGGGGAAACGCCTTTACCGTAGTCGATACCGGGGGCCTATGGCCCCGGGCAGAGAAAGACCTGGAGGCCCTGGTCCGCCTTCAGGTAGAAGAGGCTATTCAAGAGGCAGACGCCATCATCTTCCTGGTGGACGTAACGGCCGGCGTGCTCGCCGACGACTACGTTATCGCCGACCGGCTCCGCCGTTCTTCCAAGCCCGTCTTGCTGGCAGCCAACAAGGCCGATAATCCCCGCCGCCGGGAAGAGACGGCCGTCTTTTACGAGCTTGGCCTGGGAGACCCGTTCCCAATTAGCGCTTACCACGATCTGGGCGTGCAGGACTTGTTGGACACGCTGATGGGGAGCCTGCCCTACGTGCCGGAAGGCCAGGAGATACCCGAGATGGCCAAAGTGGCCATAGTGGGCAGGCCCAATTCCGGCAAGTCCTCTCTCTTGAACGCTTTTCTGGGCCAGGAGCGGGCCATCGTTGACGAGAGGCCTGGGACCACGCGCGATACCCTGGACACCATCCTGACCTGGGACGGCCAGAGCCTCATGTTGATTGATACGGCGGGCATCCGGCGGCGGGGCCGGATAGCGGCAGGAGTAGAGTACTATAGCAGCCTGCGCGCCGTGCGGGCCATTGAGCGGTCAGACGTGGCGCTGTTGGTGCTGGACGCTTCTGAGGGGGTTACCGCCCAGGACACCCATATCGCCGGGTATATCAGGGATGCCTACAAGGGGGCAGTCCTGATGGTCAACAAATGGGACCTGGTGGCCGAGGAAGATTGGAAAGAGCCGCAAGAGGAATGGGAGAGGGACGTACGGCAGCGGTTTCGCTTCATGGACTATGCCCCCATCCTCTTCGCCTCAGCCAAGACCCGCCGGGGGATCAAGGGCCTGCTCCCGACCGCCTTGCAGGTATACCAAGAGCGGCAGAAGCGTATAAGCACGGGCGCTCTCAACCAGATGCTCGAGAAGCTGCTAGCCGTTCAACCTGCCCCCAGCAAGGGCGGCCGCCAGTTAAAGGTGCATTATGCCACCCAGGCGGAGACCAGCCCGCCAACGTTTGTTTTCTTCGTCAATAACCGAGAGCTAGTACACTTTTCCTACGAGCGCCATCTGGAAAACCGCCTGAGGGAGGCCTTCGGGTTCAGAGGGACACCGCTCCGGTTGGTATTCAGAGATAGGAGGGAAAAAGACTGATCCAGTCCTACTTATATCTTCCTGCGATTTGTCTGGCCAGCTATCTTTACGGCTCGATCCCTTTCGGCCTGGTGCTGGGCAAGGCCCGGGGAATCGACGTGCGCCATCACGGCAGCGGGCGCACGGGAGCAGCCAATACCCTGCGCACCCTCGGCCTGGGCGCTTCGGCCCTGGCCTTCATAGGAGACTTTTCCAAAGGCATCGTGGCCGTGGCACTGGCCCGCCTCCTGGTTGGGGCGCCTGTAGTGGAGATTGCGGCCGCCCTCTGTGCCATTGCCGGTCACAACTGGTCGGCCTATATCCGTTTTCGAGGAGGACGGGGCGTGGTCGCCTCCGTGGGGGCGCTGGCATTGATGTCGCCTCTGGTGGTCGGGGTAGGCGCAGTGGTCTTTGCGTCGGTCCTGGCTATCAGCCGGTATGTCTCTCTGGCATCTATTCTTGCCTCGACCTCCGTGCCCCTGGCCCTGGCTCCCCTGGTCTACGTCGGGCTGGTTCCCATCGAATACCTGGCCTTCGGTCTCATCGCCGCCGTACTAGTTACTTTTCAGCACAAAGACAATCTGGAACGATTGAGAACAGGCACGGAGCGCCGTCTGGGAGAGAGTACAGAAAGTGTGGCAGGACGGTGAACAGGGCCTCGGTACTCGGGACTACTACCTGGGGCAGCACCCTGGCCGTGCTTCTGGCGCAAAAAGGCATTGCTGTGACCCTGCTGGCCCGTAACCCGGATGAGGCAGCCCACCTGGCAGAGGATGGAGAGCACCGGCTCTTTCTCCCGGGCATTCCTTTTCCACCCGGCCTGGCCGTCGCTCCGATGAATTCATATCAGCTAGACCTCTCCGAAGCGGTGATCGTCGCCGTCCCCTCTACGTCCATGCGAAGCAACCTGCGGGTCATGAGAGACAGGCTGCCACCTCGGGCGCTCCTGGTCAGCGCCTCCAAGGGCCTGGAGACCGGTACCGGCCTGCGAATGTCCGAGGTGATCGAGGATGAACTGGGGGAGTCCCAGCATCCCCGAGTGTGTGTACTTTCAGGCCCGAATCTCGCCCGAGAGGTAGCCCGAGGCCTTCCCGCGGTAGCCGTAGTCGCCTCCCGGGACCCTTCAGCCGCTGAAGAGGCCCGCCAGTTGTTTATGGCGCCCACGTTCCGGGTCTATACCAATCCGGATATGATTGGAGTTGAGATGGGAGGAGCCTTGAAGAATATCATCGCCCTGGGCGCCGGGATCTCCGACGGACTGGACTACGGGGATAACGCCAAAGCGGCCCTGGTCACCAGGGGCCTGGCAGAGATAACCCGCCTGGGCGTGGCCATGGGAGCTACAGCCGCTACCTTCGCCGGCCTGGCCGGCCTGGGCGACTTGGTGACCACTTGCGCCAGCCCTTTGAGCCGGAACCATTACGTCGGAGAGCAACTGGCCCAGGGCCGGACCCTCAATGATATACTAACGTCGATGGTAAATGTGGCTGAGGGCGTCAATACCACCCGGGCCGCCCGGGAAATGGGCCAGGAGATGGGGATAGACATGCCCATCACGGAGCAGATGTACCAGGTCCTCTTCCAAGGCAAGGAGCCCCGCAAAGCGGTCACCGAGTTGATGCTGCGAGAGGCAAAGGCGGAATTAGAGAGTTTCCAGTTATGAGAATATCTGTCCTGATGCCCGTGTATAACGAGATGGAGACCATCCGCGAGATTATCGTCCGGGTCCAGGCCGTGGATATGGAAAAGGAGATCATCTGCGTCGACGATTACTCCAGCGACGGGACCCGCGAAGTGCTGCAGGAGATTGCGGGGGAGAACCATAACGTCAAGCTCCTGCTCCATTCAAAGAACCTGGGAAAGGGCGCGGCTGTCCGGACCGGCCTGCAGCAGGTGGACGGTGACGTGGTCATAATCCAGGATGCGGACCTGGAATATGACCCGCAGGACTATCCACTCCTGTTGCGCCCCATCCTGTCTGGCAAGTCGCAGGTAGTCTACGGCTCTCGCTTCCTGGGAGAGCATAAGGCCATGTACTTCTGGCACTCCCTGGGCAATAACCTTTTGACTCTGGCTACCAATATTCTCTACGATACCACCCTTACGGATATGGAGACAGGGTATAAGGTCTTCACGCAAGACATAGCCCGGAAGATAAGGCTCACCTCTCCCCGCTGGGGCTTCGACCCCGAGATTACGTCCCGGATTCTCAAGCTCGGCTACCGCATCTATGAAGTTCCCATCTCCTACGCCGGGCGGGAATTTACCGAGGGGAAGAAGATCACCTGGAAAGACGGCTTCACCGTCCTCTTCACCCTGATAAAGTGCCGCTTCCTCGGGTAGAGACAGTCCGCAGATTACGCAGGGAGACCAATCCGCAGATTACGCAGGGAGAGCAATCCACAGATTACGCAGATTACGGGGATTGGCGAATGAAAAATAATTTTCGTAGGAGTTGCCCATGCCCCTGCCGGAGCGCCACCGGGGCACAAAAATGAGTTACTTGGGAGCGCCGGCGTCTCGCCGGCAACGGGCGGGGCCGGCAAGATGCCGGCGCTCCCAGCCGGCCATGTCCCAAAGAGATGTTTTTGTACCAGTTCCCCATGCCCGTGGGGGGCACCACCGAGCATGAAAATGCCCCTACCTGGGAGCGCCGGCGTCTCGCCGGCCAGTGGCCATGGCTGCCAAGTGGCAATCGGGCTACCCTATTTTCATACCAGCCGGAGCGGGGCCTTATGCCGTGTTACCGCTAGCCGCGCAGCAACCCCCAGTTCTCCGGCCCACGCAATATGAAAGGTCCGGTAAAGAATTGGCCAGCCAGGGTGGCCACCCTGGCGCTGTTGGCAGCACTCTTTCTCCTCGTCCTGCTTTTCTACCGCAAGGTATCTCTAACCAATCTGGTCCTGGTAGACTACGACCTGCTGACCTACTTCTACCCCTATAAGGAGGCCGCCGCCGCCGCCATCCGGGACGGAAGGCTTCCTCTTTGGAATCCTTACCTCTTCACCGGGGCGCCCTTTCTGGCCAACCCCCAAACGGCCCTTCTTTATCCCCTGAACCTGCCGGGCTACGCCCTTTCAGCACCCCAGGCCGTCAAGTACTCTGTCATCTTCCATGTCTTCCTGGCGGGGGTCTTCATGTACGCTTTCGCCCGTTCCTCCCTGAGGGTGGGATGGGCTGGAGGCCTCGCCGCCGCCCTGCCGTTCATGTTCGGAGGCTTCCTGACCCAGCAGGTGGGACACATAAACCAGCTCAACGCCGCCGTGTGGCTGCCCCTGGTCCTCCTCCTCTTCGATCTGGCGCAGCAAAGAAGGCAGCCCCTCTTCGCCCTCCTCGGGGGAGTGGCACTGGCCGCCCAGATTCTGGCCGGCCACTCCCAGGAGACCTTCCTCTTGCTGGTGGCCTTCGGCCTCTTCTTCCTCTTCCGCCTGGCGCAGGCCGCCAAAACAAGGCCCGCTCCGGACGTTGCACTGGTTAATACAGCCGCTGATAAGCGGCAGGCGCATCAGGCGGAGCGCCCTCGCCCCAACCCTTTGCCAAAGGGAGAGGGAGCCACCAGTCCCGCCGGCCCTATTCCCTTCGGAGAGGAAAATCGTGCCCTCCCCTTCGCGGAGGGGGCTGGCGGAAAGGGGGAGCGTCCCCTCTCCCTCTGGGAGAAGGCCAGGGTGAGGGTACCGCCACTCCTTGCCAGACCCTACGACATGAGGGCGACGGCCTGGACAGCGCTGGTCTTTGGCCTCGTCCTCGCGCTGGGGCTGGGCCTTTCCATGGCCCAGCTCCTTCCTACGCTGGAACTGTCCCGGGAGTCTATCAGGGGAGGCGGTCTGCCCTATAAAGAGGCCGTATCCTTCTCCCTGCCTCCCTGGCTCCTGGCGCGCTCGCTCCTGCCCGCCTTTCAGGACAGCCCTTTCAGCGAGTACATTGCCTATTCGGGCGTGATCCCACTAATGCTGGCCGCCTACGGACTGGCAGGGCGCAGGTCCAGGCCCCTCGCTTTCTTCTTTCTGGCTCTGGCACTCATAGCCCTCTCCCTGGCCCTGGGAGGCTACAACCCGCTCTACGAGCCCCTTTACAAACTGGCCCCTCCCCTGCGCCTTTTCCGTGTGCCCGCCCGGTGGCTCTACCTCTGCGCCTTCGCCTTGTCAGCCCTGGCGGGCATGGGAGCCCACCGGCTGGTTACCGAAGCCGGACATAGAAGCCTGGCCCGGAGCCTGCGCTCCCTGGTGCTCTGGACAGCCGCCGCCTTTCTTCCCCTGGCCGCGATTCACTGGACTGCCGTACAGATGAACGAAGGCGCCTCGCCAGGGGTATTTGCCGCTTGGACCGGTCTGATCGTCTTGGGCGCCACCCTGCCACATCTCCTTCCCCGGCTGTCTTCGAGAGGCGCCAGGTCCCTGCTGCTGCTGGGACTCTTGGCCGGAGAGCTCTTCGTCTCCGGGTCCTTCTTGGGCACTAACTCCATCACCGCCCCCCAAGCCTATGAGTCTCTCCGTCCCACGGTAGCCCAGTTGCTCCAGGACCCCAACTTCTTCCGCGTCCTAAGCATAACCCGGACCGACTTCGATCCTGGGGACCTACCGGAGCTAAAGGCAATCTTCGGGAAATCGCTGGATAAGGAAGAGCTCTACCAGTTCGTGGTGGCCATGAAGCACCAGGAGGTCCTATCACCCAATATACCCATGAAGTACGGCGTCGCCACCCTGGACGGATACGATGGAGGCGTCCTTCCCCTGCGCCGCTACGTGGAATTCAAAGAGTTGCTGCTGGACGGAGCGCCACTGCGGGAGGCGGCCGCTGCCAGGCCCAATCAGGCCGATGCCCTGCTACGGGACCAGCTCGCGGGAATTCCCGACACCCGGCTCCTGGGACTGCTGAACGTCAAATACGTCATTACCGACAAGCAGGCGGACCTCTGGCTCGACAACGTATATTACGACCTGTCGGCCCCCGTCCAGGTCTCGCCGGCGGAGTCCTTCACCACCTCGCACCTCCCCAGCTTTCAGGCCACGGCCGTAGGGCTCGTATACCGTCTGGAAGGGACTGAAGCGGCTTCGGACCCCCTGGCCGAGATGGTCCTGCGTGACCGGTCCGGGCGCGCCTTGCAGCAGACCATCAAGCGCCAGGGGGGCCGGGCAACGCCCCAGGCCGGCAGCTACCTCGTCCGTCTGGAACTGGGCGAGGCAACCTACCCCCAGGAGTTGTCAATACGTTATGCGGGGACTCAGGGACGGTTTGTCCTTGCCGGTTTGAGTCTGATAGATGGGCGCACCGGGTCCAGCGAGACCCTGACTCCGGACCCCCACCTGCGCCTGGTACACAGCGGAGACCTGAAGGTGTACGAGAACCTGGACTGGCAGCCCCGGGCCTACGTTACGGAGCGAGGGATATGGGCGAAGGACGACCGGGACGGGCTACAGCTCTTGCGTCGTCGGAGTTGGGACGATCTGGTGCTGGCAGGCCCGCCGCCGCCCGAGCTGGGTCAGCCCTCGCTCGATGCTAACCCAAACGTAGGGGCGGCCCCGAGTCAGCCCTCGCCCGATGCCAGCGCGAACGTTGGGGCGGCCCTGAGTGGCCGCCCGGCACGCGCCGCGGAGACGGCCCGGGCCGAGATCACCGAGTACCGTCCCGAATACGTCCGGATCCGGACCGAGACCTCCGGGCCCGCCTACCTGGTCCTCACCGATTCCCACTATCCCGGCTGGCGCGCCTTCCTGGATGGGCAGGAGACCCCCATACTGAGGGCCAACCACCTCTTCCGGGCCGTCGACCTGCCACCCGGCTCCCATCTCGTCGAATTCCAATACGAGCCCGCGTCGTTCCGGTGGGGCCTGGCCCTCTCGCTGACCAGCCTGGGGCTGCTGGTCACGGGGGCCGCCGGGTACCTGTGGCATGGCGGTCGTGGGCGTCGGGACAGAACCTTGACAATGTGGTCTCTTTGATGTAGAATGACTACATCATGAGTAAGGCCGTCGGCATTAGAGAGCTTAAGACGCACCTCAGCAGGTATGTCAGACAGGTTAAGGATGGCGACGAGATACTCGTGTCGGAGAGAGGCAAGATCGTCGCGAGGATAGTGCCTGTCAATCCCCCTTCAGAGGGCGCCCGGCTTCAGAATTTGCTTCTCAAGCTATCTGCGGAAGGCAAAATAATCCTTCCCAGGATTGATAAGAAGGCGTCGCGCCCCGCCACGAGGAAAACGGTGAAGGGGACTCCCTTTTCTGATGCGGTTCTCGAGGGCCGCAGGTGATCCTCTACTTCGACACGTCGGCCCTGATCAAACGATATGTCGAAGAGGAAGGGACCAGCACTGTTGACAGTCTCTGGTCGGCATCACTCAGCATAGCAACGTCTGTGGTCGCGTTTGCTGAAACGGCAGCGGCATTCAGCCGTAAACTTCGCGAAGGCATCCTGACCGAAAAAGAATATACCGAGACGCTCGAGATGTTCAGAATTGATTTCGACTCCTTCACTCTCATTCCCATTACGACAGCGTTGAATGCGACGATCGAACGATTAGTCAGGCGATATCCCCTGAGGGGGTTGGACGCGATCCACCTCTCCTCGGCCCTGATCTTCAAGAACTCCAGCATCTCGGTGCAATTCGCCTGCTTTGACCGTCCCCTGAACGAGGCCGCCTTAAGGGAGGGCCTTGCTATCGCCGTTCAGGGGTGACACCGCGCCGAGAACAGCGGCCGGCGACCCAAGCCTGGAGGGCCAAGAAAAGGTCAGGTGCAGGTCTTGAATTAGGTCAGCCTCTCCCTCTTTGTCGCCCTCGTTCTTTAAGTTGTCTTCTGTTTCCCGGTCTCGACCCCAAGCTATAGGACGCTATGCTGACCGGCCCGCCCCCAGCCCGTCGCCAGCCCCATGCCCGACGTAGGGCGGCCCCGAATCGCTAGTCCTGTCCTCGCCTCGGAGGCCGCCCAGGCCGAGATCACCCAGTACCGTGCGGAATACGTCCAGGTCTACGCTGAGACATCAGGGCTGGCCCACCTGTTCTCCGCCGACTCCCAGCCCAACCCTTTACGGCATGAAGTAAATGCTGTATATTGACCCCAACATCGAGCGGAAAATGATCTCGGGCGATTGCATCGCGGTTCCCCGTCTCCCTCGGTGCACCAGCAGGGATGAAAATGCCCATCAAGGGTGGCCCAGGCGTCTCGCTTGGGGAAACAGGCCAGAGGCCTGTGCCAGTCAGGGATTTCTGTTTTCATGCCAACTCGGAGTGACACGAGGAGGCGTGACAATTCCAGGCGCAACCGGCCTCTACCGGCGGCCGGTCTAATCACCAAGAAAAATAGTTCGGGAGGTCAGATAGTGAAAATGCAGAAGCACTGGGCTTGGGCCGCCCTCTTGATCCTCGTTTTGGCCATATCCGCCTGCGCCCCAGCGGCGGTCCCAACGCCTGCTCCCACCACACCGCCCGCGGCGCCCCCTAAGGCCGCTGAGACGGCCAAACCCAGTTCCCCCGCCCCAGGTTCCCCAACGCCAGCCGCCGCGACCCCTACTCCCAAGCCGGTTACCCTCAAGTTAGGGGGCGTGCAGAGCGTGTCAGAAGCCGGCACCTACATAGCCGTGGAAAAGGGCTACTTCAAGGACCAGGGCATTACCATGGAAGTGAATAGCTTCCGGACAGTGGCGGAGTTGATTGCCCCTCTTGGCACCGGCCAGCTAGACGTCATTGTCATGACGCTGAGCGTCCCACTCCTGGCAGCGGCAGACCGTGGCGTGGACTTCAAGATCGTGGCTACGGGGAGCCAGAACAAACAAAACTGGGATAATTCTTGGCTCATCCTGCGCAAGGACTTGTATGATTCAGGACGGGTGAAGACCGGCGCCGACCTCAAGGGAATGAAGGTGGCAATCCCATCTCAGGGCTCGCTGGGGGACCAGGTGGTGCAAATGCTGATCGAGCAGGGCGGTCTGAAGCCGGCAGATGTAGAGACGGTGGTACTTCCCTTCGCCGAGCAGGCCGCGGCCTTCGGCAACAAGGCCATTTCCGCCGGATGGGCCGTGGAGCCCTTCATTATCCGGGGCATACAGGAGGGCTTCTCCGTCAAATGGATGCCCACCAGCCAGTTCTTTGATGGCGAGTCCCAGGGCTCCCTGGTTGTATTCGGCTCCTCCATGCTCAAGGACCAGGATCTGGCCCGCCGCTGGATGACCGCTTACCTTAGAGGCGTCAGGGATTACGTGAAGGCCTTTACCACTAAGGAGGGCCGTGACCAGGCCGTGAACGCCCTGGTCAAGAACACCTCGATCAAAGAACCCAAGCTCTACGATGAGATGGGAATGCCCTACGTTGACCCTAACGGCCAGCTTAACAGGAAGAGCCTCGACGCCCAGTACAAATGGTTCGTGGACAAGGGCCTATATACGGGGAAGAAGACCCTTGGCGATCTCATAGATCTTTCCTACGCGGACTACGCCGTCCAGAAGCTGGGAAAGCAGTAAGTGCCGCATTGTCGCGGGCCGGCAAGACCGACTCGGTTTTGAAAACCGAGTCGGTCTCATGGAATCGTAATTATGATCCGGAGCATTATGTCACGAATGGCCCGATTATCCAATGACGATGAGGGAGGAAGGATGCTAGCGGTGAACAGGAGAATGGCGGTTCTGGTAGTGGTCTTGACACTGACAGCAGCCTTGGCGGCCTGCACCCCGGCGGCAGCCCCCACGCCGACACCAACTAAAGCGCCGGCAGCCGCCGCCACAGTGCCCGCGGCCGCCCCCACCAAAGCGGCTGAGCCCACCAAGCCACCCCCGCCGCCTGCCACCGCCACGCCCAAGCCGGTTACGTTGAAGTTTGGCACCACCGGGGCCATAAACTATGCCGGGATCTACCTAGGCATGGAAAAGGGATTCTTCAAAGAGCAGGGGATAGACATCGAGCTCGTGGAATTCCGCACCTCTTCGGACTCTATTCCCGCACTTGCAACCGGACAGCTAGACCTTATCTCTACTCCCCTCGGCGCCTCTATCCTGGCGGCCGTGGATCGAGGCATCGAGCTAAAGTTAGTCGCCGACGCAGGTCAGGGCCAACAGGGGTGGCAGACTTTCTGGACGGTATTGAGGAAAGACCTGGCCGACTCCGGCCGGGTCAAGACCCCTGCCGACCTAAAAGGTATGAAACTTGCCATTCCTTCCCTGGCCAGCTCGGGCGAGATGATGGCTCAGCAGATGATGGCGGAAGGGCGTCTGAAAAAAGAGGACGTCGAACTGGTGGTCCTGCCTCATGCTGACCAGGTTGTCGCCCTCGCCAACAAGGCGATAGATGCGGGCGTAACGGTGGAGCCGTACATAGCTACCGGGGTACAACAGGGCGTCTCCGTCAAGTGGATACCCAAGTTCAAGTACTACCCCAGCGGCAAGTACCAAGGGTCCTTCTTCGCATTTGGCCCACAGCTAATCAAGAACAAGGACGTGGCTCAAAGGTGGATGTTGGGCTACCTCAAGGGGGTCAGAGCTTACTTGGATGCCTTCAGTAAGAAGACCGGGCGCGACGAGGTGATAAGTATCCTGGCCAAGTATACGCCAATCAAGGACCCCAAGCTCTACGACCTTATGGAGTTGCCTTACCTGGACCCCAACGGTCTGCCCGATAAGCCAAGCATGGACATTGAGCTACAGTGGTACTTGGACCAAGGCTTATATAAAGGGAAAACGACCTTCGATGCCATCACGGATCTCTCTTACGCCGAGTACGCCTCTCAGAAGCTGGGCAGGCAATAGGGCAGACCAACGGAGGCGTGCCGGGAGCGGGCAGAAGGAATGGATTCAACCCCGGAAAGAGGACCTGATCATCAACAGGGATGAAAGAGGAAAAACATGGCTGTTAAAGATCTAAGGGCTTATATCGCTGCCCTGGAAAGTGCCGGCGAGGTTCAGCGAATCGACCAAGAAGTGGACTGGAATCTGGAGATAGGGGCCATAATCCGACGGGTCTATGACCTTCAGGCCCCCGCTCCGTTCTTCCAAAGGATAAAGGGCTATCCTCAGGGATACCGCATTCTGGGCGCTCCCATGGCGTTCAGCAATAGGCCCAAGTCCACCCATGCCCGCCTGGCCCTAGCCCTGAGCATGAGACCCGACTCCTCCGTGGCAGATATCATGGACGAGTATGTCAGGCGCATGAAGAATCCCCTCAAGCCCACTCTGGTCTCCTCTGGACCCTGTAAGGAGCATATCCATATCGGGGACCAGGTAGACCTGGAGGCATTCCCTGTGCCCATGCTCCATGGCGGGGACGGAGGGCGCTACCTGGGCACCTGGCACACTGTAATCACCAAAGACCCGGATACGGACTGGGTCAACTGGGGTATGTACCGGCTGATGCTCCACGATAAAAAGACCCTGGGCATCGCGCTGTCTCCTTCCCAGCACATCGGCCAGATATATTATCCGAAGTACGAAGCCAGGAACCATCCCATGGAGGTGGCGATCGCCATAGGCACGGATCCTGCCTGCGCCGTGGTATCAGCCATGAGCTACGAAGTGGGGGATAACGAGGTAGACATTGCGGGTGGGCTTCTGGGTGAACCGGTGGAGATGGTCAAGTGCGAGACAGTGGAACTGACCGTGCCGGCCAGATCGGAGATTGTTATCGAAGGGGAGATATTACCCCACGAGCGTAGGGAGGAAGGGCCCTTTGGCGAGTACACGGGCTACATGGGAGGAGAGAGGGCCCCGAGGCCGTTGATCCACGTGAAGGCTATCACCCACAGGGAAGATCCCATCCTCACCTGCGTTTGCCCAGGGGTCCCGGTGGAAGAGGACCACTCCCTGAGGCCGCTGGCCAGCGCAAACCTGTTGGACGACCTGCGGTCGAGGGGGTTCCCCGTCCGGATGGTTTACATTCCGCCGGAGATAGGAAGCCAGATGTACCTCATTTCCACCAAGGTCCCCTTCCCCGGCTACGCCAAGTACCTAGCCAATGCAGTGTGGGGTAGCGCCCAGGGCAAGCGGGCCCACTTCCTGGTTATCCTGGACGATGACGTTGATGTAACCAATTTCACCGAGGCCATGTGGGCCCTCACTTCCCGCTGCCATCCGGACAGGGGCATACTCAAGATGCCCAATAGTTGGGGGAACCCTTTGCTGCCTTTTACCAATAGTGAAGAGAAGCGACACTTTCTCGCGGCCCACGTGCTCTTTGACTGCACCTGGCCCAAGGACTGGCCGAAGGAGGCCATCCCTATCAAAGCCTCTTTCGACGTGATGTGGCCCAAGGATGTGCAGGAGAAGGTGATGGACAACTGGCAATCCTATGGCTTTGAACAGACAAGTAGGTGATTAAGGGACCAAGGAGATAATCAACGATATCACGGACATGGTCTTTGACCATCCCTCCCCGAGGCTGAGCTCCTGGCCGGCAATGCCCGCATTTCCAAGATGATTATCGATGCCACCCGCTATGATGCCAGGGAGTTCGAGGTGGCAAGCAAACCCAAGATCGAGGCAGCAGAAAAGGTGGAGCGGGACTGGGCCAAGTACGGAATCCTCTTGCCTGCCTAGAGTAACCCTCATTGGAAAGACGGCGCCAAGCTTAACGCCCGCCTGATTACCACAGCGGGCTGAACTGCGCAGATTGCTTGGCGCCTCCGCCTTTAGCCCAACTTCCGCAGTTAGGCCGAACAAACGAGCTTTTTTGAACGTAATCAGGGGCAAAATGGCGCAAAAGTCTACACTACAATTGTTGAAGTTGGATTTGCCGAGGTAGGTGCAGGTGCAGCCTGTCCAACAGGATCGCCTGGTGATGGTCCGGATGCTCTACGCATCTGCGGCGAATCTCCACCCCCTTCCTGGTAGGCATGACAACGTCGATCATCCTGATCTGGGCGATCTCATCGAAGACCTTCCTTGGCTCATCCCCCAGACCCGCCCCCTTGCACATCTGCCCGATGGTCTTCCAGAGGACATAGGCCAGAAAGCAGACCAGGATGTGAGCCTGCACCCGCTCGGCCTTCTGGTGCCAGATGGGCCGTATGCCCAGGTCCCCTTTCTGTATCCGAAAGGCGGCTTCGGCCTCTGTTAGCTGGATGTACCCGCGCCAAAGCTGCTCCGCATCCCAATCGGGGATGTTAGTCCGCAGCATATAGCACCCCTCACTCAACTGGGCCCACTCCCGCCAGGCCTCGACCTTCTCCCAGGCTATAGCGACACCCCCATCTTCCCGCGTGCGCACTTCCACCTTGAATAGCCCACTGGCCCGGCTGTTGGCTCCAAGCAGCCTGCCTACCCGTCGCTCCACCACCCCCAGCTTCTGCTTCTTCTTGCCACAACTCTCGCTAAGCTTCTTCAGGCCCTCCTCGATGCGCTTCTCGAATCGGTCATGGATGGCCCTCTCCTTCTCACCCCGAGAAGCACTCCGACAGAGGATGAAGGTCTCCTTGCCTTCCTGGCCGGGACACAGCTTTACCTCCAGCCCCTCCCGTATCCGGTGCCAGTCCTCAGCCAATAGCTCCCGCTCGAACCGCTTGAGTTGGCTCTTGGCCGTTCCCAATATGTACCGCCGGCCCCCAGACCGAAGGAACCGCAGGTTCTTCTCGGAGACCATCCCCCGATCCATTACCCAGATACGCTCCGCCCGGCCGTATTGAGCTTCTACCTTGTTAACGATCTCTTCCACGGTAGTTACGTCGGAGCGGTTACCATCAAAGACCTCGTAACCCAAGGGCAGGCCCCAACGACTAACCACCAGGGCGATGCACACCTGCTTACAGTCCGGCCGGTGATCCCTGGGATAACCCCGCTGGGCTTGGTTGTTAGCAAGGGCCTCTCCCTCGAAGTAGGTGGAGGTGACATCGTATAAGAGAAGATCATACTGCAGGTCAAACAGTTCTCCCAATCGTTCCTTCAGGTGCCCCTCCAGCTCCGCCTTATGCGGCAAGAGGCTATCCATGGCTCGGTAAAGCCGATCATCGTTGACCTTCTGGCAGGGAATCCCAAGGAGATCCTCCAGGGCGGTGCGCTCGTACAGGTGCTCGGCAATGCGCAGCTCACTGGAAGGGTCGCACAGGCGCATCAAGACCAGCACCGCCGACATGGGCGGCCAGGGGATCTCTTCACGGCCCCCAGGGATCACCCCTCCCAGAAAGGAGCCCAAACCAAGCTTCTTCCAGACCTCAAGCCCCAACCAATACCCTCCAAACTGCCGCCCCCGCTCCACTCGGACGCGCTTTGTGTCTACTTCAGCCCACTCTGGCTCAAGGTCTTCGGCAAAGAGCTGGCCCTGGTGAATCCCGACCTGGCCCCCGGCAGCCCCCCTTACTCCAAGGCGAAGAGGTTGGTCTAGATTCCCTAGATACGCAATCACCCGCTGGCGGGAACCTCGCTCCGTCCGATGGGACTCGACCAAGGCCCAATAAATGTATTCCTTCCCACCTTTCGTTCGGCGACATCGCCTCAGACCCATGGTCCAATTATAGCGCCATCTCGCCGCCCCAAAAGTCTACACTACATCGGTTTCTTGGACAGGCTCCGTACGTGAATCCTGTCCTCTCTCCCCCCCAAAGCGTGTCCTCCAAATACGGGGAAACTCCCCCGAAACCCATCTACAACTCAGACTGCGGAAGTTGGGTTAGCATCCAGGCGCTCTCCTCTTTCTCGTCCTTGGGGTTCAGCCTGTCGCTTCTATCCACCAGGTACGCGTACGACGAGACCGCTCCGTCCCGGTAAGCAACGGCGATACCGCACAACCAATCGTGCGGTATCCCGTAACCCAGCCACACCCCAGCGGGGGACAAGCCAAGGACAAGCCCCCGCACTACGTTCCGAAGAGGACTTGACCTCATGTCCGCCCCGGCATTGGAACAGCGCGCGGACCTTCCCCAAATATCGAACGCAGCATTTTGTTAGGACTTTGCAAGACGCTCCCGCATTTCCTTACGACTTTGTCATGTTTTATGCCATATCATTAATACAAGTTAGTCTGGGTTACAAGTTAGTCTGGAGAAGGAAGTCGATCGATGAAGGCCAAGCCCGCAGATCTATCAACGGTAAGTGCGGGACGCCCCTGGCCTCCGCTCCCAAAAGTCAAAACGCGTGCTATTCACACCGAGAAAAGGAAGGATTGATCATGAAAAAGTTGCGAACAGCCTGGCTGGCCTCACTGGTGGCCCTGATTGCCTTAATGGGGTTCGCCATGTCGGCCCAGGCATCCACGAGACTAGGGACTTACTCGATCGGAGGTACCGGCCTCCCCGACGCCACTGGAAGCGACGATCTGCCGTCGGCCGAAGTCGCCAACCCCAATGCCGACGACCAGTTTCGTTGGTGGCTTCAGCATAAGCGGCCTGACGAATCTTGGGCCAGTTGGGCCCAGTTCCAGGTCGCCATAGGCGCCCCCAACCCTGCCCTGGGCTTAGCAAACCCCAATATCAACGGGCAGTTTGAATGGTGGCTTCATAATAAGCACGCTGACGAGTCGTGGCCCAGCTTCAAACAGTTCCAGCAAGGCATAGGTGCGCCTGATCCCGCAGCGCGAGGGCCGGAGCCCGAGGCCCGCGGAGCCAAGCCTGAGGTGGAGACGCGAGGACCGGAGCCCGAGGTTAGGGGACAAGGGCCCGAGATCAGGGGCCAGCAGCCCGAAGTCCGGGGGCCGGAGCCAGAGGCCCGGGGGAGAGAACCGGAGATCAGGGGCCAGCAGCCCGAAGTCCGAGGGCCG
>Ga0082335_1003453_pt1 | contig 25975 bp, 17 predicted proteins | sample Subgrocontami58m_FD_72375 | JGI IMG/M metagenome (GOLD analysis project Ga0082335, IMG submission 72375) | Subsurface groundwater microbial communities from S. Glens Falls, New York, USA - GMW37 contaminated, 5.8 m (SPADES assembly) (version 2) ...
GTTTTATTGTTAGAGTCTGGGTCAGCGAATACTCAGCGGAAATCGTGAACAAACTAGGGACGATTTGAAAAAGTATATGTAACCTAAACTTGCCTAACTTTTTACATCATACACTATCCCCGGCGGTTATGCAACTATAATCAGCCTGCAAACAGGATTATACTTCAACCGGTTGAAACTGGGACCTCGATATCTGGGGAGCTAAATGCCCTACAGTGAGAGACTGAATGTCCAAGACCAGAATATTATCCGCCTTGTGGATTAAACACAGGAAACGGTTGAAATGCTCGTAATGCCTGACAGATAACTTATAGATGCTTTATAGTTATCTTAATATTATCTATATTTAATGCCTTAACTCAGATTAATCAATCTTAGCTTAACCAAAGAGCAACTACGCCTGAAATCCCCGGTTATGCCTGCCCACTTCACCGGGGTTTATTGTGGCATGCCATACGTGATTGTCGTATTGATAACATTTTGCGTTAAACTGGTGGCGGCCAGGGCTACACCAAAACGGGGTAATGTGGCAACCTGTGCCACATAACGCGGATTATACTGGAAAAAAACTGCCGTGAATCCCTTCAACTTGCGTTTCAGGGAGAGTTCGACTTTCAACGGTACTCTATTATTGCTGACAATTTAAAGTTAATCATTTATAGCTGCAACCTGCCAAATGATCATTGACTATGCCGACTGCCTGCAAATGGGCGTAGATGACAGTGGAACCGACAAAGCTGAAGCCTCGCATCTTCAAGTCCTTACTGATTTTTTCTGACAATTCAGTTGTTGCGGGCAACTCTTTCAATGACTGCGGCTTGTTGTTTATAACCTTGCCATCAGTAAAATGCCAGAGATATTTGTCGAAAGATCCAAATTCCCCTCTTATCACAATGAATCTCTTAGCATTGTTGATCGCAGAGTTGATTTTCATCCGGTTACGGATAATGCCGGGGTCCTTAAGCAATCGCTCCACATCCTTTTCCGTCATCCTGGCAACTTTGTCCCAATTATAGTTATAGAAGGCTTTTTTGTAGCCTTCACGCCTGTGCAGGATTGTCTTCCAACTTAAGCCTGCCTGCGCTCCTTCGAGTATCAAGAATTCAAAGTGTACCCTGTCGGAATGGTTGGGCTTTCCCCATTCCTCGTCGTGGTATCTTTTCATCAATTCATCGTTTCCAGGCCAATCGCAGTCAGGCATTGTATTAGTTGTAAAACCTTTTTATCATTATATTCCTGTTATTCGCCAATAAAGATACCTCCATTGTTAGTAAGGGAGAGTGTTCAATATTTATGATGCGGTGTATATTGATTGTTCAATCATCTATCTTAGTTTAGGTAAGTAGCGCCGGAGATAAAATGCTACCGTAGGTAATTGGAGATTGCCTTTACCAACCACTCTTGCGTATCCTCCATGCCTTATAACTCAGTTGCAGCCAATATAATTTCAGGGTAGAATATCGTAGGTTGAGGTTAAAGAGCTTCGCCGGAATCATGCCCCTGTAGCTCAGGTGGACAGAGCAGCGGTTTCCTAAACCGCGTGTCGGGCGTTCGAGTCGCCCCAGGGGTACCACTTTTTAAATCTAAAATTGACATTTCCGGCCCCAGGCAACAAGACATAACAAAAAATTGCTACTAATTTGCTACTAATTCTTTTCGGCCTTTCTGGTTTAGTAAATCATCAAACCTCTTGGCCGCTTGCTCCTGTAAACCCGGTACTACACTCGAATAGACATCAAGGGTAAATGCTACGGTGGCATGACCTAACCTCTCACTCACAATTTTGGGATGGATGCCAGCTTTCAGCATTAGGGAAGCGTGGGCGTGGCGTAGGTCATGGAATCTCAAGTTAGAGTAACCTAAACGCTTGGTCGTCTTTATGAATACGTGAGTAAGAGTCCCAGGTAGAATAGGTTTACCATCTGGGGCCATAAAGACATAATCGGTTTTATCCAAGCGTTTACCCAATAAGATAGTATGGGTCTCCATACTTGCTTTATGCTTTCGTAGTAACAGCGCCAAAGACGGCGGTAAATCCACCAGACGCCGACTTTTACTACTCTTAGGCTCCGTTATTAGGAATTGACCGGCTTTATACTGGTATAAAGCTTGATTAACCGATAACCGGGCCAAGTCTAAATCCAGGTCACACCATCGTAAACCAAGTATCTCTCCTCTGCGTAAGCCGGTATAAGCGGCTGTGTATATAAGGGCATAGTAATAACTGCCTTTTAAGCTATCCAATATCTTTTCTAAATCCTCAGCGGTGATAAGGGTTAGCTTTGCTCTCCTGGGTTTCGGGGCCTCTACTGCCTCAACGATGTTTCGGACCAATAATCCCTGTTTGACCGCACTCTCTAAGGCAGTATGTAGCAGTCGGTGGTGGTGGCTTACAGTCCTAATAGATAGACCACTTTCCAGTTTGTCTGAATAGTATTTCTGGACATGAAATGGACGGAGTTCTTTGAGTGGTATCGAACCAAAGGCAGGGGTAAAATGATACCTGATTATTGACTCATACCCGCGATAGGTTGAAGGGCGTATACTGATACTAGCTTGATTGGTAAGCCATTGCTGGAGATATTCGCTTGTAGTTAACTCAGTAGGTTTAATATAACTGCCAGTTTCCAAACTACGTAATAGCTCAGTTAGCTTTGATTCCGCTTCCCGCTTTGTGCCTTTCACCGTCACCCATTGCTGCTTGTATTTGCCAGTGGTAGGGTCCCGGCCTAGACTAATCTTTACGCTCCAGCTATTCTCAGACCGCTTGACGATGTGTCCTCGCATTGTCATCCCCCTTTATTTTGGTATTCAGCCTTACCTGCCTTGTATCCAATCTCCCAAATTGCGTTAATGTACTCCATCCTCCATACAGCCCGCCCGTTAGGTAACACTTTCCCTTTTTCCCATCGAAATACTGTCGTCCGATTAACCCCAAGCTCTCGAGCGAGTTCAGTCCGAGACATACCTAACCTTTGGCGCAGGCGCACAACCCACTTTCCGAAGAACTGGGAATTCTTATTTGCTAACTCTTTCCCGATACGCTGTGTCCACTCTTTCATGTAATAGTCAAGTGCATAATCGTCGCCGGGTTCTCCGTGGACAGAATCAATGTCAAAATAATCGTCGAGTTTTGCTAGGTAATGCGGTCTTCTAGTTCTTCTACCCATGCCACAATACTAGCAAAAAAGTGAAATGTTTGCAACACCTACTTTACGTATGGCATACATAGTTTTACGAGTGTATTATGCAACATAAATACAGAACATAATTTATAAATTATGTTATAAAAAACGTAAGGAAGGTGAAGGCATGGGCCAAGTAGTTCGGCGTAAGATTTGTAGTGTAGGGCCGGGAAGCTTCTTCGTTACGATACCAAAGGGCTGGCTGGCATTCCACGGCCTCAAGCTGGGAGATGAAGTCGAAGTTGTTTCCAACGGCAAACTCTCTATTAGACCAGCTAAAAGGGAGGGGGACGAACATGGAAAATGAAAAACTGGTTTACACGGTTGATGAGTTATCGAAGTTACTATCAATTTCGAGGAATTCAGCATATGAAGCTGTGAAAAAGGGAATAATCCCAAGCTTGAAATGCGGCCGAAGAATCCTTATTCCTATCGCAGCTTTGCAAAGAAAACTTGCTGAGGTTGACAAGTAAAGTTAGGTGGAATCTGTGACGAAACCAATTTTTACTGAATTAGCAGGTGCACTGGAGATGTACTTTGCAGGACGATCCGATGTATATGCAGTACAGCGGAATAATGGAAAATATTTCACCGTACGTGAACCTGTTTCTTATTCAGTCTTGCTGCGTCATTGTGAAGGCCATCTGACTATCGGACGGTACATCTTGACAACCGATGACCAAGTCAAGGTGGGGGCATTGGACTACGACTCCCTGGACCAGGTGACTCGTAACGCAATTCTAATCGCCAAGGGGACATTAGCGCATTTCGGTATTCCAGCTTTTATTGAGTGGAGCGGAAAAAAAGGATTCCATCTTTGGACGTTACTCACGGTATTCATTCCAGCCACCAAAGTACGAAGGCTATTGTATGGCGTTTTAGCTTCTTTGCCTGATGATTACCGGGAACTAACCGCCGAAGTGTTCCCAAAACAGGCCAAGAAAGACGATCTGGGAAACCTGGTAAAGCTTCCCTGGGGCGTCCACCGAGTAACCAATCGGCGCTCAATCTTTCTGACCGATGATTTTAAACCAATGCCAGATTGGGGGCTTTCAGCACTAAAGGGCGCAAAGCTTGCAACCGAGACGATGGTCGATGATGCCGTTGCAGAGTTACCGGAAGTAAAAGAATCACTGTCAGCGAATCTAGCACCAGTAGTACCAGATGTGCTCACAATTGGCACCCGGCGCCCTTTTCTTTTCAGCCTGGCGGGAAGCCTTCGGCGCCGCGGACTTACCGAGGGCGAAATACACTCTATTCTACAAATCATAAATGCGAACCGGTGTACCCCACTTCTGCCAGATGACGAGATTATAAAACTAGCCCAGGGCATCGTCAGATACCCTTACATAAAACGCAAGCGGGGACATTCACGGTGTGTCAATGCAACCGAATGGGAGGTGATTGGATGAAACTTCGGCCACAAAGCAACTTCACAGCTAACGGAGTGCTTAAAGGAACGATTATAGCCTTCGATGATAAGGACGATCCACTGGGCTGGGAGTGTTATGGGAACTGGAGTGTTCAAACTTTCAGAGATAAGGCCGCTAAGGGACTAGCAGAGGCTGCCGACGTTACCCACGACAAGGCGAGGGCGTTGATAGCTCTAGCCATTCGCGAAGCCCGCCGGGCGGCGGAGGCAGTACCGGAATCAAACGAGGTTGATCAAGAGATACGGATTACCACAAGACAGCTTGGACTTATTGACCTGGTTAATATCGCACCAGCCGGACAACCTATCCAGCCAGCCTTCTTGTTCATAGGTGAACACGGGTTGCAAGCCGTCGAACGCCATTTAGCAGACGGTGTGTGCTATGTACCTCCGACTGGCGATTCTCTGTTTCCTATATTACCGTTGCCGCGCTATTCAGAAGTGGTGCGTTACTATACCTCAGATACAGAAATACAGATTTTTCAGGAGTTGCAAAGGTGGCATAAGAGAGCTAGCAACTTGGGTGAAGGTTGGCGTTACCAATTGATAGCATTATGGGATTTTCATACGTGGCTTGCTGACCAACTGTCTTATTCTCCCTACCTCGTATTCCAATCGAAAGATGGGGAAAGAGGTAAGTCTCGACAAGGGCGTTCTATAGCTTGGGTTAGCTATAGGGGTTTCACAACTGAGACACTTCAAGAGGCGAATCTATTCAGGTGGTCTGACGCCTTTGGATTAACTTTATTTTTTGATGTTTTTGACCTCTGGAAAAAGGCAGAGAAACGTGGGTGCGAAGACTTAATTCTAGGTAGGTTCGACCGCTTCGGGCCAAAGGTTGCCCGCGTCCTGGACCCGGCTGCGGGAGCGTTTAAAGACACCAAATATTTTGACGTGTACGGCCCAACAATTATTGCCACAAATGAGACCCCCCACGACCTGGTTTTGAGTCGGGGGATCGTTATTGTACCGCCCGAAGCATCGGGAAGGTACGATAATTTTACTCCTTCAGATGCATTACCTCTCAAAGAACGGCTATGTGCTTTCCGTGCAAGACACCTTAAAGAAGGGCTACCCCTCACTGATAAACCGGCGTCTGGAAGACTGGGAGATATTCTGCAACCATTAGCCCAAGTCGCAAAGCTTCTTGGGAGTGAGACTCAGAAGGCATTCGATGTTATTGTGGCAGAACTGGAAAAAGACCGGAAGCAACGGGCCTCGGAAACACCTGAAGGCCACCTTATTGAGCATGTAATCCGGTGTGTCGAATCTAAACAACTAGAGGAAAATCTTCTATCTATGACTGTACTGGCATCCTTCTTTAATGAAAAACTTTCGGAACGGAGCCAAATCAGCCATGAAACATTAGGACGGAGGATGACTGCGTTAGGTTTCAAGCCAGGCCGCATGACTGACGGTAGTAGGGGACGAATCGTTGACGTGAGTTTGTTATCGTCACTGGCAAAAAAATATGGCATCAAAATATCTGAAAATGGAGTACTCCAAGAACTGTCAAAACTGTCAAACTGTCAAAACCCAATCTACCCCTTATCTGACAGTTCCGTTGACAGTTCTGGAGAACCGTCAGATACGCAGGTACAGACGGATGGTGAGAACCGTCAAATAACTGTACAGCTTCAGCCCAAAGCTAAAATTGACAGTTGTACGGTTTTGACGGTTCCCAGTAACGCCCCGGAAAAACAAAAAAATGACCCCGACTACACCCTGTCAGGTGCGCGGTTGCACAAAGTGGTGAAAGAGGACTGAAAGCTCCGAATATGCATGCGAACGGACTGGCAGTGGTAGCGGTATAAAAAGTGATAAAGATAAAGATGAGGTTGCCGTTGTCAGATGATAACGACACTACTTATTACAAAACCCTATATATAGGGCTAATTTATATCTGGCTAAAGGCAAACGATAAGTCGAAATGGATATGAAAGGGGGACATAGTGAATAAGCAAGTTCCTAACCCTGAAATGATACGTAATAAGAACTTAACCTGGTTGCTGAACAAAACTCGGTTTGCTTTTTCACAGGCCAGGGACCGAATCCAGTGTCCGGAATGTAAAAAGATTTACGAACTGAATATCTATCAATTGAAATTCAGTCAGATAAAAATTACGGTGAGTCCTTCTGGCCATATCAGATCTATCGTTTGCGATTGTGGCTATTCAGAGAAGGTAAAACCCCCTATTGGCTGGAAAAAGGTAACAACGGTACCCTGGTACTCCTCAAAGCTCAAAGTCCTATCGGCATTAGCCGGTTGCGATAAGCCGGTTACCTCAACGGCTCTATCCAAACTTACGGGTATGAATCCAGCAACAACTTTAAGCGTACTACGCAGACAATATCGCTGCCAAATGGCTTCCCGAACACCGAAGAGAGTTGTTTTGATTCCACAGGGCTCCGCCTTCCTGTGGTCGATTAGCCCCCGTGGTTTGGAGTGGCTATCCTGGGCAAAGGCTAACAATGTGAATGAATCTGTTTTATGGGATAAGTTTTACACAGCACACCCGGAACGAAAACCAAAGGTTATAGGTTTACCAAAGCGAAAATAGAACAGGGGGTGAGAATCTGCAACAGGAATATATTTCAGTAAGCGAATTCGTACGACGGCTTCGGCAGCACCAAAAACGGTTGCGGTTGAAGCGGCCCCGGCCTAAGAGAAAATTTAAAAAAGGTGGTCGGAAAACGAACAAGTGGTAAAACTGGCTCCTGGGAATACGCTGGATGCCTGTTTTATCCCCTGATAAGGGGAGTATCAGCTATAAGGCACACCCCCAATCAAGAACTATGTACTATCAAAACGGTAGCTTTAGGCAAGGCTTTATAGGCTGAGTTTGGTCTTAAATCGCAAAATAGTCGTGTGTAGATATAAATAAGGGGGAAATAAAAATATTGGTGGTTGTCGCATAACCATGAAAACAGCTTTATATCTTCGTGTATCCTCGAAAGAGCAAAAAGAAGAAAACCAACTGCCAGCATTGGAGGATTACGCCAGGCGTAAGGAATGGCTTATCTCGGAAATCTACCGGGAACAAGCAACAGCATGGCGGGATGGGCATCAGTCCGAACTAGCACGGCTACTACGAGATGCCCGGCGTGGTAGGTTCTCATATCTCTTGGTGTGGAGTCTTGATCGGCTGTCAAGGCAAGGTTCGGAGGCTATCTTAGGGCTGGTGCATCGGCTCAGCAATTATGGTGTCAAAGTTATCTCTTTGAAAGAATCATGGACGGAAGCGCCGGGCGAACTGGGAGAATTACTCTTTGCGGTAGTGGGTTGGGTTGCGAGGATGGAGAGCCAGCGGCGGTCGGAAAGAACACGTGCCGGTCTGGAGAGAGTAAGAAAAGCAGGTAAGTTGATAGGGCGTCCGCCTGGGAGCAAAGACCGCAGAAAAAGGTCCGCTCCAAAACGTAGGGCATTGCCTATATCTGAGTGGTCAGAGTGAAAAAGGAACCTTTTTTGCAAACGTACTGATATGTTTATGGAAGTAATAATTTTTGTACTGGTGAGGTATCGGTGAAAACGTATCTTGAACCCGAAGAAATAGTAGCTATGGAGAATTCGACCAGCAACCTCAGAGACAGGTTACTGGTTCGCGTCCTATTTCATTTGGGTTGCCGGATCTCGGAATCCCTGGGGATAACATTGTCAGACATAGATTTTAGTCGAGGCACCGTTACGATACTGCACCTTAAGAGTCGAATCAGCTTAACTTGCCCCGTGTGCAAGGTACGTTTGGGTAGGAGACATAGGTTTTGTCCTGAATGTGGGGGAGGGGTTAGTCAGGCGATAATGCGGCAGCAAGAGCACCGCCGGATGAGAACGCTCCCTATCGATAGTGATACTTTGAGTATACTTGCGGACTTCATCCGGTCGCACAACGTCAGTAGCAGCATCTTTGGCATTAACAGGCATCGCGCCTGGCATATAGTTAAGGAATGTGGCAAAAGAGCAAACATTACTGACCTGGTCAACCCAGAGACTGGAAAACTGCGAGGTATAAGCCCTCACCGTCTTAGAGATGCCTTTGCTGTTCACGCCGTGAAACTGAACGACTCCGGCGATGGGCTACGCCTGTTGCAGGAGCATTTGGGCCACACTAGCTTCAACACGACGGCAAAGTACCGAAAAGTAGGGGGCGCAGAACATAGACAATGGTATGATGAATTGTGGAGGAAAAGGTCTTTCTGAACTATTACAACCAGGGGGATACGCGCGACGCTCCCCTCCTATGGCATGACCATTGCACATTCGTCAGAATTGTGACTCGTACGCCTCGCCTCACAATTGCACTTGTCAGCTTTTACTCAGTACTCTTTCCGAAAAGATATACTGTTGTTTAAGACTAGATATGGGTGTAGAATTGGCGTAATCAAGAAGACTTCTTTTTAGATCCATATTTGCAGTTCCAAAAATAATAACAACGGAGAGCACTTGATGCCAGAAAATAACGATACTGGACATAGAGAAAGATTACGTAAGTCCTTTAACTCCGGAGAAATTAGTTCTCAAACAGATGAGACGATCCTTGAATTATTACTAACTTATTCTATTCCACAAAAAGATGTTAAGCCTTTAGCTCAAAAACTACTTTCTGATTTTGGAAATCTGAAAAGTGTTTTATCAGGCAACTCTGATAGATTACTACAAACTAATGGTATAAAGGAATATTCTGCTACATTGTTAAAGTTGGTTGACTGGATTCGAATTCATTACCCAGTCCAAAATTCTAAACCGATTCAAGTTAACCAAGAACCACCCAAGCAGGTATCTATGTTTGAAATACCTCAGACTGAGGTTTTATCTGACTCCAGCGAATCAGAACCTATAGAAACAGATGTTAAATCTAAACCCATTTTAAGAACATATATCATGCCGGAGCGTTCAGTAACACTGATGGGGAAAGCCATTTTGAAAGAGGCAATTGAATTTCTTCCGTCCTTGCCTGATACAGAATCGTTAGGCGAAGTCCGTCAATTCATACGAGATAATATGCATTTTAATGCCCAAGAAACCAGACGACGATATTCTGATTATATTCTAAGGCGTATGTTTCCCTACGGATTTGCTGATAAGCCTATTAGGGCTTTTGCCAAAATATACGCAAACAGACCAGATTTAAAGGAAGTCTGTTTTTATCGGTTTTGCAGAACCGAACCTTTGATGCCAGAGGTTATTACAAAACTACTGATACCGGCTATCAGTTCTGGAATGCTTTTGCGAAAACATTTAAAGGATTACTTAACAGCTCGTTTCCCTGAATCCAAAGATGTGAAAGATTGCCTTAAATCTATTATCGACGCTCTTAGTGCTGGAGGAATCGCTAAAATTGATACCAATACTATAACTTTTGGCTATCGGGAAATTTCATTACCGGCATTTGCTTTCGTCTTACATAGTGAATTTCCAGAACCAGGAATGTACGATATTTCCCAAATTGAAGAGAATAGGGTTATTAAGTCAATGCTCTGGAATCCTGACCGTATTCTCTCTATGCTCTATGAACTCCGAAACAAAGAAATTATCAGCAAAATATCCGAGATCGATACTCTGCGTCAGTTTACAACTAAATTGTCGCTAGATGAGGTAGTAGGCCATTTGATTTCAAGTGAGTAATTATGATGAGAGATATTGAAATTATTCAATCATTAAAGAGTAAACTTAATGCTCCATCCGGTAGACATCTATACGGAGTCCTGGGGACTTATCAAAAACTCAAAGAGTTTTCAGAAAGGTTGGTAGAAGCTAATTTCGAAAAACCCATCTCAGTTAATATCGGTATTCTGGAATCTATCCCTGATGAAGACTTTCGCAATCTGGCAGAGAATGAATCGAAGATGCCTGAACCAACCGCTAATCATGTAAAACAAGCTTTTGAAAAATATATTCGTTCTCATCTTTCAAGTAATGGATTAGTTACTTTATCTGATTTGGAACTTCTCTTTCCTTATCAAATAGATTTTAATCTTCTGAGAACTTTAGCGGCTGATGATTTTAAGGTTCTGCTTCTTTTACGTGGTGAACGACATGGCGATAGGATTATCATGTTTCCCGGATTAACCGAACATCAATATGAGATTCCCGTTACCCTAATATCTGAAAACCATCTCTGGGAACTAAAATAGGTTAAAAGGTACGTATAATGTCACCAGAGACCTCTAGCAGAATGGATTTGTTACTACCCGAAAATTGGCTGGTATTTTGAAGCCAAAATGCTGGTTGAAAAGGGTGGATTACGGATGGCCACATTTGATGAAACAAGGCAAGTAAAATTAAATGAAGCATATCAAAGAAGCCAGCACGAACTATATCTTTTCCATAATAATGAGTAACCCGGAGTTACTAGACCTTAAGGAGGACTGTCATTATGCCAAAAACTGATGACTTGTTTACCACTCGAAAGAGCCTGGATTTAATTTGCGAAATTCCGCAGAAAATAATTTCAGTATATTCTCTGGAAAAACATGTATGGGCGGATTCAAATCACGAATCAGCACGGAAGAACCGCCAACCGAACTTTCAGACTATTGAAGAATTTCAAATAGACCCAGTACGACCTTTTTTAAATGATGTTTTACGTAACATGGCAGCCCCTTATAAAGCAGATAATAAAGAGAATCCTATTGGACAGGGCTACTGGATCCAGGCAGAATTTGGGTCTGGCAAATCTCATCTTCTTTGTTTCCTGGCTGCTTTGGCTCTGGGAAACCAGAAAGCCTGGGACATGATAAAGGCTAAGGAGGCGAAAGAAGGTAAAGGTACACGAGAGTCAATTTATACTTTTTGGGAAAATGGGCTTGCGGCTAAAAGCAGCAAAGGAAAAGGTATATTCACAATTGTCACTACCCTGGTCGGTGTTGGTGGGGGTATCGTAGGCCAAGGTCAAAACGGGAAGAAACTGGTTGATTACATTCTTGATGCCGCTCGTGAACAGGTCAGAATTGAGTTAGGGAAAAACCTCTCACTTTATCCGGCAGAAATGCTAGCTGACCGATTCATTCAATATGATTTGGAACGTTATCGCAATGACCTGCGCAAATTCTTACGTGATCCCAAATATTTTCCTGAAGGCGCTTACATGGAAGTAGATGAGTTCATTCGCCATATCCAGGATAACAAGGTTCCTGCTTATAAGGAAAGCTGTGGTGCCAAGCTCTGGATATTCTACACGGAATATTTAAAAGTGGACCCTCATATTGAGCAGGAAACTGAGGAAGTATTGAAGCATATGGTTGAAGCCATCATGGCTGAGGGATATACCGGTGTATTGTTGGTGCTGGATGAGGTGTCCCTTTTTATGGTTAATCGGCCAGAAGGGCACAGATGGGATGACGCTAAAACCCTGGTAATCCTGGCTAACCGTATCGCCAAAATTCACAACTTGCCTCTCTGGACTGTGTGTTCAGCTCAGAACAAAATTGATGCCAATGTTGGGGATAGAAATATTATTGCTGATGACCGGCTTAAACTGGTACAGCTCCTGAAAAGTCCTGAGGATTATTTCAATATCGTTCTTTCTCGTGTCCGTAAAATAAAGGATCCTGGAGCTATCAGCAACTATTACCTGTATTATAAAAAGGGATTTACATGGCCTAACAATATCGGAGAAGAGGAGTTTCGCAAATATTTTCCGTTTCATAAACCAGCGCTCGAAGTACTCTATGCTATTACTTATAAGTTAACTACCGCCCGTTCAGCTATCACAGTATTGCATCAAGTTCTTAAGCATCAAATGGCGAATAAAGGGAATGAGCTTATCAGATTATGGGAACTTTTTGATGAAACGGTGCATTATGAAGAGGAAGCCTCAGGAACCTATGCAAGCTTAACTGCCATCAAATCCCAATTTGGAATGGAATATGGGTCGTATGAAAATTGTCGTAATCAAATTGATGCAGCAACCAAGGGTGTTTTAAAGGTTTATCGAGAAAAATCAACCAGGGTACTACAAACACTTTTTCTCTACCATGTCGCCAAGGTCCGCCAGCAAGGAATAACTCCTGATGAGATTGCAAATTCAATTCTGATAGGCAAAGACACTGACTCCACCCCCGAAGATAATGTTCTACATTATGAACACATTACAGAGAGCCTCCGAAAAGAACTTTATCAGATTAATCAAAGTCTGGACGAAAACAACCGTCCCCGTTATCGCTTTGAACCGGCGATTACCGCTGTTAGACCTCAGGACGAGTTCAGAAAAGCCATTGCTAAAGTTGAAGCTAACGAGGCGTTGTTGAATCAAGCTTGGATTTCTCTTCTGGGATTCAAAGAATGGAAAGTTCGCAGCCGCCAGATGTCGCTTGACCTGGCTAATGGTTTGGAATCAATTTTTAAAGACTGCGCTCCTGGTAACATGCAAGATTTCAACCTTTGCATACACTGGCTGGGAAAAGAAATATTTGGTCTGGTAGAAATGGCTGATTTCGGACGCACCGTAGCTGACAATATCTCCCTTCGTCCAATTAATACCGACCAGACCGACTTGGATTTTGGCATATTCATAAGCACGAAGCCAGTGACGGAACCTATTATTGCCAAATTGCTAAGTCGTTCTCAAGATCCCCGCATCCTTTTTTGGACGCCTGGAGAATTAACTACCGACGAACGAGATAATCTTATAAAATACGCGGCTTACCGCAAGCTAATCGAGGATTGGCAAACCAAAGACACTGAAGATGCAAGCGCTATTATTCAATGGGTTTCTAGTGCCTTGCAAACTGAGATGGCTAATATATTAAAAATTGTTGATAATAGCTTCGCCCGGGGAAGAATTGATAACCGCAAATTCTCCAAGATGGAGTTTAATGTTGCTGGAGGATTGAATACCATTTTAAGCCCCATTGTTAACAGGGTTCTGAACGCTGTTTATGAATCAAAAACAATCAGTTTTGACTCCCCGTTTTCCTTCAGCGATGATGAGGGGACCAAGGTAATTAATGGAATCGTAAAAACCGGGAATATACCCAAAAATGCTAAACCCAATAAGGATATCAGTGCCGCGCAAAACTTTGGAATCGGATTATTCATTATCAAACGTGGAGCCGAAAAAACTCTGGATATTTCTGGAAACCAGTTCACCGTAGAAATTCTGGATTTTATCAACCAAAAACAGGAAGAGCCTGGCAAACCTATTAATGTTGAAACTATTTTTAAGAATTTTATGGGTATTGGAGGTCCTAAGGATTATGGATTAGGCCGCAGGATTATCCAGATATTCCTTCTTAGCCTAACACAGAAAGGAGCTATCCGTATTACTTTGAATAACAAGTCAGGATTATCCACTTCAATCATAGACTACGCCAATATTTCCACCATCGATTTTAAGGCTGCGGTCTTGAATTCCTTCCTCCGTGTCCAGAAAGTGGAAAAACCGGAAAATTGGGATGTCCTACGTCCATATGCGGAAAAGCTTTTGGGAGAAACAATTTCGTCCACCAATGATGAAGCTCTTATTACAAAGTACCGTGCCAAATTGCGGCAGCTTTTCAATGAAGAGAAGGGAGAATCTGCTCTGGCAGCCAGTAAATCAAAAAGGCTCTTTGAAGCTCTAAAACTTTCCAATCCCTATGAAAAAGAACTGGGACAGATGATGCAACTATTCTCCACCAATCTGGAAGAAGTCAACGACATTGATCAGCTATTAAACGCCTTAAAAGAAGTCCTTAACTATCAGGCTTATAACACCAATACTCCCTCACAAGAAGAGGTTGATGACCTCGCGAACCGGCTAAAAAACTATAAGGATTTAAAACAATTTCTTAAGTTTGATAGTGACTTATACCTCTTAAAAGCATACTGTGATTGCGATATTCCGCATTTACCTGTCTTTGCTGCTGTTGACCGTATGCAACAAGCGTTATCCGCCAAAATTAATACAATACAAACTTATATCGATTCGGAAGTAAAATTGAAAACCGAATTGATCGGAAACAACCCCCCAATACCCGGTGAGACAGATACCTTAATCAGCTTCATCAAAGAGTATAGCCTTTTATACCTTACTCAACATGAGCATACTATTAACGAAATAGATAAGTGCTCTAACCAGGTGCAGGCAATACTCGATGGAGATAAATTTAAGGCTTTAAAGATACTGGAAAATATTACTGCTTTCCAATCAACGACATCTGCCAGATTAGAGGCACAAATAAAAGTCCTTTACAACGATGTTTTTAAATGCACCATTCCGTCTCGTGCCTCTGTAGAAGAGTATCTAAAGATAAAAGGACCTGTTCACGAATGCGGTTTATCCTTTAGCGATGCCGAACATCATCTAAACATCGCCAAGAATAATTCTGACAAAGCAGTCAAGGCATTTGAAGATGCTTTCAACAGTAATATCTCTGTGCTGCTTAACCCAACTATCCGCGGGAGATTGGAAAGAGGAAAGTCAGAAGCGGTAATAGCTGATCTCTTAAAATATACAGACATTAAGGATCTGGCTGATTATCTTGTTAATGCCTGCCTTACTGATCCCGGAATAGTTGATACCATTAACCGTTATTTAAAAAAAGTAAACATTAAATCAGTCAAGTTAAACGATTTCAAACCCAGTAAGAGCACATTTGAGAAGGACGAGATTGTAGACCTAGCTTTAGAGTTCCAAGGTTACTTGGAAAAACAGGTTGCTGATGTCGAATCGGGTAGTGACTCAGTGACAATGATTAAACTGGAGTAGGCAATGACAATTACTTTGCAGCAATGGGTTTTGGAACAACTTGAAGCCGTAAAGCAGAATAATCCGGTTTTGGTTAAAGATTCACTGAGGCTTTCTTTCGGCTTTACAGGTGTCATTCATAATTTCGCTAAAGACAATAATTTCACGGTAATTATTGCTGCTACTAACCTGGTCTTCCGTGATTTATATAATAAATATTCCCAGGGCAAGACTCCATCTACCAAACTACTGGTGATTGACCAGTCTGTTAGAAAATACGGACAAAATATAAAGAGAGCCCCTCCTGTTTTTTATCCAGACCTTCTAGAGAGTTTAGCTGAAGAATCCAAAATAGAATTGAATTTACGTGAATATCTAAAAGAATGTACTGATGACAAGGACTGGCCTGCTATTACCAATGAGCCTATATACGCACGTTTAATACTGAAGAATCTAAATGGAATACTAAGAGCACATCAAAGCCTCAGGAATGCCGATAAGGCAAGATTCACAGATGAGGATTTTTATAAAATTATAGTGTATGGAGCGCTGGGAGTTGGGGACCTGGCTTTCAAGTTGCCGGACGCAGATGATTATTGGAAGATCGGTTTATTAGGTCACGAAGCTTTTGAAGAATTGGAATCCGCGGTTCCGGATATTACCAGTTCCGTTAAGAAAGAGCTAACCAGGGCACCGGTCCCTTTCTGTCACTTCGCAGACAAGGACCCTGAAAAAGTGATTCAAGCTTTTTATCTTTCTTTGATTCTATCGCAGTACTCTGATGAATGGAACCTACTACTTAACAGCGTCGATCCTACTCTAGCATCATTGACTAAAGGCGCAAAGAAAGAGATACTCTGGGCTTCTGCTCCCAAGCTCATTGAGAAAGATAGCTTAAGAGCCGGGCAAGACCTGTTAGCAGCGGAAAACGCGATTTCTACCCAAGCATTACAGGAAATTCTGGTTGATCGCTTGAAGATAAACTCTCTAACCGGATTTACCGCTATTTTGGAAAAGGAAAGATACTCTTCTTTATTCCGCTCGCTAGCAATGGTACTGGCGATTGAGGATGCCCTCCTACCCCAACCCAGCCTGAAGGCACAAACTCAAGTATCTGCTGTGATCTTCGAGGCTAAGAAAGGAGACCAAAACTTCCTCGATATTAGTCCATCAGAAAGCTGGTCGGCATTAAAAGAGATTTACCGTTTAATCCAAGAGATAACCAGGCTGAGAGATGAGACAAGCAAATCCCTCAAAACTCTGAAAGTCACAGCTAAAGCCCAGCTTGATTTCAATTTTTTCTTTGACCTTTGGAATCTCAAAAAGGTGAACCGATTGGAATATTATCTATCAATGCTGGATCGCCTGGTATCCAATCAGGATTTACTCCCGCGGGAAGATATCCCGGTTGTTTTTATCAACGCTATCAAGCGAATACGGCAGAGGATTAATGTAATTACTGATGAGGTAAACACTCAGCTCGATGAGATTAACAGGTATTTCCAAGATTTAGTAATCTCCAAATACCCATCTATTATTACATCGGGCAAGGTCTCTGAATCAGTAAAAACCGGCTTGCAGTCCGCTTTGCCAATATTACAAACGCCTGTCTTAACCAGCCAGTTTTTGCAGCGCTGCCTTAAGCCCAACTGGGACCCACAAAAAGAAAAAGCGGTTATCCTGGTCTTTGATGGTATGCGCTACGAGATATGGGATGAGATACTCAGACCGGCTCTGGAAAGTAAGTTGGAAATGCTGGTAGATATTCCCGCGCTTTCTCTTTTACCGTCTGAGACTCATATTAGCCGCAAAGCCATCAGTGCCGGCCTATATCCGGATGAATTTGATATGACCGGAGCCGAACACCAGCTTCTAAAATCCGCTCTAAAACGTGTTCTCGGCCTTAATCTGGAGATTCAGACTATTCCTCCGACAGGTGGAACCGGAGAAAGGTTCCATTTCCGTGCTGGTAATCTGGATTTTTATGTATTTGATCTTTGTGATGAAGTCTTGCATAATATTCAGCTTATAGAAATTGAAGGTGGCCGCAAAGCTCCCGCCCGTAACTTAGCCTTCCTCTATCAGCAGCATATTAAAAATATTATTGACACCGAGATAACTACTATTATTCGTAAACTCGCACCGGATACCAAGGTTTTTATAGTGGCTGACCACGGATTTGGCAGGATCGGTCGCCAGCCCGTGTTACTTGATGAAAAGGATTTAAACGAGCCGGAAGACTGTAAGTACCTTAACTGTTATCTAAAATATCCATTTGCTATTGCTAATATTTCACAGAATAACCGGTCTAATATTCTGGCTCTTACTCCAGAGCAAATCAGAATGCCTCGGGAACAAAATATTCCTGAGAATAGGGGGAGGCCGGGCATTAATAAAAAATTCGCCGCCGTCCTCTTCCCCAGGACAGGATACGCTTTCAGAAGGCCGAATTCACCCTTTAAGCCTGACGCCTATAGCCATGGCGGTATTTCCATGCAGGAGATGCTGATTCCCATGGCAGTTATGTGCGTCAAATCTCCTGATAAGGGAATACTGGCTCTGGAACCGCTTAATTTCCGCAAAGAGTTGATTGAAGGAGAGGAGGTTGAATTCACCTTCCGGATATCCCTACCTGCTCAAAAGAAAAAACCTGCGGAAACCCGGGTAGATATTGACGCTTCCTGGAATAAGGGTGATGAAGAGCACCCACTGGCACACCAGGTCCGTTACGTAGCTGCTAATCCGGAGGATATTTCCTATCCTTTCCGGGCAGATTCCAGTTTAATAAAAGATGATGAACGTATTAAGGGTACAGTAGAATTCACCTTAACCATCAATATTCGCTATTCCGCCAGCGGCAGGCAATATACGGACACAATCCGACAACAGTTCAAGGTACAGCCGAATCCGGATAAGGTTATCCGACGGATACCTTCCAGCTTGGGTAAAATATTAGGGGCTATGCCCAGAGATATGAGGTAAATAGGTGCCCAAAAAAGTTAATACTTCACAAAGTAGTTTCCTTCAATCTAAATCCATCCCAAAGATGCCTGAGGGTTATTACAGTGGCGACAAGCCCAATCCTAACCTTAAATCATTTGTGGAAGCTCATTTGAAGGAGCATCCCTATGATCCTCTCATCGATGATTATGATGTCCCAGCCTTTAACCAACCTATTAATACCACGAAAGCTACTGCTATCTATAATATGCATACCTACTGGTCCAAGAAACCTCATGACGCCATCCAGCAGTATATTCGTCATTACACCAAACCGGGAGATTTAGTCCTGGACCCTTTTTGTGGCTCTGGAAGTACAGCCCTAGCCGCTTTACTGGAAGGGAGAAAAGCCATTGCTATTGATAGAAGTCCGGTGGCTACATTCATTACTAAGAACTACTGCACATCGGTGGATTCGGCTGAATTGATGAAAGCTTTTGAAGAGCTCAAAGCTAAGGTTAAGCCGGAGATAGATTGGCTCTACGAGACCAGGTGCGATAGGTGTGGAGGTAAGGCTATCACAGCCTATACCGTCTATAGTCAGGTATTTCAATGCTCCAGGTGTTTAACCAAAGTTCCGTTATTTGATTGTATTGTAGTTGCTGGTAAAACTATTAAGGGTAAAGATAAGAAGGTAAAAGTGTGCCCAATTTGTTATAAGAAAGGGATTGAAGAGGAAATCTCAACCAGGGGGGATAGGTTTGGATCAAGACCAATGCTTGTAAATTATCTTTGTGAAAATGGGTGCAAACCGTTAAGAGGAGAACGATATTACAATGATATTAATCCACGGAAAAGAGAGTTTTTTCAGAAGTATGACTTGGCTAAGATTAAAGAGATTGAATCAAAAAACATCCCTTATTGGTATCCTGATGCCGAATTAAAACAATTCATACCATATCGGATGCTATTCAAAAAAGATTTCAGGTCAACGGATGCCACTCAGTTAGTACATTTTTTTTCGAAGCGAAATTTGTGGGCTTTATCAATAATATTTAACCAAATTGAATTATCCTCCTATAAAAGTCCTATAAAAGATTGGCTTAAAGGAAGCTTAACAGGAATAATATTGGGTATAAGCCGAATGAACCAATATAGACCAAATGTATCATTTCCATTAAATATTATGGTTGGCACGTATTATCTTCCTCAAATAAGTAAAGAGGAATATATTTTAAAGCACCTTGAAAATAAAGTTGATAGAATTTGTAAAGGGATTAACTATATTAATAACTATATCTCCTGTCTCGATATTATGATTTCAACTCAGGACGCAAATAAGGCATTAGTAGAATTACAGTCCAATTCGATAGATTATTTTTTTACCGACCCACCATATGCTGACAGCGTGCAATATGGTGAATTGAATTTTGTATGGGAAGCTTGGCTTAGATTGGATACTCATTGGTATGATGAAGAAATCATTATTAATGAATTAAAGGGAAAAACCGAGTCTGATTGGGCTAATATGATGCTTCTAGCTATGAAAGAAAATTATCGTGTATTAAAACCCGGTCGGTGGTTATCTCTTTGCTATCATGATACCTCCGAAGGTACTTGGTCTCTTATCCAAGATATCATGGCTGAAGCTGGGTTTATAATAGATAATACTGTCTCTGCAATATTTATCGATACCGGAGGAAAAACTTATAATCAAACACAAGCCGATAAGGTAACTAAGCGAGACCTTGTTATTAATTTCCGTAAACCTAAAGAAGGGGAAATTACCTCCAAAATTACCATTAACGGTAATGAGGATAAATCGACTTTCACCGAGAAGGTCAGAACGATTATTCGAGATCACCTTGAATTTCATCCTGGAGAAACTAAAGACCGTATTTATGATGAAGTAGTTAGCAGCATGGTCAGGCAGGGCGTCATGGAAGCCCATAACTTCGAAGAAATTTTGAGACAGATAGCTAATGAAATTAAAGAGCCACTAAAAAAGAACCTTTTTGAAAACCAGCCTGCTAATCTTTTTGGGACTCATGAATCATCGCGCTGGTACCTGAAAGAAACTGAGTTAGCCATCGAGGATGAGACAGAATCAGCCAAAGAGGATACGGCTAGTTCTATCTTATCCGGTTATATAAAAGGCTATCTTAAATCCCATAAGGCCGAGCAAGGAGTCCATTACAACAACCTCTTTGAAAAATATATCCATTCAGTTACAGATAAACCTCGTAGATCGTTAGCTGAATGGTTGCCTGATTATTTCTTTAAAACTGAGGAGGGTACCTACAGGTTACCTCAGTCTGAGGCTGAAGAGAAGATTAAAGCCGAAGGCCGGTCCAGAGGCCTTAACCGCCAGATCAAACGTTATCTCACTTACCTGGAACAGGCTATTGAGATAACGCAGAAAGATAGGCCGGACCAAGCGACTCTGGCTGAATGGTTAAGCCACTGCCGCAAAGCCGGTCTGTATGATCTGGGCAAGAAACTATATGAAAAGGGGGGCTTGAATCCAGATAAACTCAATGAAGAGTTGCAGGTTGAGGTGGAAGAGGATTACCAAACCTGCATCCGCATGTTATCCAGAGATAAAGTTGCCAGCAATCAGAAAACCAAACGAAAAAGTCCCCAATTGGAAGCGCTGGAGGACAATGAATGAACACCAAACTCAAAGAGATATTCCGGGGCAAAGTCGTTAATAAAGCGCATACAATTAACACCGGGGTAGATGAGTTCCCGCGCTATGTGCTGGAATATCTAATTGATAATTATTGCTCGGAAGAGACCTTTCAAGAGGATATGAGCAAGGTCGTGCAGCGACTCAAATCTTCATTTGTTTATGGAGCTGAAGCGGAAAAAATCCGGCACTATATTCGGGAAAACCGCCATCACTCCATTATCGCTAATCTTGAAGTCCGTTTGGTGGAAACAGAAGATAAGTACTGGGCAACTATCTCTGCCCTCAATGAGAGTTTCGTCAACATACCTGAAAACATCGTTCGGCAATATCCGATGCTTCTTTCCGGAGGAATGTGGGGAACTATTGAACTAACCTACGATGAAACCGAGGTACATAATAAAAAAATTCGCCCTTTCAAGATAACTGAATTTACCCCCTTTCAAGTCAGCGTAATCAATCTGGATGAATATATCGATAAACGCCACGAATTTAATACCGATGAGTGGATTGATATCCTGATAAATTCTCTCGGATTAAATCCGGAAACCATGAACCGGCAGCAGAAACTCTTCTACATATGCCGCTGTATTCCTCTGGTTGAGACCAATGTTAATTTTATTGAGCTAGGACCCAGGGAAACTGGCAAAACCTATTTATATCGAAATATATCCTATTATGCCCATGTACTCTCCGGCGGCAAGGCTACCCCATCTCAACTCTTCATCAATTTAAATACCGGCAAGATAGGTGAGGTGGGGACCAGGGATGCCGTGGTCATGGATGAGATCGCCAACACTGACTTCACTGATCCCAAGTCTCTGGTCAGCATCATGCAGGGATATATGCAGGATGCCAAGTTCAGCCGCGGTAAGAAAGAAATCCTGGCCTTTGCCAGTCTGGTCTTTGTCGGAAACCTGGATGTCCAAAGCAATCTGCCGCACGAGAAATACTATCACCTCTTCGAACCGCTTCCGGATTATATGCAGGTCATTGCCTTTCTCGATAGAATTCATGCTTATCTTCCCGGCTGGCTAATTCCCAAATTAACTCCGGGAAGTTACGCTAAAGATTATGGTTTTATTACAGACTACTTCTGCGAGATAATGCACGAACTTCGTAAAAAGGACATTTTAAGCGATATACGCAGCCGCTTTGAGTTATTGGATCTTTCCCAATCCTCTCAGGGGTTATCCGGGCGAGATCAAAGAGCAATAATAAAGACTACCGCCGGTCTCTTGAAACTACTGTATCCGGACGGAAAAGTAAAAAATGAAGAACTTGAGGAGCTGCTTCTCATTTCCTGCGAACTGCGTCAACGGGTGAGGGAACAACTGCACTTAATGGCGCCCGGAGAGTATGACAGGGTAAAACTGGGGGCTAAAATATTAGCTTCCAATAAAACTTTCAGTCCTTCATTGCCTGATTCTGAACGCGTCCAAAAGGTTTCTCTTCCTGCCAAACCTTCTATTGGTGAGGTCATCGGTCTTGCTGTAGAAGGGGATCACGGGTGCATCCTGCACTTTGAGATGCAAGCTACTAAAGGGAGCGGCCGTATTGTGCCTCTCGGCTCTATACAGAGGGTGATGCGAGAAAGTATTGAAGCTGCTGCTCAATATATTCGTGCCAAGCATGAGGACCTGGGTATTACCGCAGAATGGCGAAACAATTACGATGTTGCTATACTGGCGACTTACATGGGTATTCCTAAGGAAGGGCCATCTGCAGGTATAGCACTGGTTACCGGGATTGTCTCCAGTTTAAAGGGAATACCGGTGAGAAATGACTTGGCTATGACTGGAGAGATTACCATCATGGGTAAAGTGTTACCAGTGGGCGGAATACAGCAAAAGATACGCGCTGCGTACGACGCGGGTATCAAGGAAGTATTATTACCAGCCGATAACCTGAAGGAAGCTCAGAGTTTACCTTCTTATATCCTCGCTAAAATAAAACTAACGCCTATCACAGAAGTTCGAGAAGTAATAAGACAGGCGCTGGTAAATGAGAGCTAATTATAGATTTTATCATTTACCAGTGTGGGAACCATGTTCTGAAAAGACTTGGGTTTCTGTTTTAACAAAAGGGTGGGCTGTGGGGTCACAAATCGTCAGAATGTTTTGCCCCCGGGCCAATAATTTCAAGATTCTTTTTATACCCTATCTGAGAGGGTATTGACTGCACCAGGTTTAAAGATATTATGACAAGTGAAGGGGGTGAAGATAATGGCAACGGAAAAGAAGGAACCTCTTTACAGCCAGTCCGACCTGGAATCGAAGTCACTCGATTATCTCAGGAGATGCCACCCCAAAGCGTTCAAGGAAATGAAGAAAGATGGAAGCCTGGACGAATACACAGCGAAAAAAGCGAAGGCAGCCAAGGACTACGCCGAGAATCTAATGAAGTCGGGAATATGGGAAGAGGAAGCGTGGAACCGGGCAATCCGCCTCAAGATTCTACGCTCGGAGAGCGACTAGCCACTAACCCCGGCGGACAAGGCTCTGGCCCTGATAATGCAGAGAGCGAAAGCTCAAGGCCAAAACAGGGATGGGTAGCGAGTGGCCGGGATTCCATAATTAGGAACTTCATGCCCCTGTCTGGCTGAACGGCGTTTTTTGCTACTAATTTGCTACTAGACTCTTTGGGACTCAAAAAAACAGGATGGGATGGTAGATATAAAACGGCACATGATAACCAGAACAGAAGTGCTTGGTTTATATCTGTTGGGACTGTATGGTATAATATCTAAGGGTTTCCTAAACCGCGTGTCGGGCGTTCGAGTCGCCCCAGGGGTACTTTCTTCTATAATGAGATAGTGCTGAGTGTTTCATACCAACATTTCAATCAGGCGATTTGTCCCACATCCCTCTTCTCACTTCTCATTTCACCACCACATTTACCAGACGGCCCGGCACATAGATAACCTGAGCTATATTCTTTCCCTGAATGTGTGCCTTCACCCGCTCCTGTTGCACGGCTAAATCCTTAGCCTCTGCCTCCGATATGGATACCGGAACCGAAACCCTGTCACGTAGCTTGCCGTTCACCTGGATAACCAGTGTTACCATCTCCTCGGCAGCCATATCAGCGCTGAATTTAGGCCAGGGCCTTTGATGGATGCTGTAGGGATGCCCTGTTCGAGTCCATAACTCCTCGGTCAGGTGCGGGGCGGTAGGGGCCAGCATGAGTAATAACGTATCTATTGCCTCATGATACGAAGCCTTGTCCACATTGCCGGCTTCCTGCGCCTTGCCCAGGTAGTTGGTGAACTCCATGAGGGCTGACAGCATAGTATTAAATCGGAATTTAGCTATGTCATCAGTCACCCGCTGGATGGTCTGGTGAGTAATCCTGTGCAGGTCCTTAATAGATGCGGCATCTACTTTTTTCTCCGTATAGCTCTCTTCGATAACCAGCGCCCAGAGGCGGTTCAACCAGCGGATGATGCCATTCATACCGGTATCACTCCATTCACCCCCCTGCTCCCACGGCCCGATGAACATCAGATAGGCCCTCACTACATCGGCGCCCATCTCCTTAACATACTCATCCGGGTTGACAACATTCCCGCGCGATTTGGACATCTTCTGGTGCTCGGCGATTATCGTCCCCTGGTTAAACAACCGAATAAAAGGCTCGCCAAACTCAAATAGCCCCATGTCCCTCAGCGCCTTGGTGAAGAAACGTGAGTAGAATAGGTGCATGACAGCATGTTCAGCGCCGCCTGTGTACAAATCAACCGGCAGCCAGTATTTGAGCTTTTTCGGGTCCCACGGGCCTTTGTCATACCCCGGACTGGAATAGCGGAAGTAATACCACGAGGAGCACATGAATGTGTCCATAGTATCGGTCTCCCGATGGGCAGGCCCGTGGCAGCGGGGGCATGTGGTATTAACAAACTCCTTATTGTATTTTAAAGGCGATTCGCCCGTAGGACGGAACTCGGCGTCCTCGGGCAGCAGAACAGGTAAATCTTTCTCCGGCACCGGCACAATACCGCATTTGGGACAGTAGACCATGGGAATTGGCGCTCCCCAGTAACGCTGACGGGAGATAAGCCAGTCCCGCAAGCGGTAGGTCGTCTTGCGGCTGCCCCAGCCTTTCTTCTCCAGGAAATCGCTGACTGCCCCTTTACCCTGCACGTTGGGGAGACCGTTAAACTTCCCCGAGTTGACCATAGTGCCCTCTTCCACCCAGGCATCCTCGAACTCCTGGCCCTTCCAATCTGGAGGGGCAATCACCACCCGAATAGGGATGTTATATTTCTTGGCAAAGGCGAAGTCTCTGGTATCGTGCGCAGGCACACCCATGACAATGCCCGTGCCGTAGCTGAACAACACATAGTCTGCGATCCACAACTGGACCTTCTCGCCGTTGAGTTTGTTGGTAACATAGAAGCCGATAAAGACGCCTGTCTTCTCCTTCTCCGTGGACTGCCTTTCAATCTCCGATTCTTTCCGGGTTTGAGCTATATACGCCTCTACCTCGGCGCGGCGTTCCGGGGTAGTCAGCTTCTCCACCAGCGGGTGCTCCGGCGCCATCACCATGAAGGTAACGCCGAATACGGTATCAGGTCGAGTGGTGAACACCCGTAATTCCTTCTCTGCAACGCCGGGATGCTCCAGCCCGAAGCTGATTTCAGCCCCCTCGCTCTTCCCCACCCAGTTGCGCTGCATAATCTTGATGCGCTCCGGCCAGTCCAGACCTGTGTGCTCCATCAACTCATCGGCGTATTTGGTAATGCGGAAGAACCACTGCTCCAGGTCTCTGCGGGCAACCGGAGTCGAGCAGCGTTCACATTCCCCGGCGCCGACAACCTGCTCATTGGCCAGGGAGGTCTGGCATTTGGGGCACCACCACACCGGGGCTTTGGCCCGGTAGGCCAGCCCGGCCTCGTAGAGCTTGAGAAAGAACCACTCCGTCCATTTGTAATACTCCGGTAGACAGGTTATAACCTCACGGCTCCAGTCGTAGCAGGAACCAATGGTCTTGAGCTGAAGGCGCATATTCTCGACATTTTTCATCGTCCAGACATGAGGGTGGATGCCCCGTTTGATGGCCG
>Ga0082335_1003454_pt1 | contig 25971 bp, 36 predicted proteins | sample Subgrocontami58m_FD_72375 | JGI IMG/M metagenome (GOLD analysis project Ga0082335, IMG submission 72375) | Subsurface groundwater microbial communities from S. Glens Falls, New York, USA - GMW37 contaminated, 5.8 m (SPADES assembly) (version 2) ...
CTAATTTCAACCTTGATGGGCGCTTCTCCTTTCATTTTGTTTTGATCTCACAAAACCTTATAAAGGAAAGCGCCTACTTTTTCAACCCCCTACAATTTCACACATAATATTTTACACTACCTAGCAGCATAGACAAAACTAGCATCCTCTGTTAGAGCAAGGACGTTAGCGCCCAGGTTTGCGCTCTGGGCTACTTGAGCCAGGTCGGACTTTTGTAGCTTCTTTACTCTGTTAGTGGTTGTCCCGCCTATATAGATGAAGCCAGAATCCTCAGTTATTGACTGAATCTGGCCACCGTAGTCGGCGCTCAACGCTACTACAGCTAAGTCTGACTTTTGTAACTTCCGGGCAAAGTTGTCGCTTCCGCTCGTGTAGACAAAACTAGCATCCTCAGCAGTCAGACCCAAAATACTTCCCCCGAGGCCGGCGCTTGTAACTACGACGGCCAGGTTGGACTTTTGCAGCTTCTTAACTACTAAGGCAGCCCCACCGACATAAACAAAACCAGCATCATTACCCAAAGACCTGATACCACCGCCATAGTTGGGGCTTGTCGCTACGACGGCCAGGTCGGATTTCCGCAGTTTCTTTACTGTTTGGGTGGTTAGTCCACCCATGTAGACAAAGCTAGCATCTACAGTCAGAGCATAGATATCCCCGCCATAGCCAGCACTCTCTGTTACCTGGACCAGATCGGTGGTATTGAGCTTCCTTATTGTTTGGGTGGTTTCTCCGCCAACATATACAAAGTCCATTCAAGTGTTACCTCAGCGTTGCCGCCACAATTTACCCCAAAAAGACCGGTGATAGGGGCACTATGCTACCGGCTGGGGCGGCGGCCACCAGGGGTACTGAATTCCCATAGTTTCCCTTCACTAAGGTTTCCTGCCACATTCCATATAACCTGGCGCCCGCAGGCGCAGGCGGTTGATTCAAGGCTAATTCAACAACTGTACTGGCGGCAGCAGCAGTATCGAGCCGTGTGACAGAGCTCCATGTAACTCCACCGTCAGTAGATTTTTTGTAGGCAACAGCGGTTGTCGTTCCAACGATTCCTGCGTAGTCAACGTATATTGTTCCAGTAGGTGTAATAAGGATACCTACCCCTGAGTTACCGTGATTGGCTTCATTGGTGTAAACATCGGTCAGAGTTGTGAATGTCGTTCCAGCAGATACGTCATATATCTTCAGGTCTTTATTAGCTCCGTTTACTACTCGTGCAACAACTATCGTATGGTTATCAGATTTCCTCGTTGATGCAGCCCATATATCAGCGGATAGGGTTTCACCGAGAGCGACTATAGTTGTAGTCGTCCAGGTGTTCGCTGAGTCATCGTAGAATTGAAGCTTAAGACTCGCTCCCTCGGCCCATACTCCATAGATGTCCTGGTTATCAGCTTCATTTCCAGGTGTAAGACAGGGTTGTGCTGTTGGATTAGTTACAGTCGGAGCAATTCTGCCTGACCAAGTGGCGCCAGAAGTGATAGAACGGTAGAAAGTATTACTTCCATCGTTTCTGCGCAGTATATAAAGATAGCCTCCTCTGGCCTTTGTAATGCCAGATACGCTGGAGGCAGCCACAGAAATGCTCAGTCCAGAGGCAACTGTTATCTGAGAACCAAAGGTATCGTTACTAGTGTCTAAAGCCCTATATTTAACAATAGCAGCAGAAGTCCCGCCACTTACGTCCATCCAGGAGATGTGGATTTTGGTTCCAGCATCTCCTGGAGTCCACTTGTCAAACCAGCAGGAGAAGGCATAGGCTGTGTTAGAGGCCACAGCTTCAGAATTGACCTTTTGATTGTGCCCCGTCCAGGTTGCAGTAGTGGTCATTGTCGCGGGGTCTATTTGGGGAACTTGACCAGGAGAAGTGTCAAGCCCTGTATAAATGGCTGCGCCGTTAATAGTTAAAGCAAAACATTTGTTTTGCCCAGTGGCGCCAGTCCAGGTAAGCACCGTGGTCATTGTCGCGGGGTCTATTTGGGTAACTTGGGCGGGTGATGTTCTCGTTCCAGTGTAAACGTATGAAGCATCGGATACCGCAGCCCAAGGGGTAGTTTGTCCGGCAGCCCCAACCCAGGTAGCGTTTGTAACCATTGTTGCAGTGGTTATTTGAACTACTTGTGCTGGATTGGTTACAACGACGGCATAAATGTAAGGGCTCTTATAGGTCAATGCGCTACAGCCAGTTTGGCCCGCTGCTCCGGTCCAGGTTAACACAGTTGCCATAGTTGCAGGGTTTATTTGGACCACTTGGGCGGGGATAGGGTTTAAGAGGCCTGCGTAGATGTAAGTTCCATCTGAGGCCAAAGCAAAGCAGTTGTCTTGGCCGGCTGCCCCTGTCCAGGTATTCGGGGCACCCGCAGTAGTCATTGTCGCGGGGTTTATCTTGATTACGTGAGCCGGAATATCGGAGGTCCCAGCGAAAATAAACCCCCCGGAAGCAACAACGGCCTGACAATAAAGTTGTGCGGCGGTGCCAGTCCAGGTAGCGACCGTGGCCATGGTCGCTGGGTTTATCTGAACTACTATAGCAACGCCACTGGCATTGTTACCTCCGGCATAGACATAGGTTCCATCCCATGCCAGAGCAGCGACGTATTGTTGACTGGCAGTGCCAACCCAGACATCGACAGAATTCATTGTCGCCGGGTCTATTTTGACCACTACGGCTGGAGCTTGAGAGATTCCCGCGTAAATATAGGTTCCATCAGAAACTAAAGCTCTGATTTGCCCCTCAATAGGCATTTTGGTCCAGGTTTGCCCGCCGTCTGTGGTTTTGGCAAACCATAAAGATCCCCTGGTGGCATCATCGCTTCGATAAAAGAATACATACCCAATCTGGTCGGTTACCCAAACGCAGGAGCGGTTGGCTAAAGAGGTAGCTAGACTAGTCCAACCAGTTGGGGATATTTGGACATCAGACATAAGCGGATACCTCCCACCCTTTGCAGCAATTATTCCTCAAGGAATAAATGCTAGACGCACCTTACATACCGGCGTTGCGCCCGCCTTTCGGCGAAGTAGGCATGGTCAAACTGGGGATAGAGGGCCATGAGGGGATTTTTTAGCTGCTCGGAGGCGGCCCGAGATCCGGAGGCAGTAAGGCGGTAATATATGCGCGGCTGGCCAGTTTCTCTGGGAGTCTCCGGAGCGCTAATGGCCATCCGTTCCTGGATTAGCGATTCTTCTACTCTACCGGTGGGCTCCACCCAACCCAGCCTTTTCATAAAGCCAAAATATACCAGGAAAGATTGATAGTGCATACGGCATCGAGCCAGGGGATAGCAACTTAGCCAGTGCTGTAGCCGCTCGTCCTCCTCTTCAGAGGTCAAGGGAGGCTCGCCACTCCGTATCCTTCCCTCTACCTCCTGGGCGACCCTATCCTCTGCCAGGGCTCTGTGTAGGGCCATCTTGTAGGCAGCCAGGATATCGGTCTGGGTAGCGCCCTGCTCAGTGTCTATCACAGCCACGCCGTAAGTGTTACCCCGGCCCCCCAGGAAGTCCTTGATAAAGACCGCGGTGCCAAAGGGGCGCTGAAAACCGCCCCGGGTCGGAATAATCCCCATCACCATTAGTTTTTACCCCTCAAGGAATCGCTGAGATCCGTATACCATTCCTTGTGTTCTTTGCCAGCTACCTTCCGATATTTCATGGTGGTATTTATGTCGTCATGGCCCAGGTGCTCCTGGAGCATACGGAGTGAATCCATAGAGTCGTCGTGCTGTACCGCTCTGGTGGCAAAGGAGTCCCGGAGGCGGTGGGGCGATACCCCGCGCTGTTTACCCGTCTCGGGGTTGACCAGCTCGGGCAAACCTGCCCTCTTGGCTAATTCGCTCACTATAAGCCAGGCATGACGAGGGCCGATGGGAAAGAGCCGGCCATCCTTGGCTGGGCCGCCCCGATCCACGAATTCTTTGAGCATGGCCAGCGTCTCCGGATCCACCGGCAGCCGCCTTAATCTTTGCTGCTCATTTGCCTTACTGACAACCTCCTCCACCTTGTTGCCACACGCCGGGCAGAACCGTGCCTTTCGGCTCAGCTGGCTGGCGCAAGTAGGGCATTCTATTCTAATCCGCTTCTTAAGCAGCTTAAGCTCGATGACGCTATTGTCGAAATCAATGTCTGCCTTATTCAAAGGCAGCAGTTCCGACTTGCGTGGCGCCAGGCGGTAAAGAAGCCGTATAAGGAGGCGATCCCGGAGGTTAGTAGCCGCCTCTTCAAGCCTGGTTATCTCCTCAGGCTCCAGGTAAGTCTTATCCAATGTTACACCTCAGCGATGGACACGGATTGGATGCTCCCGGTGATAGCGGCAGCCGGTGGCGGTACCGCTGCAGGGGGCTTGGCTACCACGGTCGCTGGCGCTCCTGCCGTTATAGTTGTCGGCGCTGGCGTGGCTGCTGCTTTGGCCCCACTAGGAGGCGCTACTGGCGGAGCGGTGGCCTGGAGAGTATTCCACCGGGCAAGGTACTGGTTATATAGGCTGGTGTAGGAGGCCTGGTCAATCTGGCCCGAGGTATAAGCTGGCTCGAACTCAGAGCGAATTGCTTCCAGGTTAGAAATCATGGTAGCCTGGGAAATACGAGCGCTCCATCCGGCGACTCCACTTGTAGGCACTGTTGTGGGTACCGCCGCCGTGGGTTTGGCTGCTGTCGGTGCACCTGCTCCTACCGTTATGGTTGTTGGCGCTGCCCCCGGTGTAGGAGTTGCTCCGGCTCCAGTCGTTACTATCCCTTTAGCCCCAGCCGGAGCTCCCGCTGCGACTCCACCTCCAGATGGTGCCCCACCTGGAGGGGCTCCGACCGGAGCCGCGGGCGGCTTGGCTGCCGCTGGCTTTTTCCTTACGGCGACAAGGGTTACCACTGTTCCCACGGCGGCGACCGTAACACCGACAATTGCTGCGATGATTCCCTTTTTAGCCATAATTTTCCCCTCTACGCGGACAGATTGTACCAGGCCGCGTTGTATGTATCGTAAAGCTGTGTGTATGTATCCTGCTCCATTTTACCAGATGTATACAGGTCTTCAAATTCTGCCTTTATTGTGTCCAACTCGGCCCTGGTAGTGGCCGCGGCCATCCTGGTTATAAAATCAGCGGAGGAGATGGTTGGCGCTGAGGCTACCGAAGCCTCCGGCGTGGGCTGGGGAGTCGGCGACTCTGCAGGAGCACCGGTCAACTCATTATAGCGAGACTGATAAGCATTGAAGAGAGTCTGATAGGTAGTCTGGTCTATTATGCTAGCCTGGTAAGCGCTCTCAAAATCTGACCGCACTGCCGCGAGAGCCTGTACTGAATTGGCGATGGTGATATCGTTTAGCCAGTTAACAGGGCCAGCGAAAAGGAGTGACCCGGAGGTGGGAGCTGACACCGGCGTGGGGGCTGACACTGAAGCCCCAGACAGGTTGTTAAAACGGGCCAGGTACTGGTTATAAAACCCCTGGTATGTAGCCTGGTCAATCTGGCCCGAGATGTAAGCGGTCTCGAACTCTGAGCGCACCGTTTCCAGGTCTGAAATGGTGGACGCCTGAGAAATACGCAATGCCCACCCTGACATTCCGGAGGGAGACTGTTGCGGAGGGGCGGTGGCCACAGTTTCAGGAGCCTCCTGGGTTTGCGGAGAGCTGGCAGATGTAGGAGACGCGGTGCCCTGGAGAGCATACCACCGGGCCAGGTACTGGTTATAGAACCCCTGGTAGGTAGCCTGGTCAATCTGGCCTGAGGTGTAAGCGGTCTCGAACTCCGATCGCACCGCATCGAGGTCCTCAATAGTGGGGGCCTGGGAAATACGCATGATCCATCCGGCAGCACCACTGGGGGCCGATGAGGGGGCAGATTGCACAGTATTCACTGCTGTAGCCGTGGTGGATACCACTTGGGGAGCTTTACCTGCCGGTAGAATTGTCACCGCTCCGGGGAAGTCCTTGCTGTCTAAGACTCCTCGGGACCGGGAGGAAAGTACTACTCGTGGTGTCCACACCCCGGCATCGGCTCCGAGAACCGATGGGCCTAAGGGGACATCGACATACGCGGTCTGACCCTGGTTGAGACCAAAATCAGCGCTCCGTCCGTAGTACCGCGGTGGAATTGATACCTCAACAAAGAGGTCATTCAGTCCGGGCTGCCCGGAAACCCCGCCCAGACCAGCCAGAATTCGGGTCGCGATACCCCGGCCATCGTGGACCTCGGGGTCAACTCCTGGTAATAACTCAATAAATTTCATGTCTCCCCCCTCTATCCTAGGGCGTTTTCAAGTATACCCTTATTCCAACAGTAACGTCATAAAGCTCAAGGCTGGCGCCTAGCGCCACAATGGCATCGGAGCGGTTGGTCTGCTCGCTCCTGAAGTTGTAAGTGCCATTCGCGCTAACCACGCTCATTATATCGTTGTCGCCCACCATTACGTCGCCACCCTCTTTCGTGGAAGCGACTGTATACCACTGGTTTTGGGTGAAGTCTACGGCAACAATGTCATTTGTACCCCAGGCCCCGGTGCTAACCTTTACCCGTAGCTTCTTGTTGGCCGCATTGATTTTGTTGTCAGCTGCCGACGTATCCTTGATGGCCCGCACTTTAAGCATGGCCACCACACGAATAATAGAGAGGTCGGCAGGAAGCGCAGCTACTACAACGTCCGGGAATGTGAGGTCGGCCGCGGCCGCGGGCACCGTTATTTTATCTATGGGGTCGCCCCAGAAGTCCATGAAGAAGGCTCTGGATTTGGCCGCCTCGGTTTGAGCCGCCTTAGGGGATAACGTGGCTTCCTTGGCTACGGTAGCGTCGAGCGCAACCGTCGCAGCCTTGGCCACGGTAGCATCCTTAGCGACAGTAGCGTCCAGGGCAACCGTCGCAGCCTTGGCCACGGTTGCGTCCTTGGCGACAGTAGCGTCCGCCGCCCGCGAGGATACCGTCGCGTCCACCCTGGCCCCGGGGAATGGCGTAGCATCGCTTAGGACCTTGGCCTGGATGGCTGTCAATGCAGCCGGCGTCAGAGTCACCGCTCCCCCGGGTCCAAGCCCGGGGTTAGAGCCAGGCATACCTACACCCCTTCCTGCACAGTAACATTGGATGCTCCCACTCCGTTTATGCCATTGATGGCCTGGGTGGTCAGGTTGATATCTTCCACCATTTCATATATGCCGCCATTGGCGCCCAGGAGTTCACCCTGGTTCATGACGGCGGGCGCTCCAAAGGCCAGGTATATGTTATTGACGGAGTCGTTCACCAGGATAGCGTACCGCCGGCTGAGATTAGCCGGCAGAATCGAAGTAGTTACGGCCAACACTGACACATTAGCTGGGGGGGACATGATTATAGGCGGCTTTACCATACCTAACCTCCTCGATAGTCGTCTTCAGCGGGAACTATCCCGGAGGGAGCCTGAACTAAAGCTGCCTCAACAGCCGGCACAGGTACCGCCACTCCAGGGGTCACATTGATCACCCTGATGCCCCCATAGATGGTCCGGTCCTGGAAGGCCAAACCATAGCCATCAACGAGGTTCTTAAATCTTGTGTACTGGTCCTGGAGCAAGAAGTAAACCAGTCTCAGGCTGGCGAAGAATTTCCTGGTGTTTACCAGGTCCAGGTTCGTGATGGTAAGGTTTACCTCGGCGCCCGATGTTATCCAGGAGAAGAGCTTCAGGCCGTCACGGATCTTCTCACCGGTGAGTTTAAATAGCTGGTTGGCCACGTTCTTGTGGGAGATGGCGAGGTTGAAGATATTGGGAACGACCTGGCCGGGGTCGAGTTTTATATCGTTCAGAAGAAGGCCGTAGTAGCCGATAGGCACCGATATCTGAACGGTGATGACGCCTGCCGGGAGGACATTTCGGTCTATGTCAAGGAAGCCGGCCTGTCCCAGCTCGAGAGCCACCGCCATCTGTGGTAGGTTCTCCACTGGCTCCTCCTATCTCATCCACCGCTGACGCTCCTCGTCGGTGAGGGTGCGCACCTCGTAGCGGTAGCGGACACGAAACTGAGCTAGGGCGGCTGCATTGACCAGCCGGAGCTGCATATAGTCGGTGGCCACCACGCGGACTTTTTCGAAGTAGTCAATGTCAGGCATGGCGAAGGTGTTTACGGACATAATGGAGTTATCTGTGTCCCTGTCCACGTGGATAAATGTGGTCTGGTCCGGGGAACGCTCGCAGGCAATCTCCGTCAGGATCATCTTCTGGCCGGGAGGCACAGTGATCCGGGAGCCGATATCCGGGTTAGCTCCTGGGGCCAGGGCAACAAAGCGCCTGGACACTACAACTTCATGGAGGAGGTCACCCCCCGGTTTCACATCCTGGTCCGGCTTAGATATCTGCAGGCGATAGCGGTACTGCCAGTTAGCATAGGGGCTATCGGAGTAAGCCCTGAGCTCCAGCACATCCTGGGTAGGCAGGAAAGTCTCCACCGTATGGTCAAGGTTCCTCAAGGCCGATGCATTGAGGTCGTAGAATTGCGGCTGATTGTCTTTGGTGACCCTGAGCTGCACATCAGGCACACGCAGGGTCGAGACTCCCAGCAGCGACAGGCGCAGGGGGGCGAAGCGCTCATAGCGGATGAGCGGGATCTCCGTTAAAGCCACAGGGTTAGCCAGGGCGGCATCCAGAAATACCTCTGGGAAGTACCTGGCCCTCTTAAAGTCTATTGGCAACTAGACCTCCATTAAAAGTCAACAATAAGCTGGGCCTCCACTGCCCCAAAGGCCCCACAGGTGAAAAGCAGGGTATGCTCACCAGGCGTAAGACCAGTCACAGGTAGAAACTCGTCCACCAGGACCTTCTCCGTGCCATCGCCCAGCGCTGCCTTGTAAGCAGCTCCATCCAGGGTGATTGTCAGGTTGGCATTGGGGGTAGTCCCTTCTACTATGCCGGCCGGCGCAGCCGTAGCCCCTGTGTCCGGATTGGTATGAGTGTGGCCCGGGATATCCGCCTCCAGCAGGGTGTGGCCGGCAGAGGCCCCTGCGTTCAGTGGTACAACAGGGCTCTCCGCGTCAGATTTCACCGCCGTAACGCCAGCTGTTACTTGACCAGCCAGAGTGCCAAAGGCATGGCTATGGGCACCGCCACCGCCGGTAGAGCCGCTAGCGGCCTTTAGAGCTGAGGCCTGGACTATCTTCAGGACCCTACCCACCCAGGCTGGAATAGTAACATCCGTTCCTGGGGCATGAATCCCTGGTATAAAACTAAATTGTTTCTTCATTCTTCATCTCTCCTTACGGGAGCTCAATCCGCTTGCCCCACCAGGCTACCAGCATGCCGTTTATAGGGATAAGCACACCGTTGTCCGTGATATAGAACTCCAATTTTTCATTGGTGCTCCATATCGGCTTCTCCAGCTTCCGTGGACCCTGGAATTGGGTCTCGGTCAGGCCCATGGGGAGCTCGTTGGTATTCAGGCGCACATCATAATAGTTTGGCGCCCGAGGGATGAAGTCCCCACCTATCCTCGGCTTGAGATACCTGGCATTGGGGTCCGGCAGAACACCCAGGTATTCGATAAGCACTCCCGTCCTGGAGTCCAGGTTAAGGTCCAGGTTCTCCCAGGGGTTAAGGACAGTGCCCCCCGATGTACTCAGGATGAAGTCGGTGTTTGGTGTGGTGGCTACCGAGTTCCGGGCGGCGCCAATCCAGGGCAATATTCTGGGCCTGGCTGCCCGGAAGGAGCCACCGGAGAAGCCCGGCACGCTGCCAATCGCCAACGGCATGGGCTGCAGGATGGTGATAGCCCGGCCCCTGATGGGGTCGTAAATTTGCACTGGATCAGCCCCGAAGGATGTGTTTGGCGCAAAGAACTTGAGCAGGGCGGCGTCGCCGTTGAAGTAGTCACCGACGAGCTTGATCCGGTAGTTGCCGGTTACACCGCTCGGGCCGCCATAGGTTTTCACCTGAAGACTCTGGTTCCCCTTGGGGCAAGTGTTGAGGAAAGGATTCACGCTGAACCTATCCCCCAGAGGTATGCTGAGGATATGGCTGGCGGCGTTCATGGCAGCCAGCATCCGGGTTTCAAAATGCAGGAGATCCAGCTCTGCGCCGTCTACTACTAGAGCTATCCAGAGGTCCTCGAGGGCGCCGCCGCCATTCTTAGGCGGATAGAGGTCAATACGGTGGACCTGAAAGGCCTCGGTAGAGGGGGATAAGGTTAACTGGGCTGATTGTGCTGTCGCCCCGGCCGCCTGAGCGCCAGCATGGAGGAAATCAACTAGGGTTTCATAAGAATGCTCAACGGACATCTTTCACCTCCTACCCTGCCCGCACAAGGAGAATGCGGGGTTGTGGGGTTCCGTTCTTAGCTGGCGGCGCTGCATTTTTAGCTGGTGGGGCCGGCGCCCGGGGGTTATTGGGGGGCAGTAAAGGGTCGCCCGGGGGGTCGAACATCTTGTCGCCGATCCACTGGCCGATTCGCCTGCCAGTGAGTGTAAATCCGCTGGCCATCACCGGCCCGGACCAGTCCGTGGCCACATCGAAGGCGTAGAGCCCGGTCCCCACCGCTGTCAGGCCGAAGTCGTAGAACTTGGATGCGTGCCTGAAGAGGAAGCGTTCATTCCGTTGTTCCAGTTTTGCCTTCTTGGCCTCTCTCCACTCCAACTTTTCCAGGAGCCCTGACCCTGTTCCGAGCGCTAGAGGAGGAGCTCCGTGGGACACTACCCTGACCAGGGTCACCTTATCTGCCATACGACACCTCCAGAGGCTCGGCAGACCGCCCAGAAGACAAAGTGCTCGGCCTTGAACTTCTAGATTCAAGTCTGCCGAGCACTTTTATATCCCCCTTGAGGGGAGCTATTATAGCCTAAAGATTAAACCACTTATATAACAATGTCAAGAGAATTATTAGATAGTGATCTGGTATTTCATGAAAAATCCGGGACATTATTTTTGTATTTTGACCAGCACTATCCTTGGTGTCTCCTGGGGCTGTTTAAGCAGACCAGCCCTGGCCAGGTCGAAGTTCTTCCTGAGCCAGACCGCTCCATTGGTGGAGGAGAGGACCTGTGTGAGGAGCTTAGAGTTAGCCTGCTCTATCCATTGGAGCACTTCCTCAAAAGAAATTGACTCTATTGCTCCTGGTATATGTGTGAAGAGGTTGCAGGCCTTGTTAACCGCCTCCTGGTCCAGATCGCACCAGCTCTTATCCTTACTGATAAGCTCCTGGACCTCCTCCCAGGTTAAATCCTGTATCCATTCCTGGATAAAACCTTTAAGGGCTTTCCTGGCAGCAGGACGGCCCATGGCGTGGCCAAAGAAGGTGAACGCCTGCTCCCATCCCATCTATTTCTCCGTCTTCGGATTGAACTGTGTCCCACAGGCAGGGTTAGTGCAACTTACAAGGCCCTGGTTAAAACCCCTCGGAATGAATACTGACCTCTGGTGACATTCGGGGCACTCTTGCATCGAGCCCTCACCATCGCCGCCACCCTTATTTTTGCGTAGGTTTCTCGCTGCCGCAGAGCCTATAGTTGTGGCGAGACCATCAACGGCGTTTTTTATGTCCTTTACCAGCAGCCGTTTCCCTGTCACCTTAGCCAGCTCAACCCGGAGCTCGTTGTCCCGCTGCGTCTCTTCACGAGAGAGTTTGTGCAGGGCCATCTGCTGGTTAAATTTCATTTCCATCAGTTCCTTTTCGTGTTGCATCCACCGGATGGGGTCTATGCCTGCGGGGGCAGCGGTTGTAGCGCCTGGTTTAACCACTAAGCCGCTATCCGTAGCGATTTTAATTACATCGTTGAATAGGTCTATCTCCTCTTTCATGACTTCTACCGGTGAGAGTGGCCTGGCGGCCTGTGGTGATTCGGTAGCCGGCTTGTTGACCGTACTGGGGTTTTTGATCAACTCTACTAAATCCTTAACCGATTGGCGGAGCTCCGAATTTTGGGTCGTGATAGCATCGATGCTGCCCTTCACCAGGGTGTTTATCACTGATTCACCCAGACTCTCTTTCACAGTCTCACCTGCCTGCTGGGGTATTACGCCACTATCCAAACTCGCCCGCGCATGTTGAATCTGGGCAATCTTGAACCGTTCCTCCTCATAGATTTTTTCCAGCATTGTTCGCCTGACCATGGACGGCATATTGGCGCCAGTCTCCTCGGCCAGACGCTGCTCCAGCAATTCGTTAAGGGGGTCCGGCTTGCCAGTATCTTCCCTATTAGGAGGTGGGTACAGACTTCGTAGCGTCGCTTTTCGTTCCGTCATTTCCTATCCTCACGATGCCTATGGTTAGTCCTTGGTACTCATGGAAGAGCAATACGATGTCTCCAATATATTCTTCTATGCTACCCGCATAGCCCCGGCGCTTGGCATCTTCATAGAAAAAGTACACATGAATAGGGATATTGAGTTTCTGGCTAAATTTGGTGCCGCTGCCTAATTCCGGAAGCTCCTCATCTTTAGAGCCATTACCGCCGGCAGCGCCTTTACCCCCATCATCCACCTGGACATCTATTTTACCTTGCGGCGTAGCTTTAGACTTAGTCAGCCCCTTAAGCACGTTGTATATCGAGGTGTCGGACACCCCGTATTCCTTGGCCATCCCCATCTTGGTGACACCGGGGTCTGTTTGCCACCTGGTCCTGATCTCCATTACCTGCGCATCGGTTAGCTTCCTCCCTGTCTGGGGGTCTGGGGTTGGGGCTTGCCCTGGTGGTGGGGTTGGGGTTAATGTTTTCTCTACCATCGGCTTAACATTGTAGACCAAAAACTCTGACGGGTGCAAGTCCTTGGCCATCGGTGTTATAATAATACCCATGGGATTTCTGGATGGTGTTGAAAAGGCGACCCGGGTGGTCCAGGCCCTTGCCAGTGTGGAATGGGAAAGGATACTTGTCCGGGAAAAGAAGCACTCAAAGGGGGCTAAGACAGACCTAACATCAATAGTCTCAGGGCGCTCTTCTACCGAGCCAGAAGAGTCCATGCCGACGCGGGATGTATCTTCTTTTCCCGGCGCCCCCACCCCTGGTATCGTATCTACTCCAACCCCCAACCCAACCCCCAACCCAAGACCCCCAGGCCCCATCCCCCAGCGCCATGGTGTCCCCGATGAAGTACTGTTAAAGGATGCCCGGCAGCGGCTTAAGGACGAGGGCTTAAAACTCCGCTCGCACCTGTCATCCGGATGCGCCATTGCGGGCTACCCCTGCGACTGCTGCGAGAAGGGGATGGTTAATGTAGACCATGCCCTGGAGGACATCCTGGCTGTTACCCCCGGGGATGATAATGCCCTGGCTTTCCATAACTGGATAGTTGGACACCGTTCTGAGCTCGAGGCTAACCATGCCATAGAGCAGAAGCGCGGATTAGAGCTGGCGTCAGAGGTCAGGTCCCACCTTAAGGTATGCGGGGCCGCCCCGGAAGCTCCAGCGGCTTCATTGGAATCCCTCAGCCAAAGGGTTCAAAATGGTGAGCTCACCATCGAGCAGGCACAGACAGAGGCGCGAAAGATGGGGGCGCAAGCCCACAGGTAGTCACATATTTTCTAGCATTTCAAGGGCAGTCTTTATGGTATCGTAATGATACTGTTCATCTTGCGCCATCCGGTCCAACCAAGCTGCAATGGCCACGCTACCTACACGTCTCGCCAAATTTGCCATGGTCTGGTATTCCGCGACTGTTCTCCGCTCATCAGGCAGCGCTATTTTCAGGCCCTCTCTCAGCCCCAGCAGGGAGATCTCTTTATTAGCATCAGAACTATCAGCCATACTACTCCGGGAAGCCAAAATCACCAGGCCCCCAATAAGGCACACCCACCTCATCACCGGGGCTGTAATCCACGTTGACGACAGCTTTTCGCCAACCCGCGGCGAGTACCCTGACCAGCTCCTCCAGCCTGGCGTAGCGAAGGTACAAACCTCCAATGGAGGCAGTAAAGGCAATGAGTATTGGCTGCCCAGCAGTAGGCGCTTTCACTGCCGGCTTTCTCGTGGCAACGACCAGGATTATCCCGGCGCCTACAGCCATGGTGACAAAGCCAACAATGGCTACGATGACACTCTTTCTGGCCATAGGCTACCTCCCCTTCGCATAGGCGTAGGCAGCCACGCCGGCGCCGACGGCTATCAGGGGAAGTCCGATGGCCAGGCCAGTACCGATACCCGCACCCACCTTGCCCAACCCTTTGGCTACTTCCTCTAAGGGCTTGGCTGCTGCCGCCGCCACATTTTGTATCGTTTCCTGTACCGGTTTCACCACAGGGTAAACGATATCCTCGACCTTCCAGCCCAGGAGCTTGATAGTGATGAGGATGCCCAGCACTCCGGCGATGGCAGCGAATATGATAACTAAAGGTCCTGGATTATGGCCTAAGATCTCCACGTGCCATTGTGACGTGAATTGGTCAACCCGGTCCTCGTAGATGTACGCTTCCAGGAGTGTACCGCCCATGGCCCGGAAGTTGAGCTCCACTACATTTTCCAGGAGCCAGTCGAAGCCAAGCTGGCCAGTGGGGCCCTCTATATCGAAGCTGCCTCGCTGGCCACTGCCCTGATAAACCGCGGCGTCGGGGTATAGCTTGCTCCGCACCAGTGTCATAACCATATCAGCCTCCTTCCGGGTCAACAGGTTTTAAAGTAATATACTCCCAGTATATTGCTAAGGATGTATTATTTTGATTCCAACCTGGCCTCCCACGATGATTATGAGTGGGGTAACCACCCATTTGAGGAGCACATTTACTATGTCGGCCTTGCTTTCAAGGGATAGGAGATGGTTGTGGACTTCTTCCATCAACCCCTCCAATTTGGTTACCCTCTTGTCAATGGCATCTAAATCCATTCAGGACTCCTCGTGGGGTTTAACACCATAGCCTATTCCTGAGTAGTACGCCTGGGCGATGTAATAGATCTCCGGTGAGGGCTTTTCGGTCATGTAACATGGGGCTTTCTCGGCGCAGACCGAAACGTGGCCATCCTCCATAAGTGAGATAACGCCCTTGCGCTGGCCGGTCTCGGCATCCACAATATCCACAGATAATCTGGGATCCACTGGCTCGGGGGAGAACATCCCGACCACGGCGCAGTCCTTCTTGGAACGGTCCCAGGAGCTCCTCACTGCCTCTTTGAAGGGCACTTTCTCCTCATCCATGATGTGCCAGGCCTGACACATCACCCTGGCCCTGGTGTCCCGGAAGTCCAGGCAGGCATCCTTGTCAACGGTCTTCTCCAGGAGGTCTTTACAGTGAGCTGAGACTGGCATGTTATGCCTCCAAACAAAAAGCTCGGGCCAGCCCCGAATACCGGGGCCAGCGCCGAGCACTTTTCGGCTATATGATAACCCTACAGCATGAAGTTTTCAAGCCCAGCCCCCAGGGGCGGTATTTTATTTCTCAAGGAATAAAGGCGGCCTTGACAATTACCCCATAAACTTCTATATTGGGGGCAAAACGGACGGGAGGTATTACGCTCAGAACGGCTAAAGTCAGCTAACACTATTAAATTATAGGAGTATCAAGATGAAAATGTCAGTTTCCATAGCGGATATCATGGCTGACCGAAACCTTTCTGTCACTACCAGCCCGTTCGCACCGGGGAAAACCATCATCAAGCGAGCCAGTTTCCCGAAAGGTGAGACACCCGCTCACCTCGAAGGCTATCTGATAACGAAGGGTGAATGCAAGGGGAAGACCGGCGTCGTAGTAGGGCCGAGGGGCAATCCCATTCCCAACACTGCCGCTTGCGTCCGGGAGAAGCATCTCGGTGGCAAAAAGAAATCCAAAAAGGCATCCGAGTAGCTTAAATCTGGCTCATCAGACTGTGAGGTTTTAGTGTGGCAGAGCTTGAGCAGATCACCTATGTTCGGGTGAGGAAAGACCCTACATTGAAACAGTTCCTGGTACGGAAGGCGGTAGCTGAGGCTGCCTCCCGTACCAGGGGCCAAACTGGTGTCATGATCTCCGGGGGCCGCCCCATGCCGGCATCAGCCGCGCTTATCAAAGACTACCTTCCAAACCTGAAAGACACCGATTCTCTGATGCGCGAGCATCCGGAGTGGGTTGAGGAGTATAAGCAGAAATATGGCTGAGCCAAAGCCCAAGCTGATTAACCCCCAAGATGTGGACACCCTGGAGATAGTGGCAGACCAGGCTGACGAGGACTGCACACCCTGCCAGCTGCTAAAAAAGCACCTGGGGAATTACAAGGGGAAGGTTACGGTGATCCACCCTCTGTCAGCCGAGGCCGAGCGATACTGGAAAGAGGATAAGGTTGAGTTCCCGGTAGCCCGGGTAAAGATGAAAGATGGCCAGGAGGTCCCCTGCGAGCTCTTCATGGATGAATACAACCTGGTGGCGAAGTGCGAGGACAAGATTCTGGTGATCGCTGAGCCGACAGAGGAGCTGGTTGAATTGGCGAAGACCGAGAACACAGCGCGGGGGTCTTAGTTATCTTTTCCTACGCCTCGTCCCGACACGTCGGGACTGTCCGATAACATCGTTATACAGCTTCAAATAGCTGCTATTTACGAAAAAGTAGCACCGGCAACGGTCCAGAGCCTGGATGTCCTCCAGGCACTCATCGCAGGGGCATTTATCTCTTCCCGGCACACAGGGGCAAGCCTCATGCCTGACTACCAGGGCCGCATGTTTCTCTGCGGTCTGGCCAGGGTGAATTCTCAGCTCAGGGTGGTCCTCCAGGAACTTTTTTATAGCCTGAACTATATCCGCTTCATCGAATTGCATCTATCTCAGCCCAGCTTCTTTCCACAGTTCGAACACCTCTTATACTTAGGTGTTTCCCCACACCAACCACATTTGATACAGCATGTCTTTGCCATTTTACGCCCTATCAACCTCCTTTGAAACCCAAGCTCCGATTGAAGGCCCATTGTATCATGTAGACTTGCTCGGCTATACGACAAGCCTCCGGACAGTTGGAATTGACAGAAAGAATATGAAGACCATTTTCTCCCCTTGAATTGTCCTGGATAGGGTAATACAGGCATTTTAAGGGCCTGTCTTTGTAGATGGTGCACCTGTTGTCCTTAAGAGCGGGACAAGGCAATTTTATAACGCCGGCATTGTCCTGGAACACCGAGCTTGCCGCTACCATGCGTTCAAATTCCCCGGGCATCAGGGCCAGGGGCTTTCCCTCGGGGTTTTCTGTGCAGCAATGGGCATCGCAGCCATCGCATTTAATCTGAGATATGAATACTATGGCTGAGTTATCGCCGCCATAAAAGGGTAGAGGGATTACCCTGGCATTCTCCTTGAGGGTGGCTATCAAGTCTCTCACTTGCTTTAAGAATTCTTCATAGCTGGCCTGCCAATCCAGTGTACAATTAACACTATCCGTTCCTTCACCCCTGATAGTCAGCACAGTATTTTGTCTATCCATAAACTACCTCCTACATCCCGGCAAAGCGGCTTGCTGCTAGTTGTCTAAATCTCCCTTGTGGCGGCGCCTTCTCACCGCTGTATTTAACCAGGAAGTTCACCACACGCCTGACCTCATCCTCGGTCGGAGTCTCCATCATCTCACCGATGGCCCGAGCCTTGCGAAAGTCACCAAGTTTGTAATCGAATACCATCTCTCCGATCAGCTCCGCCACAGCAGGGGATAAATCAAAAAGGTGGGCAAGGAACTGCCGGCAGACATCAATAAATCTCTCCCGCGTGTATGGAGGGAAAACCGCATTCACAGAGAAGCGCGATATCAGCTCTTGCGGGAGCCGTGAAATATCGTTCCCGGCAGCCATAACTATGGTATTGAGTTTTATGCCCCGGGTCTTCCGACTCTTCGTCTCAAGCACCTCCCCGGACTCCATCAACCCGAGGAGGACGCTGAAGGCATCAGCTCGCATCTTGTCAATCTCATCCAGGAGGAGTATAGCGGGCCGCGTTTCAAAGAGCAGGTCCGACAGGCCCGCCGCCGACGTGCGAGAACCAAAGGCCATCTCTGCTCCGGGTACCAATTTGTCCTCTGTACCTGTCCTCGGTACGGCTTGACGGACAGCCTCAAGGAAGAGACTCTTGGCACAGGCCGGTGGGCCAGACAGTAGATAATGGAGTCGCTTTTGCTCCTCAATGGTGTGGGCAATCGCATACTTGAGGTCTTCCCACCCGATTATCAGTTCCATAGCATCGAGGATTTTGCTGGCGGGTACAGGCGGCCTCGGGTGACCGTCTACCAGCACAGTGCCGCGGCCTTTGTTGGTAAGCCGGTAGCTTTTATAGGAGACGGAATGGTTTACCAGTTCAATGAATTCACCCTCCAGGAGGCGCTGTATGTCTTGCTTAGCGGCCCCGATTTTAAGCTGAGACCACCCCTGATCCCGCCACTTATCGCCGTTCCTGGGGTTAGTCTCCTGGGCATAAGCCCTTTCTAAAATTTCGATGTCGTTCATATCTAGCTACTTCGGGCAATTTTGATTGGGCCCAGTTGCAGGGCTTTTGTTCAGGCTCTTTCCGCAATTAGCACACCGTCTCTTCTCGGCTGCCGAGATTCTATTGAAACCGTGGGGGTGTCTCCTGGACGTATGCCAGAGAGACAATAGCCGGGCTATGAGCTTGGTATGCCACCCGCTCTTGTAACCACACTTGTCACAAGTTACCTGCCATTCCAACATACTTGCCCCCTTTATTTCCGTTTCGGTGAGAAGATACCCAGCACTGCTCCCTTAGTCTCCTTCTTGTTTAGTTCGCCTGTGAAAATGTAATACTCCACATCGAGGTCCTCTCCGACAATGTCGATAAGCGTCCGTCTAACCAGACTGGAGAGACGCTTTGAGAGCCAGTCCAGACTAAATTGATGCGGTACCCCGATTATGAATTTCTCCCCCTCATAGCTCAGGCCAACAGTGTCTACCAACCAGGTTTTAAAATTGGCCGGGCTAACGCTTCCGTTTAGCTTTTCAAGCGCCTGGCGCCAGATCCCCATCGCCTCGTCCGAGACTGTGCCGGTCCACTCAGGCGCCTCAGTCTCAACCTTCTTTTTCGAGAGCGGGTCGGGTACCTCGAAGTCGGCTGTCAACAGATATATGAAATACCCTGCTTGGCTCCGGATGTTCTTGGCCAGTGGGTCGGTCACATAGTCCAGTGCTGCCAGGATTCGTTCCGGTGGGTACCCACTCGTTAACTTTTCAGCGCCTACAACACCCAGGCTTTTAGCCCTATCGAGTAGACGTGCAAAATTTGCATGGCTGCCCTTAACAACCCTTGTTGGTGTTGATATATCTGTAGATAGGTATTTATCAACAACATCAACAGGGGTGTCTTTTTCTTTGATACTTTCTTTTTCTAGGGGTGTGCAAATTTTGCACTTCTCGTTCAGTTTCCCTCGACGTGCAAATTTTGCACGCCTGTTTTCCTTTATCCTCTCCACAAGCCTGCGTGGAATAGTGGTATAAAGGACATACTTGTGCTCGCCGTGGGGATGTGAGGAGGGATAGACTGTGAGGGCGCCATCAGCCTCCAGGCTCTGGCTAGCAGATATGGCGCTTCTTGGTGCGATGCCGGCGTCATCAGCCAGGTTCTGCAGCCTGGCTTTGAGTGTCGTACAGGATTGGCCACCTGCCTCTGAGCACTCTTCCCTTCCGGCACGTATAATTACTCCGATAAGCTTTATTTCACCCTCGGAGAGATAGGGCATTAGTTCGAGGAACCATTCTGGGACTACTGAGATAAGGTTGTCCAAATTATAGCGAACCTTTCAATCGGGAATACAATTTTGATGGGGCGGCAGGCCCGCTTGTATAGTCACATTGTCACCGTTGGCCTTGGCTTGCTCCTGCAGATGGCCAGCCATGTCGTGGGTGTTCTGGCCCGTCCGGACATTCTGGACTGAGAAGCATTCCAGTTTCAAGCTTTTCTATTTCCCTTTGAGTGAACCACTCTAAATAAGTGTGAGCATCCGGGTACTCCAGTAATATCTCTAACTGCCCAAGTAATGTGCAGCCCTGCATCTCAAACTGCGCCTCTATACCTCCATCTCCTAACTTTATCCTGATTACCTTTTCCAGTGGGCAGTTCTTGAGCTGGCACGGCCCTGGCTCTGCCATGCATTTTGTGTATTGTTGAACAGCTTCAATGAGATTCATTTTGGCATTTATTCTCATTACCCTTTTCTAGGGCCTCCCGCAGGAGCTTGGTTCGCACTATATTGCTTATGTAGCCCCTATCTGGCGCTTTACCGATTATTATAGGCCCCCCTTACCCCCATCCGGAAAATTGTTGTCTCTGGGAGGCAATTTTCTCAGCGGGGGACGGGTCCGAACATTAGGACAGGGTGGTTGGCCAACCACCAGGCCAAGTGCCACGGTCAGTTTATGTCGACCGGTCAAAAAAGGTAAACTAGCGACAGCATCAGCAAGGTTCGCGAAGCCCTGTGTTGCGATCGCTTTGGTCATCTCGTATCCTGCCTTAAATTACTCAAGTGAAGCCAGTATTTTCGTTATAGAATGGTAGTGCCCGTTTTCCTCTTTCTGGATATGCTCCAGGGCCGCCGCAATATCTTCTCTGTTTATTTTTCTAGCCAGGGCGGCCATGGTCTTATATTCATTTACTGCTCTCTGCTCATCAGGCAGAGCCAGTTTCAGGCCCTCTCTCAGTCCCAGCAGTGAGATCTCTTTCATAGCTTCAAGACCATCAGCCATATAAAGCTCCCTTCTATGTCAGTTTCTCCTACCTGGGCAGGGTGAATTGCATCTCAACCGCCTCCTCGGTCGGGACTGGGCTTGGTCTCTGACCCGTCGAACCATGCGCCTCCTCCACCCTTCCTTCCCGCGCCAGTCGGAGTAGATCGAGGGCCTCGTTAATGACTTGGTAGAAGTGCTTTCCTCTGCGTTTTGCCTCTTCCCTGGCCCACTCCTCCAGGTCAGGCTCCATATTTGAGAGCGTTATGACATTCCTCATCTGTTTCATCTTCTCCTCCTACGCTGCAAGTTTCGTTTCGTCCCACAGGCTGCTTTGGGACAGCCTTGCCTGAGTCCTCACTGGGGAGAACCGGCGGTGCTGCTTGACTAGTTCCTTGGTGTTCATCGTCACGTATCGACGGACCATGGTCATGGTGGTATGCCCGAATATCTGCTGGAGGGTATAGGGGTCGCCCCCTTCCGCCACCCAGTTTCGGCCAAAGGTATGGCGTAGCGTATGGGGCGTTGAGCGGCGGCCGTTCAGTCCCGCCCGCATGAAAGCCCTGCGCACGACTTGTTGGATCCCCCGGGGAGTGAGCGGCCCTTTCTTGCCCAGAAATACAAACTGGCTCGTCCCGAAGTGGGTATCGTTCCAATCCCGCAGTTTCCCAAGTAGCTGGAGGGCCTCAGGGGAGATGGGCACCTCCCGCTCCCCGGTCTTGCCATTGACATTGATGGTGTCGCTGTTGACGGCATCCCACGTGAGGATGGCCTCGCCGAGGCGGATGCCGGTGTCAGCGATGATGGTGATGATAGCCAGGTCGCGGAGGTGCCAATTAGCCTCTCGGGCACCATTAGGGGCATTGAGGAGCTGGTGGAGCTCCTCCAGGCTGAGGGAACGCATGACCTTGCGCTTGATTCGGGGAGCGGTAATCTTTTTAATAGGGTTGGCTTCGTCAGACTTCCGCTTGCTGGCAAGCGGGAAACCATATTCTTTGTGGATGAAGTTGTAGAAAGCGCGCAGCGAACGGAAGTAGGCGTGCTTGGTCTCGTCGGCTCCTTGGATGTCCTTCAGGAATAACCTTATGGAGTCCGGTGTCTCAGGAAGTTCGGGGTTCACGGTGCAGAATGCGCCAAGCTCTTGACGGTACCATTCCAGAGTCCGAGGGGACACATTGCTGGACTCCCTGTCCAGCAGGAAGGCCTGTATGGCAACTCCTGTCTCCATGTCTTTTCCTCCTAGGGGGTCAGGGCCGATGGCCCAACCCTCTAGGAGGTATATTGTTTTCGGAGCCCCAAAGCAAACCCTTACTCGTGGCACCAAAAATACCCCCTTGTTGGGGCGCAGGCATTGGAGGGTTCGCTTATTGCGGTTTAAGGAGAGGCTGCTATAATTAATAATGTTGTAGTGGCCTAGCGCCGCTTGAAAACGGGCCGGTAGCTCAGGGGTAGAGCACCTGACTTTTAATCAGGGTGTCCGGGGTCCGAATCCCCGCCGGCTCACCATTTATATCTGTCTCAGCTTTGTAGCCCCGACGATACCCGCCTTCCGATGGTTGGATAAGTTTAAATATCCAGTTAAGGCACAGTCGGTCTTACTTCAGAAGCTCAATTTACACCTGCCGCGGTATATGAAAACCCACCAATTGTAGTGGAAACTTTAGCTTTAAGAAAACCCCTTTTTGAATCTACAACTGGCGAAGTTAGGTTAAATCCCACGCGGTTACACAAGAGGATAGAAAGTGCAAGCCATAAGTAAAGAGGCGAGATATGATATCCCGCCTCTTTGTTGTATGTTACCAAATAAAGATAAATATTGCCTGTATTAACTCTTACCTGTTCTAAACATCTTCGTGCCGCCTGTGGGATCTGTATCCCACAGGCGGCACGAGCGACTGATTAGTCGCGACGCGATCTCCCAGAGTTTGCGGCAGGCTTTACAATGGTATTGGCGATCAATGTAACTGCGGTCTGTGCAAGCGCTCTGCCATTCAGCGTTGCGCCGTTATTCATCGCAATATTTGTTTTGGCCAATATATTTCCATTAAAGACAGACGTCGTTCCAAGAGACACTGCGCCTGCGACCACCCAGAAGATGTTCTTGGCCTGTGCGCCGCCCCTGAGAATGACTTTTTTACCAGAGCTGATATCCAGAGTCCCTGCTACCTGGAATATCCAGACAGCGTTTTGGTCGCCCGTGAGGGTCAAATCCGTGGGTATTGTTACACTAGAACTCCATTTGTAGAGCCCGGGGCTAATTGTCATTCCGCCAATATTGCCGGAGCCCAGTTCAGTAGCAGTCGGATTTATTCTACCAGCGGCGTTAGCGTACGCGGTTTGCATGTCGCTTACAGCCGTGGTGAGCATGCCAGGAGTTGGAGCCGCATAACTGGCGGCAAATATTTTTCCAGTCACCAGAGTTGATCTCGAAAACTGACCCGATCTATCCATTACCAATCCAAATCCCGTTACGGCAGTGGCAGCGATCGGACTCACTCCAATATCTCCAACAATTGAGGTAGTTCCAGTGGTCGTGACTCCTGTTTTTGACAGAATCGCGAAATTACCGGCCGACCCAAGAGGTACTGGCGCTTCGGCTGCCATTGCCGGCAGTGTTGACACCAGGATCAGGCTCAACGCGAGCCCCATGGTAAGCAATATACTAAATATTTTCCTTTTCACCTTTTTTCTCCTTTTTTGTTCTTAACCTTTGGCAATGATTTATTAGCCTCTCATCTCCCATCTCATCACATAACTTCAACTTCTTCCCTCTCTTTTACGAAGCCGGTAGTCCTTCGACCTGCTCCAATCGCCGGGAAATGTGGGGGTTGTTACTATAGATGTTGCCATAATCCACCTCCATTTCCAATCCACCTTATAATCACCGATATTGCCAATACATGAGAGAGAACGCTTAAATAAATCTATTTTTCCCCATTATTTGATTTTCAATGACCTTCGCTTTAAATCTTGTGCCGCCTTACCACTAAATTGGTAGGGCTATTGTCCACTTACTCAAATACTTGTGAAGGTTCATTTGACTTTCTCCTTAGTTATAAATGTAGCATACAATGCGGGCGAAGTCATTGAAGAAACACTGAAGAAACACTGAAGAAACACTGAAATTTATGAAAGCTGAGAGGGAAAAGGGAGGGATTTATTGTCAGCCGTTATTCAAATAGTAACGGTAGCCTACTTTCGGAAGGTTGATAATGTACCTAGGTTCGTCAATGTCTGGTTCTATCTTCTTACGCAAGGTGTTCACGCAATGGTGTAGAGAATCCCGTGCATCTTGATAACCGGCACCCCATACAATTTCTAGAAGCTGGTCGTACTCCATTACCCTGTCAGCATTAGTGACAAGTTTTTGAAGGAGAACATATTCCAATCTCGTCAGTCTTATTTCTCTGCCGGCTATGCTGACCTCTCGTGTATCAAAATCGATTCTAAGGTAACCGTCGTCAAATTGTGAGTGACCGGATAGCGGTTTTTCTCCAGTCGTGCGCCGAAGCACGGCTCTAACTCGGGCTAACAGTTCCTTCATCTCGATTGGCTTGGTCATATAATCATCGGCGCCTAGGTCGAGACACTCTGTCTTGTCTTCCAGATTGCCCCGAGCACTAAGCACTAGAACTGGCATGTTTGACCAATGACGAAGTTGTCGCAGCACCTCGATGCCGTTCATCCTGGGCATCATAATATCGAGAATTACAAGGTCAGGCTTCTCGCTCTGTATCACTTGGGTAGCTTCAACCCCATCTAAGGCTTCAAGCGTCTCGTAGCCCTTGTTTGACAGGACGTCATGAAGTAAAAGCCGCATTTTCTCATCGTCATCGACAATCAGAATTCGAGTATGGGGTGGTTCCATCGCTTACCTTCTTGTCCATCTTTTGGTATACACGGAGTTCTAGCCGAACGAACAAATGAAAGATTGGGAAGACATGTTTTTGGACAGGAAACACCAGTTTCTTATTCTTTTAACCCATTGTATTGGCCCTCAATTGAATTGTCAAACACCCGATCCTGGTTAGCACAGGCCAGACGTCATCGTATTGTGATGATGGGACGTCCGGACATCAGCACGGCAAGGCTGGGTGAAGACATTTCCTGACGATTTCTATCGGCATCTCTTCCGGTTACGGGGTTTAGAGTATCCGAAAGACTCCATCAGACGACCTCATCGAACGGCCCCCTTAAATGAACCAGCCGCCACCGGTGGACCAGTTCTGGGCTGATATTGGCCAGGTTCCACATACTGCACTTTCATGATATGGGTATAGAAGCTATATCTATCTCCTAAGTCCATTCTACTGAAGCAACAATCGCCTATTGCCAGTCACAATTGCCAGTTGACGACCTCGTTTTAGGCTCCTATGATGGGTCGCGGAAAGGAGACAAGCGGTTGGCATAGCAAGTGATTACCAGTTTGTCCCTGGCCTGTCTTTTAAACAGGTTGTCCCCCGCGATTCATCGGGGGCCGGCTCACCATTTATATCTGTTTCAGCTATGAAGCCACGAATATATCGGGGCTTTTTATTAATCCCATTTGGTGTTTTACCAATATTTTGCAATGACCAACCATGGTACCTGTCGCGAATTAACCACCAAATATGTGTTACGATTTCCCTGCCTGTCCGGGTAATAGCTTTGGGCAACTATGTGGTGTAAAATAGGGGCAAAGCTAGCTGGAGGTAATATCATGCTACGTGCCAAGTTGCCACTAAGCTCCTTTTACGGAAACTATCTCTACGACCACGTCAGCCCCAAGGACTACCTGCTCCGAAAGATAAACCGGGCAGTCGATTTCTCTTTTGCCTGGGAGGTGCTCAAAGATAAGTATACCCCTGACTTCAGTCGCCCGGCAGAAGACCCCGGGTTCATGCTCCGGCTGTTCTAAATGTTGCACAATCACTCCTAAAAAACGAGGTAATTATGACCTGATAAAGTGACCGAAAAGTAAATAAGATGGATTTTTAAATAACCCGGCATTGCTGGAATAAGAAATCATTATTTGAACAGGCTTTTTCGGCAATCTCAAATTGTGCAGCCAGGTACGACAATCGTCACTCTTGTGTTGTTCACCGACCACGCAGGGGGTCATTGAGCAGGAAACTTCGCCATCCCAACGCTGATGCTCTTCGGCCAGCGATAGCAGGCTACAATTCTCTCAGACTCCCCTGGCGTGTGCGCTCTTTTTTTTTGGGGGTGAGTCCACCTCACCATTTGGCCAATACCTGAATGGTGTCGGCAATCAGCGTTGCGTCAGACCACTGGATGGTTGGTTATGTGAGGCAGTCCATTTAATCCACAGTTCAACGCCTTTATCTATGTTATTGAGTGTTGGCAGTTCCTTTCCAGTCATACGTTTGGCTGTGTCTTTGAACTGTTTCCAGCTAACGTTCTTGCCTTCAATCATCTTAATTAG
>Ga0082335_1003455_pt1 | contig 25970 bp, 23 predicted proteins | sample Subgrocontami58m_FD_72375 | JGI IMG/M metagenome (GOLD analysis project Ga0082335, IMG submission 72375) | Subsurface groundwater microbial communities from S. Glens Falls, New York, USA - GMW37 contaminated, 5.8 m (SPADES assembly) (version 2) ...
CTGCTAGCTCGTGCTTGCTCTCCCGTTTCACACCCATTTGCTCTCCTCATAAAGTAAGATTCATTATGAGGCAACGACTCTACCCAGGGTAAGATTAATTATGAGGCAATGCGCTTGCTTGACATGCCCCGGATACTGGAGTACAATCCAACCATTCTTTGGGCCAATAGCGCCAATTCGATAATGACTTTAGGAGGAAAGCATTGATAAGCACGAATAAGCTCGTTGTTTGCGTCGCTCCTACCAGCAACTTCCACGGCAAGGAGGCCAACCCGGCCCTTCCCTATCATCCGGATGAGATAGCCGAAGAGGTCTACAAGTGCTGGAATGAAGGGGCCTCTGTGGTCCACATTCACGCCAGGGATAAGGACGGGCTTCCTACCAACGACCCTGATGTCTTCCGGGAGATAGACCTGAAGATAAGGGCAAAGGGATGCGACATCATCCTCCAGCACAGCACAGCCCCGGCTCTTCGGGTGCAGGACTTCAAGGAGGGCGCCCAGATAGATGTCTGGGCTGGAGCCAAGTCCATCGAGCCGAAGCCGGAGATGGCCAGCTTAAACACAGGGCTGGGCGCAGTACTGTACCGCGGACTGGAAATTACTATCCCATGGACCCGCTCCTTCATCGAGACCAACGCCAAGAAGATGCTGGACATGGGGATCAAGCCGGAGATCGAGGTATACAATACCGGCATGATGGAGGAAGTCTACAACCTCATAGAGAAGGGCCTTCTCGCCAAGCCCTACTGGCTCAGCTTCGTCATGGGCATGAACCGGGTCAACCAGGGCGCCGTCCGATATACCCCCAGGCTCCTGGCCAACTACGTGGACATGCTGCCGGACGACGCTATGTTCAGCACCCTGGGCATCATGGAGTCGGAGATCCAGGCCTGCACCCTGGCCATCCTCCTGGGAGGGCACGTGCGGGTCGGCTTCGAGGACAACATCAATTATGTCAAGGGCCAGAAGGCTAAAGATAACGCCCAATTGGTTTCCAGAATCGCCATGTTCGGCCGCGAGCTGGGCCGGGAGATCGCATCACCGGCAGAAGCCAGGGAGCTACTCGGAATGCCGTCCCTGAAGATGTAGGGGCCGATCCGCAGTTTGTCATGCCCTTGTGGGGCGCCACCGGGCATGACAAGACTTGCCTGGGAGCGCCGGCGTCTCGCCGGCAACGGGGCGGGGCCGGCAAGATGCCGGCGCTCCCAGCCGGATACGCCCCAAAGAGACGTTTTCATAACAGATTCCGCAGTAAAAGGCAGAATCGTGGCACAAGCCACCAATAAGCGCATTATTACGGCGGCTATTACGGGAGGGGTGCATGTCCCCTCGCAGACCCCGTACTTGCCCATAACCCCTGACCAGATAGCCGACGAAGCGGTAAGGGCCCATTCTGCCGGAGCCGCCGTGGCCCATGTTCACGTGCGCGACCCGGAGACAGGCCGGCCCACGTGCGACACGGAGCTGTTTTGGGAGGTCGCCTCAAAGGTAAAGGCCCGCTGCGATATGGTGCTCTGCATCACGACCGGAGGCGGCATCGGGATGTCGCTGGAAGAGCGCATCCAGGTTGTCCCCAGATTACGACCGGAGCTGGCCTCCTTCAATATGGGATCACTGAACTTCGCCCTCTATCCGGTAGCGGGGAAGATCAAAGAGTTCAAAATGGACTGGGAAAAGCCGTTCCTGGAGAACACCGAAGACTATGTCTTTGCCAACACCTTCAGGGCTTTGAAGCACTTTTGCCGAACCATGAACCAGCATGACACCAAGCCCGAAGCGGAAATCTATGATACGGGCATGATCAACAACGCGGCCCACCTGATAGAGGTTGGGATATTGCGGAAGCCCGTGCACATGCAGTTTGTAATGGGCATCCTGGGAGGCATCCCAGCCACCGTAGAGAATCTGGTCTTCCTGGCAGAGACGGCCCGCCGCCAGATAGGTGAGTTCACCTGGTCGGTCTGCGCCGCCGGCCGGCACCAGATCCCCATGGGCACGGCCGCCCTGCTCATGGGCGGACACGTTCGCGTGGGACTGGAGGACAGCACCTACGCGAGCCGGGGAACCCTGGCCAGGAGCAATGCCGAGCAGGTTGAGAAGATTGTACGCATTGCCCAGGAGCTGGGCCTGGAACCCGCCAGCTCCCAGGAGGCCCGCCAGATCCTGGGCCTGAAGGGACTGGACAAGGTGAGTTTCTAGGAACAAGGAAAGAGAGCCCTGGGGGCTGGGGGGTGTCCCCCCTTCCCTTCCTGGAAGGTGGGGCGAGGTCCGGCGATTGGCGACGATCTACCGATATAGCACTCTAACGTCAAAAGGAAGGAGTTAAGACCGATGCCGGTGAGGATAATAGACCTGAGCGTCCCGATACGCAACGACCCGAACAAGATCATTCAAGCCCAGGTGACCTATCAGTCGCACGAGGAGGGAGCCACCAACTTCTGCCCCGTTTTCGGCTTAGATCCGGCGGACCTTCCGGAGGGTAAGTTCGGGGCGGCGGAGACGGTCACCGCGGTGACCCATGCCGGCACCCACATGGATGCCCCGTATCATTACTGGCCCACCTCGGAGGGCAAGCCCGCGCGCACCATCGACCAGATCCCTCTGGAGTGGTGCTATGGCGACGGGGTGGTGCTGGACCTTACGCACAAGCAGCGGGGCGAGCTCATCACCGTAGAGGACGTTCAGGGAGCCCTCAGGAAAATAGACTATAAGATCAAGGCGTGGGACATCGTCCTCATCCGCACGGATACGACCACCAAGCACTTCTTTGAGCCCGGCTATGAGAATATGCACGCGGGCATGAGCCGGGAGGCCACTCTCTGGCTGGTTGAGCAAGGGGTCAAGGTTATGGGGATAGACGCCTGGGGTTTTGACCGCCCCTTCAGTGACATGGTAGCCGAGTTCAAGGCGGGCGTAAAGGACCGCCTCTGGGCCGCCCATTGGGTTGGCCGGGATAAGGAGTACCTGCACATCGAGAACCTGGTAAACCTGGACCAGATCCCCCGGCCATACGGCTTCAAGGTAGCGGCCTTCCCGATCAAGATAGAGAAGGGCAGCGGCGGCTGGGTGCGGGCGGTGGCGATTATTGAGGAGTAGAATGGGGTGTGCCAAATTCCCAACGGATGGGGGGCTTCATTCTCAACGGATAGGCGGGCGCCAAGAGACAGAGCGTCCGCTAAAGTCACCGTTTCCAGAGTTGGACCAAACAGATTCAACGGATGCGGAGAAGGACCATGCCTTTCGCCCCGACAGTACGGACCTTGCACATCCGTTATCCGTTGAGAATCTGACTCCCCAAGCCCCAGACCCACCCGTTGAGAGTTTGGCCCCCACGGCCCGATCAACCCAATCTGGCACAGCTTGTTTGTTAAAATCAGGGTGTTTCATGTAACCTGGTCTCATTTTCATGGAGAGGGCTTTGAGCGATGCAGAAATGGGAGTATCTTTTCGTCGGAAACAATGGCGGAAGACCACGTTATGTCAATGGCAGTGAATTGCCAGGCTGGAAGAGTAATGATCTTTTTACCTGGGCGAACCAGCGGGGCGAGGAGGGATGGGAGTTGGTCAGCGACTCCACACAGACCGTTGCATACGATTTGGTGTTCAAGCGTCCCAAGTCCTGATCGCGTCGCCGAGAAGATTAGGCCGCGAGCTTCGTGAAGGTACGATTATGGCAGACCTAGAAAACGAGATCGTCTGGCGTCCCAACCGGGAGTACATCCGGCGCAGCCGGTTGTGGCGCTTCATGCGGCGGCACGGGTTGAAGACCTTCCAGGACCTCTTGCAGCGCTCTAACGAGGACCCGGAGTGGTTCTGGGACGCGGTGGTCAAGGACCTGAAGCTGGAATGGTACAGGCCGTACACCAGGGTGATGGACACGTCCAAAGGCATCCCCTGGACCCGCTGGTTCATCGATGGCCGGTACAACTACGTCCATGACGCCCTGGACAAGCATGTGACCTCCCACCGGCGAAATAAGCTGGCCTTCATCTGGGAAGGGGAGGACGGCCAGATACGCAAGCTTACCTACTGGGAAGTATGGACGGAGACCAACCGCCTGGCCCACGCCTTGAGAGCCCTGGGCATCGGCAAGGGAGACCGCGTGGGTATATTCATGCCCATGACCCCGGAGGTCGCCATGGCCACCCTGGCCTGCTCCAAGATCGGCGCTATCTATATCCCCATCTTTTCCGGCTACGGACCGGCGGCCGTGGCATCCCGCCTCCAGGCCAGCGATGCCCGCCTTCTCATCACTGCCGACGGCTTTTATCGGCGAGGCCAGGTGGTCCCCATGAAAGAGGTGGCCGACCAGGCGGCGGATGGGGTATCCAGCGTCGAGCATGTCCTGGTATACCGGAGGATAGGGAGAGAAGTCCCCTGGAAGGAAGGTCGGGACGTCTGGTGGCACGAGGCCATGGCGGGCAAACCCCGGACCTACGCCACCGAGCAGACCGAGGCGGAAGACCCCTTCATGATCATCTATACCTCGGGCACCACCGGCGCACCCAAGGGGGCGCTCCACGTCCACTGCGGCTTCCCCATCAAGGGCGCACAGGACATGGCCCACTGCTTCGACGTACAGGAGGAGGACATCCTCTTCTGGATTACGGACATCGGCTGGATGATGGGGCCCTGGGCCATTGCCGGATCAATGATGCTGGGAAGCACCTTCCTTATGTACGAAGGCGTGCCGGATTATCCTCAGCCGGACCGCATTTGGGATATCGCCGAGAGGCACGGCGTCACGATTTTGGGAATATCTCCCACCGCCGTCCGGGCATTGATGGTCCAGGGAGAGGAGTGGGTCAAGAAACACGACCTGAGCACCCTGCGCATCCTCGGGTCGACCGGCGAGCCCTGGAACCCCGATCCCTGGATGTGGTTCTTCCGGAATGTCGGTGGCGGCCGGTGTCCCATCGTCAACTATTCCGGTGGCACGGAGATCTCCGGGGGCATCGTGTGTGGCAACCCCATCAGCCCCCTCAAGCCGTGCTCCTTCGTAGGGCCCATCCCAGGGATGGACGCCGACGTGGTTGACGAAGACGGCAGGACCGTACGGGGACAGGTAGGGGAGCTGATCCTGCGCAAGCCCTGGCCGGGCATGACCCGCGGCTTCTGGAGGGCTCCGGAGCGTTATCTGGATACCTACTGGTCGCGCTGGCCTGACATCTGGGTACACGGAGACTGGGCACTGGTGGACGAGGACGGCTTCTGGTATATCCAGGGCCGCTCCGACGACACTATCAAGCTCGCCGGAAAGCGGGTTGGGCCGGCTGAAGTAGAGTCGGCCGTCCTGGCCCATCCTGCAGTCGCGGAGGCCGCGGCCATCGGAGTGCCTGACGAGAAGAAAGGAGAGGCGCTGGTCTGCTTCGCGGTGCTGCGTCCGGGCCAAGAGCCTGGGGACAGGCTGAGGCAGGAGATCAAAGATACGGTGGTGCGGCAGCTTGGCAAGACCCTGCGTCCGGAAGACGTGCGCTTTGTGAAGGAGCTGCCCAAGACCCGCAACGCCAAAGTCATGCGCCGCCTCATCCGGGCCAAGTATCTGGGCCTGGCCCAGATCGGGGATACCTCCTCCCTGGAGAACCCCCAGGCCCTTGAGGAGGTCGCGCGGAGCCGGTAAATGGGAACGAGGAACAGGGAACAAGGAACATGGGACGGGGCTCGGTCAGGGCGGGGCAGGAGCTATCACCAGCCGGGGACAAGAGAATATTTGGAATGGAAGAAACTGGGCTAGAGATACGATACGAAAGAGATGGAGCGCAAGTGGAAAACCCGCCCTAGCCCCTTTAGTGGGCTTTGGCTCCTCAGCCCATGGCTTTAGCCCGGGGCGGGTCAGCAAAGAGAAGAAAGCTGAAGGAGGTTAGTATGAGACACAGATTCCATCAGGGAATGGTCGTGGGAGTCATCCTGCTGCTCCTGGGGAGCCTGGGCCTGGCAGCCTGCGCGCCAACGCCGGCGACGCCGGCGACGCCGGACAAGAGTAAGCCCATCAAGATCGGCGGCTCTCTGCCCTTGACTGGGGTGTTTGCAGAGCAGACCAAGGACATCAAGGCGTCCTACCAATACTGGGCTGAAGAGATCAACGGCAAGGGCGGCCTCCTGGGGAGGCCAGTGGAGCTCGTCATCTACGACGACGAGAGCAGCGCCGAGAAAGCGGTCACCAACTACGAGCGGGCCATAACCGTGGACAAGGTGGACCTGCTGTTCGGAGGCTACCCCGGCACCGCCAACGTGGCCGTAATGCCCGTGGTGGAGAAGTACAAGATGGTCTACGTCAGCATGGGAGGCCACCTCCAGTCGTTCGAGCAGGGCTACACCTACAGCTTCGCTAGCCCGCCCCTGCTGGGAGAGTGGATCGGCATTGGATTCCAGGGCGCCATTGAGCTTATCCCTCAGGCAGCGCGCCCCAAGACCATGGCCCTATTGACCATGAATAACGCCATCGGCCAGGCTGGGCGGACCGGCCTCCTCGCTACGTCCAAGGAGCTGGGCATCCAGGTAGTCATGGATGATTCGTACAACCTGCCCCTAGCCGATGCCACCCCCCTGATATCCAAGGCCAAGGCGACCAACGCTGATATCCTCTTCCTGAACAGCGCGTTTGACGACTCAGTGATGGGAATGCGGACAGCTAAGGCCCTGGGGTACAGTCCCAAAGCTATCTATAACACCATCGGCTCAGTGCTCCCTGGCTGGGTCAAGGAGCTGGGCGCCGACGGCGACAACGTGCTAAATCCGATGTGGTGGCATGGAAGCCTCCCATTCCCCGGGGTAGCGGAGGCGAATAAGGGCGCTCAAGTCAAATACAACGTTCCCGTGGCGCCCCTCTACTTTGGCCTGGGCTATAGCTGGATGAGGACTCTGCAGCTTGCCGTAGAAGCCGCGGGCAAGGTAGATCAGGAGGCCATCAGGACCCAACTGGCTACCAAGGCTTTCGATCTGCCCTACGGCAAGGGCATCAAGTTCGACAAGAGGGGACTGCCGCCCGCTTTCGGCTATACCGTGCAGGTGACCAACGGGAAAGTGGAGCTGCTCTGGCCCAAGGAGATCGCTACCACCCAGCTCGTCTACCCCCGGCCAGCCTGGAAGTAATAGGAAATTGGTCTCTGGGGCCGCCGCAACGGCCCCAGAGACCATAGAGAAGCAGCATCTCTTAGCTGATGGTGTCCTATACCCACCTGATACAGTCCCTGCTCAGCGGGGTCTTCCTGGGGGGAATCTTTGCCCTCTTGACCGTGGGCTTCAGCCTTTCCTGGGGCATCATGAAGGTCTTGAACCTGTCCCACCCTGTCTTCGCGGTCCTGGCAGCCTACATCGCCTACTGGCTACTGGTCGGAGTCAGAATTGATCCCCTGGTCTCATTACTGGTCGTGGTTCCGCTGTTCTTCCTCTTGGGTATCGCGGTCTACCGCCTCCTTCTCGCCCCACTGCGCAGGGCCCGGGATATACCCATGGCCTCCACCGTGTTGACCTTCGGCCTGGCTATCGTAGTGGAGAACAGCATGGCATACGCCTGGAAACCAGATGCCCGCTTGCTCAAGACGGCGTATTTGGGAGCCTCTATACCTTTAGGTGACCTGCCGGTCCCTCTCGGCCCCCTTCTAGGTTTCATCCTGTCGATCGTTGCCATCGGCCTCATCTACTACTTCCTCCATAACACCTACACCGGCAAGGCGGTGCAGGCTACCTGGCAGGAGCCGGAAGGGGCCGCCCTGGTAGGGATCAGCCTGGGCCGGGTCTCGACCATCACCTTTGGGCTAGCCATGGCCTCCGCCGGCGTGGCCGGCATAGCCCTGGGCTTCCTCTATACCTTTTACCCTACCGTTCACTACATCTGGATGCTCTTTGTCTTCCTGGTCGCGATCCTGGGAGGTGTGGGCAGCATGACGGGAGCCCTGGCCGGTGGCCTTATCATTGGCCTGATCTTCGGTCTCTCAGCCGCTTTTATCCCCTTCGTCTGGGTTAACGCCGTCCTGTTCGCCCTGCTCCTGGTCATCCTGCTGGTGAGGCCCACGGGCCTCTTCCGGATGTAGGACGGCGGGAAGGCTTGAGATGACCGGCGGGATACTGGCAAAACGGCCCCAACTGCTCGTCGTGGTGGTGTTAGCCCTGGTGGCAGCCTTCCCTTTCCTGAGTCCTCCCATCTACTTCGTCTCACTCCTCTTTACCATGTTCATGTACATTGCCCTCTCCCAAAGCTGGAACATTCTCAGCGGCTATGCCGGCTACATCAGCTTCGGTCACGTCGCCTTCTTCGGGCTTGGGGCCTACACCACCGCGCTCCTGGCCAGGACCCTGGGCCTCTCACCCTTCTTCTTCGTGCCGGTTGGCGGATTGGCGGCGGCCCTCTTCGCAACCATAGTGGGATACCCCAGTCTACGGCTCCGGGGGCCTTACTTCGCCGTCCTGACCGTCCTCTATGCCACTCTAATTCAAACGATGATCGTCAATACCCAGTGGCTGGGGGGAGCTACGGGGGTCTGGGTCAAGCCCCTTCCGGTAGATATTGGCACGAACCGGACCATATTCTTCGAGATCATGCTGGCCATGGCGCTGATCGCCACGCTGGTGTCCAGGTGGGTGGGACAGTCCAAGTTCGGGCACGGCTTAACCGCTATAAGGGAAGATGAAGAGGTGGCGCAGGCGGTGGGGATTAATACACCTCGCCTCAAGCTACGGGCCTTTGTGCTGAGCGGCGGGCTGGCGGGGGTGGTAGGCGGGGTCTATGCCTATTACATTTCCTATCTGCACCCGGACATAAGCTTCAACATCCAGATTTCCCTTTTGGTAGTCTTGATGGCCCTGTTCGGAGGTACCCGTAGCTGGCATGGGCCTATCATAGGGGCGGTGGTCCTCAGCATAATCAACGAGCTGCTGACCACCTTCATTGGGGCGGAGGTAGCTCGCATCCTCTACGGGATGCTCTTCGTGGCCCTCATCCTCTTCATGCCCAATGGCATCTATGAGTACTGGCGGACCCGGTTCTCATCCAAGAGCCCCGCCGGAGGCTAATGGTCACGCACAATCTAAGACGCCATAACCAGTCGGCCGAATAAATTCGGCGTTACGTTTAGCGGTAGCACCACACTTAACCGTGATCGGCTCCGGCGGGGCTGGAAAGCCCCGCCTATCGGGACTGATGGCCCTAGTGATGCTCGATAGCCGGCCCCTTCCAGGGCCGGCGGGCGCTAACGATCACGGTTGAATGCAGTGGTACCCGTTTGGCCCAACGCCGAATTTATTCGGCCGAACGTGGCGCAATATTTAGTGCATGACTATGAGCCAAGTCGGGCTGAGAAGCCAAAGCCCCCAAAGGGGCCGGATCCGAAAGCAAAAGCAGGATCAAAGAGGCCTTTATACGACACCCACGTCCATCTGGACCGCCCCGATCATAGCCCCAAGTAAGACTCCCTTACCCTGGGGTCATCCAGCAGGTCCCTGCTGAGCCCTTCCAGAGTGACGCGCCCGTTCTCCAGCACATAGGCCCGCTGGGCCAGCTCCAGGGCCTGACGCACCTCCTGGGAAACCAGGAGTATAGTCGTGCCCTCCTGGTTCAGGACCCTCAGGGTACTGAATATTTCAGCCACCAGCTTGGGCGCCAAACCCAGGGAGGGCTCGTCAACCATCAAGAGCTTGGGACAGGCCATGATAGCCCGACCCATGGCCAGCATCTGCTGCTCCCCACCGCTCAGCAGACCGGCACGCTGGCGCCGTCTCTCGTTGAGACGGGGGAAAAGCTGGTAGGTGCGAATGAGGGACCCGGCGAAGCGCTTCCGCGCGGCCGGCAGGTAGGCACCCATCTCCAGGTTGTGAAAGACTCGCATCTGCGGGAAGATCTTACGCCCTTCCGGGACTTGGATGATGCCCCTTTCACATACCTCATGTGAGCGCAGTCCGTCGATCCGCTCCCCAAGAAACTCTATGGCGCCGGCCATGGGACGCAGGAGGCCGGAGATGGCCTTCAGCAGGGTAGTCTTTCCGGCGCCGTTGCTACCGATGACGGTGACGATCTCCCCCTCTTTCACGTGAAGCGACACGTCCCGCAGGGCTACCAGTTCCCCGTAAGCAACGGCCAGCCCTGCGACCTCAAGCATAAGCGCCCCCCCTTCCCAGGTAGGCCTCGATTACCTGCGGGTTCCGTGCCACCTCCGCGGCAGTACCCTCCGCGACCTTGATCCCAAAGTGCATAACCATAATCTTGTCACAGGTGGCCATCACCGTCTTCATCACGTGTTCTATCATGAAGATAGTCACGTCCAAATCTTTGCGTATTCGATACACCAGTTCCACGGCCTCTCTGATGTCTGTCTCGTTGAGACCGGCGAACACCTCGTCCAGCAACAGAAGCTGCGGCCTGGTAGCCAGGGCCCTGGCCACCTCCAGGCGCTTCCTCTCGGCCAGGGTCAAACTATGGCCCGTAGCGTCACTCCGGTGGGCCAGGCCGGCAAACTCCAGGACTTCCAGAGAGCGCTCTCGGGCGGCCGCCATGCTTCCCACGTTATCGCGCCCGTAAAGGACCGCCACGGCGACATTATCCAGCACACTGAGGTCCAGCAGCGGCCGCACGATCTGGAAGGTACGGGCGATACCCTTTCCGGTAATCTGGTAAGGCCGCAGCCCGGTGATATCCCCGCCATCCAGAGTGACACGGCCCCGGTCCGGGGCATAGAAGCCGCTGATAACGTTGAAAATAGTAGTCTTGCCAGAGCCGTTGGGCCCTATGAGACCCACTATCTGCCCGCGCTCCACCGTAAAGTCCACGTCCTGAACGGCGACCAGTCCGCCAAACCTCTTCGTGACCTTGTTCCCTGCCAGCAAAGACTCCCTCCCGCTTGGCGACAGTATAGGGGTGGGTCCCGGGTCTGTCAACAGGTATCCGGGTTAAGTGTTCTGGGTTAAGTGTTCTTGACATCCGGCTGCCTTGGGATTACCATCTAGCCGTATCTCTGAGGCGATGGTTATCGCCTTATTGTCCATTAGCATCGTTAGCGCCGAGAATGAAGCCGAGAGCTTCGGTGCCAAGGTTCTCCGGGTGCTCCGCGAAGCAAAGCGCGAGATAGGAGAGCACGGTGCTTCTCGCCTACTTCAAGTCGCTGATTCCAAAAAATGCGTCACCGGGCAGCGGCGGGTGACGGAGACGGGCGTCCGGCCCGCGGAATTGATTGTGGTAGAGGCTGGGAAGACTGTGGAAACTTTGCGACATGTCAACGCCTGAACTGGATTTCATCACGGTCAGGGGGTTCAAGAGCATCGCCTCGGTCGAGGAGTTGGCGTTGCGGCCGATCAACGTGATGATCGGTCCCAACGGCTCCGGCAAATCCAATTTCATCGGCGTATTTGCTTTTCTTCACGCCCTGCGCGAAGGCCGTCTGCAGGACTATGTCGCGAAAGCCGGCGGAGCCGACAAGGTTCTTCACTTTGGCGCCAAGACAACGCCCGCCATCGAGATCGATATCTCCTTCGAGAGCGGGGTGAACGGATACGCGATCAAGCTGGAGCCCAACGATGCGGACGAACTCTTCCCGTCGAGCGAGACGGTTTACCATTGGAACAAGAAAGCCTACTCGCGTCCCTATAGCACTGGCTTGGCACGCAGAGGCAAAGAAGCGGGAATCAGTGACCCGAGTGTCCGGGGGATGGAAAGTTGGGTACGCCAGCGACTCGGAAGCTGGCGGCTGTACCATTTCCACGATACCAGCGCTTCATCCCCGATGAAGAAGACGGCGGACCTGAATGACAACCGCTTCCTGCGTCCTGACGCATCAAACCTGTCTGCTTTCCTCTACTACCTTCAGACGAAGCACAAGGAGTCGTATGGGCTTATCCGTAGCACGGTCCAGCGAGTCACACCTTTTTTTGACGACTTCCAGTTGGAGCCGTCGAAGCTCAGTCCAGATAAGATTCGCTTGGAATGGCGGCACAAGAATTCGGACAAGTACTTTGATGCTTCTTCTCTCTCTGACGGCACATTGCGGTTCATGGCCCTGGCGACGCTCTTTCTTCAGCCGGAGTCTTACCGCCCGTCGGTCATCCTGGTGGACGAACCCGAACTCGGACTCCACCCTTTCGCCATCACCATGCTAGCTTCGTTGATCAAAATGCCGTCGAAGGAGATTCAGGTGATCGTCTCCACGCAGTCCCCTATGTTGCTTGATCATTTTGCGCCTGAAGATGTCTTGGTGGCCGATCGTGTGGCCGGGGGCACACGGCTCACGCGCTTGGATCCGGAAAAGCTGATCTCGTGGTTGGAAAAGTACAGCCTGGGCCAGTTGTGGGAGAAGAACGAGCTCGGAGGCCGGCCAGCCGGGGATAGTGAATGCCGCTCCTCTTGATCCATGTGGAAGGCGAAACAGAGGAGACTTTTGTTAACGCAGTCCTGGCCCCCCACTTGTGTGCGCGAGGATACGAAACCGCAGGGGTACGGTTGGTCGGAAACGCCCGACTTCGGCATCGCCGAGGCGGCATCCGCGCCTGGGCTTCGGTGCGCACGCATGTCGCCAGACACCTGCGCGAAGATACCGGGGCCGTCGCCACGACCATGGTCGACTACTACGCCTTGCCTCGCACCGGCGATAAGGCGTGGCCCGGACGCGACAGCGCCGCCACGCTTCCGTTTGAGAGTAAAGCCATAGCCGTGGAAGAAGCCCTGCAAGCAGATCTCGCAGCGTTCATTGGTGCGAACCATAATCCGCGCCGTTTTATGCCTTTTGTGATGATGCATGAGTTTGAGGGGCTCCTTTTCAGCGACTGCGGTGCCTTCAGCCGCGGTATCCACCGTCCGGATCTTCAACCCTCTTTTCAAGCGATTCGAGACGAGTTTGCAACCCCAGAAGAGATCGACGACTCCCCGGACAAAGCACCATCAAAACGTGTCCTGGCGCTGATCCCAAACTACGAGAAACCGTTACTGGGCACACTTGCAGTGTTGGAGATCGGTCTGGATACCATCCGAAACGAGTGCCCGCATTTCAACGACTGGCTGACTCTTCTGGAACGGGTCGCCCGGTCTTGAGCATCCTGCGACCGCACGGCCTGGTTGACCGCTGGCGGGCATTCGACCGAAGATTCCTTCAGGACGAGTCATGACCTTCGACCTTCAGCGCATCATGGAAAGCAAGCGCGCCTGGCGGCGCTCTCTAGCGCAGCGTCCAGTGGCGGAAAAGCTGGCCCTGCTGGATGAGCTACGAGATCGGGCGCGCGCAATCCGCGCCGCGGCAACGCGGCAGGAAGCGACGGTCTTGCGAGAGTCCCCCCCGGAATATCCTCTCGAACCTCCGTAGGATTGGCCACGCCCACGTACCGGAAGCAGCCGTCATTACCTTGTAAGCCTTGCCTGGGAGCGCCGGCGTCTCGCCGGCCAGCGGCAATTGTACCCAAGGAGCATAACCTTGTGAGCTATTTTCACAGGAGCGAAGCAATCTCACGCATTCCGAGTGCATATGTGCTATCTCGGGGAGAGAGATTGCTTCGCCTCCGCTTACATCCCTCTCCTTGCAGCCTGGCTGACGACACGCTCCGGCTCGCAATGACGCCCGACATCTTCACCGTGGTCTAAGACCAGGAGGCTGACGGCTGATAGCTTGATAGCTGACCCATGACCCCTGACCGCTCCCTCTCCCTCTCCCACTTGCAGCCTCCCCGCATTCCTGGTATCCTTCACCCTGAATGCGTCAGAAGTGCTTCCCTGACCTCTGTTTTTACACCTACTGTTGCCATACGGCCCGCTGGGTGGTCCTGTCCCGATGGGTGCCCGCCAAGTCCTGCTACCGTTCCAGGCCGGAGAGGCTGCGTCCCCCAAAGCGGACACCGCGCAACATGGTGCGGATGATAGAGGATCTTAGGAAGAGAAGGGAGCCCAGGTGTGGGACCGGAGGATAACACAACCTATCCGTTATCCGTTCATTTCATCCGTTAACCGTTATCCGCTATCCGTTGAGAATTACCCTGACCTTCAGCGCGTCGCCGCCCCCTCTCGTTCCCGGAAGGTCCGGTAGTCTATCTTGGGAAAGACCTTATCCAGCTCGTAAAGCTCTCTGGTGTAACTCAGTTGACCGTGGCTGATTTTGCCGCCTTGAGCGGCGTCGGCCAGGCGGTGGAACCGCTGCACATGCTCCTTGAAACGCTCTATGGCGTACTCTTTGGCCTGGCCGGTGGTTACCAGAAAAGGCCAGTCACTGGACTCCAGGAGCAGAAGCTCCCGGGCGGCCTGGTTCAGTGTCTCGGCCAGTGCGCCGCCGGCATCGGGATGCTGGGCAACCAGGCCCTCCATCCTTACCTCGGCCTCGTGAATAACCGGCCACATCCACTGGGTATCTACGTTCAGCCACGTGAAATGGCCTCCACCCTGCCCCCAGGAGCCCTCAGGCAATGCCATATGCTCCTCCGGGGGATGGTGCTCCAGGTACTGGCTAGGAGTGGTTAGCTCCACGACCGGGCTCTCCGCCAGGCGGCGCAGGACCGCTGCCAGCCAGTCCACGCCCTCGAACCACCAGTGCCCGAATAGCTCCGTATCATAAGCGGCCAGGACGATACCGTACTTGCCGGTCTGCTGGTAAAACCCGCTAATCAGCTCCTCTACCAGAGAGACGAAATGATCGGCATGGGCCTGAACCAGCTTTTCAGCTCGCCAAGGGTCATAGAACTCCTTCTGGCCCAAGTCTACCTTCGCCCCAGTGACCCTCCAGTAGCGCAGGCCGGAAATGCCGTCCCGTTTATGGAAGTCCTGGTAAAGCGGCTCTCCAGGATATCCATGGTCCGCAGACCACACTTGCATGCTGATGCGATCATTGCGCCCCAATACCGCCACCTGGCCCGGCTGGGCCCAGTACGGCAGGTAGGCGGTGTGGTGGGTCGGCAGGGTCTGAGGAGGATGGGGCACAACGTAGCGGCGAGGGACATTGGAGTAGGGTCCGATAACCTCGCCCTGGGCCTTACCAACGGGGTTCCCGCCCTCCACGGTATGGGTTTCCACAAAGAAGCACCGGAGCCCCATCTCCGCCAGGAACCCTTCGAGACCGGGCTTTACATAGCTCTTTCCGCCCTCCTGGGCATAGTAGGCGGGGCGGTAGCCACACTCAGGAAGCCAGATGCTCCTGGGCCGCCGCCCGAAGTGGCGCTCGTAGGCCTCTACCCCTACCCGGAGCTGTCCATAGATAGATGAGTCCCGCTGCAGCAAGGGCAGATAGCCATGCGTGGCAGCACTGGTAGCCACTTCCAGAAAGCCCTCGTCCTGGAATTCCCTAAGCACGCTTATGGGGTTGCGCCCGAAACGTTCCCGGTAGCTCGTCAAGAGCTCCTCGTAGCGATGCTCGAAGAAGCGGGCCAGAGGGGCCAGATGTCCGCTTCCTGCCGCCTCGAAGCGCTCCACGTCTTCGCTGGCTCGCTTGATCTTATCATCCAGGTACTCCTCAAGATGCTCCTGCACCAGCGCGTCGGTCAACTGCTCAGCCAGAATGGGCGTCACCCCAATAGCCAAGCGAAAAGCTGAACCCTCCTCCCGCAGGTCCCAGAGGGCTTGGAGGAGAGGCAAGTAGCACCCTAGAGCCGCCTCATGGATCCACTCTTCCCCGTGAGGCCAGCGCCCCGCCTGGCGGCAGTATGGCAGGTGGCTGTGTAGAAAGAAGGAAAATGCCCCTTGTTTCATTGAACTACTCCCTCAAGCTTTCGCAAGACCCGGTCTGCCTCTAAAGGGACCTCCACGTTGGCGTAGGAATCCCCCAGCCGCCTCTCCAGTTCCTGGACCAGGACAATCACATCAGGCTCCCTGATGTTCTTGAGGACGTGAATGGCGCCTTCGGCCAGCCATGGAGTCATCACTCTGGTGCGCAGAGTGCGCAGCAAGGGGACCACGGCCCTGGAACCCATAGTTGCCAGGCCTTTGGCGGCGAGCCAGCGCACTCCAAAGTCTTCATCGTTTAGGGCGAAAATAAGGGCGTCGGCCGCCCGTGGGTCGCCCATCTGGCCTAAGGCCTTGGCGGCATGCCAGCGCAGGTGTGGATCGCGATTTCCAAGGACCTCTATCAAGGGTTGCAGCGCGGCCTCTCCCATAAGGGCCAGGGCGTCCGCAGCCTCCCCGGCAATAAGGTCGTCGCTGTGGCCCAGCGCTTCGAGCAGAGCCGGCACAGCCTGGGGGTCGCCCATCCTGCCCAGGGCGCGAGCGGCCCTCAGACGTACGCCGACATCGGGGTCGGTCAAGAGCGGTACCAGAGACCCCGGATCGACGTAGCTTTCCCATTGCCCCAGAACAGTAGCGGCGAACCGCCGCACTCGCGCCTCGGGACTGCCAAGCCCCCTCATCAGAACAGCCTCCCGCTCCCTCCCGGCGGACCCATCCCGACGGTCTAGAAAGAGGGCCGTAAGTCTTGGCATCAGGGTCCGGCGCCGAATGGAGCCGGGCAAATTCACTTTCCGGCCTGCCCAAGTCCCTAAGCCAGCGTACTCCAAAACGTAATCCCACAGCGGAGCCGCGGCCCCCTTGATCAAGCCTGACGCTGTTCTGGCCTGCACCAAGCGGTCTTCTCCACCCATCAGCGCCAGGATTCGGGCGGCTGCCCCAGCGTCACCCTGGGAAGCCAGCGCTATGTCTGCATCCGGGGCCTTCTGGGCAGAACCAACCCCTAATCTCTGGGCCTCTCGGTCAATGACTTTGCCCCTAATCTTGGTGTTATCCACGGTGTCCTTCCTTTCTGCTCTACCAGGTCCGGCTGGGGGAAAACCAGCTCTTTACTCTCCATTCCCAACCAGGACCCCTTGAATTACGTCCTGCACGAAGCTCTGGGCGCCCGGCAGGTAGCTGCCCAACTGGGATAACAACTGGTCCTGGACGCCGGGCGACTGCAGGAGAGGGCTGAAAACGGCGATTAGGAAAAGAATCAGAGGGAAGAGCGACAAAAAACCATAATACGCTACGGGAGCAGCAAGGCTCAGACACTTATCATCCGTGAACCCCTGGACAGTACGCCTCGCCAGGAAGACAACTTTGGAGCGGGTTATTTCCGTCATTTCCAGCCTCCCGCCGTGTCTACCCGCCTAAACATAGCCTAACACCATTGGGCAGCTTGTTCAAGGATTGCTCTGTAAGCGCAAAGATGAAATCTGGGTGCATTTTCAGCTATACTGAATGTTAAGGGAGCTGATAGCTACCCTGGGAAAGAAAAGAGAGGTACGGTATGGAAGAGGACGGGGTGAAGTCCGGGAGCCCCTTGACATGGCTCAGCCGAAACAAGGTGGCCAGCGCCATTATTTTCGTCTTGGTGGTTGTCTTGATCACCGGAGCATTAGGACTATGGGAATCGCCCGTGAAGGTCCTGGGAAAGACCAACCCACCAACATCGGTCCAGACCTTCGCGCGTGGACAGACGAATTTCGATGCCCAGCTCATCTGGAATTCGCTAAGCGATGACTTGGTCCACTCATTGGAAGCCCAGGGGCAAGAGGTTTCCACAATTCAGAGCCAATTAGATGAACTTAAGGATAGGGGCGTCCGTTACACAACCGTAACCTATGTCGGGGGGCACCGGGCGATCACGGGAGAGGCCTATTACCTTTACGTGTTCTCCCGCAAGAACGGTGACACGGCCGACTTGGAATCCGTGCCGTACGTTTTCGTTGTTGATCGTAGCGGAAAGATCGAACGTATAGAATAGAGGCTCAACCAGTTGTGAAGAGGGGCATCTTGCGGGCGCTATACACCGGAGCATGAGCGACCTGATAGATGTTAATCCGACCATGTCGGCGGCTGAATAGTGGCGAGGGTTCTGCAATTCCTGGGAGTTCTATTGCTGGCAGTCTTGCTGTTTGCCTGCAAGCTACCGGCGGAGACGATACCGGGGAGCACATCTCCCGACCCCGAAAGACAACGCCTGGTATCCGATCTCCTTAACAAGATACCTCCAGGCGCGTCCATCTCCATCCAGCCCAACCTGATGATCTACCTCGGGCCCAAGGGCAGCCCCTACCTCTTCCCGGTAGTTGGCGATGCTGAGTATGTTCTCACGGACGTAACGGCCTCCAGCGACCCGGCAGTAATGAAAGGCATCCACGATAAGCTCCGGGAGATGGTCGACACGGGGCAATTCAGCGTGGTCGACGCCAAAGAAGGCGTGGCCCTCCTGCGCCGGGGGCTGACCGGGCAGAGCCGGATGCCGGAAGGGTTTTATGATTTCCTGCGAGCCAACTCCGGAGAGGAGGCCTTTCCCCTGCAAGCCCGGTTCGGCGATTCCCTGGAACTGGTGGCCTACGATTACCAGGCCTCCGGGCAGGACCTAGTACACCTAACCACCTATTGGAGAGCCCTGCGTCCGTTGGTTGGGGATTACAGGCTGGTCTTCTTCATCGCCCCCTTGTTGGGACTGCAACCGGAGGCATACGAGTACGCCGGCCTGACTTCTCTGTGGTATCCGCCCAGCAATTGGCAGAGCGGCGAAGTGATTAAGGTTGAGATCTTCCCTTCCCTGATCAGCAGAGGCGCCAGGACGGCGCAAGTGGCAGTATATCGACAGTCCGGGCAACAGAACCGCTCAGGACTGCCGGCGGCACTTCCTGGAGAGTCCAACTCAGCGGGCATTATCCGCATCATAGACCTGGCAGAGCCTCCGACGGAACGGGTGTCTTTGGCCTCGTTCGTAGGGGTCCCCTTCGAGCCTCCGCCAATCCAGACCCCCAACCCTTCTTCTCCCCGACCATCGCCCCCGAAAACCGCCCCTATCGCTGCTTCTCTTTGCGGGAAGCCTCTGGACGACCCATCGCTGGCGCGGCTCCGGCCCGTGGCCGTGAAGATCGACAACGCGCCCGGCGCCCGCCCGCAAGTGGGCCTTGACCAAGCCTGCGTAGTCTACGAACACATGGCCGAGGGAGGCATAACCCGCTTCACCGCCATCTATCATACGGAGGACACCGAAGTGGGGCCAGTTCGCAGCGCCCGGCGGGTGGACCTGCACATCGTGCCCCAGTTCCAGGCTTTGTTCGCTCACGTGGGAGGAGCCCCGGCGGAGATGGCCGCCATCAGGGCCTCCAAGCTGCTGGATGTGGACCAATTCTTCAACGCTGGGGCCTACTACTACCTCCGGCAGCGGGCTGCACCCCACAACGTCTTCACAACTGTTTCCCGGGTACGTAGCAGAGGAGAGGCCCTCGGGTATGGCCGCGAGGCCACCCTGGAAGGGTTCCCCCTTTCCGAGAGTCCGCCTGAGGGGGGAATTCCCGCTACCGAGATACGGTTACCCTACCCGTCACCCAGCCAGGGAGAATTCCGGTATAACCCCCAGGCAGGAGACTATCTTCGGTCCACCGATGGACGGCCCCACGTGGACGCAGCTACAGGCCAAACTATCCGGGCCACCACGCTCATCGTCCAGCGGGTACCCACATCGATCGCCAGCTACACCGAGGACGTCAATGGGGCGGCTTCCCTGGACTTCGATCTGGTGGGGGAAGGCCCAGCCACCGTCTTCCGCGATGGCCTGGCTTACAATGGCAAGTGGGTACGCACTTCCCAGGGTGGCTGGACCCGCTTTTACGATGAGACGGGGCACGTGATAGCCCTAAAGCCCGGCAAGATCTGGATATCATTGTTGTCCATGGCAGAGAAGGCTGTCGTGCGCTAGACACTGACAGACCCCTTCTGGCAGCGCCTCCGCCAATGTGATACTATTCCTATACATACATTCTTCAGGACTGAACCGTGGAGTGCAACGAGACCGGCGATCAGGTCAATGTCTTAAGAACGGCGCGTAGACCTGGCAGTGCCAGCACCGGCCAGGGCCGGGGACCCTTGGCGGAACTGGGATGGCGCAGGTGGATCATCATGGCTGTTCCAGCGATCATCCTCATTGCCTTCGACTATCTGCGCCACTTCGTCCTTCCTTTTGACGTCCTCCACGGCTGGACTGGCTTCCTTGCATTATGGTCCCTGGCCCTTACGGGTGTCTTGATTTTCTCCCAGACCGTCTTCGCTATTATCGGTAAGATGGAGCAGCAGGTCCTGCGCCACAACCGAGAGCTGGAAGCCACGGCGGCCACCGCTACCGCTTTGGGACAGACTCTGAAGCTCAAGCAGGTGCTCGAGGTAGCCCTAAACAAGGCGCTGGATATTACGGGAGTGCAGGGCGGCATCGTCTGTGTTCTAGACGAGGTCAAGCAGGAATTGGTACACATGGCCCACAGAGGGTTCCCTGAGGAGCTCTTGGGACCGCTACACCGTGCCAAACTCAGCACGGACCCCATCGGCTCCCAAGTAGTGGAGACGGGCAATCCGGTCATACTAGCGGACTTGTGGAAGGACCCCCGCGTGGCGGAGGTGGCCAAGAAACTGGGGTTCCGCTCATCGGTCAGCGTTCCCCTGAAGGCGGATGGCAGAGTAGTGGGGGTTATCGCCCTGGCCAGCGCTCGAGAGCGGCGCTTCTCCCCTTCAGAAGTCGCCATGCTCCTGGGCATTGGAAGTCAGTTGGGCTTGGCCGTGCGGAACGCGGTCCTCTTCGAAGACCTGCTGCAGCGCAATCGGGAACAATCTGCCCTCAACAACATTTCGACGGCAGTCAGCAGTAGCCTCAAACTGAACGAGGTCATGGTGGCAGCTATAGATAGCGTCATGGAGCTGATGCAGGCTGAGGCCGGGGAAATATGGCTGCTTCAGGCTACAGGGAACGAGCTGGCTCTAGCCATCCATCGGGGCCTCTTTCCGGAATCTTTCCGTGAGATCGACCGGCTCCCCGTCGGGGACGGGTTCCCTGGCCGGGTGGCCCTAAAAGGGGATCCCATCGTTACACAGAATCTAGCGGACGAGGCGCGGTATCTGAGGCAGTCGGTTAAAGAAAAAAGCTTCCAGTTTTTCGCCTGCCTCCCCTTGAAATCCGGTGGCCGCGTGGTGGGGACTCTCGACATCGCTTCGCGCCACCAAAGGGACCTGACGGAGAGAGACTTACAACTCCTGGTTTCGATAGGAAGCATCATCGGAGTGGCCATCGAGAATGCGGCGCTCCACCAAAAGGTACAAAACCTGGCTGTCCTGGAGGAGCGGGGCCGCATCGCCCGGGAGATGCATGATGGCCTGGCCCAGGTCCTGGGCTATGTCAACACCAAGACCCAGGCGGTGAGGAGACTTCTCTCCATGGACCAGGTGCCCCAGGCGGAGGAGGCGCTAGGGCAACTGGAAGAGGCTGCCAGGACGGTCTACGCCGACGTCCGGGAGGCCATCGTCGGCCTTCGGACGACAAGTTCCTCAACCCGTGGGCTGATACCGGCGGTCAGAGAGTACCTGGAATGCTTTTCCCGCCAAAACTCCATCCAGGTGGAGCTAACGGTTGACGGTCAGTCAGACGTTGCATTGGAGCCTACCACTGAAATCCAGCTCATCCGCATCGTTCAGGAGGCCCTCAGCAATGTGCGAAAGCATGCCAAAGCCCAGAGGGCGTCGGTTCAACTTTCCGCTGCCAACGGCCACTTGTGCCTGACGGTCAAGGACGATGGGCAAGGCTTTGATCCTGAACGCATTACCAGAGGAATGTGGCCCCAGTTGGGGCTACGGACCATGAAGGAGCGCGCCGAGTCGGTAGGGGGAACTTTTGAGGTGAGCTCCGTCCCTGGCCAGGGCACCACCGTTAAGCTAGTAGTTCCGAAGGGAGCTTACGTCCGATGAGCATGAAGGTGCTGCTGGTAGACGACCATGCCCTCTTTCGAGATGGCATAGCCAGTCTGCTGACAGCTTGGGGCGTGGAAGTCGTGAGCCAAGCTTGCGACGGCCTGGAGGCGCTGGAAAAGGTGCGAGAGCTACACCCCGATCTCGTGCTTATGGATGTGAAGATGCCCCGATGCAACGGCCTGGAGGCCACCAGGCTGATCAAGGCCAACATGCCGGAAGTAAAAATAGTCATGCTGACAGTGTCCGATGATGAACAGGACCTCTTCGAGGCCATCAAGGCAGGGGCTCAGGGCTATCTTCTGAAAAACCTGCGGGGAGAGGAGTTTGTGGAGATGCTGGCCGGAATCTCCCGGGGCGAAGCGCCTATATCGCCCGTTCTGGCCGCGAAGATACTGGCAGAGTTTTCGCGCCGCTCAGCCAAAGCCCCGGCTCCTCCTTCCCCGAAGGAAGACCTTTCGGAGAGAGAGGGTGAGGTCCTGCGCTTCATTGCCCAGGGACAGACCAACAGGGCTATCGCCGCCAGCCTGGTCCTCTCCGAGAACACGGTGAGATATCACATCAAGAATATCCTGGCCAAGCTCCATCTCAGGAACCGGGCTCAAGCCGCCGCTTATGCGGTACAGCAGGGCCTGGCTGAGATCCCTAAGTCGCAATAGCATAGCGGGTCGCCGACGACCAGCGTCTGTTTACACAGAGGAGGTCACAGGCTCAAGTCCTGTGTAGCCCACGGAACCTGAATCATCCCCGAAAAACCTAGCCTTTCCCCCAGGACAGAAGAATGCGTTTCGGCTCACTGCAGTCGATTATCCGAGGCTTCGATTCGCAAAGACGAGGCTTGGCACTGGAAAGCGCACACCCCGGTCTCGAGCCATTGATGTTCGGTCGCCCAGGCTTTTTTGTTTTGTTGCGGCTGGCACGACAGGCTGCACGAGTCCACTCTTGACTCCGTACCTAGGTACAGGGTTTATACTTTGTGGGAGGTGAGAAGGATGGGCGCTTGGACGATAGGTGAGTTGGCCAGGAGAGCGAAGGTCAACGTGGAGACGGTCCGCTATTATGAGCGACGGGGGCTCCTCCCCGAGCCCCCGCGGCGGGAATCCGGTTACCGGCAATACCCCCATGAATTCGCTGCACGCATTGACTTTATCAAGCGGGCCCAAGAGCTGGGCTTCTCCCTGAACGAGATCTCGGAGCTGCTATCGCTGAGAGCTGTTCCGGATACAGCTTGCGGCGACGTAAAGAAAAGAGCAGAAGCCAAGGTAACCAGCATTGAAGAGAAGATCCGGGACCTTCAGAGGATGAGAGGGGCTCTCATGGAGCTGATATCCGCCTGTGAAGGACGCGGGCCCACGTCTGAATGCCCCATTTTAGATGCCCTGAGCAATAGGCCGATGATGGGCGCTACCAGTTGAGCTATGAGTTTGATTTCCTTGCAGGACGTGCGGACGCTAGCAGGGAATACGCAAATCAGGACGAAGGAGGCAAGCCATGAGTGGTAGCAGGCGCAGGATAGAAGTGTTCAGCGCAGGATGTGTCGCGTGCGAGGAAACTGTCGAGATGGTCAGTCGAATCGCCTGCCCATCGTGCGAGGTCAGTGTCCTGGATATGAAGGACCCGGCTGTGGCCAGCAGGGCCAAGAGCCTGGGCATTCGAACCGTTCCTGCCGTGGTGATCGACGGTAAACTGGCCGATTGCTGCACAGGGCGAGCCCCGGAGGAAGCCGCGCTGCGGGCTTCGGGATTAGGGCAACTGATTGCATAGAAAGATGACGGTGTATGAAGCATCATTGACCACGGCGGCAGATAATTTGAAGGCAGTGCCCAAGCAATACCCGGCGCGGCTCATCAGCGACGAGCCTTATGCAGCACCTTAGGAAGCGGAGGGCTGCAAGTTCCCGGGCGAAATCTACCTGGCAGCAGTTTTCGCCCAGGCGCAGAGGACCAAAGACGAGGAGGCAGATTCATGGTTGAACGGTTGTTGCGCATGGGGGTACAAGGCATGACGTGCGAGGGATGCGAGCAGCATGTCGTCCGAGCCCTGGAAAGTATTGGAGCGCGCGAGGTCAAGGCCGACTTCCGGCGCGGCGAGGCGCGGTTTCGAGCGCCGGCCACGCTGGACGCCAGCACCCTCGCCAAGGCAGTGCAAGATGCCGGATATGGGCCCGGCGCCGTTGAAGCGTTGGACGCTCCGCGCTTCCAGTTGGGGGACTTTTCCAGCGATACCGACTATGACCTGGCCATCGTTGGCTCAGGAGCCGCCGCCTTCGCTGCCGCAATCAAAGCCCGCGACGCAGGGGCACGCGTGGTAATGATCGAACGGGACACCCTGGGCGGCACCTGCGTCAACATCGGCTGCGTACCTTCGAAGACACTCCTCCGTGCCGGGGAGCTCTACTTCCAGGCTGGCCATCAGCCCTTCGCTGGTATCAAGACTCGCAACGGGGCAGCCGACCTGGCAGCGATGGTGGCACAGAAGGACGATCTGGTGCGGCAGCTTCGACGCGAGAAGTACGAGGAGTTGGCCTCCGAATACGATTGGGAGATCATCCATGGCGAGGCACGCTTCGTCGATGACCGCACCGTTCGTGTCAACGGTGATGACATCCAGGCTCACCGCTTCATCGTGGCTACAGGAGCGAGCCCAGCCGTCCCCCCGATCCCTGGGCTCGACAAGATTGAGTACTTGACGAGCACCAGCGCGCTGGATCTCAAGCGGGTTCCTGAGAGCCTGGTGATCATTGGCTCGGGTTACATCGCCTTGGAGCTCGGCCAACTTTTCCGCCACCTGGGCAGCCGGGTTACACTGATGCAGCGCAGCCCGCGCATTCTCAAGGAATATGATCCGGAGATCGGCGATGCTGTTTACGAGGTGATGGCAAAACAGGGAATTGAGTTTATTACAGGCGCCCGCTTCGAACGCGTCGAGGGCAGCACGGCTGGTCGTCGGGGGCACGTCGAGGTTGATGGGCAGAAGCGCGTCGTAGAGGGAGAAGAACTGCTGGTGGCGACCGGCCGCAGCCCGAACACCGGAGTGCTCCAACTGGACCGGGCCGGCGTGAAACTCGGCCAGCGGGGAGAGATCGTGATCGACGATCTCGCTCGCACCACCAACCCGAAGGTCTATGCTGCCGGCGATGTCACCATCGGGCCACAGTTCGTCTACGTGGCGGCCTACGAGGGATCGTTAGCGGCCGACAACGCCCTGAACGGGGTAGAGCGGCGGCTGGATTTGCGTGTGGTGCCCGGCGTGACCTTTACCAACCCGGCCATCGCCACCGTCGGCCTGACCGAGGCCCAGGCCCGCGCGGCTGGATATGAGGTCAAAACCTCGGTTCTGCCGGCCAAGGCGGTCCCGCGAGCGCTGGTGAACAGGGACACGCACGGGGTCTTCAAGATCGTCGCTGATGCGGCCACGGACCGGATCCTGGGTGTACACGTCGTAGCTGAGAACGCCGGCGACGTCATCTATGCGGGCGTGCTGGCAGTGAAGTTCAACCTGACCGTGCGCGACCTAGTCGAGACCCTGGCGCCATATCTGACGATGTCTGAGGGGTTGAAGCTGGCCGCGCAGACCTTTGGTAAAGACGTAACCAAGCTTTCGTGTTGCGCGGTTTGAAAGGATGATGGTATTCGAGGTCCGCCATGAACCTACGTTAAGTCCTTGATCCTGTGCACCTCATCCCAACGCATTCGATGGGCGTCACCCCTCTCCCATGCAATCCTCAACCCTCGGCCAATTCCTCGACAGGGGCACGCCCCTTCATACCGTGGCTCTCCAGATATTCCCTAACCATTAGGGCTGCGGTCGCGCCCTCGCCCACTGCGCTGGCCACCTGCTTAGTGCTGCCCGACCGGCAATCTCCAGCGGCGAAGACCCCTGCCAGGCTTGTTTCAAGGTTGGGTCTAGTCACGACGAACCCGTATTTATCCGTTTCAACGGTATCCCGGACGAAGGCCGTGTTTGGATTCTGGCCAATGTACAGAAAAACGGCGCCCGGTCTCATTTCTGAAGTGCTGCCGGTTGCATGGTCCTTCACGACGATGGATTCCAGCCTCCTCTTGCCGCGGAACTCCTCCACTACGGTCTCGGTTATCACCTTCATATCCTTGCGCTCCGCCACCTTTTGCTGGAGAGCCTGGCTGGCTCGCGATTGCTTTCCCCGTTCTAATATGGTCACGCTCTTGGCGAACCTGGTAAGGAAAAGGCCTTCCTGATAGGCGCTGTTACCTCCTCCGACGACTACGATGTCCTGCCCTTTGTAAAAAGGCCCATCACACGTTGCACAGAAGTGCACCCCGGCGCCTATGAAGTCCCCCTCGCCAGGGGTGCCC
>Ga0082335_1003456_pt1 | contig 25968 bp, 20 predicted proteins | sample Subgrocontami58m_FD_72375 | JGI IMG/M metagenome (GOLD analysis project Ga0082335, IMG submission 72375) | Subsurface groundwater microbial communities from S. Glens Falls, New York, USA - GMW37 contaminated, 5.8 m (SPADES assembly) (version 2) ...
CGGCGCCCGACGCGGTCGCGGCGCTCGCCCGGACGGTCGCGAACCTCTCGGAGGCGGGGTCAGCCCGTGGCTGGCACCGCGCGGCCCACGCGCTCGTCGCCCTGGCCACCGCGGCGCCCGACCGTGGCGCGGCGGCGCTGCCGCAATTCACCGGTTCGCGGATCTGGCAGCTGCGCCTGTACGCGGCGCGCGCCGCCACCGCCCTCACCGACCGCACCGCCCTCGACAAGCTCGCGAAAGACGACGACGACAACGTGAGGGAAGCGGCGGTGGAGGGCCTGCGCAAGGTCGCCGGCCACGACGCCGACGCGGTGTATGTGTCCGAGCTCACGCGCGCCGGCTATCAAGTGCTGCGCGCGTCGGCGCTGGCGCTCGACGGCACGCCGCATCCGGAGGTCGCCGTGCCGGCGCTCACGGCGGCGTGGCAGCGCCTGATGGCGGAAGGCCACGACAACTCGCACGACGCGAGGGACGTGATCGCGAAGACCTTGGCGTCGGCCGGCGCCGACCCGGGTGCCGGCCGGAGACGGGGATCCACCCCGTCAACGATTCCGGCGCGCAGCGATCTCAACGCCGAAGATCTTCGCCGTCTCGCGGCCCCGAGTGCCCGCGTCGCGATCCGCGGCGTCGGAACGTTCGAGCTGGCGCTGTTCACGGCGCAGGCGCCGGCGGCGGTCCTCCGCTTCGCGCATCTGGCGGAGGCCGGCTACTACAACGGCCTCACCCTTCACCGCGTCGTCCCCAACTTCGTGATCCAGGGAGGCAGCCCCGGCGCCAGCGAGTACATCGGCGACGCGAGCTTCATGCGCGACGAGGTCGGGCTGTGGCCGCACGTACGCGGAGCGGCTGGCATCTCGACGCGCGGGCGCGATACCGGCGACGCGCAGATCTTCATCGACCTGGTCGACAATCCCCGCCTCGACCACGAGTACACCGTGTTCGCGCAGGTGCTGAACGGCATCGAGATCGTCGATCAGATTCTCGAAGGCGACGTCATCGAGCGCATCGAAATCGTCCCGTAACCATGTTCTCAGACCGCGTTCCCCGGGTGCTCGCGGCAAATCGGCTGTCGGCCAGCGTCGCGGCGCTGCGGGCCCAGGGTCGGCAGATCGTCGATCTCACGGAATCGAACCCAACCCGGGCGGGGTTCGACTATCCCTCCGATCTGCTGGCGCCGCTCGCCGACGCGCGCGCGTTGCGATACGACCCGCGGCCGTCCGGCGCGCCGGACGCGCGGCAGGCGGTGTCGGCCGACTACGCGCGTCAGGGTGTGGCCGTCACGCCCGAGCGGATCGTGCTCACGGCCAGCACGAGCGACGGCTACGCGATGCTGTTCAAGCTGCTCGCGGATGCCGGCGACGAGGTGCTCGTGCCGCGCCCGAGCTATCCGCTGTTCGATCACCTGACGCGCCTCGACCTCGTCGTGCCGCGTTCCTACGATCTCGACGTCCACGGGGCGTGGGCGATCGACTTCGCGAGCGTGGAGCGTGCCTTCACGACGCGCACTCGAGCGGTGCTGGTGGTGAGCCCGAACAACCCGACCGGCTCGTTCGTCACAAACGATGAGCTCGATCGTCTGGCTGCGCTCTGCGCGCCGCGGGACATCGCGATCATCGCCGACGAGGTGTTCGCCGACTACGAGCTGGAGGCCGGCGCGGCGAAGCGCGCCGGACGCGCGGCGTCGCGGCGGGACGCGTTGTCGTTCGCGCTCGGCGGATTGTCGAAGTCTGTCGGGTTGCCGCAGGTGAAGCTGGGGTGGATGGCGGTCGGCGGCCCGGAGCGGCTTGTCGCGGAGGCGCTCGAACGGCTCGAGCTCATCGGCGATACGTACCTCTCGGTGTCGACGCCCGTCCAGGTGGCCGCCGCCGAACTGCTCACGCGCGGCGCGGCCGTGCGATCGCAGATTGCGGCCCGGGTGAGGGCGAACTACCGCTGGCTGCATGCGGCGGCGGCCGCCGTCCCGTCCTGCCGCGTCCTCGGAAGCGACGGCGGGTGGTCTGCCGTGATGCAGGTTCCCTCGCTCAAATCCGAGGAGGATCTGGTCGTGCGGCTGCTGACCTCCGACGGTGTCCTGACGCATCCCGGATACTTCTTCGACTTTCCGCGCGAGTCGTTCCTGATCATCAGCCTGCTTCCGCCGCCCGCGATCTTCGCCGAGGGCGTCGCGCGCGTGCTGCGGCATTTCGATTGCCCGAGTCCGGCGAGACCATGAACGACGCCGAAACGACTCCCGGCCGCCGCCGGGCCGGCCTGCTCATCCCGCTGTTCTCGTGCGCGTCCACCGGGAGCTGGGGCATCGGCGACATCGGCGATCTCGAACCCGTCACGGCGTGGCTGGCGGACGCCGGCCTGCGCGTCCTCCAGCTCCTGCCGCTCAACGAGATGGCGCCGGGTCAGCAGTCGCCGTACTCGGCGATCAGCGCCATGGCCATCGACCCGATCTTCATCCGCATCCCCGCGGTGCCCGAGTTCCAGGCGCTCGGCGGTGAACCCGCGCTGCCGCCAGCCGATCGCGACGCGCTCGCCGAGGTTCGGGGCGCGTCGCGCGTCAACTACGCCGCCGTGCGGCGTCTGAAGCAGTCGGCGCTCGGCGCCGCCTTCGAACGGTTCGTCGATGCCGAGTGGCGGCGCGATACCGACCGGGCGCGCGCGCTCCGCGCGTACCTCAGTGAGCAGGCGTGGTGGATTGAGGACTACAGCCTGTTCCGCGCGCTGCATGCCCGCGAAGCGGAGCGGCCGTGGACCGAGTGGCCACCGGATCTGCAGCGGCGCGAGCCAGCCGCGATCGACCGGGCGCGGCGGGATCTTTCGCGCGAGGTGCTGTTCTTTCAGTACCTGCAGTGGCTCGCCGGCACGCAGTGGCGCCACGCCCGCCTGGAGACGCACGGTGTCGAGCTGTTCGGCGATCTGCCGTTCATGGTGGACAGCGACAGCGCCGACGTCTGGGCGCGGCAGCAGCAGTTCCGCCTCGACGTCTCGGTCGGCGTGCCGCCCGACGCGTTCAGCGCCACCGGGCAGGACTGGGGCATGCCGCTGTATCAGTGGGACGTCATCGCCAGCGAAGACTTCCGCTGGCTGCGGGAACGCGCGCGGCGCGGCGCCGACCTCTTCGACGGATACCGCATCGATCATCTCGTCGGCTTCTACCGCACGTACGGCCGGCCGAAGACAGGCGGCGACGGCTTCTTCACGCCGCCGGATGAACGGTCGCAGCTGGCACTCGGCGAGCGCCTGCTCGATGTGTTCCGCGGCGCCGGGTCGGAAGTCATCGCCGAAGATCTCGGCACCGTGCCGGACTTCGTGCGCGCCTCGCTGGCGCGGCTCGGCGTGCCCGGCTTCCGCGTGTTCCGCTGGGAACGCGAGTGGCACGTGGAAGGGCAGAGGTTCCGCGATCCGTCCGCGTATCCGCCGGTCTCGGTCGCCTCGTCCGGCACGCACGACACGGAACCGCTGGCCACGTGGTGGGACGAAGCCTCCGAAGACGACAAGCGGAATGTGAGCGAGCTGCTGACAGTGCGGCAGGCGTCTGGCGGGGCCAATCTCGTCACCGCCCCCTACGATCCCGTCGTGCGTGATGCGCTGCTCGAGACGCTGTTTGCGTCCGGTTCGGATCTTCTGCTGCTCCCGGTGCAGGACGCCTTCGGCTGGCGCGATCGCATCAACGAGCCCGGGACCGTCAACGACGACAACTGGTCCTACCGGCTCCCGTGGGCGATCGATCGGTGGGATGAGATACCCGAAGCCCGCGAGAGGAAGGCACAACTTCGCGCGTGGACCCAGAAACACGGAAGATGATGAACGCAGAGACCGCAGAGTTCGCAGAGACTTGATTTCTCTGCGCGCTCTGCGTGCTCTGCGTTCATCTGTTTTCGCGCTACGGCTGCGCGGTGCCGCGGCCCGCGGGCGGCGTCGGCTTGGGCAGCGGCTTGCGCGGCAGCTTCTCGTCGCGGTTCGCGGTGTTGGCCACGAAGGACGCGACGATGACGGCGTTGCGCATCATGTCGTTGGCCTGGATGCGCTCGTACACGTCCATGTTCGAGTGGTGCGTGCGCGCGTTGTACTCGACCTCGTCCTGGATGAACTGGAAGCCGGGCAGGCCGACCGCGTCGTACGACAGATGGTCGGTGCCTCCGGTGTTGCGAATCGCCAGCGTGCTCATCCCGAGGTTCTTGAACGGCTCCATCCACTGCTGGAAGATCGGCGCGACCGCCTCGTTGCCCTGCAGGTAGACCCCGCGAATCAGGCCCGTGCCGTTGTCGACGTTGAAGTAGCCCGCCAGCTTCGCGTGCTCCGCCTTCAGCTGCATCGTCGCCGGATCGCCGAAGTGCGCCTTGACGTATTCCTTCGAGCCGAGCAGCCCTTGTTCCTCGCCGCCCCAGAGACCGATGCGGACCGTGCGGCGCAGCTTCACGCCGGTGACTTTCAGGATCCGCATCGCCTCCATCATCACGGCCGAGCCCGCCGCGTTGTCGGTCGCACCGGTGCCGGTGTGCCAGGAATCGAAGTGCGCGCCGATCATCACGATTTCGTCGGCCTTGTCGGTGCCCGGAATCTCGGCGACGACGTTGAAGGAGGTCAGGTCGGCGTCGTAGAACGTGTTGTCGACGTCCATCTGCAGCGTGACGGGGATCCGCTTCTCGAGGGTGCGCATGATCCGTCCGTACTGCTCGACGGCGAGCACGACCTGCGGCGGCGACGGCGGATCCTTCGCGTCGCGCGAGCCGCCCCCCTGCACGAACAGCGTGCCGCCGTCTCCGCGGCTGATGTCGAGCACCGCGGCGACGCCTTCATCGATCCAGAACTGCGTCTTCTTCCGGTTGAAGTCAAGGACGCCGCCGACGTTGCCGCGCCCGCGGCCGCCGCCGGCCTCCGGCTGCCTGGCGAGACCGGCCAGCTCCGCCTCGGTGTAGCGACGGCCCGGCGCCTCGAAGTGGGCCGGCACGTCGCGCATCGCCGTCGCGAGGACGAACTTGCCGCGCAGCTTGCCGCGGAAGGCGTCGAAGTCCTTCTCGGTGTTGATCAGCGCGACGACCGCTTCGCCGGTGACCGGACCGTTGGTGCCGGGCGTCCACGCTTTCGGGTAGGCGATGAGCGGGTACGCGCGCGGCGTCAGCGCGTTCGCCGTGAAGCGCTGGTTCTGCCAGCCGCGGCCGAACGGCCACGTCTCGAGATGCACGTTGGCCAGGCCCCAGTCCTTCATCGTCTTCTGCGCCCAGTCGGCGGCTTCTTTGATGTTGGGGGAACCGGTCAGTCGCGGGCCGTACACGTCGGTGAGGTAGCTTTCGATTTCCATCACCTTCGAGCGCTGCAGCCCTTCCTCTTTGATCCGGTAGATCGCGTCGAGGTCGAGTGTTTCCGTGGCCGGCCACTGGGCGGCCAGGGGGAGTCCGACGAGCATGGCGATGACACTGGCGAGGGCGAATGTGCGGCGAACATGCATGGGACGACAAACCTCCACGCGTCGGACTGTATCAGAAATCCCGTGGTAGGATGCCGGCCGATACAGCCGATACTCTGTGGTGCGCATTCTTCTGCCACTTCTGCTCGTGACCTCGCTCGCGGCGTCCGCGTGCGACACGCGGAGCGACGCGCGCACCGTCGCGTCCTCGCCGAATCGTTCGGCGCACGACGTTCCGCTGGCCGCTGACATCCGCGTCGTCTCGGCGCGGGTCGCGCGGGGCGCGACGCTCGCCTCGTTGCTTCGCGCGCAAGACGTCGCGGCGTCGGACGTCGCGGCCCTCGTGGGCCAGGCCGCGTCGGTGTTCGATCTCCGGAAGGTGCGCGCCGACCAGCCGTACCGGCTGCGGACAAGCCTGCAGGGATCGCTGCGCGACTTCGAGTACGAAATCGACGGCGATCGCTTTCTGCGCGTCGTCCGGTCGGTGGCCGATGCGCTCGTGGCGTCGGTGGTGCCGATCCCCAAGACCCGCAGCGTGGAGGTCGTGCGCGCGCAAATCGACCATCGGGCGCCGTCGCTCGTGGCGGCGCTCGACGCCGCGGGCGAGACAATCGATCTCACGCTCGCGCTCGCGGACATCTTCGGCGGCGAGATCGACTTCAACACCGAAGTGCAGCCCGGCGACCTCGTCGAGCTGACCGTCGAAAAACAGTTCCGCGATAATCACGCGTTCGCGGGATACGGACCGATTCTCGCGGCGGAATTCACCAACGCCGGACGGCACGTGCGGGCCGTACGCTTCACGCCGGCGGGCGGATCGCCGGCGTACTTCGACGAGCGCGGCGTGTCGATGCGGCGGTTCTTCCTCGCCTCGCCGCTGAAGTTCCAGCCGATCGTCACCTCGCGCTTCTCGCGCGACCGGGTGCATCCAATCCTGCGCGAGGTCCGCGCGCATCTTGGCGTGGATTACCACGCGCCCTCCGGCGCGCCCGTCGTCGCCGTCGCTGACGGCGTGGTGGTGTCCGCGGGAACGAGCGGGGGTTCGGGCCGCATGGTGCACCTGCGGCACGCGAACGGTTTCGAAACGCAGTACCTGCATCTCTCCTCGATCGCGGTCCGCGCCGGGTCGCGCGTCCGGCAGGGCGAGCTCGTCGGACGGGTCGGCGCGACGGGGCTTGCGACGGCGCCGCATCTGGACTACCGGCTGAAACAGCACGGCGCGTACATCAACCCCGTCACGGCGCATCGCCTGATGCCGCCGGCCGATCCGGTCCCTTCCTCGCAGATGGTGGCCTTCGCTGCCGCGCGCGACCGCGCGTTCTCCGCGCTCGCGAGGGCCGCCGTGGCACGCACCTCGAATCCAAACGCAGCCGTGCAGTAACGTTCGCGCACGCGGCCCTCAGCCCTCAGCCCTCAGCCCTTCGTTCTCGGCCCAGGGGCATGCCATAATTTGAGCCCCATGGCGACGCTCTACCCTTTCCGTGCGCTGCGTCCCAACGCGGCCAATGCCGCCCGCATTGCGGCGGTTCCCTACGATGTTGTGAGCACGGACGAAGCCCGGGCGCTCTCCGAGGGCAACCCCCTCAGTTTTCTGCGCGTCTCGCGCGCCGAGCTCGAGTTGCCGCCCGGCACGGATCCGTACTCGGATGCCGTGTATCAGCGGGCGGCCGCGAATTTCGAGACGCTGCGGCAGACCTCGCTCGAAATCGAGGCGGAGCCGAGCGTCTACTTCTATCGCCTGCGCATGGGCGGTCACACGCAGACCGGCCTCGCGGCCTGCTTCTCGATCGACGAGTACGACAGGGGCATCATCAAGAAGCACGAGCGGACGCGTCGCGACAAGGAGGACGATCGGACGCGCCACATGCTCGCACTCGGCGCGCAGACCGGTCCGGTGTTTCTGACCTATCGCGCGGCGGCGGAGGTCGATCGCGTGGCGGCGCGGGTCACCGCGGGCCAGCCGATCATCGATTTCACTGCGCCGGACGGCGTGACCCACACGCTTTGGCGGGTCGGCGGCGCCGATCGTGACGCGCTCGTGGCCGCCTTCGGCCGGATCCCCGCGATCTACATCGCGGACGGACATCATCGCGCGGCCAGCGCGGCGAGGGCCAGGACCGAGCGACGCGATCGCGGCCGATCCGGCACGTCGCTTGGCGACGGCGCCGATTTTTCGACAGTGCTCGCGGTCGCGTTCCCGCACGATCAGGTGCAAATCCTGCCGTACAACCGAGTGGTGAAGGATCTGGGCGGACTGTCGCCGGACGACTTCTTGCAGGCGGTCGGTCAGCGGTTCGACGCCGACGCGGGGCCGGCCACCCTTCGAGAGCCTCAGGGTGGCCCCGAGCTCGGTCGAGGGGCCACGCCGAAGCGCCCTGGGGACATCGCGATGTACTTCAGGGGCGGCTGGCACACGCTGCGGCCTCGCGTTCGTCCCGCCGCATCCGATGCGATCGGATCGCTGGACGCCAGCGTGCTGCAGGATCTCCTGCTCGAGCCGGTGCTGAAGATTGCCGACGTCAGGACGGACAAACGGATTGATTTCGTCGGCGGCGCGCGCGGCACGAGCGAGCTGGAGAGGCTCGTCGACTCGGGCCAGGCGGCGGTCGGGTTCTCGCTCCATCCCGTCAGCGTCGGGGACCTCATGGCCGTGTCCGACGCCGGCGCCATCATGCCGCCGAAGTCCACGTGGTTCGAGCCGAAGCTCAGGGACGGGTTACTGATTCACGTGATTTGACGACGGAGGTTTTAACCACAGAGGCACAGAGATTTCTCGATTTCGAACACCGCCATTCTCAAAACCTCCGTGTCTCCGTGTCTCTGTGGTTTGACTACTCTGTGGGCTCACGTCGCTCTGTGTCCTCTCTGAAAGAAATGGCAGCACTCACAACATGAAAGTCCTCGTTGCGGACAAATTCGAGCAGAGCGGCATCGACGGCCTCAAGGCCGCAGGCTGCGACGTCCTCTATCAGCCCGACCTGAAAGACGATGCCTTGGCGCAGGCGGTGGGCGACACCTGCGCCGACGTCCTCGTCGTGCGCAGCACGAAGGTCACCGCCGCCACGCTCGCAGCCGGATCGCTCTCGCTCGTCGTCCGCGCGGGCGCCGGGTACAACACGATCGACGTCGCGACGGCGTCCACGCGTGGCATCTACGTGTCGAACTGTCCCGGCAAGAACAGTATCGCCGTCGCCGAACTGGCGTTCGCGCTGCTGCTGGCGCTGGATCGCCGCGTGCCCGACAACGTCGCCGAGCTGCGCGCCGGCCGGTGGAACAAGAAGGAGTACTCGAAGGCGCGGGGCCTCTTCGGCCGCACGCTGGGGCTCCTCGGCTACGGCAACATCGGTCAGGAGATGGCGAAGCGCGCCCACGCCTTCGGCATGCCCATCATCGTCTGGAGCCGGCGCTTTGCGACCGGCAGGCAGCGCGTCGGCGATCAAGAGGTGCCGATGGAGCTCGCGCGATCGCCACAGGACGTGGCCGCGCGATGCGACGTGCTGAGCGTGCACCTCGCGCTCAATGCCGAAACCAGGGGCCTCGTCAACGCGTCCGTGCTCGACGCGCTCAGGCCCGGGTCGTACTTCATCAACACGGCCCGCGGCGAAGTTGTGGACTACGCGGCGCTCGAGCGGGCGGTTCGCGAGCGGAACCTCCGCGTCGGCCTCGATGTGTTCGCGGCCGAGCCGTCGACCGCGACCGGAGATTTCAAGGAGGCGATCGTCGCGCTCCAGAACGTGTACGGCACGCATCACATCGGCGCCTCGACGGATCAGGCGCAGGATGCGATCGCCGCCGAAACCGTCCGCATCGTCGCGTCCTACAAGGACACCGGGAAGGTGCCCAACGTCGTGAACCTGGCGAAGAAGACGCCGGCGACCCACATGCTCGTGGTCCGCCACCGCGACCGGCCCGGCGTGCTCGCGCACGTCTTCGATCACCTGCGCAACGGCAACATCAACGTGCAGGAAACGGAGAACGTCATCTTCGAGGGCGCGCAGGCCGCCGTCGCGCGCATCAATCTCGACGGCGCGCCGTCGGAGGCGCTGTTGAAACAGATCCAGGACGGCAACAGCGATATCCTTGATCTGCACCTTGTCACAATCTGACACTGCCGTGACCACGAAGACACGAAACCACTTCGTGTCCTCGTGGTTGCATTTTGGAGCACCCATGACGATTGTTCATCGCGTTTTCAATTTCGCCGCGGGTCCCGCGGTGCTGCCGCTGCCCGTGCTCGAGGAAATCCAGCGCGATCTCGTGTCGCTGCCTGGCGTCGGCATGTCGATTCTCGAGATCAGCCACCGCTCGGCGACCTTCCAGTCGATCCTGGCGAAGGCGGAAGCCGACATCCGCGCGCTGGCGAACATCCCCGCGAGCTACAAGGTGTTGTTCCTGCAAGGCGGCGCCAGCCTGCAGTTCTCGATGGTGCCGATGAACCTGATCACCGCGGGCGCGACGGCCGACTACATCGACTCGGGATCGTGGGCTGACAAGGCCATCAAGGAAGCCAGGAAGGTCGGCACGGTCAACGTCGCGGCCACCACGAAGGCGGAGAACTACTCGCGCATCCCGGCGCAGGCGGAGCTGAAGCTGACGCCGGGCGCGGCCTACGTGCACATGACCTCGAACAACACGATCGAGGGCACCGAGCTCAAGACGCTGCCCGAGGTCGGCGACGCGCCGCTCGTCAGCGACACCTCGTCGGACATGTTCAGCCGCCCGATCGAGGTCACGAAGCATGCGCTCATCTATTCGGGCGCCCAGAAGAACATGGGCCCGGCCGGCGTCACGGTGGTCATCATCCGCGAGGACATGCTGCCGCGCTCGCAGAAGACGCTGCCGACGATGCTGAACTACGCCGTGCATGCGGAGAACGGGTCCATGTACAACACGCCGCCGGCCTTCGCGGTCTACACGGTCGGTCTCGTGATGAAATGGCTGATCGCGCAGGGCGGTCTCGCCGCGATTGCCACGATCAACGAGCGGAAAGCGGCAAAGCTGTACGCCGAGATCGACCGGACCGGCTTCTACCGGGGCACCGCGCACAAGGACTGCCGGTCGCTCATGAACGTGACGTTCCGGCTCGCCACCGAGGACCTCGAAAAGCAGTTCATCAAGGAATCGACGGCCGCGGGCCTCGACGGCCTCAAGGGCCACCGGTCGGTGGGCGGCATGCGCGCGTCGATCTACAACGCATTCCCCGAAAGCGGCGTCGATGCGCTCGTGCAGTTCATGAAGGAATTCGAGCGCAAACGCGGATAGAAATGGGCCTTCGGGCGCGTAGTGGCTGATGGGGACCCCACGCGGTTCCGTGATACGATCGCGTCTCGCCTCGGCCGTCCCCACAAGAGGTAGTCTTTTGCTTTTTCACCTTCTTCTGACGCTCGTGGTCGCCGCCATCCTGATTCAGGTGGCTGTGTTCAGCACGACCATCTATTTACACCGCTCGGCCACGCATCGCGCGCTGAGCGTGCGCCCCGGCGTGGAGTGGGCGTTCAAGCTGGCGCTGTGGCTGACGACCGGGCAGTGCACGAAGGAGTGGGTGGCCGTTCACCGCAAGCACCACGCGTTTACCGACGAGGAAGGCGACCCGCACAGCCCGAAGATCCTGGGTTTCTGGCACGTGCAGCTCGGCAACGTGTTCTACTACGTCCGCGAGATCAAGCACACCGACGTCGTCGAGCGGTACGCGCGCGATATCAAGGACGGCTGGTGGGATACGCACGTGTTCAACCGCGGCCTTCTCGGCCTCGGCGTTGGCACCGCCGCGCTCTGCCTGGTGGTGGGTCCGGTGATTGGCGTCTGGTGGGCGCTCGTCGCGGCGGGCATTCACGCGGTCATGTACGTCTTCGTGCTCTCGTCCTCAATCAACGGCCTCTGCCATCACGTCGGCTACAAGAACTTCGACAACACGGCGACCAACATCCGCACGCTCGCGCTCGTCACCGGCGGCGAGGGCCTGCACAACAACCACCACGGCTATCCGCGCAGCCCGAAGTTCAGCTTCAAGGCGAGCGAGATCGATCCGGCCTGGCCGATCATCAAGCTGCTCATCGCGCTGAAGCTCGCCAAGCCCTACAAGACGATCGAGGAAATCGCCGCGTAAGAAAGGGCAACCACGAAAACACGAAAACACGAAGACACGAAAAAGAAGGCTTCTTCTTCGTGACTTCGTGTCTTCGCGGTTGCGTTTAGTTTTGTGGCGGGGCGAACCCGCGCCTGCGGCGACGACGGCGGCGCCGTTTGCGTGGGAACGGGGCGGGCTCTGCTTCTGCACCTTCGGCGGACGCCTCGACGGCGCCGCCTTCGGCCAGAATCGCCTTCCAGTGCTCGACGACCTCGGGCATGGTCCCGTGGATCTCGAACCACGCCAGGGTCTCGCGGAAGATGCTGCGATGCGCCAGCGCGTGCTGCGCCTTCGGGCTGGCGGACAGGTCGCGGAGCCGCCGCTGCAGGCCCATGATCTGCCGAAGCCGCTCGACGTCGCGGCGCGCCAGCGGCAGATCGCCGAGGCGCGGACCCGGCGGGTACCGTGGCCGCCGCGGGCCTGACCTTGTCTCCGACTGCGACCCCGACTCCGACTCCGACACCGACCCCGTCCCCGCCTCCGGGCTCGCACCGCCGTGCGGCGGCCGGATGGACGGTTGCAGGGAGATACCGACCGGCACGAGCAGCGTGCCGAGCAGGATCGCGTTGGTCAGCGTCTCGGGCGTGGACTGGAACCGCCGGCGGTAGGCGTCGAGCGCGGCCAGCGACCGCCACAGCGGATCGGCCGCTCCCCGGTGCAGCTCCGCGGAGATCGGCTCCAGCAGACCGACGTCCGCCAGGCCGCGGAACGCTTTCTCCGACGATCCCGCGCGCAGAATCTTGTAGTACTCCTCGAGCAGCCGCGGCGGCGAGCTCTTCGCGATCTCCTGGCGGTTCGCGCGGATGGCCTCGAGCAGCGACGGCTCGATCGTGAAATCCAGGCGCGCGGCGAGCGCGATCGCGCGCAGCATGCGCACCGGATCCTCGCGCAGGCGGACGGCGGGATCGCCGATCGATCGCACGACGCCCGCGCGCAGGTCGTCGAGTCCGCCGACGTAGTCGATGACCGAGAAGTTGGAGATGTCGTACACCAGGGCGTTGATCGTGAAGTCGCGGCGGAACGCGTCCTCTTCGGGCGTGCCGAACGTGTTGTCGTGGTGGATGAGGTGTTCGCCTTCCGGCGTGGTCGGGTCGGGCGCGGGCACGCCGTCCGCGACCACTTCTTCGCCGGCGGCGACCTGGCGGCGGAAGGTGGCGACCTCGATCACCTTGGTCCCGAATTTCACGTGCGCGAGGCGGAACCGCCGGCCGATGATCCAGCAGTTCCGGAACAGCTTCTTGACCTGATACGGATGCGCGGACGTGCCGATGTCGAAGTCTTTCGGCCGGCGGCCCAGGATCAGATCCCGGACGCTGCCGCCGACCAGATACGCCACGTGATCGTACTGCCGCAACCGGTAGAGGACTTTGAGCGCGTCGGGATCGATGTCCCTGCGGGAGATCGGGTGCTCCTCGCGCGGGACGATCCTCGGGTCGACCATCGAACGGCATTGTACCAAAGGCGTAACGAGGGCTAACCAAATCGTTGATATTCAACAACTTAGAATGGTTTTCGGCCTGTGCTACCATCCCGAACATGGCTCGCCTGCTCGCTCTGATGGCCCTTCTGGCCCCCCTGGTCGTGATGGCCACGCCCGCGCGGGCCGCCGACGATCCGCTCGCGCGCGCCCGTTTGCTCTACAACCAGCGGCAGTTCCAGGCCGCGGCCGGCGCCGCGGAACAGGCGCGGTTGACGCCGGGGCGCGCCGACGCGGCGGACCTCGTGGCCGCGCGCGCGTACCTCGAACGGTATCGCGAGAGCGCCGCCGCCGACGATCTGGTCAGCGCGCGCGAACGACTTCGTCGTCTCGATCCGCTGCGCTTCACTCCGGGCGAGCGCGACGAGTACATCGTCGGCCTTGGCGAGACGCTGTTCTTCGACGGCGCATTTGGCGCGGCCGCGACCGTGTTCGATTCCGTGCTCGAGGGCGGCGGGCTGCTCACGCTCGTTTCGCGCGAGCGTGTCCTCGACTGGTGGGCGAGCGCCGTCGATCGCGAGGCGAAGCCGCGGTCCGACATCGAGCGCGAGAGCCGGTACCAGCGCATCCGCACGCGCATGGAAAAAGAGCTCGCCACGCATGCCGGCAGCGGCGCGGCGGCCTACTGGCTGGCCGCCGCCGCGCGCGCGCAGGGGGATCTGCAGTCCGCGTGGGATGCCGCGGAGGCGGGCTGGCTTCGGGCGCCGCTCGCGGCCGACCGCGGCGCGGCGCTGCGCGCCGATCTGGATCGGCTCGTGCTGCGCGGCATCGTGCCGGACCGCGCGAAGCTGCTCGCCCAGCCGCCCGACACCCTGCGGCTCGAATGGGAACGCTTCAAGGAGCAGTGGAAACGGTGAGCGCAGGAGTTGGTGAGTTGGCGAGTTGGTGACTTGGTGATTGAATTCACCAACTTACCAATTCACCAACTCACCAATTTCCCGTATCAGGGTTTTGCGTCTTTCCAGTTCTCGCCGATGCCGACGTCGACCGTGAGGGGCACCTTGAGCACGGCCGCCGACTGCATGCGGTCGCGCACCAGCGCCGCGAGCTCGTCGGCCCGCGCTTTGGGGACCTCGAACAGCAGCTCGTCGTGCACGGTGAGGATCATCCGCGCGTCCGGGTGGAGGGCGAGGGCGGCGTGGCAGTCGATCATCGCGCGCTTGAGGATGTCGGCCGCGGTGCCCTGAATCGGCAGATTGACGGCGACGCGCTCGGCCGCCGAGCGGCGCTGGAAATCGCGGCTCGTCAGGTCGGACACGAGCCGCCGGCGTCCGAACATCGTCTTCACGACGCCGGTGACGCGGGCGTCCTCGAGCGTGCGATCGATGAAGGCCCGCACGCGCGGAAACCCGGCGAAGTAGGCGTCGATGATCTCCTGCGCCGCCTGCGGCGTGACGCCGATGTCCTTCGACAGCGTGAAGGCCGTCTTCCCGTACAAGAGCGCGTAGTTGATCATCTTCGCGATGCTGCGCAGCTCGTGCGCGTCCCTGCCGCTGTCCCTGCCGAACACCTTCAGCGCCGTCTGATCGTGAATGTCGTCGCCGCGCCGGAACGCCTCGATGAGCGTGTCGTCCTCGGCCAGATGCGCCAGCACCCGCAGCTCGATCTGGGAGTAGTCGGCCGAGATCAGCACGTGGCCGGGATCGGCAATGAACGCGCCGCGGATCTCGCGGCCGAGCGGCGTCCGGACGGGGATGTTCTGCAGGTTCGGATCGCTGCTGCTCAACCGGCCGGTGGCGGCGACCGCCTGGTTGAACGAGGTGTGGACGCGCCCGGTGTCCGGGTTCACCAGCTGCGGCAGGGCGTCGATGTAGGTGCCCTTCAGCTTCATCAGGCCGCGCCATTCGAGGATCTGGCGCGGCAGGTCGTGCGCGAGGGCCAGCTCTTCGAGCACTTCCACCGCCGTTGAAGGCGCGCGCGAGGTGCCCGTCCGCTTCAACACCGGCAGCTGCAGCTTCTCGAACAGCACCTCGGCGAGCTGCTTGGGCGAGTTGATGTTGAACTCGCTTCCCGCCGTTTCGTAAATCTGCGCCGTGCGCTGCGCGAGCTCCTGCTCGACCTTCTGCGACTGCGCGGCCAGCGCCGGACCGTCCACGCGGATGCCCGCGCGTTCGATGGCCACGAGCACCGGGACGAGCGGCAGCTCCAGCGTGTCGTAGACGCCGGTGAGCTGTTCCTTCGCCAGCAGCTCCCGGAAGATCGGCGCGAGCTGGCCGATGAGATCGGCGCGCTCGCCCGCGTAGTCCAGCGCGGCTTCGGCCGGCAGCGCCGCGAGCGACAGCGCTTTGGCGCCGCGGCCGCAGACATCCTCTTCCGACAGCGCCTTGTAGCTGGTGTGCTCGAGCGCCAGGTCTTCGAGCCGGTGCTCGGAGCGCGTCGCGTCGAGGAGATAACTTGCGAGCATCGTGTCGAGATCGAGCCCGCGCAGCGCGACGCCGTGGCGCGCCAGCACGATGGTGTCGAACTTCAGGTCGTGGCCCTCTTTCTTCAGCGTGTCGTCCTCGAGGACCCCCCGCAGCGCCTCGAGCGCCGCGTCGAGCGGCAGGCTCGCGATGGCGCCGAGCGACCCGTGGCCGATCGGCACGTAGTCGGCCTCCCGGGGCGCGGTGGAAAACGCGAGGCCGACAATCGACGCGCGCATGGCGGTCGGACGATCCGGCAGGACGCGCAGCGCGAACCGTCCCGCCGCCCGCAGCCGGTCCGCGAGCCGGCGCACGTCTTCCGGCGTGTTCACCGTGCGGTAGGTTCGCGTCACCGTGCCGGCGGTCGGCGCGAACTCGGCGACGAGCGTGCGGAAGCCGAGCTCGTTGAAGATCTGGAAGCAGCGCTCGCGCGAGCCGCCGCGGTAGCGCAGGGCCTCCGGGTCGAAGTCCACCGGCACGTCCGTGCGGATGCGCGCCAGATCGTGGCTCTGCCGGGCAAGGTCGATGTTCGCGACGAGCGGCTCCCGGTACCGTTTCTGCGGAATCTCGGCCGCGTGCGCGATGAGGTTGTCGAGCGACCCGTAGGTGGCGATGAGCTCGCGCGCGCCCTTTTCGCCGATGCCGGGCACGCCTTTGATGTTGTCGATCGTGTCGCCCATCAGCGCGAGGACGTCCACCACCTGCTCGGGCGCCACGCCGAACTTCTCCTTGACGCCCGCGGCGTCGTACCACGTGCCCTCGTCGCGCGGGTTGAACACGGTGATCCCGTCGCGGACCAGCTGGTAGAAGTCCTTGTCGCTCGTGACGATCGCGACCTCGAAGCCGGCGGCCGCCGCCTTCATCGCCAGCGTCCCGATCACGTCGTCGGCTTCGTAGCGCTCCGAGGTGAGGATGGGGACGCCGAGCGCCTCGCAGGCGGCGTGGACCATCGGGATCTGCTGCGCCAGCTCGTCGGGCATCGGCGCGCGATTGGCTTTGTAGTTGTCGACGAGGTCGTCGCGGAAGGTCCGGCCCGGCAGGTCGAAGGACGCCGCGATGTGCTCCGGCTTGTGCTCGTTGAGCAGCTTGCGGAGCATCGCCACGAAGATGTAGACCGCGTTGGTCGGCGTCCCCTGCGCGTTGCGGAGCAGTCCGCCCTCCGGCGTGCGGATCGGCGCGTGGAACGCGCGGTACATCTGCGAGCTGCCGTCGACGAGATAGAGCACAAATTTTTACTATATCATTGCCGGTTATGCGGACTCGCGCGCTCTGCGGACTCTGCGTGCTCTGCGTGCTATTTGTGTCCAGCGCGTGCGGCGGCGGCGGCCTCTTTCGCCAGTACGAGTACGAAGAAGAGGCGTACCTCTCGCTCGACGGATCCGCGACCGTCTACGTGAACAGCTCGCTGGCCGCGCTGAACGCGCTGCGCGGGACGACGTTCGATGCGAGCCCGAACGCACGCCTGGACACGGCCGCGATCCGCGCGTATTACGCGGCGCCCGGCGTCCGCGTCACGCGCGTGAGCCAGTCGCGTCGCAACAACCGCCGCTTCGCGCACGTCCGGCTCGACGTGGACGACATCCGCCGGCTCGGCGAGCTCGCGCCGTTCGCGTGGTCCACGTATCAGCTCAACCGCGACGGCAGCAGTTACCTGTATCGCCAGGCCGTTGGCGCGTCGGCGGGGAAGGAGGTGGGCAACGTCGGCTGGACCCTCCGCGAGATCGTCGCCTTCCGCCTCCATCTGCCGAGCAAGATCACGTATCACAATACGCGGCGCGACGTAGGACGCGGCAACATCCTGGTGTGGGAGCAGTCGCTGGCGGACCGCCTGCGCAGCGTGCCGCTCGTGCTCGACGCGCGCATGGAGGCGCAGTCGATCCTGTATCGCACGCTCTGGCTGTTCGGCCTGACGTTCCTGGCGGTGGCCGTCGCCTTCGGCCTGGTGATCTGGTGGGTGATGCGACGAGGGACCGGAGAAAAGCGAGCCTAGGAGTGCCATGGAAGAGTATTCACGCGGGGCTGATGCAAATTGTGGCTGGTGGACCGACGCATGGTCTTACGTGAGCATCGCGGCCGACAACGTTGAATTAACCTAAGGCCTTAGGTATCATGGGCAGTGCCCACGCTCATTCGAGAGGCCGGGTTCGAGGTTAGGATCTACACGTTCGATCATCCTCCGCCACATGTCCATGTGGCGAAGGCTGGGGCTATCATGAAGATCGACCTTTCAACGGAGGAAGTCACCGAGATCGTCGGAGACATCTCGGATCGCGACGTGAAACGAGCCGAAGCACTCGTGGCGCAGCATGCGCAATTCTTGAAAGGTGAATGGTCGAAAGTCCATGGCGGATAAACTCACCACGAACGACCGTGCCCGATTTGCTCGAGCGCGTGCGCAAGGAAACGCGGGGCGCCAAGACCCTTCCGCACTCGTCGATGCTCGCTACGACGTGCGTAGGGACGGCTTTGAGCTCACATTTCGGGGCGGAGGATCCATGCTGATTCCGCGACGCAGGATCCCCGATCTCAACCGCGCGCCAAGCTCCGCCCTCGAACGGATCAGGGTTTCTCCGGCTGGAGACGCGCTGAGTTGGCCTTCGCTCGATCTGCACGTCTACGTTCCCGGACTCGTCGAGCGGGCGTTCGGCGTGCGACTCTTCGCTGCTGCGACGGGCCGACAAGGGGGACAAAAGACCTCCAAAGCTAAAGCGGCTGCCGCCAAAGCCAACGGTGCAAAAGGTGGACGTCCGCGGAGGCGGATCTCCGCCTAACACACACCGTTTAGCGCAATTCGCGCCCGCCGCGCGCCTCGCGAACGCCCATCGCGACGAGCAGCCCGTTGAGAATCGCCTGGGGTCGCGGCGGACAGCCGGGAATGTAGACGTCCACCGGCACGACGCGGTCGACGCCCCCGACAGCGGCATAGGTACCCTCGCCGAAGATCCCGCCGCTGCACCCGCACGCGCCGACGGCAACCACGACGCGCGGCTCCGGTGCGGCTTCGTAGGTCCGGCGCAGTGCAATTTCCATGTTGCGCGTCACGGGCCCGGTGACGAGCAGCACATCGGCGTGCCGCGGGCTCGCGACCAGGTGGATCCCGAAGCGTTCCAGGTCGAACAGCGGGTTCGTCGTCGCGGCGATTTCCGCCTCGCATCCGTTGCAGCTGCCGGCGTCCACCTGGCGCACGTGGAGCGATCGCCCCAGCCGCCCGCGGATCCGTTCCCGGAAACGGGCCGCGGATTCCGGCAGCGTCAGCCCCGCGCGAGCGTCCACCTGCCTGAAGGTGCCCCGGCCGGTCGTCGGAGCGATATCGAAAGACGCGGTCCGCGCGAGCTGCTCGCGACTGTAGGCGGCGAGGTCGACGTCGCGCGAGACGCTGACAGCCTGCTCGGGACACGCCGTGACGCACTCCCGACACTGAATGCAGGCGGCGTACGACAGCGAAAGCGTTTTCAGACCAGGGGCGGGCGTCGCCGTGCGGATCGCGCCGGTCGGGCACGACCGCGTGCATTCGTCACACGCCGTGCAGCGGCTGAAATCGACGACAGGGAATCCAAACGACGGGTGCACGTCGAACGGGTCCGCTTCCGTGAGGATCCCGGTCTTTATGCTTCTCGCGATGATGCTGAGCATGTCTTCCTGATGCGCTTTCTAACGGTCGTTTCCCGAATACGAGAGGTTGAAGCTCTTGTTGATCACCGGGAAGTCCGGGATGATGTTGCCGGGCACCGCGTGCACGAGCCCCGGCCAGTTCAGGAAGCTCGGGTCGGTCACCTTCACGCGTGCGATCCCGCCCTGCGCGTCGGTCGCGACCCAATGCGCGCACGGTCCGCGCCACGCTTCCACCCATCCAAGCGCCGACCTGGACGGAGGCAAGCGCTCGGGCAGCGGTGTCAGCAGTGGTGTGTCGGGCAGGCGGTCGAGCACCTGGTGCAGGATCGCGAGCGACTGCTCGACTTCCCGCGCGCGAATCATGAGCCGCGCTCTGACGTCGCCTCCGTCTTCGACGGGAACCTCGAACCGTAACCCTTCATAGCCATCATGCGGATGGTCCCTCCGGAAGTCGGCATCCACGCCCGATGCGCGCGCAGCCATCCCGACAATCCCGAGGTCGCGAGCGGCCTGGTTGGTGAGGATGCCCGTTCCATCGACACGGTCCGTGAACGTGCCGGCGTCGACGAGCACCGTGATGAGGTCGTCGAACTGCTTTTCGAAGGCCCGGAGGTGCGTGCGCAGGGCATCGAGTCCCGGCGGCAGCAGATCGTGCTTGACGCCGCCGAGCGCGATCGTGCCCCTCAGCAGCCGCGTCCCAAACAGCTGGTCCTGCAGCCGGACGAGACCCTCGCGCAAGGCCTGCGCCCAGCTGGCGGGGACGGTGAACGCGACGTCGGTCGCCACGGCGCCGATATCGGCCGTGTGGTTGTACATGCGCTCGAGCTCGAGGAGCACCACCCGAAGCGCGCGGGCACGAGGCGGCACGATCACATCGGCGAGGCGCTCGATCGCGTGCGCGTAGGCCAGCGCGTGACCCACCGCCGTATCGCCCGAGATTGATTCGGCGAGGAACAGCCCGTGACGCCACGGCAGCCGCTCGAAGCGCTTCTCCGTGCCTTTGTGGACATAGAAGAGCCGAAGCTGGAGGTACAGAACGGGCTCGCCGGCGACGCCGAATCGAAAGTGTCCGGGCTCGATGATGCCTGCGTGGACGGGCCCCACCGGCACCTGGAACACACCCTCGCCGGTCACGGGCCGGAAGGGATGGAAATCGCCCTCCACGCGGGGCACCGCGCGGTCGTCCGGGAAGTCCTTGCGAAGCGCCCACGCGCCATCCGGCCAATCGTCATGGAGCGCCACGCGCGCCGGATTCGGATGGCCCTCGGGCGTGAGGCCGAAGACGTCCATCACCTCGCGTTCGAACCAGTTCGCTGCCGGATACGTCGCGGCGATCGACGGGTACGACGGCTCGGCGGGATCGACCGGCGCCGAAATGTGAAGGAACGTATGCAGAGAAGGCAGCGACCACACGTGATGCAGGAGAAAGCAGCCGCTCGTGTTGCGCTCGTCGCTCGCGAAGAGCGACATCAGCCGTCCGTCCAGACCGCGCACGGCTCGGTCAGCGAGCGCGGGCAGCGCGGCCGCGCTCGCGTCGAGGACCAGCTCGCCCGCGCGCAGCTCGCGAACCTCTCCCTCCGCGACCTCGAGCGCCGCCGACACGTTCGCGACGACAGACCTCATGCGCCCCCCCACACCACCCGCGTCGCCGCGTGGATGAGCGCCATCAGCGGACCGGGCAGGTAGAACGCGGACACGACGGCGAGGATGGCGGCGAGGATGGTCGTGCCCATGCCGACGTCGAAGCTCTCCGGCTCCGAAACGCCCTCGGCGGGATCCCGCGGCGGCCCGATCACGAGGTGTCCCACCTGGTACGCGAAACCGCAAAAGAGCACGATGAGCGCCGCCAGGAACACGGCCGTCACCGTCACGTGCGGACCGGAGAAACCCGCCCGGAGGATGGTCATTTCGCTGAAGAAGATGCCGAACGGAGGCGAGCCGGTGATGATCACCGCCGAGAGCACGAAGATCGCGCTTGCGATGGGCGCTCGGCCGAACGTGCCGCCGCCGATTCGTTTGAAGTCAGAAGAGCTGTGAAGCTGCGCGAGCGTGCCGGCAGACACGAGCGCCATCGGCTTCGCCAGCGAGTGATAGGTCATGTGCAGCAATGCGCCGAAGACGCCGGCCTTGGCTCCGAGCCCCACACCGAGCGCCATGATGCCGACGTGCTCGATGCTCGAATAGGCCAGCAGCCGCTTGAGGTTCCACTGGATCAGGATGAACGGCGTGGCGACGAGCACCGAGAGCAGACCGAGTGTCAGCAGCAAGCCGCTGGAGAACCCGGGTCCGAGCGCCGCCTTCGAAATCAGGTGGATCCTCAGAATGCAGTACAGCGCGCCGTTCAGCATGCCGACGGCCATCAGCACGACTGCCGGCGACGGTGCTTCGCGATACGCGTCCGGTTTCCATGTGTGCATCGGCGCCAGACCGGCCTTCGTGCCGTACCCGATGAGCGCAAACACGACGCCGAGCCGCAGCGTAAAGGGATGCAGCGACGGTGCCGCCTGCATGAAGCGCGTCCAGTGGAGCGCCGACATGCCCTCGCCCAGGTGCCCCTGCCCGGACGCAAACAACAGCACGGTACCGAGGAGCGCGAACGCGAGGCCCAGACTGCCAAGCATCAGGAATTTCCACGCCGCCTCGAGCGACGTGTCCCGGTCGTGGAACGTGATGAGGAAGACGGAGGCCAGCGTCGTCAACTCGACGGCGATCCACATGATGCCGAGATTGTTCGACACCGAGACGAGGAGCATGGCGAACACGTAGGCCGGAATCAGGCCGTAGAACTTCCGGCGCATCCGCGGCGCGACCAGTCCACGCGCCTCGTTGCGTCGAAGGTACCCGACGCCGTAGGTGCCGGACAGCAGACCCACGAACCCGCAGAGGACGAGCACCAGCGCCGAGAGCCCGTCGACTCGCAGCGCATCGCCGAAGGCCGCGGGGACGCCGCCGCCGAGGAACCGGCCGGCGGTCGCCATGCACAAGACGAAGGTGAGCAGGAGGCCGCCGACCATCGTGGTCTCCTTGAACCGGCGTGGGCCGCCGAGGCCGCCAACGGCGGCCGTGATCAGGGGAACGACGAGCGTCCAGACGAGCAGATTCACACTAGCCTTTCAGCTTGGAGAGACGGCTGACGTCCATCGACTCGAAGCGGTCGACGATTCGATGGACGAGAATGCCGAGGATGAGGACGGCCAGAATCACGTCGAAGGAAATGCCCAGCTCCACGACGAGCGGCATGCCGGACGTGACGCCGACCGCGACGAGAAACACCGCGTTCTCCACCGTCAGCAACGCGAGGATCTGCGTGATGGCCTTCTTGCGCGTCACCATGAGGAACAGCCCGATCAACAGCATCGAGAGTGCGACGCCGACCAGATGGTGGCTCACGCCGCGAGCCCCTTCCGGAAAGCCCGTGCTGACGCGGTACCCGACGACCGTCAGGCCCAGACACACGAGCAGGGAGGCCGGGACGTTGAGGAACGGCTCGATCTCCCGGTGGATCCCGATGCGGTCGATCATGCGCATCAGAAACCAGGGGATCAGAATCGCCTTCAGCACCAGTGTGATCGCCGCCATCACGAAGAGCTCGTGTCGCCCCTCCGACACCGCGATCGTGGCTGCCACGATCGCGAGCAGCAGCGACTGCACGCCGTAGAGGCGGATCGCCGTGAACAGCGCTCTCTGGCCGACCATGAGATACGCGCTCACGAGCATGCCGGCGGCACAGAGGATCAACACGTCACTGGTCGTCATGCGCGAGACCTCACAGGAACCTGATCGCCAGGGCGAGAAATGCGAGGCCCAGCGAGATCGAGACGAGCTCGGGGACCCGGAACAGACGGAGCTTGGCGTTCGTGCTCTCCACGACGGTCACCGCGATCGCCAGCAGGAAGACCTTGGCGGCCCACGCCCCCAGCGCCACGACGATCGCGCCGGGCGCAAAGCTCGTGGCGATGCCCGCGGGCAGGAACAGGTCCACGAGCAGCGTCAGGTACAGCAGCTCCTTGAGCGCCGACGCCCACTCGACGAGCGCGAGGTCCGGTCCCGCGTACTCGAGGACCATCGCCTCGTGAATCATCGTCAGCTCGAGGTGGGTGGCGGGGTTGTCGACTGGAATGCGGCTCGTCTCGGCGACGACGATGATGAAGAGTCCTGCGAAGGCGAGAAAGTCGCTCGGATGAAACGCGGTGCCGTGCTGCAGGAGGCTCCGGACCAGCTCGCCGAGGTTCAGGGAGCCGGCGGCGAGCGCGGACGTGAACAGCCCCAGCATCAGGGCCGGCTCGGCGAGCGCGGCAATCGTCATGTCGCGGCTCGCGCCCATGCCGCCGAAGGCGCTTCCCGTGTCCAACGCAGCCGTGGCCAGCGCGAAGCGGCCGAGCGCGAGCGTCGCGACCAGCAGCAGGATTCCGCCGGCCGCTTCGAGCGGCGCCGCGGCGAGCAGAACGGGAACCAGGGTCGTGGCGGCGACGGCCGCGGCGAAGTAGACGCGCGGACCCGCCACGTAAATCCACGACGCCGTCTCCGATCGGACCGGCTCCTTGCCAAGCAGCTTCGCCAGATCGTAGTACCCCTGGAGCCACGGCGGCCCCTGACGATTCTGGAACCTCGCTTTCATTTTCCTGATCACGGCTTCGAGCAGCGGGGCCGCCGCGAGCATGCCTGCCGTCTGCAGCACCGCCAGGCCGATCGCGCCGAGCGCTGTCGGCACGCCGAGCGCGTCCAACCCAGGCATGCTCAACTCAACCCCTCCACCAGACGAGAAGCACCAGGCTCACGACCAGGACGATCACATAGGCGAGGTAGGCATGGAGGCTGCCGGCCTGCAGCACCTTCATGCTGTCGGCGACGCGCAGCACGGTGCGCAGCAGCGGGCCATACACGTAGCGTTCGAAGGTTGGCTCGATCTCGGAGCGGTAGCGGACTTCCTGCGGAAAATACGGCGAGACCTCCGCGAGCGTCTCGACCTGCCGCGTCGGTCGATACACGGCCCGGAAGATCATCATCAGCGGCTTGGAAAACGCGGTCGCCGTGTATTCGGTGCGCGCGTCCAGCTCGCCGCCGCAGCCCCATGTCGGCACGCGCCGCACCGCCACACCGCGACGAGCGGTCAGGAATCCCGCGACGGCCAACCCGCCCAGCAGGGCCGCGCCGAGTATCAGTGGCACCACGTGGTCGAACGATCCGAGCGGGGACGCCATTCCCCAGCCACTCCGCGCGATGTCGGCCTGCGGCTGGAGTCCGGGCAACGCCGCCAGCACGCCGCCGAGCACGCGGAGCACGACGCCGGGGAAGAGGCCCAACGCGAGGCACAGCGTCGCGAGACACGCTTGTGGCACGAGCATCACCGCCGGCGCTTCGTGCGCGTCGGCGGCCGCCCGGCTCCGCGGCAGCGCCAGGAAACTGATGCCGAACGCCTTCACGAAACAGGCCGCGGCCAGCGCCGTCGTGAGCGCCAGCAGGGCACCGCCAACGGGGAACAGGAAATGGACCAGCGGCTCGGTCGAGCTGCGGAACCCGAACAGGAACGCCTGAAACGTCAGCCACTCGCTCGCGAACCCGTTCAGGAGTGGCAGGCCGGAAATCGCCATGGCGCCGACGAGAAAGAACAGCCCGGTCCATGGCATGCGCCGCAGCAAGCCGCCGTACTGCTCGATCTGCCGGGTGCCGGTTGCCATCACCACGTCGCCTGCTCCCAGGAACAGCAGACCCTTGAACACCGCGTGATTCAACACGTGGTAGAGGCTCGCCGCGACGCCTATCCATGCCACCTCGGTGCGACCGTAGGTCAGCGCCATCATTCCGGCGCCCAGACCCAGAAGGATGATCCCGATGTTCTCGACGCTGTGATACGCCAGGAGGCGCTTGAGGTCGTGCTGCATGAGCGCATACAGGACTCCGAGCACCGCCGACAGCCCGCCCAACGCGATCACGAATACGCCCCACGACAGTCTCGGCACGCCCAGACCGAACGCGCACACACGCACGATGCCGTAGATCCCCGTCTTGATGAGCACGCTCGACATCAGCGCCGAGATGTTGGTCGGCGCCGCCGGGTGCGCCTCCGGCAGCCACACGTGCAGCGGGATGATGCCCGCCTTCACGCCGAACCCGAGGAAGAAGAGCGCGAACACCCCATCGCGCATCGGCCCCGAGACGACGTGGCCTGCCAGCATCGCTCTGAACGAGAGGGAGCCGGCCGCTGCGGCGAGCACAAGGAACCCGGCGATCAGACAGCCCGTGCCCACGTGCGACATGACGAGATACCGATAGGCGGCGCGCCGGGTCGAGCGCTCTTCGTGTTCGGTCACCACGAGCGCCGCCGACGCCAGCGTCATCAGCTCCCAGGCGAACAGGAACGTGAAGGCATCGCCCGCCGCGAACACGAGCTCGATGGCGCCGACGAGCGCGTTGAAGGCGACGCCGATGAAGGCCGACCGATGGCGGAGGCGGTCATCCGCGACGTATCCGATGCTGAACACACTGATCGGGACGGCAAGAATCGAGAGCACCGCGAGAAACCACGCGGCCAGCCCGTCCACTGTATAGCTGAGCGAGAACTGCGATGCTCGATGGACGAGCAACACGCCGTGCAGCGGCGCTCCCGCGTACAGCGTGGCGGCGGCCGTCATCCCGGTGACGACCGACGCGATGGCGGATCCAATGAACGCCACGCGGCGCGCCAGGGTCGGCCGCCGCCCGGCCAGCAGCGTCACCGCGATCGTCACGAGCCGGAGTGCCAGCGCGAGGGGCAGGCCGCTCGCCGGATCGAAGAGCCGCATGACTTTACTGTATCTGAATTCTCCGGCCCGCCGTCGCCGAGTGACAGGGTCGCCAGCGCTGCGATTAGAATGCTGACGTGCGCTTCACGTCATCTGCGCTGTTCGCGCTGGCGCTGGCGGGGTCCGCCGTCGGTCCCCACGCCGCGACCCCGACGCCGGTCCTCGTCCAG
>Ga0082335_1003457_pt1 | contig 25952 bp, 22 predicted proteins | sample Subgrocontami58m_FD_72375 | JGI IMG/M metagenome (GOLD analysis project Ga0082335, IMG submission 72375) | Subsurface groundwater microbial communities from S. Glens Falls, New York, USA - GMW37 contaminated, 5.8 m (SPADES assembly) (version 2) ...
GTGTTTCCGGCACATTATTTCGCACCCATACCGGCGAGGTAACGATAAAAGCTGCCGATTTGACCCTGTTGTCTAAATCCCTTCTGCCGCTGCCTGAAAAATGGCATGGCTTAACCGATGTGGAGATACGGTACCGGCAGCGTTATTTAGACCTGATCGCTAACCTGGAAGCCAAGGAGATATTCCGCACGCGGAGCCGGCTAATCTCCTCGCTGCGGCGCTTTATGGATGAGAGGGGCTTTATGGAGGTGGAGACGCCGGTGCTTCAGGATACGGCAGGAGGCGCGGCTGCCCGTCCTTTTATTACCCATCATCAGGCATTAGACCGGGACCTGTATCTCAGGATTGCTACCGAGCTGCATCTCAAGCGGCTTATCATTGGGGGTTTCGAAAAGGTCTATGAAATAGGCCGGGTCTTTCGCAACGAAGGAATATCGTTCAAACATAACCCCGAGTTCACCACCATGGAGAGCTACGAAGCCTACGCCGATTACAATGATGTAATGCAGATGACGGAGACAATGGTCTCCTTTCTGGCTAAAGAGGTACTGGGCAGTTGTCAGTCTAAATGGGGTGAGCAGACCATAGATTTTACTCCGCCATGGCAGAGGTTAACCCTGCAGGAAGCCATACGGCAAAATTCCGGACTTGATTTCGAACAGTACCCCGACGAAACCTCCCTCCGGGAAGCGATGGCAGCTATAAAAGTTTTTGCCCCGGAGCTTCACGGGCGGGGAAAGCTAATAGACAAACTTCTATCCACCTTTGTGGAGCCAAAGCTGATTCAACCCACTTTCCTCCTGGATTATCCTGTTGAGATGTCTCCCCTGGCGAAAAGGAAGCTGGATAACCCTCGTCTGGTGGAGCGCTTCGAGGCGTTTGCCGGCGGTATGGAAATAGCCAATGCCTTCACTGAGCTTAATGACCCCGTGGACCAGCGCCAGCGTTTCGAGGATCAGAAGCGGTTGCGGTCTGAACTGGGTGATGAGGAAGCAGAAGTAGCTGATGAAGACTTTCTGGAGGCGCTGGAATACGGTATGCCCCCGACAGGTGGGCTTGGTTCGGGGATAGACCGGCTGGCGATGTTGTTTACTAACCAGTCCTCGATACGGGAGGTTATCCTGTTTCCCCAGTTGAAATCCAGGGACTGAATGTGGTTTTACTCCGAAGAACCATGGATCTTACTGTGGTCAATTACCCCGAAAATAAAACCCCTCGCCTTCTACCGGAAAAGCCTTCCATTCGTCATTGCGAGGAGTGAAGCGACGAAGCAATCTCCGCTTTTGGATGAGTAATCAGCCTTAAGGTGATAAGATTGCTTCGCTACGTTCGCAATGACGGTTGCGTTCTATTTTCATCCTTCGTGGCGGCCTTTACCTCTTACCGCCTCCCATCTTGCGACTAGACTTAATAAGCAGAGTTATTACTATTGCGGTTAATATTGCCCCACCTACTGCTGCCCCGATAATTATCAGCCAGGGTGATATGCCGGCCTCGGATGAACGCGAAGGTGTTGGAGTCGGCCTCAAAGTTGGCGCCGGTGAGATTGTAGGTTGTATTGTGGGTGTTGGTGTCGGAGTGGGTGTAGCGGTGGGGGTCGGAGCAGGCGTCGGCGCCGGCGTTGGCGCCGGTGTGGGCGTAGCGGTGGGTGTCGGCGTAGGGGTTGGCGTGGGCTGGCTGACCTGAAGATTGGTGATTTGCCTGTCTATCCTTAATTCATAGGCGCCGGCCCCTCTGGAGATGGTGTAGCTCAACTCAGCTTTGCCGCCAGCGGCCACGGTTGCCACCTGGGATGATTCCACGGTTCCATTGACCCACAAAGGAATGGCAAAGCTTTGGGCCGCATTTGTCAGATTGGATAACTCAGCGCTGATACGTACAGGCTGGCCGGCCACTACGGAGGCAGGGCTTATCACCGGATTGGATACCCTGAACTCTAACGCCGGCAATTCGGGGCTACCAGTAATAGCGAAAGTGGAGAACCGCGGGGTTGATGCCGAGTAATAAACCCTATTTGAATCCTCATCTACCCGCTTGGTGGGTAAAGCCATCCATAACGCCAGTTCGGTGTCATAACGGCTGAGGATAACCGACCATTTGTGTATCTTATTTGTTTTCAGCCACGATTTTTCTACGAAGAAGCGAATATACCCAACTTCAACAGCCGACGATGCACCCTGCGGCAGGTCAATTCTAATATAGCTGTTGACCTTTTGCCCGGAAGGTTCACCCCGGATATTTACCGGCTTTGCGGTCAGGTCTTCTATATTAACCTGTATATTGCTTAGCGATTCCTTGAAACGGGCCAGCACATTGCTGATAGGCGATGGAGTGCCTACAAGTGCCGACCACTCTCCAGGCCGGGTCTGGTTAACATTGTAGGTAGCAGAGGTCGTCGAACTAGCGGTCTGAAGGGGCTTTTCCATACCTCTTCCCGGCGCCGGGGGGATCTCTTTTACCAGTTGTTCAGCCTGGACCTGGGGTAATAGTTGAAAGAGCGTTTGCGGCTTAATTTCATACTGCCTGGCGGGTGAGACTTCGGAGAGTTTTTCTTGAATAACCTCCCGACGCATAGCAGGTAATATCTGCTCCAGTCTGCTGGTGGACAGTTTATCCATCGCCTGCCCCGCTTTTTCCGATCCCATGGCGCTGAGTATTTCCACTGCTTTGCCTGTGGATACCTGACTAAAAATTTGCGCCGCCTTCTCGGGCGCTGATTGCTCCATAATTTGAGATGCCCTGTTAACCGTAACCCTTTCTGTAATTTCGACTGCTTTGGCGGTGGTTAGCTGAGCAATAATTTCAGCAGCTTTGGGTGTATCCACCCTTTCCATTATTTCAATTGCTTTATTAACAGCTATTTCATTTATTATTTCGGTAGCTTTTGGAGTAGCAGTTTCAGAGATTACGCGGGACGCTTTGTCCACCGGCGCTTGTTGCAATGCCTGGACAGCCTGGGATGTAGTTGCAGTAGCAATTTCCGTTGCCGCTTGCTTTGGCTGAAGGGATTCTATACTTGTGACCAGTGTCTGGGTTGGGGAAGGAGGTGTGGTAACCGGAGGCCTTATTGGCGTCGGGACAGGGATAACAGTGGTTGGCGCTGGCGTGATAACCGGGGCTGGTGTTGATACCGGAGGCGACGGTAATTGCCCCCCCGCTACCGGGCGTGGCGATAATTGCTCCGGCGCTACCGGGGGTTGAGCAATAACAAAGGACCAGCTTTGACTGGCCGTGTTGCCTACATTATCGCCTACGGTCAGGATGACCGCATTAGTGCCAAGGATGAGGCCTGTGGAATGGGAAAAGCCCAAAATGGTCTTGATACCAGGGAATACGACCGAGTTATTTAGTAATAAGGATACGGAGTTAACATTTATACCCGCAAGGTTGTCTGAATAATTGGCGCTAATGGTAACAACCGTCCCAAGCATTGTAGAGCCCGGGATTGGCAGCATTCCGGTGATAAGCGGGGGAATATTATCCTCAACAGTCAGGTTAAAATTGAGGCGTGGCTCGGGAAATGCTGTGCGCGGATCAGTTGAAAGAGTGTCTGTTTGTGTAGCTTTAATATTGTTAACATAAAACTCGATAACATTGCCCTGTGAAAGGTTGCCCTGTACCAGTAATAAGTCAAAGGGGGACTCTCCATATATCCCGGCCTTGTTGGCGGTTTTACGTCCGACTTCTACTCCACCAACCCTGGCGGTAACCTCCGTGCCGGCCGGAGCATCTATTGAGGTTGTGCCTTTAACAATTTTCAGGGTTCCGGAGTACACTATGGGGAAAACAGGCTGTGGAGGAGGGCTCTGTGCTGAGGCAATTTTCAGGCTACCTGAAACGGTTGAGCTGAGCAAAGCTATTACAAGCAGTAGTCCCGGGAATAAATGTTTCATGCCGCTGTCTCTCTTATTATTTATCATTTTGGTTATTTATGTCGTCATTTAATGCGGTATATTTATAATTATAAAATTTCGGAAGCAAAGTATCAAATATTTTTACTTTTTATCAGATAGGGAACGTATCTGGTAAAACGGAAATAATTTTCAAATTCCAAATGGGAAAGGAACACGATTTCCAACAAAAAAGTCTGGTAAAAAGCGCCTACAGGTAGTATTATTCCCGGTAAGAGAAACGTTGGAACGGGTGGATTACCCCGGATAATAAAGACGTCAGATAAAGAATAGAAAGGACGTACCAAATATGACAGACATTACTCTCAGCTTTGCAAGCAACCCGTACGACCGCCTGATGCCGCTTATCAACGGCCAGGTGAAACCCGACGGCATAACCCTGGACTACCAGGGAGTTCCGGGAGGTGGAAACAGGATCTTCTACGAGCAGATAAAGTTCCAGCGGTACGACATTTCCGAGATGTCCATCTCCTCTACCCTGCGCATGAGATCCGTCGGCTGGCCCTACCGCATGCTGCCGGTATTCCACAACCGCAACTTCTCCCATTCCAACATCCATATCCGCCTCGGTTCCGGCATCAGGCAGGGGCACCCCGAGGACTTGAAAGGCAAACGCGTGGGCATTGCCGACTATCAGATGTCGCTGGGGTTGTGGACCCGGGGCATCCTCCAGATGGAGTTCGGCGTTAAGCCAGAGGATATAATCTGGGTCCAGGGACGGGGCCAGCGCTTCAGCCACACCGGCGCTTCCGCCGGGGCCGGGCTTCCGGTCCCTTCGAGGGTGGACATCCGTTATGCTAAAACAGACCTCCATACCATGTTCCAGAAGGGAGAGCTGGATGCCTTAACCGGCCTCACTTTAAGACTGGAAGGCCTCAACAGACCTTTAGGACTGGAGCGGGCTCGTGTCGACCTTTCGGATAACCCCGACATCGTTACCCTGTTTCCCGACCCCAAACAGGAAGCCATCCGCTTTTTCAAGAAAACAGGCGTCTATCCCACCAACCACTGCACTGTCATACGGGAGAGTATCCTGGAAAAGGACCCCTGGGTGGCTACCAGCCTGATGGAGGCATTCGAGGAGTCCAAGCGGGTTGCCAGCGAGCAGCTTCGGAAGTTGCCACCGTCGCTGCTGGTCTTCGGTGAGCACCTGCTCAATGAAGTGACCGACATCTTCGGCCCTGATCCATTCCCATATGGCATCAAGGCCAACGCCAAAGCCTTTGATATGGCACAAACCTTCTCTGTCCAGCAGGAACTGACGAAAGCCAAACAACCCCTGGATGAGATCTTCCCGCTGGAGCTAATTTACAGTGAGGAGCGGTTGGGTGCGGGGGGGTGAAGGATACTATATAGTTGCCGATACGAATAATCGTCTAAGGAAATCGATTTTATTGTGCTGTATAAATCGGCTCTTACTTTTTGCTTCCATTACATGACCGCCAGAGTTCCATCTCCATTTCCTCTTAAAAAATGGAGGTGGAACACCTAACAGAGGCAAACCTTCTAATTTCGGATTCGCGCTTATACATGGTAAGATGTTTTAATGGCTTTCGTTAGTATCCAGAATGTAGAACTGGCATTTGACGGATACCGGCTTTTCGACGGCATCAGCCTGTCCATTGACCGTGGCGAAAAGGTCGCTATAGTTGGAAGGAATGGTTCCGGGAAATCCACTCTGCTCCGGCTAATCGAAGGGGGCGTTCAACCGGATTCCGGTGTCGTTATCGTTCAAAAAGGTACCCGTAGAGATTTTCTTTCCCAAGAGGTACCCGGCGATATTCCGGGCACGGTGTTCGATGTGGTGGCTAGCGGTCTAAAAGAGCAGCACGCACTGATAACGCAATTTCACACTGTCAGCGGCAGGCTCTCGAAAGAGAATACGCCTGGCCTGGGGGAGGAGTTAAACCGGATTCACAATTCACTTGAAGCTGGAGGAGGATGGGAGGATCAGCGGAAGGTGGACAAGGTTATCTCACAGCTCGAGCTTAACGCTGATATTGAGTTCAACTCCCTTTCGGCAGGCCTCAAACGTCAGACGCTGCTCGGAAAGGCGCTTGTCATAGGACCAGATATCCTGTTGCTCGACGAGCCGACCAACCACATGGATATAAATTCCATCAAACGTCTGGAAGAATTTCTTTTACGATTCGCGGGCGCCCTGGTATTTGTTACGCACGACCGCGTGTTCCTGCAAAAAATTGCTACTAGAATTGTCGAAATCGACCGCGGGAGGCTGTTTGACCAATCATGCGATTATGAAACGTTTCTAGTCAGACGTCAGGCTGCCAGGGAGATCGAAGAGACCGAACGAGCTTTATTCGACAAGAAACTGGGAAAGGAAGAGCGGTGGGTCAGGCAGGGAATCAAGGCGAGACAAACGCGCAACGAAGGGCGCGTCCGGGAACTGGAACAAATGCGCGAGACCAGGATGTCGCGCAGGGAACGTCCGGGGATGGTCAAAATGGAAGTCCACGAAGCGGAACGTTCCGGCAACATTGTGGTAAAGGCAGATAAGATCAGCTACAGCTATGGCGGCGCCCCTGTCATACTGAATTATTCAACAACGATTATGAAGGGCGACCGGGTTGGGATACTCGGCCGGAACGGTAGCGGTAAAACGACCCTTCTTCGAATTCTTCTGGGCGAACTTCGTCCGCAATCCGGGAATATCCGGATAGGGACCGCTCTGCAGCTCAGCTATTTTGACCAGTTGCGGGAGCAGCTCGATGAGAACAAAACTGTCCGGGAGAACGTGGGTGAAGGGAAAGATACAGTTACCATTAATGGCAAAGACCGCCACGTTATCGGTTATCTCCAGGATTTCCTATTTTCACCTGAACGGGCGCAGGCTTCGGTGTCGACGCTCTCGGGTGGAGAACGTAACCGGCTCCTGCTGGCCCGGCTGTTCACAAGGCCTTCAAACCTCCTGGTCCTCGATGAGCCTACCAACGACCTTGATGCCGAGACTCTTGAACTCCTCGAAGAGCTTCTCATGAACTATAAGGGGACCATTCTCATGGTCAGCCATGATCGCGCGCTTATAAACAATGTCGTTACCAGCACCATCGTATTTGAAGGAGATGGCATTGTTAAAGAGTATATCGGCGGGTACGATGACTGGCTGCGGCAGCGCCCTGAAGAGACGGTACAAAGCAAAGCTGTGGTTGTGAAGAAAAAGACGCCGCCCGCTCCCGCTCCAAAGGCAAAGCCCAAAGTCGGCTTCAGGCAGCAAAAAGAGCTGGACTCACTTCCACAAACAATTCAGTCACTGGAAGCTGAGCAGAAATTGTTGACCGAGGTTATGTGCAATGCCGGCATCTACAAAAAGGGCAAATCCGAGATCGTAGCGACGAAGGAACGGCTGGAGTCCGTAAAAAAGGCATTGGCTGAAGCATATGATCGGTGGGAAGAACTTGAAAAACTCAAAACCAGTGAGGAGGCCGTAAGGTCAATGGCATAGCTATAGACATGGCGCAAACTTTCTCTGTCCAGCAGGAGCTACCGAAAAGCAACCAACTGGATGAGATTTTCCCGCTGGAGCTAATCTACAGCGAGGAGCGGTTAGGTGCGGGGGGATAAACTCGCCGAGTGGAGGGGCTTAAAATGATACCAATTAAGCAACAACCAGGACAGGGGGAGTCACCGATGACAGTTTCCTCTGACGATTTCGCCCGTGTGCTACCGACATGGTACGAAAGGTATAAACTATCCCATTACTTCGATGGTTACCGCGATCTATTGGTTAGTCTTCCATTGAAGGCGGCGCGATGTGGCTGTCTCGACATTGAAGACTTGTGTCTTATAGCGGACTGGGGAGGTAACCAACACGGCGTGAAGCAGCAGCTTGTGCGGAACAACAGCCCAAGTTACGCGCAGGCGAAAACAGGGGAAGCGTTCCGGTTTATTCAAAACCCGGCTCGGGCTCTCGAAGCAGTCTTGGGTCTGAAAAATTGGGGCCTAACCTACGGTAGCAAGACGCTCATGTTTATGAAACCGTCGGAATATGGGGCTCTCGACGGGGCCAGAATGCGCCCTGCGTTAAACCAAGTTCTCCCGCCCATCCGGGATGGTGATAGGAACTCTATGGTGCGAGGCTATGTAGAGTTCCTTAACTTTTGTCGCAGACTCAGATCGACTATCGAAGAACTATCCCCTAGGCAGCTAGACAAGTGGCTGCTCGCCGATATCCAGTCGGCAGTTTTCCAGTTTACATTTGAGGGCGGCGTGATACTAAAGTAAGGAACGTGTTAACCAGCGAAACAACTACCACGAGGGGAACAGAAACCCCAACACCTGTTTGTTTTGCAGGGTCGTGAACGAAATGTCAAGCCATGCCAGAGCCGCATAGTGTATTGGTTTGAGCCTAGCCGCCATTGACAAATGAACCCTGCTTCTTTTCCCCCTAGCGCACCTAAATTGGATTGGGTACTGTTTTGCCCTGGGCAAGGCTAAGCTAATCCCAATTCTTTTTTCAATCCATCGCGAACACGGCTCAAATCTAATTTGCCTTTCGTATGCGCGTCCAGAATAGATTTTTTGACTTCCTTCCAAGGAGCTCGGCGGAAGTCTCCGTTCTTACATAGAAGGTGAGCAAAATAAACAACTTTCTGCAGGGACACGTTAGAAAGATTGCGATGATAGAGGTTTGCATCTCCGTAAGGCGTCTTGCCGTCTTCCTTAGAGAGACTGAAGTTGACATCGTTGATAAAGTCTAATTTGAGCAAAGCATAGTCGAAGTAAGCTCTGGATCCTGGATGCCGAGAAGCAATCGCAGTTATGACTTGAGATAGATTAGCTTCATTATCGAGGATTTCCCACACAGATAGAGTGTTGCCCTCGGCTTGAAGGTCGCCAACGATGCATGAAGGTAAATCGTCAGGACCAACCCACTTAGGGAACAGATCTCGGTCCCAGTAAATTCGGTCATGAACAGCACGCAATAAGTAGGACATTATTAGGTGGTCTCTAGGTCCTTAATGGCTATCTCGATGTTTCCCCTCAGAGTACGAACATTCTCGAACGTAAGAGCCCTCCGAAGGTAAGGTATAGCTTTCCTGTCGTCCAAGAATGACAACCCCGCCACTACCCCATCGCGTACAATCGGTACATGATGACTGAGTAAACTAGCTAATAGTTCAAAACGATCGCTTTTAGTATCATCATCTTGAAGTCGTCCAATAGATATGAGAGCTTCACATATCAAATTGTCGCTCAATTGCTGTTCCCTGATTAGTTTGGCTAGGGCGCGGATAACCGGTTTGCCTTTAATGGCGATCAACTCATAAAAACCCTTGGTGAGATCGTAGGAACCCTGAGTGTCGAAGGGTTCGTAACTGAAGGCAATTAATAGATTGCGGACGTCTTCCACAATCGATTCCTTAGCAGCAAATATTTGCGGAGTATCAAGTTGGGTGTCGGAGCTATTGTTAAGAAAACTAAGCATCTGACGCCCTAGGTAAACATATTGTATAAAAAAACTGGGGTCGCAGATTCGAATATCTGGTGCATCTGCAACAAGAATGTTCGAATGAGAAAGGGCACTGAGTTCCATGTCCCGGTTACGGTTAGCTTTGGAAGTCCCTAGGGAAGACAATGGCGACCATCCCGAACTAGCATTGGTTTTGTTAACTTGACCCTCTTGATCAGGAATAAACCAATAGCAGAATGCCGGGGGCTTTCTGATAAGAAAGTCCATGACCGGAGGGGGATTAGGGTCAATAGTTGAACTGCTGTCAGGTGGGCTAACGGCGTTTGCTACCACTTATTCATCACCTTTCGATGCAATATCGCTGCCGTAGATGTATAACTCGTCTAGAATCTTGGAAAGCTGGTCTTTCGATATTGTCTGCGTGGAACGCTGGGATGTGCTAATGTCAAGTTCCAACCGACAGGCAAAGACCGGATTACCGTTAGAAGTGACCTCGGGCTTTGAGTCGAAGAAAACACCTATCCCGATTGTTTGCATAACGCTCCATTTCGAGAGCCTGTTAACGTCGGAATTCTGATCCGTTTTGGATTTCAAGGGTCGATTTATCTGATAGAAAAAGTCAGAGGAGTTTTCGATATCCAATTCGACGTGGGGTAAAAAGGCAGCCAACCTCTTATACGCACCCGATTTTGAATCAGATGGCAAAAATAGGACGGCACCGAAAGCCATTCGTTTTATATGGGGCACATGGTCGGAGACTAGCCATTTTGACATCAAACCTAGAAATTCTTTGCTGACGTCCAAGAATGAACCAAGATTCGGTATCGGCGCATTCTGCTGTTCTTCGAACGGGATCAAGTACCAATCGATCCTTATTGGATTGGAAGCATGAACAAGTGTTCCGAAGGCTGTTGGCCCTGTTTCTTGAATGGTGCTCTGTCTTGGCTGGGCATCAACCTTAACGGGTTGGTCGCCGGTCAATTCCCTCCACAAAGGTGAGATGTTTTGTGTCGGGGTAGACCGGAAGGCTGTAAGACGAAGCGTTTGCACTTGCCAATCGTTTAAAACCGTCATATTAAACTACTTCCTACCTAATGAACAAGTTTAAACGATAACCTTTTCGTAGTCAACAATGAAACAATACAGATGAAGCTTCACCCTTCAAGATTTGGTAGTATAATATTTTGAATACACTACTCGGAGCCGCCGTAAAGTCGCGAATGAATTTAAAGGGACTGGCGACAGGGAGCGTTTACTGTGGAGTTTCTACCCATATTTGCTTGAAGCCGGCTGCACACCATGACGGTTGGTGTACTGTTGGAGGCCGCGAGCAGTTTCTTGGCAGCCTTGAAATTTACCTTTTGTTTCGGGGTGGTCCCGCCAAGACCAGGTCGCTGTAAAGTTCAGTGCCTGTGATTTCTATGGTTTCTAGATTAATGGGATCACTTCCGTTCGGGCCCAAAAAAGCAATATTTTGGCCAGACGAAGAATTCTCGCTGATAAGCTTAACCAGACTGAGCGGCTACTGAGGCATAGGTCATTTCATAAAGCCGGGCATATAGGCCCCGGCGGACCAGAAGCTCTTCATGCCGCCCCTCCTCCACGATCCGTCCCTTATCTAACACTACTATGCAGTCAGCATTAACTATGGTGGACAAACGGTGAGCGATAATTACCGTAGTCCTCCCCTTTATCAACTGTTTAAGGCCCTCCTGCAGGACTTGTTCACTGTAGGAGTCTATACTGGCTGTGGCTTCATCCAGAAGGAGGATGGCCGGATCAGCCAGTAATGCCCTCGCAAAACTCACGAGCTGCCTCTGTCCCGTGCTCAGGTTCTGTCCCCGCTCCAGCAGTTCGGTATCGTACCCCTTTTCCAGCCTCAGGATAAAATCGTGGGCGCCCACAGCCCGGGCGGCAGCCACTATTTCAGCGTCGGTAGCCTCCAGGTTGCCGTAGCGAATATTCTCCCTGACAGTTGCTGAGAAGAGAAATGGGTCCTGCAGCACCAGGCCCAACTGCCGGCGGTAAGCAATCTGTTTGAGGCTCCGGATGTCATAACCATCCACCAGGATGCGTCCCGTGGTAACATCGTAGAAGCGGCCAATGAGGCTGACAATTGTGCTTTTACCTGCCCCGGTCGGGCCGACCAGGGCTGTCGTCTTTCCCGGAGCGATATGCAGGTCTATTCCATGCAGGACTTCCATCCCGGGCTCGTAGCTGAAAGAAACACTTTCGAACCTGATGTCCCCTTTAAGACGGGGCGCCTCGATGCTCTGAGCGCTGTCCTGTATCTCTTGCGTCACATCGAGGAGATCAAAGACCCGGGAACCGGAGGCCATGGCTCTCTGGAGCTGGGTATACTGCATGGTGAGTTGTCTTATAGGGTCGAAGAAGATCTGTATATACAGCACAAAGGCTATCAGAGTGCCCACCAGAAGCGTGCCATCCAGCACCCTGGTCCCGCCGAACAGAACAATAAGAGTAATGGATACGGCCACCAGCGCCTCCACAACCGGCATCATACTGGCGGATAGCCTTGCTGATCTGATATTAGCCTTAAAATGGGCCTGATTAACCTGGTCGAAGCGCTGGGCGTTTATCTCTTCTCTCGACAGGCTCTGGATAACCCGGACGCCGGAAATATTTTCCTGGAGTGCGCCGTTAACAACGGCAAGCGCCTGCCTCACCCTGATAAAATACTCGCGCGCCCTGCGCTGCCAGAAGGCGAGGAATACAAATAGTAACGGTACTACGGATAGAGTAAGTAACGCCAGATTGAAATCCATGGCAAATAATGCGGAGACTACAACAGCCAGGATGACCACTTCTCCGGCTACCCAGAAAGCTCCGGAATCAAGGAAATCCCCCAGTTCTCCCACATCGTTATGAACACGGGACATTATGCGCCCCGTTGCGGTGCGGTCGAAGAAGCGGGCCGAAAGGCGCTGTAGATGGTCGAAAAGCTGGCAGCGCAGCTTAAGTAGAATACTCTGTCCCAGACGCGCTTCGGACCTGATCTGAGTAAAATAGGCTGCCAGGTTAACCAGGGCGTTGACCAGGAAAAGCAGTAGGAGCAGGTTCAGTCCGCTAAGATTGCCGGTAAGAATGTACCTGTTCTCCGCTATTCTCACCAGGTAAGGATTGGCCACGGTGCTGATGGTATAAAAAAGGGTGGCGGCAACGGTGACTGCCAGTACCAATTTATACGATATGAAATATCCGGCCAGACGGGAAACTACCCTGGAATCGAAGGGTTTGCCGAACACCAGCTCATCGGTATCCGAAAGGGGACTTTGCAGCTTGCCTGTGGATGCTGGAGACGATTGGTCGTCATAGCCCGGCAAAGCTGGCGCAGCCTGTGGAATATCTAAAATGGCAGGAGACCTGCCCGGATGCTCCTGGTAACGGAACTCGATATCATAGAGTTGACGATACAGACCGTCTCTGGCCAGGAGTTCGTCATGGTTCCCCTGCTCCAGTATCCGGCCGTCTTTCAGCACCAGGATGGTATCGGCCTCCTTCACCGAACGTAAACGGTGAGCAATGATGAAAGCGGTGCGGCCGGCAGGAAGCTCAGCCAGGGCCTGCTGGATAAGGTATTCAGTCTCCGTGTCCACGCTCGAGGTGGAATCATCCATAATCAGGATTTGCGGGTTTAGCAGGAGGGTACGGGCGATAGCCAGGCGCTGCTTCTGCCCGCCGGACAGGGTTATCCCTCTTTCGCCAACCCACGTATCGTAGCCATCGGGCAGGCTCATGATAAAATCATGCAGCCGGGCTACTTTAGCCACGGCTATTATCTCGTCCAGAGTGGCTTCGGGTTTGCCGTAGCCGATGTTCTCCCGGATAGTGGCTGCAAACAGAAACGTATCCTGATGAACAATGCCAACATTGCGGCGCAGGGACGCCAGCGTTAGCTCCCTTATATCTGTCCCGTCAATCGTTATCCGCCCGGAGGTGACATCATAAAAACGCGGTATGAGATTGGCAATTGTTGATTTGCCGCTGCCGCTGGCGCCCACCAGAGCTATTACCTGCCCCGGTTTAGCTTCAAAAGTGAAATCCTTTAGAACAGCGCCGCGGGAATCATAGCCGAAGGAAACATTTTCGAAGGCCACCCGTCCTTTAACTTCAGTTAGCTCGGTGGCGTCCGGCTTCTCGGTAACCGGCGACACCTGGTCAATGATCTCAAAGATGCGCTTTCCTGAAGCGGATGCGCGGGAAAAGAGTATTGTCAGCCAGCCCAGCATCCTGACCGGCATGTTGAACATCACCAGGTAAAGTAAAAACTGGGCCAGTTGTCCGGCAGTGAGGGCGCCGGCTACTACCTGTCGTCCCCCGTACCACAGGATACCCCCCATCGCCAGAAGCAGGGCAAAGGTCATAAGGGGGCTGTTGGAGGCCAGCAGGTTATTGGCTTCTATCTCCAGGTTATAGATTACCTCAGCCTGGCGGCGGAATTTCTGGTTTTCGTATTCCTCCCGGGCAAAAGCCTTTACAACCCTCGCCCCGGCCAGGTTCTCCTGAAGGATAGTCTCCTGCACGCCCAGGGCCTGCTGTATCTTCATCCATATTACACGGAGCCTGCCGTTTACTACTATTGTTCTGTAAGAGATGAAAGGCAGCACGCTTAAGCTCAATAAAGCCAGCTTCCAGTCAAGGGTGAAAAGGAGGATAGCGATGCCTATCATCAGGATGATGAAATAGAAGCCGCGGAGCAGGGCGAAGCCGACAAACATGCGTATTCCCTCGACATCGGAGGTGGCCCGCGACATAAGCTGGCCGGTTTGAGAGCGGTCGTGGAAGGCGTAGCTCAGACCCTGGAGACAATTGTAAAGCCGGTTACGCAGGTCGTAGGCTACTTTCTGAGAGAGAAACTCGGATAGGTAGCTTTGCCAGTAGCTGAAAACGCCGCGCAGGATCCCGGCTGCCGCAATACCGAGGGCCAGTAGCAGCAGTGTGTTTGGCAATCCCGAGCTGAGCGCCAGGTCAATCGCCTGACCGGTAAGGCGGGGTATCGCCAGGGCCAGCGCCGCGCCGGCAAAAAGACAAAAGTAGGCGACTATTGCTCGCGGCCAGTACCGCCAGAACAGGACCACCGTACGCCAAATAATACGCATCTCTTTAAAATCTTATCTCATGGAGGAGAGGTAAGCAAATTTGAAAGAGCTTCAGATAAAATGGACTCCAAATAGATTACCCGAGGCTGTCCGAAATTGTCATTCTGGAGCGAAGCGAATCCCGACTGGTCGGGAAGGGCTGGGGGCGTTTTAGGGCAGCTTTCATAGACTATTATGAGACCATTAGTAAGTAGCAGCTTCGATATGGTGTTCGTTATGAGAGGCAGATCATCCCTGGCCGTATCCCGGCGCGGTTATCCGTCATCGCTTTCGGAGTCCAGGATGGCTTTGAGCATGGGGACAAGAGGTGGGAGGTCTTGCTGGATGGTGTCCCATACTCTTCGTATATCAACACCCCAATAGGCATGTACCACGATGTTTCGCATGTCCTGCATCTCTCTCCATGGGACCGATGTAAACCGCCCGGCGATTTCGTCTGGTACGTGGCTGGCAGCCTCGCCGATGATAATGAAGTTTCTCTCCACAGCGTCCATTGTCTTACGGTCTGCCTTGAAATGCTCCATGTCCATTCCCTGGGTGTAGGACTGGATGCGGGCGATGGCATCCAGAATATCCTGAAGGCGGAAGCGCCACAACCTAAAGGACATTGATTGCTTCAGCAAAAATGCGGTCCCGCAGGGCTAAATGCACGCCAGAGCGACTTACCAGGTCAACCTTTACGCCCAGTATTTCCTCCAGGCGGTACTTGATGTCCAAAAAGCCAAAAAGACCCATCGGCCTATCGAACTCCACCAGCAGGTCCACATCGCTTTCTGGCCCAGCTTCATTTCTGGCTGCTGAGCCAAAAACCGCCAGGGAACTGACACCCAGGGCTTTTATCTCTTCCCGGTGTCTGGAAAGCGTAGATAAAATATGGTCACGGTCCATGTTGGCGCTCCTCAAGCCTTATTATACCGCAAAGGCGTTCGGCATTCATGACGCTACCTTGCTATTGGTCGAACGGCGTAAGCCGGATATCCTCCAGCCATGTGTGTGCTTTCTGCGATTACAGTATCAGAAATGTATTTAGGGTGCAAGGGACTCCGTTTCGGAGAAGTCGGGGCATAGATATAAAAAAACTATGCCCCCTGATGTATCGGGGGTACAATCCACGGATTATGGAAGTGGATTGGGCATTGAAAAAGGGATATAATCAAATTCTAATAGGAAATCCCTTACAATCTCCCTTTATTAAAGGGAGAGGTTTTAGGTCTCCCCCTTTGCCAAAGGGGGTGCCGAAGGCAGGGGATTTTCTTTTCGAGGGAATCGCCCATCCCGATGAATCGGGATTAGTCCTATCCCCTCAAGGGAGAGGGAAATTAGATAAAAGGAGTATATCAACCATGTCCAGTCAATATCATCCATCCGTCTTCCAACCCGTTTCCATCGGCCCTATGACGCTATTAAACCGGACTGTAATGGCCCCTATGGCGTCCAATACCGCCGATGAGAACGGATTCGTTAACCAGCAGGGACTCGACTATTATGAAGCCCGCGCCCGGGGAGGAGTGGGCTTGATTATTATGGAAGTGAACTGCATCAAGTCCCCCCAGGGCAAGGGAGCGATACGGCGTTATGTAATCGATAATGACAGGTGTATACCCGGGTTGACCAAATTGGCTGAGGCCATCCATAAGCACGGAACCAGATGCGTTGCTCAACTCGGACATTCCGGGGCGGAATCAATCTGCCGCTCGATAAACGGGGAAACCCCCGTTGCCCCATCAGCCCTGCCAGGAGGCGAAGCCCGTGCGCTGACAGTCGCCGGGATCCACGAGTTAGCTCAGCTATGGGCGCAGGCAGCCGTCCGGGCTAAAAAAGCCGGCTGGGATGGCGTCGAGGTGCACGGCGCCAGCAGCATCCTCTTAGCCGAATTTCAATCCTCCTACTGGAACAGGCGCACCGATGAGTACGGCGGCGATATCAGGAACCGCGGGCGCTTTCTTATTGAAGTACTCCAGGCTATAAAATCGGCGGTAGGGACGGGGTTTGCCTTCTGGCCCCGCATCAATGTCAGGGAGTTTGGCGGAAAAGCGGGGATCACGGAAGCGGAAGGCAAAATACTGGCACAAATGGTGGAGGCGGCCGGAGCCTGCGCTGTAAACGCCACCAGCACCGGGGGAGGACTGTACGGCCACGTCCCGCCTATGGGGGTGCCAAAAGGGAATATGTTAGCCATCTCCGAGGTTATTAAAAAAGTTGTTAAGATACCGGTCCTGGTAACCGGCAGGCTTGACCCGGCGCAGGGGGATAAGGCTATCAAAGAGGGTAAGGCCGACCTGATATGTATGGCCCGCGCCTTGCTGGCCGACCCGGAATTACCCCGGAAGTATGCGGAAGGCCGCCCCGGGGATGTGACGCCCTGCATCGCCTGCCGCTATTGTAACGACTCCATCCGGACCATGTCCTCTATTAAATGCACCGTGAATCCGGCATTGAGTTCTGAAAAAGATATGGCTGTTACGCCGGCTTCAAAGCCGAAGAATGTGCTGGTGATAGGCGGAGGGCCGGGAGGCATGGAAGCTGCAAAGATAGCCGCGCTTCGAGGGCATACGGTCACCCTGTATGAAAAAGAAAAAAAGCTGGGCGGCCAGCTAAATTTGGCGGTCATACCCCCGTTCAAACAGCCCCTGGAAGAGCTGCTTCAACATCTCACAGGCCAGATGCAAAAGCTGGGTGTGAAGGTGGAATTGGGGAAAAAGGCCTCGCTGTCCCTGGTAAAAAAGCTAAAACCCGATGCTGTCGTTATAGCTTCGGGGGCAGAACCGTTCCTGCCTCCCATACCGGTGCGGGATTCCAAACCTGTCGTCCAGGCGATAGACGTGCTGGCTGGCAAGGCTAAAGTGGGAGACAGGGTTGTCATCATAGGAGGCGAACTGGTAGGTTGCGAGACGGCGGAGTATCTGGCAGAGAAAGGGATAAAGGTTACAGTCGTGCGGCGGGGGCCGGATATGGCTACTAAAATGCAATCTGCAGCGCGGACATTCCTCCTTGAGCACCTGAAAAATAAAGGTGTAACCCTGCTTCCTGGAGTCACATCCTATGATGAGATCAATAAAGAGGGGTTGGCGCTTATACGAAACGGCCGGAAACAGGTGATCCCGGTTGATACAATTGTAATTGCCGCCGGCTCTAAATCCGATACCAGGTTACTTGACTCGATAAAAAAGGAGATACCGGATACTACAGCAATAGGCGACCTCGTTGAACCGCGAGATATCAGGTCGGCCGTGCACGAGGGGTACCGGGCTGGACTTAAAATTTGAGGTTTGGTAAAGGCACTGAGACCTGAACTGAGTTAAGGTTCAATCTACAGCAGGGTCTTTTCATTATTTGAGAGTCATTCAGAGAGGAAGCGTAACACTTGTCATGCTGAGCAAAGCGAAGCATCTGGGGAACTAAGGGGAGCGCCCCACACCAGACCCTTCGGCCCGACAAGTCGGGACTCAGGGTGACAATGCAAAGACTCTGATACTATGCCCTATAAGAGAGAAAATCCGGTCAAGGCTTGTTACGTTAAGGAGTTGATGGAAATTATAGATAGCCTGTAGGGAGGTGCAATAAAACATGGTTGTGAAAAGTGACATACAAAAAAATCTGGAATACTACATCAAACTGGCTTATACCATAATCCTTGAACAATGGGACGATGGGAAAGGCCTGTACTGGGTTGCCAGGATTGCGGAGTTACCGCACTGCCTTATACACGGTAGCACACCGGAGGAAGCGCTTAGGGAAATCGAGGAAGTAAAAATAGACTGGATAAAATCAAACCTGGAAAGAGGGCTTAAAGTTCCTGAGCCAAGCCCGCGGAAATACAGCGGACAAATCAGGCTCAGGATTTCGCCCTCGCTTCACAAGCTGCTATCATTCAGGGCTGAAATAGAAGGGATTAGCTTAAACCAGTATATGGCTATGACACTGGCAACATCAGTCGGCTTGAATGTTGAATGCACTAATTTAAATAAAACAAAAATATTATAAACCGCGGGATACCAGGTCGGCCATCCATGAGGGGTATCGGGCTGGACTTAGAGTTTGAGGGTTGGTAACGGAACAAGGTGACGGAAGGTGCAATAAAAGGGTTTCAATCCGGTAACATACAGTCGCAGCTTCGAATCCAATGGTTCCAAATTAGGAAATATGCTTGTCCAAATCGAAGTTGCCACTATTAAACTCCACAAGCTTCACCCAGTCTATTGCTCCGGAATGGTCGCAAAAGTAATCAATAAACTTCTTCGTAAATCGGTTGATTACTTTGCCCTTCCCGATGATAAAGGCTTCGTTATGTTCTTTTGCCTTGCAGCCTATGGGAACTATGATGTCTGTGTACAGGCTCTTATTCTCACTGATCAGATACCAGAAGTTCTGCCCGACTACCTTCAAGTATCCACTGACATAGTTTGTCTTCGTCTTTCCGTAGCAGATTCCCAGTACCGCCTGCACGTTGGCCCCATGTTTAGATTGCTTGATCCTCGTAACGGCGTTCTTTAAGTCCATTTCCAGTTTCGCATGTTGGGAACTATTGCCCCAACTCGGCCCAGATTTCACAGAAACAACGTAGTGGATACCTTTGTTTAGGAATTCGATATCCACACCCGGCGCCGCTGACTTGTGGCCGTCACAAGTCTTCAGTGCTATGAATCCAGCTAGGCCCTCAAGAAACTCACCAAAGAGTTCCTCTTCGGACGACGAGAGGGAGGCATCTAGCAAGCCGGAAATAAGGTCGGGCGCCGTCACAACATTTTTCGCCTTGAATAGATACGGATTCTTCTTCAACAGCTTGTTCAGATTGAGATCTTCAAGCGACCTGATCCGCCTGTTATGGAAATCAACAATGTTCTGGCTGACGTACTCTCGGACATCGTCCATTTTCAGTCTTCTCATCTGGATGACCTTACTTTACTATGCGAACTCGCCGTGGAGTAGACGTTGCGACGTTCACCGATGTTTGGTAGTCTTACTTGTGTAGCTAAAATGCGTTGCTGCGCTTCTTCTACATATTCCCTACTAGTATCGATGCCGACAAAGTATCTTCCGAGCCCCACGGCCGCTAGTGCGGTAGTACCAGAACCGATAAACGGATCGAGTACTACCTCTCCAGGTTGGGTAAACAATTTGATAAACCAAGAAGGTAACGCTACCGGAAAGGTGGCACTGTGGTTCCGGTTGGAGCATTCTGTTGCCATATGGATGACATTTGTCGGGTATACCATATCGCGTCCAATCCAATTGGAGACATTCTTGCCAAAACCACTTCCAACACGCGACACATCTCTTATTTTATCGGTTTCACTTAGACTGGCCAAACGCACCTTTGCCCAATCACCGACGGGGACCATCACAGCTTCTTGGTACATCTTGAAGTTCTTGTCTTTGTTGAACTGTATCAGCCTTTCCCAATTATCTCTGAATCGGTTAGGCCACTTCCCCGGATATGAGTTCTTCTTGTGCCACATGAATTCTTCGGTCCATAGCCAGCCCTGTTGCCTCATTTTCAAGATTAGTTCAATTACGTAGGTATGCCGCTCGCCATCGACAACCCTCTCTTTAATATTCAAGATGAAGGTGCCTGCTGACTTCAACACTCGTTGAAACTGAGTAGCTTTTGGTAAGAACCAATCCACGTATTCATCCGGTCCAATACCGCCGTAAGTACTTTGTCTTTGGTCTGCATATGGCGGTGAAGTGAAAATCAAATCCACCGAATTAGCAGGAAGTTTTTTGAGAATCTCCTCGCAATCGCCTAAAATAATTCTGTTCAGGTACTCCATCTAGTTAATCTCCCAATTAAGAACACATATTCTATTTAATAATATTATAACGCCAAATTGCGGGCAGATAAAGAGGTACAATGGGGAAAAGTCCCCTCGACATGGCCTATATTACCATCACGATGACTATGTCGCAAGACCATCCCCTTTCGGAGTACCGCCTGGTAAGCAAAAGTCGACGACGAAGGCGACTTTTGCAGGTATAAATAATCCTCCCTTCCATTCTCCCTTTCGCCTTCTTGGCCATTCACCCCGTAACATTTTAACTTTACATTCCGAAATATTTTAATGTATAATCACTTATCATAACTGAATAATGCTGGGGGTGCCGTTTTAGGCTGAGAGTTCCCGACTGTATCGGGACAACCCTTTGAACCTGATGTGGTTTATACCAACGTAGGAAAGCGGAACCGGAAGCTTACCTGCGGGTAGGCTTTTTTGTTTCTGGAGCGATGATGCAGGTTAAAATCAATGGCGTAGTAGATGAGATACCGGATAATTCATCCATAAGAGACGTGTTAACGGCCAGGAAACTACCCGGGGATACAATAATCATTGCATTGAATGATGAGATTATCAAACGGGAAAAATGGGAAAGCTTGAAATTGAATTCCAATGACAGGCTGGATATAATCCGTATAATGGGTGGTGGTTAAAGATGGACGATACACTTATCATCGGGGGCAGGCAGGTTTTAAGCCGGTTATTTATCGGGACAGGCAAGTTTGCCGATTATAGCCTTATCCCTCAGGTTATCAAAGCAGCTAAAGCTCAGGTGGTGACAGTCGCTTTGCGCCGGGTAGATTTCGGCACGCCTGAGGAGAATATGCTTAAGTACCTCCCCGAAAACATCATCCTCATGCCCAACACCTCCGGGGCGCGCAATGCCGCAGAAGCTATCCGGATTGCCCGCATCGCCCGTGAGGCCGGTTGCGGAAATTGGGTGAAAATCGAAGTTATTACCGACCAGAAATACCTGCTGCCGGATAATTTTGAAACCATCAAAGCTATCGAAGTCCTGGCCAGAGAGGGCTTTACAGTCTTACCATATATGAGTCCGGACTTGATGGCAGCCAAGCGTATGGCTGATGCCGGAGCTGCCGCGATTATGCCCCTCGGCGCGCCTATCGGGACTAACCGGGGCCTCAAAACACGGGAACTTATCCAGATCCTGATCTCAGAGATTAACCTGCCAATTATCGTGGATGCGGGGATCGGCCGCCCTTCGGAAGCCACCGAGGCAATGGAACTTGGCGCCGCCGCGGTGCTGGTCAATACCGCTATTGCCACCGCAGACGACCCGGTTTTGATGGCGGAAGCTTTCGGACAGGCGGTTGAAGCCGGACGCAAAGCCTATTTAGCGGGGCCGGGAGCGTCCCGGCGCTTCGCTGAAGCCTCCTCTCCGCTGACCGGATTTCTCAGGAACGAGGACGTGGTTGCGCCATGACATTTTACGATGAAGTTAGCAGGTTCAAGAATATAGATTATGCCGGTGCTTTTAGCCGGATTACTCCCGGCCAGATCAGTAACATCCTGGCTAAATCAGACCTGCAATCTCAGGATCTCCTGGCGCTGCTATCGGCGGAAGACGCGGTTTCACTGGAGGAGATGGCCCAGGCAGCCCACCGCCTGACCCTGCAACATTTCGGCCGTACTATTCTTCTCTATACCCCGCTTTATTTAGCGAATTACTGCGTTAACCATTGTGTCTATTGCGGCTTCAATGCGGCGAATGATATCCCGAGGCGCAAACTGACTTTGCCCGAGGTTGAACTTGAGGCAAAAGCGATTGCGGAAACCGGCCTGCAACACCTGTTGATCCTTACCGGTGAATCCCGCCGGCACTCCCCCGTTTCTTATATCAAGGACTGTGTTGGCGTCCTGAGAAAATACTTCGCCTCGGTTTCCATCGAGATTTATCCCCTCTCCGGTGAAGAATACGCGGAACTAATCGCAGCAGGCATAGATGGCCTGACCATCTACCAGGAGGTATACGATGAAAAAGTCTACAGCCTGGTGCACCCTGATGGGCCGAAACGGGATTACCGGTTCCGTCTGGAGGCCCCCGAGCGGGCGGGTCAAGCCGGAATACGGGCTGTCAACATTGGACCTTTATTAGGTCTTCACGGCTGGAGCAGTGAAGTATTCTTAAGCGGCGTTCACGCTGCCTATCTACAGAAAAGGTTTCCCGACATCGAGATCAGTGTCTCCTTGCCGAGAATGAGACCTCAATTCGGTGATTATCAGCCGGAATTTTCTGTTTCAGACAGGGACCTGGTGCGGAGCATCGTGGCGTTACGTTTATTTTTACCCCGGGCTGGCATTACCATCTCTACACGGGAAAGCCCGGAGTTACGGGACAATCTGGTTAGACTGGGAGTGACCAAAATGTCCGCCGGGTCTTCCACGGCTATTGGCGGGCATACGGACGCCAAAGAGGCCGCCGGGCAATTTGAAATCTCTGATAAGCGCTCGGTAGATGAGATGCGGAAGGCCATATCGCGATTGGGTTACAAACCCATCCTGAAAGACTGGCATGACCTGACCCGGGAAAGCAGGAAGTTCAGCCTCACCACATAATACTTGCGGAACGTGGCCCCGGCCAATGTGACTCTCACAGACGCAACCATAGATGAGAATGGCACGGCACTGTTGAGCGGGCGTCCCTGGTTTTCGCAGGGACAGGCGATATGGGAATCGGCAAATCGCCTGAGGACCTGAACGGCGACAGGGTTCTGGACCAGGTCTTCCATTTCGATACCGAGAAGCTGAACCTGGTTTCTACCTCGACCCAGGCTGTGCTTACGGGAAAGACTATCGGGAATATCTACTTTGAGGCAAGCGATAGTGTTAACGTAGTGCCTCCAGGCAATAGCCAGACCGGTGGTCAGGACCCTAAGAAATAGTCCTGGAAAGTCCGGAATAATACGGAGGGCCAGCCCCGATATATCGGGGCTGGCCCTCCGGGTTTCCAGACCCGTAACGTCCAATTCAGAAGTTAAAATTACGGAAGGCAACATGAGAGTTTACTTCCATCTTTATCCGGATGAGTTTTCTATCAATTCAAGTAAATGTTGGTATTGCCAGTCTCGTTCTTTGGCTACAGCGGCGTCGGCGTTAGGGGGGGCAGTGGCTCTATGAATAGCCTGTAAGGCATAAATTGCAGCACCCATAGAATGAGTGGGAACATGGGCAGTCGCCATCGCCTGGCCGGCGGAGCGGGCAGCGGAGCGGGCTGCATTATCCTCTCCTGCTTCACGGGCCGCAGCATGGGCTGCAAGAGCAACCTTACGGACGTTGGCCATCTTAAACACATCTGTACGCACCCACTCCCGACATGCTTCGATAGCTTTTCGGGGACGATTATCTTCTGGATATTGTTCCTCAAAATATGGTAGGACACGTTCAACACAATCAATTGCCCAGACGGCTAACGTTTTATGATCAGTTTTTCTTACAATCTCTACAATTCTCTCGTCCTGGTAGCGTGTAAGTGAAAATTTGGATTTTTTCATATTATTCCATTCCTGATTGAGTGTCCTTTACATTGCTAACCTGAGATGGTCCGGGAGCGGCTTCATTGTATCCTAACCCCGCTATCTTATGAAATATGAATCTCCTAACGAAGTTCGTTCCTTTTCATCTTGCTCCTCTGGAGGACTAATGATATATATAGGCTATTATATATATTGCATTATATAAAGGAGCTAAAGGAATGCCGGGTGCCAAGACCAAACAGGCCAATTTTTCCCTTCCCGGCCAACTGCTTGAGGAGTTGTCCCGCCAGGTCCCAAAGGGAGAGCAAAGCAGGGTAGTCGCCGAAGCTCTCAGGAAATTCTCCAGTCAAGGATAAAGCGCTTTGTTATCTGGGATTTCGCGCCTGGAATTAAGGTGGTGGGAAGGAGAAGGGACAATGGTGGGCGGTATTGGATTCGAACCAGTGACCTCCCCGATTTATCGGGGCGCTCTAACCAGGCTGAGCTAAGGAGGGGGAAAGTGGATGGTGGGCCATATTGTACAATAGGCAGAACTTTCAGCTTGGCCTTTAGTCTACAGATTAACTTCCCTATTTAAGACCGTGTTGAAATATCCTTCAACCGTATTGCCCGGCCGGTCTGGATAGACCCGAACCCGTACCTATCCCTTATGCGGTCGACAGCTTTGTTCAATTCCTCAAGCTTCCGGTCGGTAGAAGCGAAAAGCGTCGTTTGCTGGCTCGACTCCACCAGGTTCGACACGCCGATGCCAATTAGCCGCACCGCTTGCTTTTCCTTCGCCAGCGCCCGCTCGAGCAACCCAACACCCGTCTCAAATATTGTCTGATCGGTACTGGCACTTTCTCGAAGTGTGTGACTGCGGGTAATGGTCGTAAAATCAGCGTATCTTACCTTTAGGGTCACACATCTTGTCTGTTTACCTCTTTCCCGAAGGTCGGCGCCTATCTTCTCGCTTTGAACCCATAAGGTTGCCTCCAGAAACGATTGGTCTCGGGTGTCCTCTCCGAAAGTGGTCTCCCGACTGATGGACTTAGCTTCACCGGGTGACAATACCCGCCTGTCATCAATAGCGTTGGCAAAAAGATGCAACATTTCTCCAGCCGCACCAAGGCGGCTTTTCAAGGTATAAGGAGGCATTTGGGATAGCCCACCTATCGTATGCACTCCCAGACCTTTGACAATCTTCACGGTCTGTTTTCCGACTCCGGGTAATTTTTCTACAGGTAGCGGCGCCAGGAAGCCGCGCTCTTCACCCGGTGCCACCTCAATTAGCCCATCAGGCTTGGAGAGATCCGAGGCGATCTTGGCTACCACCTTGCAACTGGCGATGCCAACCGAAGCGCAGAGTCCCAATTCACTCCGGATGCGCTGCTTCATCTTGTTTGCCATTTGCCTGATGGAACCATGTAGCGATTCAAATCCGCTCACATCCAGATAGGCTTCGTCGATGCCCATCGGTTCTATAAACGGGGTGAAGTCGCTAAGAATTGCCATAAACTTCTGTGAGAATTCGCGGTACCGGGCAAAATTCCCTTCGATAAAGAATGTTTTGGGGCATAATCGGGCAGCGGTTACCAGTGGCATACCGGAGTGAATGCCAAAGGCTCGCGCTTCGTAGGAAGCTGCTGCAACGACCCCTCTTCGGTCAGGCTTGCCACCGACGACAACAGATTTACCTTTGAGTTCTGGATTAAGTACCTGTTCCACCGAAACGAAAAAGGAGTCCAGGTCAATATGAATGATGGTTCTATTTGTCATATGGATCCCCCCGGGTTATGCGAGACTGGTCTTATTTTAGCACAGTTATGTTACCCGGCGAGGATATTACTTTTACAAATGACACATTGAACGAAACGATGGTTGCGCAGGGGAAGAAGTGGATCCTTGTGAACTTTGAATTCTGAGAGACCCGCAGTCTCCTTTACAAGTGGTATGCCCACTAACAATTGTTAGGGGGCATAATAACCCTTTGCCAAGAGCACCTTACAACTGTTTCGAGACCAACTGATACTGCATAAGAAGATGCGAGCCGTGTTTCAGCGCAGCCTTCAGTTTGCGAAGGAGACAGCTATCTGAGAGGCCATCTTATGAAGGCAGTCGTGGACACAACGTATATTCTGAGCCGTGGCGCCGTGAAGGACACCTACAATCTTCTGGCGGACGGTATAGTTCAACTGGTGCGAGGCTCTGGCAGGGGTAGAGGGAGTCGAGGCAGAGGT
>Ga0082335_1003458_pt1 | contig 25951 bp, 18 predicted proteins | sample Subgrocontami58m_FD_72375 | JGI IMG/M metagenome (GOLD analysis project Ga0082335, IMG submission 72375) | Subsurface groundwater microbial communities from S. Glens Falls, New York, USA - GMW37 contaminated, 5.8 m (SPADES assembly) (version 2) ...
AACAATTCAGGCGCATTGTCGCGCATGCGCAGCACGGTTTCCAGCCACTCGTCCCGCGTCTTGGTTTTCTTTAATATTCGGCTTGTCGTGTGGCACCTGGTGCACCGGTCAATAAAGAGCAGCTTTATATCGGCGTATTTTTTCCTCTGCTGGGAAGGGGATACACTGTCTTTTCTTTTCCCGATGATTTCGTCAACGATGCGTTCTGCATCTTCTTTTGTGATCCAGAAGTTGCTTTTCTTCATCATACGCGAGACACAGGTCTGCCATTCACTCTCAGTCTTAGGTTCGGCAAAAACCCGCCCAAGGGTGTGGCATTTTGAGCACTTTTCCTCATACAGAAATTTTGGGGGTTTATAGGGGAGTTTTTCCCTCTCTTCCTGTGTTTGGCCGAAGCCCTGAGAAAAAGGAACCATGAGCGCCGTCAGTAGGAGAAGGAATCCCATCATCGGGTATCTTAATCGTACAGGAATTTTCATGTAAGTTTTGCCCCTCCCGGGAGGAGGTCAATAAAAACAAAACGACCAATTCACCTCTCTGTTCCCCGAATGTTTTTATCAGGTATCCGCACAGACAAACTAATTTGACACCTATAGCATATTATGATATTATCCTTTTGTGAATAAAATAATTCACGCGACAGGTTCTAAAATAGCTCTTGTTTGAGACTCAAAAATTTTAAAGTATTCTATGGGTGAGATGCTTCGCTTTGTTCAGCGCGACAAAACGTCACTCCGGGCGGCTGCGAAGTATCTGATTTTTATTTCAAAACGGGGAGAATGAAAGTTGGTAAAGGAAAAATTAGTTACCGTAGGTTCCAGAGGCAGTAAACTTGCGTTAATCCAGGCAAATTGGGTTATATCAGAACTGAAACGATTAAACCCGGGCCTTGAATTTCAAATCGAAAAGATTTCCACAAAGGGCGACAGGATCACCAACGCCCCCCTGTCGCGACTCGGTGGGGTGGGTTTATTTACCAAGGAACTTGAGGTTGCTTTAATCAAAGAGAAAATTGATATTGCCGTTCACAGCGCCAAAGACGTGCCGACGGAGTTGCAGGAAGGATTAACCATTGGCGCGACGCCCAAGCGGGAAGACCCTCACGATGTTCTCATTAGCAGCAACAACGCCTCCCTGGAAAAACTCCCTGACAATGCGCGCATTGGCACCAGCAGTCTTCGTAGAAAGGCCCAATTGCTGGCCTTTCGGGAGGACTACAAAATCCTGGATTTACGCGGCAATCTGGATACCCGGCTGAAAAAACTTGAATCGGAAGACCTGGACGCCATTATCGTCGCCCATGCCGGACTGCTTCGGATGGGTTACACAGGGCAAATCAGCCAGATTATCCCGTTTGATATCATGTTGCCGGCTGTAGGGCAAGGGTCGCTGTGCATTGAAATCCGCAAGAACGACAGCCGGATACAGAAAATTGTTTCAGCTATGAATGACGAGAAGACCCGCATCGCTGTGGAAGCAGAGAGGGCGCTTCTGAAAAAGCTGGAGGGCGGATGTCAGGTGCCCATTGGGGCGTACGCGGAGGTGCAGGGAAAAGAGGTTGTAATCGAGGCAATTATTTCCACGCTGGACGGCGACCACGCCATACGGGATAAACACAGCGGTCCCAGCAGTCAGGCTGCGAAGATCGGGGACGAACTCGCCCAAAGGATGCTGGAAAGCGGGGGGGAGAAGATTTTACATGAGGTGCGCAAGGAATTTCAAGGGCGCGTTGACCATCTCTAGCCTTACCAGAACGCCTTTTCAACGAACTCCGTTTTGTATGTCCAAAGGGTAAGTCCACATCCTGTTTTTGCAATAAGAAAGGTTCATAAGGTTCATTATGTTACGGGGAATTATATTTGATATGGACGGCACGCTCACGAAACCCAATGTGGACTTTGCGGCAATCGAGCGGGAAATCGGCCAGAAGGTAGGGTTCATTATTGATTATGCGGAAAGGTCGAGCCCGGAGGAACGCGCAAGGGCGCTGGAAATTCTTGAGCGTCATGAGGCAAAGGCGGCAATAGAGTCTGAGCTGAATGACGGGGTGGTGGAGATGCTGAACGCCGTTTCCGGAAAGAAGCTGAAAAAGGCGCTTTTGACCCGTAATTCCCGCAAATCGGTGGATACGGTTCTCCGCAAACACAATCTTCACGTGCATTTTGAATTTATTGTCAGTCGTGAGGATACCAAGCCGAAGCCTGCGCCTGACCCCATCTTTTTGCTGAGTAAAAAGATGAACGTCCATACGGATCATTTGCTCATGGTCGGCGATTACAAATACGATATTATGTGCGGCAAGGCGGCGGGGACAAAGACAGCGCTGCTTCGTTACGAAGAGTATGTTGAGACCGAAGTGACTCCTGACTTTGAGATAAACAGCATCCGGGAGGTAATCCATATCATCGAGCATTTCGAAAAAATCGGGACAGGAACTAAAGGCAGCCGCCGTGGATAGAAACAAATCAGCCTTCCTTACGCTTCTGATTGCAGGTATTTTCTTTTTCATCACGCCACTGTTTTCCGGAGAACTTTCCAAGCCGAAAAGCCTCGACGAAGCGCTTGCGGAGATGGAAAAGGCGAATGCGGCGTTTAAGACCTTTAAAGCAAATATTGTCTATACCCGAACGATAACCCTCCTTGAATCCACCGAGGTCTCTGAAGGCGAATTGAGCTACAAAAAACCCAAGAGGATGTACCTGAAATTTTTCCCGCCCCGCAACGAGGTGAATATCGTGGACGGGAAGCATGCATGGGTGTATCATCCGGCAGAAAAACAGGTGGAAAAGTACGAGATGAACGACAGCAGCCAGTCGTCAGGAGCAGGTTTTTTTGAGTATGGATACGGAGAGTCGGTGGCTGCCGCCAAAAAAAATTATACGATTACCCTGCTGGACATAAAAGAAGACGGCAAAAAACGGTTTTATGTGCTGAATTTACAACCCAGAGACACGAAATCACAGTATTCCAATATCCGATTGTGGGTGGAAGAGGGATTCTGGCTACCGGGCGTCATAGAACTCTATGAGAGCGGCGGCGAGGTGATGAACAAAATCGAGCTAAAAAACATCAAGCTTAACAAGGGCATGTCCGACAAACTCTTCATATTTGATGTACCACGGGGAGTCGAAGTCATCGAACCTCTGAAGTGAATTGGCGAATATTACCAAAGAGGAAACCAAAGAAATAGTCATTTGGTTATCAGGCGTTACCTTCGTACTTTAATCACGTTCTCACCTTATTTGAAACAATAACAAAGGTTGCTGCTTTATTTATCACACTGACTACCCCGAAACCAATCTCTTTATTTGCCAGTTAAATTAATATTAACAGGTACAATAATGCCTGTATCCACCATACAAATCCTGGATTTCGTATTCACACACAACAACCATGTCAAAACCCATTGACAGCGCTGCAAGAGAGCAAGCCGTATCCGGGCAGGATAAAAACCTCGTCGTAACGGCCGGCGCCGGCACGGGCAAGACCACGCTCCTCGTCCATCGCATGCTGCACCTGCTCTTGGGTCATGAGAGGCTGCAAACAGAAGAAAGCCCCGTCATTAAGATTGTCGCCATGACCTTCACGGAAAAGGCCGCCTGTGAAATGAAGATACGGCTGACGCAGGAGCTTGAAAAGATTGTATCGTTTATCAGTGGACATGCCTCACAGGAGGACGAGAGAAAAACCGAAGAATTTCTTTCGGACGTCTGCGACCTCTACCAAACGACGCGTGATAAAATCGGACGGCGCGCAAGAAAGTCCCTTGAGGATATTGACAAGGCGCTTATCGGTACTATTCACGGCTTTGCAGCACACATCCTGCGCCTGTATCCTATAGAATCAGGCGTTGTGCCGGGTTTTACGGTTGATGAAGGCGACGTCTTTGATGAACTCTTTGACAAGGAGTGGACAAAGTGGCTGGAAGCGGAACTAGCCCTTGACTCGCCCCATGCAAACACATGGAAGCGCATACTCAAACGACTCAGCCTGGAATCGCTCAAGGAATTCGCAAAGCGGTTATCAGGGTACACCATTCCTCTGAATTCCCTTACGGTTGATGTGGGTAATAAACAGGTAACAGACGACTCCCACCCTAGCCCTTCCCCGCATATCCAGTCCCTGACAGACCCGTTAATGAACAAGATCAATGAGGTTGTCTCTTCCTGTGAAAAGCCCAGGAACAATCTTCTCACGCAATTACGCGAACTATCGCAGATTTTGGAGTCAGTAAAGAAACAAGGCATGTGCTGTTTAAACACGCTGGAGTATGACCTTGACAAAAAACCATCAGAGGCGAAAGTTGGCTGGACAGACGAGGGTTTTCTGGCCGCGCAGGAAGTTGCAAAAGGGTGTTATTCCCTGCTGAAAAAGCTAAAAACGGTTGACGAATCCTTTATTGCGGCCACGATAGGGCTCGTTCTTCCGTTTGCGAAGGCGTTCCGGCAAACCTATCTGTCCCAGGGCTACGTATCCTTCGATGGGCTTTTGACCCTTACCAGGGATTTGCTGCAAAATAAGGAGCATCGTTATATCCGTGAAAAGTTGAAGGGTGAATTCCGGGCCATACTTGTTGATGAGTTTCAGGACACCGACCCGGTGCAGTATGAAATCGTCCTCTTCCTTTCAGAATCTCTGGATCATCACGGTAAAGACGCCCGGAGTACAGTCCTTGAGCCGGGAAAGCTTTTTATCGTGGGCGACCCGAAGCAGTCAATATACGCCTTTCGCAGAGCGGACATCGAGGCGTACGAGCAGGTGGTAAGGCAGATTTGCGGGAACGACGAAACCCTGAAATTGCGGGAAAATTTCAGGAGTCACGCAGGCGTCATTGAAGTTGTAAACCAATTATTTGACGGAAGGATTATGGTAGAGCAGCCCGGCTTGCAGCCGCCGTATATTCCTATCCACGCGAACAGACCCAAAAGGCATCCTTCGCAAAAAGTCGAGGTGACGCTGGTCTCCGGCAAAGAAGGGGAATCGCTCAAGGCGGACGAGGCCAGAGAGGCGGAAGCGGAATGGATTGCGCGATGGATTACCGATCATGTGGATAATGAAATCATTGAGGATAAGTCGTCTGAGGACGGTGCGCGCAAACTCAGCTACAGAGATATTACCCTGCTTTTGCGGGCATTTACCCAGGTGCGGCCGTATGTCGAGGCGCTCAAGCGATACGGGATTCCCTATATCGTTGAAGGCGAAAAGTATTTTTACACCACGCAGGAAATCCTCGATTTTGTGAACTTGCTGCGCATTATAGAAAACCCTCATGACACAATTGCCCTCGCAGGCGTGCTGCGTTCGCCCATCGTCGGCCTGACGGATCGGGAGATATATGAACTCAAGGAAAACCACCTGTTAGACTACCGCAGGTCTGTTTCGGCTGAAACCCCGGATTTACAAATGATTGTGGAAGCTTTCTACCGTTTTCTAAGGAAAATCCATGCGCGTGCAGGCGCCATACCCGTATCCCGGCTTATTACTGAAATTATTGATAATTCACACGTGGCCGAGATCACTGCCTGCGCCTGGCATGGAGAACAGAAGCTGGCCAACATCTGGAAACTTCATCAGATGGCGTGCGATATGGAACAGACCGACGGCGTTTCCCTGAAAACGTTCATAGAGCGCATCAGGATACGCATAAGAGAGGCGAAAGAAGAAGGCGAAAGCCCGCTTTCTGATGAAACGCTTGACGTTGTGAAGGTGCTGTCCATCCATAAATCAAAGGGACTCGAATTCCCTGTGGTAATTTTAAGCAACCTGCATGGCGAAGTGAAAAAAGACAATGAAATCCTGGACTCGGCGGTATTTGACTGGACTACGTCCACAACGGGTGTCTTGATTGGCAAAGGGAGTCAACAGGTAAGAAATCTTCAGAGCATCGTAATTGAAAAGAAGTTGAACGATCGCTCGTGGGAGGAGGAAAAACGCGTTCTGTATGTCGCCATGACCAGGGCAAAGGAGCGCTTAATCCTTACCGGTGCATTGAAGGATGACGACAAATCCTACATGGGGCTGATTACAAAAGCCGTGAGAGACGCTGCTGGCGTTGAACTTGGCGAAGAAACATTTATGAGTGACGGGAAAGCAAAGGAAGGCGAAACAGAAGAGGGGAAGTCCCCTTTCCCCTTGCGGGAGAGGGCCAGGGCGGAAGGGAGATTCGCTCTGGGAACTGCAGAGGTCTTTGTTGAACATTTCAGATTTGACGGGGCGCGCCGTCATCAAAAAACCGTGAAAGCGGGAGAAATGGACGCCGACTGGACATCATACATCGGGACGTGGAAAAAAAGAAAAGAGGCGATGGACGCAGCAGCGCGGACGGCGCTTTTTACCTCTCCATCAGCCATTTCCGGGGAAGAAGCAATTCCAGAAGAGACCCTTGCCGTTCCGGGTGAGGGTGAGAAGTCTCCGGCGGTGAGTTTGGGTCTTGCCGCAGCAGTGGGCTCTGTCTGTCACAGGGTATTGGAAGGATGGGATTTTCAGGGAACAAGAGAAGAACTCGATAGATCGGTTGAATTATCGGCAGAATGGGTAACTACCACAGAAAAAGTTGGCGATGGGGCGGTTGTCCGGCAGCAAGCGGCATGTGTAAAAGCAGCGGCATTGAAGATACTTTCAGGTTTCATTGGCTCAGAGGCTTATAAAGAATTACAGGGCGCGCAAATACTCGGTCGCGAAATACCCATCCTGCTCAAGTGGAACGGACAGATCATGAGGGGCGTCATTGATATTCTTTATAAAAAGGACGATAGAATCGTTATTGCCGATTATAAGACGGGACGTGTCGAGATGTCGGAACTGGCGGTGATTGCCGGAAAATATGGCCATCAAAAAGATGTGTATATTGAGGCAGTCAAACGCTGTCTTAGGATTGACAACCCCGAATTCAAACTCATCTTTCTCAAGATAGGCAAGACCGTGACTATTTGATTCATCCAGTAAGGGAAAAAAGAGGTAGAGACCTCTTTGGAAAAATGTTAATATATTTTAAATTATTCTATGGGGGGCAGACCCATTCCGGGCTGTTTTATTCTTGGGTTTATTAATTCTTCACCTGTTCATTTAGTCATAGTGATTGACAAAGATTTTGACAGAATTATGAAAGTGCAGAGAAAAACAAAATGTTGACCCGAATTCAAATCAGAAACTTTAAAAGGTTAGAAAACGTTGATTTCGACCTTGGTAACTCAGTCGTACTGATTGGCCCGAATAACAGTGGTAAAACTACAGCCCTTCAGGCCATTGCTCTCTGGGATATAGGACTTCGGTTATGGAATATAAAGCGTAGCGGAAAAACATCCCCGGAGAAACGTCCCGGGGTAACAATAAACCGCAGAGATATTATCGCAATTCCAGTTCCAGTTGCAAATCTCCTGTGGCGTGACTTGCACGTGCGTAATGTTGAACGTGTGGAAGGAAAACAAAGAACTCAAAATATCTTAATTGAGATCGTTGTTGATGGTGTAACCAACGATAAATTTTGGACGTGTGGACTTGAATTTGACTATGCTAACGAGGAGTCATTCTATTGCCGTCCGCTTCGTATAGCCAATGGAGAACTGCCACAAAGGATGCCAATTCCTGAAGAGGTATCCGATATAAGGGTTGCGTTCCTTCCTCCTATGTCAGGTTTGGCGGCGATTGAACCAAAACTGGAGACAGGCAGAATCAATGTGCTTATCGGTGAAGGCCAAACTGCTCAAGTGCTCCGTAATTTGTGCTATCAGATTTATGAAAGACACGAAACGAATAAAAACTGGCAGGAATTAATTGGACACATAAAGAAATTTTTTGGAGTAAATTTGTTGCCTCCACAATATATTAAAGAACGTGGAGAGATTGCTATGTCTTACAAAGAAGCTGGTGGTACCCAATTGGACATTTCTTCATCTGGCAGAGGATTGCAGCAAACGTTGCTTTTGCTAGCTCATCTTTATGCCAACCCGCATACCATTCTTCTCCTTGACGAGCCGGATGCTCACTTGGAAATTCTCCGTCAGAGGCAAATATATCAGTTGCTGACAGATGTCTCAGAAAAAATGGGCTCACAAATAATTGCCGCCAGCCATTCAGAAGTAGTTCTCAATGAAGCGGCGGACCGTGATGTCGTCATTGCCTTTGTTGGAAAGCCGCACCGCATTGACGACCGAGGAAGCCAAATCCTAAAATCCCTTAAAGAAATTGGATTCGATCACTATTATCTGGCAGAAGAGACAGGATGGGTGCTTTACCTTGAGGGTTCAACTGATTTGGCAGTTTTAAGGTCATTTGCCGATATTTTGGAGCATAAAGATGCACAAAAAGCGCTTGAAAAGCCATTTGTCCATTATGTAGCTGATCAGCCAGGTGAAGTAAGAAAGCATTTTTGGGGATTGAAATATGCCAAGCAAGATCTGGTTGGAATTGCCTTGTTTGATCGGCTTGATAAACCACTGCCGGATGATCTGGGTGCGGTTGGATTGCAATGGAAGCGACGCGAATTGGAAAATTACCTCTGTAGTGAAGAAGTTCTTTTATCTTATGCCCGATATGACCAGCCTGACGATCTTTTTGGCAGGGCTGAAGCTGCTTGTCGGGGAAAAGCAATGCAAGAATCAATTACAGAAATATCCGCTGCTTTAAAGATACTCAAAAAACTTGATCCCTGGTCACCTGATATTAAGGCTACCGATGATTTTCTCGACCCTTTATTTGATAAGTATTTTGAGAAATTGGGTTTGCCAAATCTTTTAAGGAAGGCTGATTATCATATCTTGGCGCGCTTAGTCCCCAAAGAGAAAATTGATCCCGAAATTATAGAAAAATTAGATGCCATTGTTGAAATAGCAAAAAAGGCAAAGCCAAGAGAAGATTAGTTTGGCGAACAGGACCAAAAACCCTTAGAAATACTTGCAGCGCCCATTTACACTCAAGAGAAGATACTTTTTGAAAAACGTAGCGCCGATCCCTTGTGGTCGGCATTGGGCGGGGGATAAACCACCCGCGCTACGTATTCCGTTTTACGTTGGCTTTACATAAAGGTACGGGTTTTTCAAAAAACTAAATTGTTACAAATATTATCGTTAAGGAATTTGTGTATGAAAGAAGAGCCGTTTGCAGTAAGGGTGGATTAAGCGAAGCGAATCCACCATATCCAAAATATTGACGGTGGATTCGGCGTAAAAACCAACGCCTCAATCCATCCTCATAAAGTTGATCCTCTGCTCAATGCTTATCTGCACGAGTTTGTAATCAAATCGCTCGTACATTTTTTCGGCGTCCCCTTCACACTTTCAAGTTCCTTATGATGCTGAATATTTAAAGAGACCTTTTAAAGTCGGTTAAGAAGGAGTTGTGATATGATAACTACAAGATCAATCAGGCATGTATTGCCTTTTGTGTGTATTTTATTCATTGCTACGGCGTCTGGCATATTTGCCGAAGAGGTTCATGAAAGTACGATTCTGAACCACAATATTGAGATTGAACTGCTCTTGAAAGAGCATAAGTTAAAGGCGGTTGACCACCTGCTTGCGCCTTACGGGCATGCCGAACAGGTTACATTCCTTATCAACAGGTCATTCCAAATCCTGTCCGTTGGCGCTTCAAACAGAAAGCTGGATTTCAAGACTGCCTCTGCGGGAAATGGGCAGCGTTTGGAGATTACGATACCACCGGATTTGAGGCAATCAGACGGCCTGTTGCTGGATATTGCTTACGAAGGAACCCTTTTTGAAGAGCCAGGCGCTCCGGAAAAAGAGGATTTGGGGGAAACGACCGGCACCATCGGCGAAGAAGGGGTTTATCTGAGCCCTGCCTGCGCGTGGTATCCGGACATCCCCGGTTCCTTGGCGGTCTTTAAAGTGGCTATCACCACCCCTGCCGGATATGAGGCCGTGACGCAGGGCGCCCTTGTTAACAAGAAATCTGACAATAATAAGACCTGCACCACCTGGGAAGAAAAAAACGTGTCCGAGGGATGCCATCTGGTAGCCGGCAGGTATAAAGTAACGACTATCAATCACGATGGAATTGATATCTTCGCCTACTTTTTCCCCGAGGAACAGGGTCTGGTGGAAACGTATATAAACGCCACGAAGCGTTACCTGGATATGTACCAGAAGCTTTTGGGAAGCTATCCATACGGAAAATTTGCCATTGTTGAAAACTTTTTCCAGACGGGGTACGGTATGCCTTCATTTACCCTGCTGGGAAGCACCGTCGTGAAACTGCCCTTCATCGTGGATACCTCGCTGGGTCACGAGATACTGCACAACTGGTGGGGCAACTCGGTCTTTGTGGATGAATCCCAGGGAAACTGGTGCGAAGGGCTAACCGCCTACATGGCGGATTATTATTACAAAGAACTCAAAGACGCCGTTTCTGCCGATGATTATCGCAAAAATATTTGCAGAAAATATACCAATTACGTAACGGGGCAAAACGATTTCCCCTTAAAACGGTTTCTTGGGAGGAAAGACCAGGCAACCCAGGCGATCGGGTACGGAAAGACGGCGATGGTATTTCATACCCTGAGGCAAATGGTCGGCGATGAGCTTTTTTACAAATCGCTCAGAAAGTTTTATAAGGACAAAATCTGGCAGCGCGCCAGTTGGCAGGACATACAGCGCGTATTTGAAGATACCGGTAAAATAGACTTGTCCTGGTTTTTCGGGCAGTGGATCAACCGGACGGGCGCGCCGTTTATCGAATTGGGCAAAACGGAAGTAATTCAATCGGGTAATGGCTGGCTGACGAGGATAGAGGTCATCCAGACACTATCGGGGAAAGGCGAACCGTATCGCCTCTCTGTGCCCATTCACATGGAACTGGATGGCGGGAAATTTTACACCGTTACGGAAATAAAGGAATCGCTGAGCGCCATTGTGATCCAGACAACGTCCCAACCCCTGCATATCTCAATAGACCCGCACTGCACGGTGTTCCGGCGACTGCACCGGGAGGAAATTCCATCCACGATAGACTTTGTGCTGGGAGATACGGACAAAATCATTGTATACCCGACCGGGGGCGAGGGCGCTGCGCAGGCGGCGTATAAAAAATTCGCGGAATTGTTGGCGGAAAAAAGCGGGGTCGTAAAGGCAGACGCTGAGGTTACCGAGGCAGAAATGACGCAAAAAAGCCTGTTTATCCTTGGCGGACTGGCCGAAAACAAGCTGGCAAAATTATTCATCAATAATTTACCTGAAAATTTCACCCTTGAAGAAGGGGCGTTTACGGCAGGAGACGCCACGTACCGTGATAAAAGCAATGCGCTCGTCATTACTGCCAGAAACCCCAGGAACAGGGATAAAGGTATTGCCTTGTTTTTGTGCCCCAATTCCGATATGATCAGAAACATTGGATTCAAGATTCCCCACTACGGAAAGTATAGTTATCTGGTCTTTGCCGGTGAAAAGAATATTGATAAAGGGACGTTCCCCGTAATGGACAGCCCCCTCCAACGTCACCTCAAAAAATAATTTATCCTTTCATGGACATGAAACTTATGTTCCGGAGAATGAAATCAAAGGTTATAATATGAAAACACTATTTCATTTGTGAAATCGCAGGGAGAGCCATTAGTGTTTTTGCGTACCCGGAGAAAAGTATTATTAATTTTTAAGTGTAGCTGAAATTTACTACTTAGAAGATATTTTAAGTATTTTTGTTTTTTGCGGTTGACTGGGAACGGTTTTTGTCATCTTTACGTATTTGTTATTCTGTATTAGTTACAGAAATAAACCGATAATCTAAGGGGGTCGCAATTGAAAATGAAACAGATAATCTTCCTTTGTGTCTTGTTTGGGTATTTAAGCTGGAATGCGGTGTCGTCAGAAGATATCCAGGCGGGGAAGGGTTATGCTGAAATAGAAGTTAAAGATGGCGGCGCTGTTTTCGGGAATGTGAAATACAGGGGAGATTTAACAACACTGTCGTTAAACCTGTACGGCGACCTGGAGATACCTGACCCGGCAAAGGTCTCTTCAGAAAGGCGTATCGTCAGCAAGGTAAATAGCGGAGTCAAATACGCCGTCGTTTCCATTACGGATATTGCCAGCGGCAAAAAGATAGAGCCGCCGGAGTTTCGTCCGATTATAGATCAGCAGAACAACGCCTTCATCCCCCGTGTTGTTGCAATCATGACAGGGGCTACGATTGATATCCTGAATGGAGATGAAGAGCTGCATACCGTCCACACCAGGACAATAAAGAACCAGCCGTTTAACCTTGGCACAACGTATAAGCAAAGGATCTCCAGGACATTTGATTATCCAGAAATTATCAAACTAACCTGTGACATTCATAAAAAGTCGTATGCGTGGATCGTTGTGCTGGATACCCCTTATTTTGACATAACCGACAGGAATGGTTATTTTGAAATTTGTGATATTCCACCCGGCACATATAAATTTCAGGTATGGCATGAAGAATTAGGCAATTTAGAAAAGGAGGTAAAAATAAACCCAAAAGAAACTATAAATAATGTAGAATTTATGTATTCTCAAAATTAGAAATCAGTAAATAATAGAACAATCGTATTGGTTAAAACAATCGGTTAGGTTTGTAAATCGCAATTGGAAAGGAGGATGGGCATACTATGAAACCTAAGGTTTTGTTGAACAAGGTTGGGTTATGGAGCGCCACGGCAGCCGCAAGCGCAGCGCTGATGTTATGCATTGCGCCCGTGACGGCCAGGGCAGTAAATATACCCACAGAGGTTACAGAGGATGGAAAAAATACCTATAAAAATTATTGCAGCGCCTGTCACGGTGAGGAAGGAAAGGGAGACGGACCTCTTGCAAGGTCAATGCTTCCAAAGCCGCGCGATTTCACGCGGGGCGCATACAAGTTTAGAACGACCCCCAGCGGTTCGCTCCCCACGGACGAAGATATTTTCCGGACAATTTCCTACGGGGTGCCGAATTCTACGATGATCCCCTGGGACATCCTGTCAGCGGAACAGCGCGCTTCGGTGATTCCGGTGCTAAAAAGTTTCTCGGAGGCGTTTGAGGTTAGGAAGCCGGAGTCCCCGGTCGGTGTTGGACTGGAACTCAGGCAATCGGAAAAGACCCTTGCCGAGGGAAAGAAAATTTACGAAGAAAAGCTGGAATGCTGGAAGTGTCACGGTGTTGAAGGTCGTGGAGACGGCCCCAGCGCAGCAGAGCAGGAAGACGATTTTGGATTTCCGATTAAACCCTTCGATTTTACTACGGGAAAATTCAAGGGTGGAAATTCATCAACTGACGTCTATCTGAGATTTACCACGGGTTTGAATGGCACTCCCATGCCGTCCTTTGCCAAAGAGCTTACGGACGAACAGAGGTGGTGTTTGACGCATTACGTACTGTCGCTCATTAAACCAGAAGAAACGAGCAAAGAAAATAAATAACAGCTAATAAGTTGACCATACGGAGGTTAATGAAATGAGAAAATTAGGGTTAGGTTTTTGTTTAACTGCGGCGATGGCGCTCACTTCTATGGCATGGGCTGCTGAACAACCACCAAAGAAGGAAACGCCGCCGGATTTGTATGAAGGAACGCCCGATTGGTATCGGGCTGTTTACAAAGATAATGTTGGAATGAAAGAAGGTTCTGGTCCTTTTAAGGACTATTTTAAGCCACAGATGCTGGATATGTACTGGCAGCCAAACAGGCATTATGAACCGATGAAAAACCTGGATCACTCTATCTTTATTGAAAAAGAAAGAAGGGATCTGTGTGTAACGTGTCATGAAGAGGCAACCCCAGGCGTTGTGAGAGACTGGAGAAGTTCAGGACATAAAAATCCCAAGAGCACTCCCTATCTGTCCGCCAGGACGGCAGAAATTGAGAAGCGGACAAACAGGGTGCTCAACGAAGTTCACTGCTTCGATTGTCACGCCGACACGGAAAAGAAGCAGATTCGGATGCCCACCGGCGAGGTATGCGGTGAGTGTCACAGACCACAGTTTGACGATTTCTTAAGGGAACGCGAGATGGGTCGTCCAAACCACGTCCAGTCATGGGAAGCCAATACCATCGTTCCCTGGTACGCAGAGGCCGCCAGAAGGGGCTATTTGTACGGGCAGCATGGTTGCGACCTGTGTCATTCGGGCGCTGAGAAGTGCGATGTATGTCACACCCGTCATAAATTCAGCGCTGCGGAGGGCAGGCAGCCAGAGGCTTGCATAACCTGTCACATGGGTCCTGACCATCCGGATTCCGAGTCCTACGGGGAATCAAAGCACGGCGTCATTTATGAAAAAGAAGAAGATCATTATGATTTTAACAGACCTTTAGCGGAAGTAAGACCGGGCAAGGATTATCGTACCCCAACCTGTCAGTACTGCCACATGTACGAAAAGCATGGTCGTTTTATCCATAACCCGGTCATGAAGGGTATATGGCGTATGGGCACCGTGCCGCCGAAGAATCTTGAGTACACGTCGTCTTTGAAGGATTATCCTTACGGGATCAAGATTATTCCCGACAAGATTGACATCTACTCAGAAGAAAACGTAGCGAAGAGGTCGTATTGGCTGGAGGTCTGTGCGAAGTGCCACAGCGACCGTTTTGCCGATACGTATTTGAAGTCTTTGGACCAGTTTATGTTCCAGGCGCACACCCTGGCGGACAAGGCGCAGAAGGTCGTAGAGGATTTGATTGCGGATGGATTCTTACATCCGGGCGCTGCCGACAGGGATCCTTATCCATTAAGCGATGGGATTGAAAAACAGCTCAGTCCGGCGTTCCTTGGCGAGCCTATTTACAACGCCTTTAAGACGCTCAAGGGCAAGTTCCCGGTAGTAGGCCCGATTCTGGGCGTCTATGGTATGTTCTTGCAGCAGCAGGACAATCCGGCAGAAATCGAGAACATGTACAACAGATTATGGTTCTGGTATAAACTGCAAGGCTATAAAGGAACCGCCCATGTCCAGCAGGACGTCTCCTGGTGGTGGGGTCAGGCGCCTATGATGATGGAATTTACCAAGATACAGTCTGAAGCTGCCAGGTTACGCAGGGAAGGACGCATCGAGAAGACTGTCGCAAAATAGTGAAATAGTTTTTGTAAAAAGCTATTCCTAAGGTAACAAACAAAAAGCCCATGATATTCGTATTTATCATGGGCTTTTTTGTTTGCATTGTGCGCGTAAAAATTGTTATATTTTAAATCAATACTATCGGAGTGGGTGTCCTTCCTTCCTTCCTTCCTTCCTTCCTTCCTATACTATTATTAGGAATTCGGAACAGGGGAGGCGCGCCTTGGCGGGTTCAGGTTGTTACACAACATGAACCCTTGATTTGACGCGAGGATTATCGTAACAGTTTGGTTTTGTGAGGAGTGAAAAAATGGCAAGGATACTTATCGTAGACGACGCAAGTTTTCAAAGGAGCGTCTTGAAGTCCATTGTTGAAAGCGCCGGTCATAAAGTTGTAGGCATTGCAAAGGACGGTAAAGAGGCCGTGGAACTCTACGAAGCAATTAAACCCGACCTGACAACCCTGGATATATTAATGGGAGAGAATGACGGGTTAACGGCATTGAGAAATATCAGGAAAAAAGACCCGAAGGCGAAAGTCATTATTGTATCTATCGTTGACTACCGGGAAAAAGTAGATGAGGTGATCAGCCTTGGAGCTACTGATTATGTGCCGAAGCCTATTCAGCCGGAGGTGCTCATCAATGCGATTACAAAGGCGCTAAAGAAGAAAGAGGTGTGAGAACGTCGGAAACCGCCGGTATTATCTGCGATTACTGGCCGGCGGCTTGATCTCCTCGGGACTTGACTTCCTCTGCATACTCAAAAGTGAATCGTAACTTATGGCCGATTCCTGTTCAATCGCCGCAAAACTCGCACGGGGGCAGTTGAATCAGCGACCAAGAAAGGCTTGTCATTGAATCCGCTTGTTCAAAAGGCCATAGAAAAAGAATTGATTCATAAAGAATAAACGAATTGGAAGGGTTCTAATTAGCTTTACCAAAAAGGAGGCAATAAAACGCAAAGGAACTTAACGTGGCGGCAAAAGCTGAAAATAATTCGCCAGGGGAGGTAATAGATAATGTCAATTTAACCCGATGCTCTCAGTTTTCTTAGAAATTCAATGAATATTTCTTCCTTGATCCGGTATCCTTTTTCGAGTAATTCAAAAGATAATAATTCAAGGGTTGTTTTGTTAATATTACCGTTCTTGTACGAATCCCAAAGTATCCCAAGTGTACCTTTTGGACAAAGCCCTTTGAACCGGGCAACGGTTCTTGCCTTTTCCTCATCTATAAAAACTTTTTCAATCTTTTCTCTAACAGCAAGGCTTATAACAGCCTTTTCTCCGGCGCCAAGAAAATTAGGCAGGTCCTTTCGAATTGCGGTTTTGATAGGAATTAAGTTTTTGTGTTCAAGATATTTTATGATTCTTTTTGCATCTTCTTTTTTTCTTTTAAGGCCTTTAAGAATTTCGGATTCTACCTGAGAAGGAATATGAAGTGCATAATCATCAAAAAGGTCAAGCTGTTCTATCTTGGCAAGGAATATTAAAGGAGACGCATTGCATACAACGTCTTGCATTTATTTTAAATCCTCTGTTAGGCTCTCTGTGGAATAGTCTATGTGGACATCTGCCTTTTTCAGCTTTGCTAACATCTCCCATATATCAAGAGAAAGCATTTCGGCGGCCTTCTGAAGGGTTATTTTGTGATCTCTGTACAGCCCGATAACATTTCTTTCACTTAACACTTCGATTCCTTCGTTTATTGCCTGTGTGATAAGCTCGTCAATCTTTACCCCATGAGTCTTAGAGACTTTTTCAGCTTTTTTGTATAAATCTTCTTTTAGTTTGACAACCTTCATTGTCTATCTCCTTTTTTAGTATTATCATATATCCAACTAACACTGCTAATTTCTTTTGATACAGCTAAATATTAAAAGGTATTTAAAAAGATATTTCAATACTATTCTTGTTATTAAAATACGGCTCAAACGAAGTCAATTGTCTTGCAAAGAATCTGCGAATTTGTTATAAGACTGGGCATGTTTGACCATACAAAAAGACCTTCTGTGGATGTTATAAAAACGTAATAATTCCCACCTCTAAAAATTTTACTTCGCTGTCTTCTTAAGACAGCTACCCATAGGCATAGCTTATTAGTACAGAAAAATACTATCGCTTAAACTACCTTCGTTAAACCATATTGGGGAGGCAATAAGACATGAGAATACTTCCTTTTAATCTATGTATTGCTTTTTTGTCCGTTTTTTTAGTGCACATTGCCACGCCTGCGTTTTCTTCTCCAACGCCCACTCCAACGGCTATAATCATACCAACCCCAACTGTCACACCCACACCCACACCCACACCAGAAGTAACAGGTGACTATTGGATATACTTAGAGACTTTAGAAGCAACAAATATAACTTCGAATTCAGCAACTCTAAATGGGTCTGTGGGTGAAACCAATTCTTACTCACCAACGGTATGGTTCACTTATGGTTTAGATCCAAATTTGGATCGTCGTGATAGTGATAGTATATCAGAAACAAGTCAAGGTGGAATAATCAGTATAGATATAGATGGTTTACGACCAAATACTACCTATTATTATTTTACAGGAAGTGTCGATCAACCAGAAACACCCCCAGGTTATGCTGATTTGGAAGTTTGGTTAGAAGACGGGGATAGAAGATATTTTACAACCCAATCAATACCAATACCAACCACAACACCCACACCAATTTCAAAAATCTCTATTTATGGCTATATCCTAGACAAAGATAATAACCCTATCAAATCAGCCAAAATAATCCTCAAAGGTATAAAATCAAAGTATAAAGGGGAATCTGTATCAGATGCAGATGGCTATTTCGAATTCACAAACATTAAAAAAGGAAAATATTTCATTTATGTTTCAAAGATGGGCTATAAAAAATATAAAAAGAAGGTTGAACTCAGAGAAGGGAAAACGAAAGAAGTTGAAGTTTTACTAAAAGACAAATAGCATAGAAGCATCACTACCGTAGTTAGGTTGATTGCCTGCCCCCTGACTGCAATCAGGGAAAAAGTATCAGGCAAAACATACGAAGTGTTCTGGTTTGCTTTACCAAACAGGAGGCAATAAAACGTGGAAAAATTACCTTTTAATCTGTGTATTGCTTTTTTAGCGGGCATCCTCATGAACTTTGTTACCCCTGCGTTTTCTTCTCCAACGCCCACTCCAACGGCTATAATCATACCAACCCCAACTGCCACGGCCACAACCACAGTTTCAGCCACACCAACACCGCAGCCGCCTACGGTGACAACGGGTGAAGCAACTGTTGACTATGGTGGAGAGAATGGTTGTTTGGCCACATTAAGCGGTACCGTTAATGCCAACGGTTTACAAACAACAGCATGGTTTGAGTATGGGGAAACAAGTGGATCGTATAGTACCACAGCCACACAAACTATAAGTGGGACAAGTAACACCGAAATAAGCAATGAGATAGAAGTTTCATCTACTCTTGATTGTAATATTGAAACCTATTATTACAGACTTGTAGCCCAAAACAGCGCAGGAAAATCGTATGGAAGCGAAAATACATTTGCGAGTTGCTTTTTGTATTTAGATTGTTTTGGATGTACTGTGTCTGGTTACATAACAGATTCAAAAACAGGAAAGGGTATATCCAACGCAACAATATTAATTGTTAACAATGGAGATAATGTTGTTGCGGACACGGATGGCTATTATGAATACCTTTATGGTTCGGATTATTATGGAAATGTCTGTGGAGAAGTTGAAATTACGGCATCTGCATACGGATATGTGTCATCAACAAAGTCCGGTACTTCTGGTCAATCCGAAGAGTGTTCCTGTAGCACAACATTAAATATTGAATTAGAACCTATTACATCCCCTTCAGTATCAACCGGTACCGCTACGGATATAAAATCCAACTCGGCAACACTGAATGGAATAGTGAATGCGAATAATGTATCATCGGATGTGTGGTTTGAATATAATAAGGATAGTGGTTTTTATAGTAACACATCTTCCATTACGAATGTTAGTGGTTCAGATAATTTGGAGGTACGTGTCGGTATAAGTGGTTTATCGGCAAATACAACGTATTATCACAGGGTTGTAGCGCAAAACAGCGCCGGAACTTCGTATGGCAGTGAGAGATCATTTACTACATCAGTATTGCCAGAGGGCACTATTTCTGGATATGTATCAGATACCACAGGAAACCCCATTGAATCCGTAAAAGTTACACTCGACGGCAAAAAGACATTCATTTCAATCACTACATTTTCAGATTCGGACGGATTTTTTGCATTTTATGATTTAGATGCAGACGCGTATATCATCAAGGCATCTAAGAAGGGTTATAAAAGGTACAAAAAGACGGTAGCTCTGGAAGAAGGGGAATCGAAAGAGATTAATATTAAGATAAAAAAACTGAAAAAAGCTAGGTGGTGAACCATACTATAGGAATTGTATTATGGGAAGAGCTGTTGAGTTCACATTGCGCGAACTTGAAAATGACGCACTTGTCGTGTTTATAGACCTTCTGGGTAATAAAAAACAACATGAAAGTATCAAGTGATTCGATAAACTGGAGATATGCAAGGGTGTTTTTGGATACCTCCGCATTGCTTAAGCTGCTGGCTCCTGAGCTTGAAGAACCGGGAACCATAGACTTGGAATCTTACTTGAAACCAGGCTTAGGAATTTCGATACAGACGGGTAATTACTGTATTGGTGAGATACTTGGAATTTTAAAAAGGAAGTTGACCGCTAAAAGCGAAAGGGAGTCAAACAGTAAACAAAACAAGCCAAACATCACAGCCGATGGATATCTAATTGTTATTAATCGACTGAACTGGAGGCTTGATAACAAGATGCTCGAAATTTACGACTTGCCGCTGTCAAAATACCACACCGAATCCATTGCATTTATAAAGAAATGCGATATTGATTATGTTGATGCCTTAATTCTGAATCATCTTATGCTGTCAAATGATTACGATCTATTTATAACAGATGATAAAAAATTAAAAACAGCAGCCGACGAATGTAATGTACTTTGCTGGTACCTTAGAGATACCTGCCCGCAGGCCTAACTTATTACTCCTGAAGAAATCATATCGTCATGCGCTGAATTTTTGCTATAGAAACGATAAGAGAAATATGAAATACAATATCAACGTACCTTTTGCCGTGATTGGCGGCAGTCAGGCTTATGACCTGCTCCAGAGGGGCAGTATTCGGGGGGAAAGGATGGGCGAGATAAAAACGCCCTTCGGGCCTTCACAGCCTGTATACCACATTCACAATTCAGATATCGAGATGCTCTTCCTCTCACGGCACGGCGAAAAGGGATACAGTCTCACTGCCCCTTTCGTTAATTACCGGGCTAATATCTACGCACTCAAGGAGCTTGGGGTCAAACAGATTGTTTCGTGGTCGGGACCCGGCGCTATCAATACGTCCTACCACATCGGCGAATATGTCGTTGTTGACGATATTGTAGACGAGACACACGGCAGGGAATCCACCTTTTATAAAAATCAGGGGATAGGATTTATCCGCCAATCCCCCGTATTCTGCCCTGCCTTAAGGGCATGTATCAGCGATTCACTAAAGACGCTGCAATTAGGCTTTTCTGGTAAAGGTACCTATGTGTGTACCCAGGGACCTCGACTCGAAACGCCTGCTGAGATAAGAAAATATAAATCATACGGAGGAGACCTGGTGGGTATGACCCTCGTACCAGAGGTTTTTTTAGCAAAGGAACTGGAGATGTGCTATGCCGCTATCTGTTACGTTACCAATTATGCAGAAGGTATTGTTGACAGGCCGTTCAAGGCTGGAGAATTGTTTGAAGGGCTTTCAGACGATGCCGACCGTAAGGCTGTAGAAAAGGCTGTGTCTAACTTCCCTGCCATCATCAGTGAGATTGCAAAAAATATAAAACAACAGAAAACAATTTGCCAGTGCCCGTCATTAATGGAACGCTACAAAAGGCGGGGAGATATCGGCGCTGACTGGCATGATTGGATAAAACAGCCGTAACCACAGATTTCGCAGATTGCACAGATGAAGAATTTTATGGTAATAGTAAGAGCAAAATACCTTATCACAAATCCAGATAGTTGCATTGAAAACGGGGCGGTTGCAGTCAAAGGCGCAAAGATACACGGCGTCGGAACATTTGATGAGGTTAAGGCGTTTGCCAATGCTGATAATGTTATTGATCTGGGCAGCGCCGTTATCCTGCCAGGTCTTGTCAATATCCATACCCATCTCGACCTGACCAACCTGCACAATCGCATCAAGCCCACAACCAATTTTACCCACTGGGTATTTCAGATAATAGGCGCAAGGCTTCGGTGGAAAGACGGGGACTATGTATCTTCTATAGAAAAAGGGATTAAACTTTGCGCGGAATCGGGCACGACGACGGTTGCAGACATCTCCCATACCGGACACTCATTCGCCGTATTAAAGAATAGTCCCCTGCGTAAGGTTATTTACAAAGAGGTTATTGACCTGAATCCTGACCATGCACAGGACATCCTTAAAAAAACGCAAACAGAATTATCCACAATTATACCAGATAACCTGCTCTCAACAGGACTATCCCCTCACGCGCCCTATTCTGTTTCAAGGGAATTATATCAAGCAATTGCCCAATTCGCAGTCGAAACAGACACACCAGTTTGTACCCATATCGCAGAGACACAGGATGAAATAGAATTACTGACAAAGGGGGCGGGAAACTTTCCTGCGTTTCTGAGGCAGATACGGGCACTGCCTGATAACTGGCAACCTCCGGGGCTTACCCCTGTTCATTACCTGAGGGAAACGGGGATTCTCAGGCGCCATCCTGTCCTTATTCACTGTAACTACGTGACCGACGAGGAAATCTCCCTGATTAAATCTTCAGGGGCAAGCGTCGCGTTCTGTCCCAGGAGTCATCATTTCTTCGGTCACACGAACCATCCTGTCCAAAGACTTCTGGAGGCAGGAATCAATGTTGGGTTGGGCACTGACAGTTTGGCCAGCAACGACACCCTGAGTATCCTGGATGAGATGAAATACTTGTCTCTCAACAATTCGATTCTACCTGCAACATTACTTGCTATGGCGACAATAAACGGTGCAAGGGCGCTTGGCCTGGAATCAAAGGTTGGGCAAATCAAGGCGGGTCTTGAAGCGGATTTATGCGGAGTCCGGTTGCCTGACGTTTATGGGGGAAATATTTATCGTCAACTCTTCGATGCCGCGTCGAAAAACATCTTTACGATGGTCGCAGGCAACGTCTGCTATCAGGCTTAATCCGGCCAAAACAAGTAGGGGCTGAAGATTTTCAGCCCCTACCTTATGTGCGTTCATAAGTAGCGCGGGTGGTTTATCCCCAGCCAAATGCCGACCACACCAGCCCTCTGCCTGTATCCGCGCTTGTCTTCATGACTTTTCTCCTTTAGATAAGAGGCAGACACGTCGCTCCTTGCAGGTATCATCCCAGAGATGCGATGGCACGTGATTCAGCATTTTCCAGTAATTATCGTCAATTAATGGTATGAGTTTGTTTAATGCAGAGATGACATTTGACACGTAGGCGGTGTCCATCGCCAGCGATTCCGTAAGCGGGCAGGTCTCGTCAATGAGCAGCTCCAATTCGTTGTCGGTTGTTAAATTGGGATAAAAGGGATATAACCTGCATGCAATGGGGCGATGCTCATGAATGAAGCATTTCACCCCGTCAGTAAAATTACAGGTGTTTCCAATGATCTCAAGCGTGCCCTCCCGCATTTTCAGCCTTTCGTTGCAGATATGCTTGCCGCTTCGCTGGAAAATAAATTCGTCTTCATAAGGCAACAGCACTGATAATGGTTTCTGCTCACAGCGGCCGTCACACTTCTCTATGCAGGGCATAAAGCCAAAATTTGTCGCATAGATTTCATCGTAGACTTTAAAGAGTTTTTTCTTATCCATGGTTTTCAGTTAAAAGAAATTGGTAACTATTTAGCGTACTTTCTCCCACAGTCACTACGAGTGAACAAAATGTTGATTCTGTAATCCAGAAGGGATGTCATGATTATAGCATATTGTTATGCAATTACGGTTAACCCCGTAGGGGTGACATGGTATCATTCCTTTTCGCGATATTCCACCCCTACGGGGTTGGATATTGTGGTGTGCTTCTTTTCTACAAGCATGTCATCCTTTCAGGATTTTCCGAGCGGAACATCAAGCGAATGCTTCGTTTTTATCGTGAACATCCAAACATACTGCCGATAATGCCATAGGCTGTGACACAATTACAAAGAAATTAAGAATAAGCATGGGCAGGTTTGAAACCTGCCCCTACATAATTATGGTGAAACTTTTACGGTAATTTTTTCAGACATGCCGCACACGCCAATCTCTATCCGGGCATTTCCGGCCTTTACGCCCGTAATGGTAAATGAACCGCTGCCATTCGCGTCGGTTGCCTGTTCCGGGGGCGTTACCTCCACACTCTTTCCTCCGCTGATGACGGTTGCAAATACTGTCGCATCCGTTACGGGCTCTGTGTCGGCGTCGGTCGCCGTTACCGTTACGAGCTGACTCGCCCCGGCAGACATGCTCACGTCATTTTCGCTCAGTGCCACCTGCGCCGTTTTTATGACCGTGATATTCTCCTTTAAACTGGAGGAGCTGCTGTCTGTCGTGAAGGTGATTGTAGCGCTTCCTTCTTCCACGCCGGTGACGATAAATTTGGCCACGCCCTTTGCATTGGTCTTCTTTTCCCTCGTTACGAGGACAACGTCCGTATCGCTGCTTTCGGCAAATATCGTGACGCCGGATTTCGGTTTGCCATTCTGTAATACCTTTATGGTAATGTTGTCCGTTTTCCCTACGGAAACAATACGCGCCTTGTTCACGCGCACCTTTAATTTCTCCCGGAGGTCATCGGCGCTGAATTTTATCGTCGCCCTCCCCTTGCGCAAGCCGGTGATGGAAAACGAAGACTCGCCGTCTGCATCGGTTGCAACGCTTGAATTGTCCAGGGTAACATGCGGTTTCTGAGATTCCTTTTTCGATAGAGAGGCGCTGACCGTTACGCCCGGTATGGGTATGCCGGCGTTGTCGTATACCGAAACGGTGACGCTGCCGTTTTCGCACTGCGATAACTCCAATAAATCCTCGTCAATCTGTATAGTTGAAGGAATCAGTTCGGTGACGTTAGCCGATGCGGTTGCCGTCAATGTGCCCGTGCTCAAGGTTACATCGGTTTTCCCGGCGGACTTGCCCGTTATTTCAAATGAGGCGTTTCCATCATCATCGGTTGTCTTGCCCGAATCAACCGTTGCAACAGTGGTATCGCTGCTCTGCGCCCCGATACTGATGTTTGATACCGGCGAGTTATTCTGGTCGAGGAGTGTTGCCGTAAGCGTTCCCCTCTGTCCCAGATATACACTGAGCTTTTTCTTATCCAGGGTGAGCGAGGAGGGAACGATATTCAACACGGAGACAGGGAGCGAGCCTGATATACTGTCAGAGGTAAAATTCACCGTTGCGCTTCCTGATGAATGACCGGCGATGGTAAAGAATGCCTGCCCGTCTGTGTTTGTTGTCTGGCTGTTATCTACGGTTGCAATGTTCGTATCGTCGCTTGTTGCTGTAATATCAATGCCTGACATGGTGTTGTTATCCTGATCCAGGGCGGTTACCGTTGCCGTGCCGCTGTTATTAATCAGGATGCTTAATGTATCCGGTTCTGCATTCAAGGAGGTCAGCACGCCTCCGGAAATTACGGTTACCGATAATGAAGCGGTCGCGCTGCCCGATGCGAATGAAACTGTTGCGCTTCCCACGCTCACGCCCGTAATGGTAAAATCGGCGCCTCCATCCTCATCGGTTGTCTTTTGTGCATCTACTGAGGCAATGCCGGTGTCGGAAGACTCTGCCGACGCCTTCTGCTCTGCCATAGCATCACCGTTAGCGTCCTTGACCGTTATGGTAAAATCTGCGCTCTGGTGTTCCTTTACACTCAGGGAAGACGACTCCAGTTCAATCGTTTTTGGGGCGACCACGCTGACGGCGCTTGTTGACGAGACGCCGTCCGCGCTGAACGTGATTGATGCGCTGCCTTCCTCAATGCCTGTTACGAGAAATGCCGCCTCAGCGATGTCGTCCGTCACCTTGTCTCCTTCGATTGACACACTGCCCGGATTGCTGTTCGACACCTTTATGGTGACGTTTGGAATGCGCGTCTCCTGTGCGTCAAGCGTTTTTACGGTAATGGTGCCGGAGGCGTTCTTTGCAACGGCAAGATTTGTAGGGCTGATAGCCAGGGCGCTCACAACCAGTCCAGATTTCTGTGATATCGTGACGGGAATCAGGGTGGACGCGCTGTTTGCGGTAATTGAAAGATTCGTTTCTCCCACGGCGTGGCCGCTTACCGTGAATACCGCCTGTCCACTGGTATCCGTGGTGGACGAGCCTGGAGAAACCATCGCGATTATTTCATCTTCAACGGAGGCGTTTAAGACGACATCAGAAAGCGAAAGGTTGTTTGCATCATAAGCCGTGGCGGTTATCGTCCCGGATTTTCCCTCGACAATTGACAGCGATGTTTTATTGGTAGATATCGTCTTCACTACGGCAGAAGAAGTCCCTACGGCGTAAAGATTCCCATCCGAGGCATGCACGTAGATAGTGCCGTCCGCGCCGATAATGGGCGAGGCGTTTTTATCCTTGATCGGATACGTCCACGTAACATCGTAGTTGGTATCTAACGCGTATAAGCCGCTATTCGTGCAGATATAGACATTGCCGCCGGCGTCAATGGCCGGTGAACTTTTACCTATTGCGCCGATGGTATTAACAATCCGCTTCGCATTAAATACCTTACTGGAACTATCGGAGTATAATGCATAAAATCCGCTTTCCGCCCCGAAATAGATGTTGCCCGCAGCACTGATGGCAGGCGATGAGTCAATAGACGGTTCATCC
>Ga0082335_1003459_pt1 | contig 25944 bp, 27 predicted proteins | sample Subgrocontami58m_FD_72375 | JGI IMG/M metagenome (GOLD analysis project Ga0082335, IMG submission 72375) | Subsurface groundwater microbial communities from S. Glens Falls, New York, USA - GMW37 contaminated, 5.8 m (SPADES assembly) (version 2) ...
GCATCGGAAACTTTTCCGGCGATGCGGGCTACCGTGGCACGGCGGTCAAGTACGCCGACGGGGAACTGGGTGTCACCCTGCACATCTCGGAAAAGATCAAGGACGGCTTCGCCGTCCTGCCCAAGCGCTGGGTGGTCGAACGCACCTTCGCCTGGCTAGGCGGATTCCGCCGTCTGGCCAAAGATTTCGAGGTGCTGGCCGCTTCCGCCGAAAATGTTGTCCGCATCGCCATGGTCAAAATAACACTTGCAAAATGTGTTTAAACTTTTGCCAGACAGCTTCTAAGTCCACTCTAATGGCAACATCAGGAAGTTTTGCAGGGTATAGTGTGTCACCAGCCGAAATTTCGGCAATAGTTACAATATTCGGCGAGGATAATACTGACCGAAACGACTTTTCCATCATTACTAATTCAACATTATTGTCAACTTTACTGGGATGATATTGTCTGGGCATCCCCAACTGTTATCGAATTAGAAACCTTTTCTTTCAATCATGAGGCTGAAGCTTCCTTACACCAGGAGATCACCCAATAAATTAATTAAATCAAGTGCAATTTGAAATTGAACCGGCCACCTCCGTACGGGTATTAATATAAGAGTCTGTTACCCTATCATGTTTGTTCTAATAGGATAACGACTATATCTTGATTGAGATCAAAGGCCACCCGGAAATGTCAATCTAGCCTGAATATAACTACTTTGACAATTATTGTTTATTATTCTTGGCCACAGAACTGCTGCAACGTATACTCAGCTCATCTCAGACATAAGCCTGCACACAAAGCATTAACGACATATACTATAAATATAACCGGTGTTGAAACTTGGTTTACCCAAAAAAACTGACCAAACACTTAATTAATAATTTTGTTCGCGACGAGGACAAATACGATATCTGCGAATCCCATACGAACACCCTTGAAATGCTCTGGCCTCTGCTATGCTCACTGTTACACAATCATTACGATATATTACAAGCCATTTGACTTTGTATCTGGTCTTTTATTATTTTGTTCATAATATCAAATAATTAAGCTAATGCTTTCTGTTTTCAATTCACACTGTTTGTCAAAATACATGAAATCATAGGAAACCAATATCCATTTCTCAATTTTAATGGGATTACTTGGTTATTTACATTTATTTCGATTATCTTCAATTTATTGATTAATACTACGAATTTCAATATAAAATCCCTGGCTAAAAGCATTCATTTTTTAACTTATATGCTAAAATTAATTTTGAAAATACGTAATGTGTAACATTATGTTACACGGTAATTACTGGGGTTTATTTATATGAGTAAAGATGATTACAAAACACCTGTCATAGCAGTTCTTAATATGAAAGGTGGTGTAGGTAAAACAACGACAGTAGTTAATTTAGCGGCTGAATTTGCCTTGAATAAGTGCGCTGTTCTTGTAATAGATGTTGATCCCCAAGGAAATGCTTCTGATCATATCGGTTCGATTTCATATACAAAACTGAATGCAAATGTTAGTTGGCTTTTCGCAGACCCTGAAACAAGAACTGATGTTAGTAAAATAATACAAACTATCTATGAAGATGTTAGACCTGGATTTGAAGGCGTAAGCTATATTCCATCAACGCAATTGTTAGATAAAATAGTTTCAAAGGTAACATCCCCAAGACCTTTAGAAGAATTAAAATTAAGAATTGACAAAATATCCACTGCATTTGATGTCATTTTAATTGATTGCCCTCCTAACCTGATGACATTGACAGAAAATGCAATTTCAGCGGCAACCCACTACATAGTTCCTATTGATACAGGTACTAATTATTCAACAAGTGGTTGGATGGCCTTGATGGAACATATTGAAAATATTTCAAGTTATACAAATCCAGATCTCCAATATTTAGGGGCTTTATTAACAAGAGTAGAAAACAAAAATGTAAATAAAGCAATATCTATGACTGTCGAAGCACTAGAAAGTGGTGGAGTAGATTCAGGTAGATTATTACCGGTGACCATTCGAAACGCCTCAAAGATTGGTGAAGCTTCAATTAAAAATGAACCTGTACGCAAAACAGATAAATCAATACGAAATAAAGTTGCACAAGATTATGCAAAACTGGCTAGTTATTTAATTGAAACACTTCATTTAAGAAAATCTCTGTTTGAACCAGACAACATTCAATAAGGAAAGAGTATGTCAGAGAAAAAGAAATTGTCTCCACTTCAAAACTTACAACAAGGAATACTTGCTAATTTACAAGAAAGATCTCCTGTTATTTCAATAAATAGTACAGATACTCAAAATCCAAATAATAAGGATCTAGGTATTACAATTAATCAGCAAAGTTATTCGATAAGCGTAGAACAAATAATTCCCAATCCTTATCAACCAAGAAGAGATTTTGATCAAAATAAAATAATTGAACTAGCAGAATCAATTGAATCTGTAGGACAAATTGAACCAATTGTTGTTCGAAGATCTGGTGATCAATATGAACTAATTGTCGGAGAAAGAAGACTTCGTGCTTTTCAATACTTGAAACGCCCAATGATCGATGCCGTAATTAGGGATGCCGATGATGGTTTAATGGCTGTTATGGCACTAGCCGAAAACATTGATCGTGAAGATTTAAGCGATTACGAAATTGGTTTGGCAATTAAAAATATTGAACATCTCTTCACATCAAAACAAGATATAGCTAATTATATTGGTAAAACAAGAATGGACGTTTATAGATACACTTCATTTCTTGAATTACCTTCATGGGTAGTAGCTAGATTAAACGTAAATCCAAGAATAATTAATAGGACAAATGCTCAGGCATTAAAGTCACTCATTAATGGATCAAATTATGAAGAAGCAATTTATCGAGAACATATAGAAAAAGCGATGGATTTTCTTGAACTCGGCTCATTAACCCAAACTCTGTTTATTTCCAGAATTGAAAAAATGGTTAAAGAAGCTAATAATCCTCGTAATCAACAACTGTCGATTACAAAAAAAGAATACAAAGTAGGCGGGAAGAATATTGGAAAATTAGTTCACGATGATAATAATTTGCTAATTAAAATAAAATCAATCGCATTATCTGAAGAAGATATTAACGATATACATTTACTAATATTAAATAAAATTGGAGAAAAATAAAAATATAGTTATTTATTTGTAACTAAATAAATAACTACTTAGTGGCTTTTTTATAATCTTCCATTTGCTTTTGGAACATAAAGTCATTGTACTCTTTTTCACTTTTGAATCCTTGACGCTCCCATACTTCAAGAGGTTTTTTACTAGCAATTGATTGGTGCTGATCAAGCTCCCAATCATGACCCCAATCTTCTTTAAGGGCTTTGCTTAAAAAACCTGCATAAGACTTATCTGCCTTCTCATTACTATATAAGATATTTCTTTTAACATGATCAAATCCATGTTTTTTCGTATATTGCTCTAATGCAGAAGCTATAGTTTTCTTTAACCGATGCTGCTCAGGAATCAAAGATATTAAATCCTCAGGAATACTAATTGTTTCTGCTTTCTCAGTGTTAGTTACTTCCAAATTACTATATTTAGTGAAGTTATTAGTTAAAATTTTGAAACGAATTGCACCCACCCGCCGACCATATTTGATTTCTTCAAATTCGAAATAGATATCAGATTTTTTTATTAACTCTTTTTGTACTGACAATAAAATAAAACGTTTAAAATCAGCATATAATTGATACTGTTCCTTTCTAAGACCTAAAACTTCTCTTAGTTTCTCTAATTCAAATTCCCTATCCTTTAACTTCTCATATTGTTTTAGTAAGGTATAAATCCTTATTGTGTATTGACTTTTAAAGCTCAACAACATTTCTAATTTGCTAGATGTAAAATTACCTTTAAGTTTTAATAAATACGGCTTTAATAAAGGATCAAAGCTTAGATTTACCATACCTGATCCATCTATATATTTAGCCGAAGATACCCACCCAATTTGTAATAGTCCATCGGCCTCATCAATATTTACAACTCTTTTCAATAAATTTTCAGTTGTTTTTTTACATTCCCGATATGCTGATGCTTTATCTACACCTAAAAATTCAGCAAGTTCTCCTACGCTTATACGATAGGGTTTGAAATCTTCATCATCAGGCTGAATCCTCGAAATCATAGTCAAAATTAAACGTTGTTCTGCCAAAGGCAAATTATATCTAGCTTCTACTAATTGATTTGATTGCGTAACAATTAAAGATGTTAATAACGATTTTTTCTTCTTTATAATCATATAATTAATAGTAAAATAATTGACAAAAAAGATATCTAATACAAATAATAACGCATGATCACTACATAAATAGTGAAGGGTACATAGCCTTACTCACAAAGCGGGCAGGGGACACCTCCACTGCCATAACTTATAGTGCAAATTCCTCATACTCCAGGCCGCTTTGGGCATCGGGCGCCGCAACCCGCCAAGCACCTCCCGGACTACCAAGGGGCAGGGGACACCTGCTCCGCCATACCCTATAGTGCAAATTCCTCATATTACCGGTTCAAGCCCTCTTCCCAACCCCCAATATCTGGGGCAGGGCTGCAAATCATCCACAGTTCAGTGCAAATTCCTCATATTACTGACTAATATGACTATCTAGTAAAGGATTATAAAGAGATGCAATATTCTCATATTTCAATGCAAAAAACTCTTAAATAGATGTAAATATTTCATAGTTAAATGCAAATTTATCATAGTACGGTGTAAATATCTCATATTTTATATTTCAACACAATGATTTTATTAGACAATAAGCACTGTAAAACACTTAAAACACTTAAACAAAAAAACAACAACGTTTGTTGTATGTTTTTTTGTTTAAACTTGAGTCTAATTAAAGAATAGCAGAATAAATAGCTAATACCATTATTGGCAATCCGAACATCAGGGCTACCTCATTAAAAAAATGCTGTCAGAATAGGATGATTTGGGTAACAAGGGGATAGGGCGTAATGACGGAATTGGAGAAAATGGATTTTTTAGATGTATTTGGACAGCTTGACGATCCCCGCATTGATCGGAAAAAGCTGCATCCGATGCCGGAAATACTGCTATTAACTTTGTGCGCAGTGATTTGTGGGGCAGAAAGTTGGGGCGACATAGAGACGTTTGGCAAGTCCAAACTGGATTTTTTACGCCGGTACCTGCCGTATGAACACGGCATTCCGAGCGATGACACTTTGCGACGTTTTTTTCGCGCCATTGACACGACGCAGTTCCAGCGCCTGTTTGTGGAATGGATTCGGGTATGGCTGAGCCCAGAAGTGGCGGGCAAAGTGGTGGCGATTGATGGTAAAACACTACGAGGTAGCCATGATGGCGGGCAATCGCCGATACACTTGGTGTCAGCCTTTGCCAGCGAAGCGGGGATCGTCTTGGGGCAGGTTAAAACCAGTGAAAAATCCAATGAGATCACCGCCATCCCTGAGCTATTGGAGTGGTTGGATGTGCGCGGCGCGACCGTAACCATTGATGCCATGGGCTGCCAAAAGGCCATCGCCGAGAAAATTATCGCTAAAGGGGGTGATTACCTGTTGGCGCTTAAAGGCAACCAAAGCGGCCTGCATGATGATGTGCGCCTGCATTTTGAACAGCCCGCCCCCGCGTCACTTACCCGGATGGCCCGCGCCGAAACCGTTGATAAAGGCCACGGGCGCATCGAAGTCCGGCAGTGCCGGGTGAGTACTGATATTGACTGGCTTAGGGCGCGTCATCCTGAGTGGAAAAATCTGGGCAGCATTGTCGCGATGGCCAGTGAGAGGCTCACTGGCGACACGATGACCCAGGAAACCCGCTACTTTATCAGCAGTTCACAGGCTCCAGCACCGCAGATGCTGCCCGCCGTGCGTTTGCATTGGGGTATAGAAAACCAGTTGCATTGGGTGCTGGACATGTCTTTTGGTGAAGATCAAAGTCGTATACGCAAAGATAATGCCCCAACCAATGTCGCAATTATCCGTCATGCGGCTTTGAACATGATACGGCAGGCCAAAAAGAAACGTATGACCATCAAACTTATGCGTAAAGCTGCTGGCTGGAATAATTCTGTTTTAACAGACATCTTGGCTCAGGTTTTTTAATGAGGTGGCCCTGATCCGAACATCACGTTTTCTAAAATCTCCACGTCATTTGACGAGTTGTTTCAAATGGGTTTTTTGGCTTCCAATCCACTTTTTTGTTCATTCCCCCCTAGTACTCAGTCATTTTTTTATTGTCGGGTAAAGTTTTTTCAATTTTACCCGGGCATCTTCACTGGTAAACCGCCATTCCATAGGCTGGGCAATAGCATTTCTTTGTTCTTGCCAGGCTGCGATTTCCATCCTTAATGTTTCTTGGTTCGGAATGCGTCGATCCAGACATTGGCGAGACAAGATGCTCAATTCTATTTCCGCCATATTTAACCAACTGCCATGTTTGGGCGTGTAGTGGAGTTCCAATTTATCCAGAATTCTTCGCGCTTCCTCAGGGGCGAACGCCTTATACAGAGAAGCTCCCGTGTGGGTGTTCAAATTATCCATAACCAGTGTAATGCGTTCAGCGCGAGGGTACTCAACATCAACCAGGTTGCGAATTTGATGTGCCCAGTCCACCGCTGTTCTTTGATCTGTTACCACCACATGCCGTTTTCCCTCTAAAGGTTCAAAAAATAGGAACATATTGCTCACACCATTACGTTCATACTCCGTGTCATACTTTTCGACGGTGCCTGGTTTTGCCGGTATCGGCTGACGTGTCTCCTTAATGTGTTGCTTGCTGCTTTCGTCCATACAAACCAGCGGATGAGTGTCATCATACGAGCGTTTGTAAACAGCCAGTACATCTTCCATGGCGCAGACAAATTCAGCATTCTCTTTAGCCGGAATACACCATTCTTTATTCTGCCAAGGTTTCAACTCATTTTTTTTAACGTTTGCCGGATAGTTTCGTGGGATACGCTTTCCACATGGCTCAGTTCAACCATGTGCTGCCCAAGCAATCTCAGTGTCCAGCGACTGCGTCCATCAGGGGCATCACCACAGGCTAACGCGAGCAGATGCGCTTCCTTTTCGCCGTCAATGACACGGCTTTTAACCCGGATCGGCTTAGAGATTGGTGTCGCCTTGCAGACTTTAGATACCCTATTTAGAATGATTGTTTACCGTTTGGTTTGTTCTCCGCTGTTCGTGTTAGAGCAAGTACTCATCCAACGCGTCAGGGTTCGCACTGTTCCTCCAAAGCCTATCACTTGCGGCTTCATCGCTCAATGCCCAAGCTACAACCTCCAACGATTCCTCAACCGCAGCAAATTTTCGATTTTCTTCGTGCAAAAACTCCAATGTGCCATCCAGTTTCTCACCGGCCTTTAAGCGACGCGAGTTGGCAATGATCGACTGTATGCGGCCAAGCCGGTTTTCGAGCAAGGCAATACTGTGTTATTGGGTGCGCAAAGTCCCCACCAGAAACCCTTAAAAACGCGCCGAATCGCTCCATCGTTCCCATAACTCACATAACAGGATCACTATTTCATCAGGAAAATCACCCTGCCATTTTGGGGTTTAAAGCTTTACCTTCCGTAAAAGCCTGGTTTGCCCGACAAACAGATCAGACTAAGCTTTTTTAAATATTTGCGACAGAACTCGTTCCGATAAGCAATTATTAGACATGGCTGAACCGTTAGCCGACCAGCACAAAAAAAACGATCAAGTCTTGTTACTATTTTTGAAAGTTTATAACGTGCATCTTGCTTGAAATTCAGAAAAATTTAGGAAACATGGTTAGGCAACTATTGATAAAGCAAAAGGTTTAGATGTTTAGGCTACAGAAATAATCTATCAAAATTTTCCTTAGTTAGATTCTAAGGATTATGGAATAGGATTGTCCATGCTTGTTGTATGTAACAAACAACTGCTTATGCGCATTGTAAACGGGCAAAAATTACCAACGACTTTAGTAAGCATGAATTGATCTGTGGTAAAGCGAGAGTGTACGTATTAACACATTATAGTTAATATTATCATATGGTTATAATACTATATTTAACATAATTATGATTATGCGAAGTAAAAATACCTATATTTAATGGGTTTCTGTGCCTGTTTAAATAGTATCTACCTTCCACTGAGTTTGATGAGGAAGGTCTGGAATTCGGTGTTGTCGGTGGCTATTTCCCAGGCCGTGGCACAAGCCAAGTTGGCGACGAGCATGCGTTTGGCGTTAGTCAAGGTGAATTCCTATTGTCACACCACCAACTAGTGGCTCGCTGATTAAACCCGTTTGAGATGGTAATAACATTAATAGAAGCGGTGACAAAGTGACGCCATCATGGTAGCCTAGCACTTTGCAGTCTGGCAGGAGTTAATATGAACACCAACCCTATAGAACGAGGCCGTATTACCACGCGTGTCCCTGCACCCGTCCAGCAGAAATTGGAACTTGCCGCCAGTATGGTCGGCGCCACCATTAACCAATTTATTGTCCAAACCGCATTGCGGGAAGCTGAACGCATCATCGAACAGGAACGGGTTATCCGGTTGGGCGCTTCCGATAGCTTGGCTTTTGTCAACGCGCTGGATAACCCGACACCGCCCAATAAAAAACTTTTGGACGCCTTACAAGACCACGCCGCCCGCTTTGATGATAAAACTGGAACCCTTGGCTGGACACCACAACCGAAAAGCATTTGATTGTGGCGTGCCAGCCCTTAATGCTTGGCTGGCGCAAACTGCATGGCAACATCAAGGAAAAGGCATATCACGGACTTTTGTTGCAGTCCCTGCTGACGCGCAGGCGGCTGGCGAATACCAACACTTAGGATATGACCATATCGGACAGGCCAGTATCCTGGGTTTTTACGCCTTGTCTTCGGCGTTTGTTTTGCTTGAGGATTTGCCATCGGAACGGGCCAAACGTTACCCCAACCAGATTCCCGTCACCCGGCTTGGCCGCTTGGCCATACTGGCTTCGATGCAGGGGCAAGGTTTGGGTAAGCTGTTGTTGGCCGATGCCATCAACCGTGCGCGTTCAGCCGCCCAAGCGGTCGGCAGCGCGGGAATTTTTGTGGACGCAAAAGACCCTACAAGCGCGGCGTTCTACCGACGTTTTGGTTTTAGTGCTTGCCCCAATCAACCGCTGAAACTGTATATGCCCATTGGGTGAAAGGGGCATCTAAAAATTATATTCTCTATCTCATAAACCAATGATCCAAAAGTGAATTATTAATAGTAAAAGAATCATACTGGTTTTCTTCGTGACTCACGGATTATGGTGAAGCTCAAAAAAGTGACTCACAAAAGCGAGGATAAAAAATGAAGAATTTAGATAAAAAAACACCGATGATCGATGCTGAAAGACAGGCAAAAAGAAGGCATAAGTTAAAAATGGACAGCTTAAACAAGGACGTAATATTTATTACATTGAATTATTTGATCACTAAACTAGAAAGTGGAGAAATAGACAAAGATGAATTTATTGATGAAATAAAAAATTTAAAAGAGATAAAAAACTAGATGTTGCTCAATAATTTACTCTCATAATCGCGTGAGTCACAAAATAAATAACCTCCTAAAAAGCGTGAGTCACGAATATTTTAAGAGCGCCAATAAGTAAGCTACCCTTGTCATCTGTCGCTCTTTTCCATTCGGTTCTTCTTCCGTTATCATCAGGACAGCAAAGTCATTGTTTACGTATGGGTCAATGACGAAGACAGCAAACGGTCATACGACAGCGACGATGATGCTTATCGGATTTTTCAAAAGATGCTGGCAAATGGGAAGCCGCCGGATGATTGGCAAAATCTGGTTGAAGAAAGCCACCCACAACAAGACTGTTTGGCGGCGTTGAGAAAAGAAAAGGTTCAAGTTGGCATATTGCACCATCGGCTGATATGTCTTTTAAGCCAGTTCAGCATTTGTCACAACCTGCTTGTCGAGAGTGGCCATGCCGAAGAGATTTGGTATCATCCTACAGGGTATATAAATACGGCTACAGCAAATCCTTTGCAGCCTCATCAGAAATAATCACTTTCATCTTCTTACGCAGTTTAACCACTTTCGGATCGAAATTCGCCATAATGTCTTGATGGGCGTGTTCAAGAAAGTCAACCGCCTCTTGGTATTCTTGTTCAATTAGTGTCTTCAACTCCTCAGGATCACCTTGGATGGCGTTGCAGTCCTGCATGAAATGCCTAAAGCGCACGGCTTGCAAGGCAGTGATGTCGGTGAAGATAAAATTCCTATGCGGCTCGGTTTCTTGGTTGTCATCAATTTGATACACCCGCTTGGCTGCGTTGGTATGATAGCTATCCAGGAGGGATTCAAAGCGTGTGGACAAATAGCGGTAATACCGGTCTTTCAGTTCATCCAATTGTGGCTCTAGTCCTCTGGCATCAATCCGCATATCAAAGAGTGACCCTTGGCCTTCCCGTTTGCCGTGGTTTTTGCCATCAACGTATTCATGCGGGATCAGTACGTTGATTTTGTCGAAGCCAAATTCTTCAAGTTTGCTGTGAACATAACCCGCCAGTGTGCAGAGATTGGCGTAATGGAACACGCCATTGATTTGCAAGCGTGCCCACCGAAAATACAAGCTTCCCCGATAAGGTTTGGCTATATAGTTGGGATCATCATAGTTGGGATCATCCTGTTGGCGCATCGACTCCTGAAAAACATAGTCAGCATGGTCGTAATCGTAGATCGTTTCAAAATCCAGTAAGGAGGTGTTTTCCGCAAAGTATTCATTCAAGAAGAAAAAGTCGTCGCCTATCCCCGTCAGTTGGAGCAGGGTGCTGTTTAGCAACAGGTATTGTCCATCATCAAAAGCATCAAGTGCGGTTTCCAAGTCATCACGGGTTGTGGTCTTAATGCCGAACAAAACGTTTACGACTATTTGCCGAATGCGGAAATCGTCATCATCGGGCATATTGGCACGGTAACGTTCCTGTGCCTCAGCTGTCCAGGCAAAATAATCCGGCACAACGCTAATGATTGCCCGCCTTATCGCCGCTTCTTGTTTGGAGGATATCGATGTAACAATAGGTATAGCCATTTATTTACCTTAACAATCAACCAATTTATACCCTAAGTTTTTATAGCCTATTTGCCGCTTCCCGCTCATTTTGTCTAGCATGGGTACATGGCTATCGACATAATCATAAATTCTGACTTCGGTTTTGGCGTGGTGCAAGCGGTGCAACCTTCCGGCATACTGTGCCAAGGTGCCTTTCCAAGAAATTGGCATGACCAAAAATAAGGTGTCGAGCCGGTCATCATCAAAGCCTTCACCCAGATAACGTCCGGTAGCGATAATGATGCGTTCCTCATCATCTGGGATACTTTGCAGCGTATCTGCCAATTGCCTGCGTTGCCGGATTCCCATGCCACCTTGCATGACAAGGACATTTTTCGCGAACGTTTTGATTTGCCCTGCCAACAACACAACATGCTCTTTCCGTTCGGTTAACACAATCGGTGAACGCCCTTCTGATAGGGCTTGTTTAATATCATCAAGAATCATCTGGTTGCGTCGTCCGTCAAGCACCAATGCCTGATAAACCACATGGATATAAGTTCGGCTATCGGTGTTTTGGCTTTCTGGCATCATAAATTCCGTTTGCCGCTGTGTCACGTAATGGTTAAAAGGCCTTGCGGATGCTTGCTCTTTAGCACTGGCCTGAAAACGGACAGGGCCGCATTGCATGAATACGATGGGGTGATGTCCATCCTTGCGGGTTAACGTTGCCGACAAGCCTAAAACGAATTTTGACTTACACGCTTTGGCAACGGATTCAAAGCTGACTGCCGATAAATGATGGCATTCATCAAAAATAACCTGTCCGTAATTGGCTATCAAGTCATTCACTTCATGATTTTTTATCAGGTTCTGAATAATTGCGACATCAATAATGCCAGTTGGTTTGTGTTTGCCGCCACCGATCTTTCCCACCTGATTTTTAGGCACGTTCAAAAACGTTTCTATGCGTTCCAGCCACTGATCTAAAAGTTGTCGGCGGTGGACAATAATCAGTGTGTTCACTTGACGCTTTGCCAAAATATGCAGTGCGACCACCGTTTTTCCAAAAGCGGTGGTCGCAGACAGTGTTCCAATATCCTGTGCAAGCAATTTGTTTGCGGCTTGGTTTTGCTCTTCTGTCAATATTCCCTGAAATTCTAAATCGGCAATGGGCTTACCCGCAAACCGCTCATTCTGAATAACAGGCTGGATTTTTAGTTCGCCAAGAAGGTTCATGGCATCGTCAATACAGCCCCTGGGTAAGGCAATATGCTGCGGAAAATAGCCCGCACAGGAAATGATTCTGGGTTTACCGAAAGTTGACAACCGCATGGCCTGGGATTTGTAAAATTCCGGATTCTGGAACGCCGCCAACCGGATTAGCTTGCTTTGCAGTGATGGCGGCAACTCGGTTTTATCGAAGAATAACTGGTTTCCCAGAACAATGCTGACTTGTTTAGGCAGGGGCCCATTAATAGTGGTTTCTTGAATTTTGCCTGAAGGTGCTATTTTCCAAGGTTCATCTTCCTCGGCAATAGGCAATCTCACAGCTAAAATACGGTTTTGTTGTTCAGCTTTTACGATCAATGGGTTTAACTCACTCAACGATATGCGTTTAATGGTCGATAGGTAAGCCCATTGATCGGGATAGGGTATAAAGTTGTTGTCGACAAATACGCTGTTACCCCGTTCGCGTGGTTTTTTCTGTAAGGGCAAAGCGATTAGATTGCCGAAGCCGCCTTTTGGCATGGTATCTTGGTTGGGAAACAATCGGTCATACGATTGTTTCCCAATTCCGGGTGTTTATCCATCGCTTGGGTTAGCAAGTAAGTTCCCAGTTTCCTTGCCTCCAGGGCTAAAACGGGGGAACTGAAAAACAACCAAATATGGGCGCCTTTACCTGAACGCGAAATTTCAACGCTATAAGGGATGCCGTTTTCTTGACAAGCTCCGGCAAAAGCCCCGACATCCAATTGCCAGGATGCCTTATCAAAATCAACTGCCAAAAACCAGCAGCGTTCATCTTGCATTAACGGGTAAACACCAATGACAAAATCGCCTGACCGATTGCCCTGATTATCTTTACCTGCCAGATGATTGGCTATGACGGTGTCGTTAACGGGAATAAATGAACGGAATTTACAGTCGCCACACTTGATGCGGGGCTTTTCGCAAACAGTGGGTTTCCATTCATTGGCACAGGCGGGTGAATAGCCTGACTTTCCGGTTTTGCCGTTTTCCCAACGTTTGGGAAAAATATCAGTGCGCCCTTTGAATAAATCGCCAAACAGGCTAACTTTTTCTTGACTCGACGATTGGTGATTAACGGTTGCATCCCCCCTGATTTTCACCAAATTGTCTTGTTGCTGCCGTACTTGATCCTTTAGGGCTGATAATTCGTTGAGCAATGCTTCACGTTCAGCATCAATGGCTTGGATTTTTTGTTCTAATGCTGAAATTCGCTGTTGAGTGTTGCCCATAATTGTCTGAAGAGCGAGTGATCCTACTCATTCACACTCAACAGAACCTGATTGATGACAGCTGGCGCTATGCGGAAATCAGACGCATGTAAAATCTGAAATACGGTGCGGGCTGATGGTATCAAATTCAGCTTTTTTGCTTGACCGATAATGGCGGCGGTACCGATGACGCGTAGGCCATTTTCTTTGGCAACCGCACGTCCTGCACGTTCATCCATCACTAGCAAAACCTGCTCCGCATAGTTCAACGCCAAATTGATACAATCCGTTTCACCTGCATCCAAATCCATATCAAGACAAGGCGATATTGGCTCAGGCCATACTCTTAGCCAGTCTTCTGCGAGTGCTTTGGCGATGGCCTCTTCACCACGGGCACCTGTTCCTGGCAATACTTCGCGCTTGACAGTTTCCGGTAAATAAACCGTATTAAAGAGTTTGGGCAACCAGGCCAAGCCCTCCACCATAGCCAAAGCAATTAACGGGCTGGAGTCAATGACAACAAAACCAGCCATGCGCTATCCTTGGGTTAACCATTGATCCAAGGTATCCATATCTTGTTGGACTTCAACGGCAGTCTGGTTAATCACCGCAATACCTAACCGGGATACATGGGCTATAAAATCGGCCAAGGGTGTGTCGGCCAGTTTGGCAGAGCGGGCCAACGACAATTCCCCATCCCTGAACAATGCCGTTGCCAACGCCTTGCGTACACCCGGCAGATCCATCACCTTCAGGGAGTTAACGCCGATCATTAACGCATCAGGCTCATTTCGGTTCATTACCAGTACTAAATCATCATGCGCCATGCGTAAAGCTTGGCTAGGGTTGTTTTTTAAGCCGCTGACATTCACTGTTTTCATAGGACTATCTCATAGGAATATTAGATGGGATTATTATATAGGATATTTGAAGGTCTAGGTTTGCACTAAATATGAGAGAGTGGCTAAGTAATTTGACATAAGTTTTATGGCATATAGCCCAGCGGCGAATGGAACGAGCAAAAGAACCTCAGTAACACACAAAAACATGGGATCTATTTTGTGGCGGTAACTTCGGTATTTGAAGCCCCCCAACTACAAGCATGTCACTACTAGACAGCGATCTTTGCCAATTCGTGGCGTTTGGTATTTGCCCTTGATTTACGGCACAAATAAGTCATTGATTTGTAGGTTTTTCTAGGTATTGTCAAATATCTTGCGTTGTTTATGTGTTGACATTGGTAACACAATTGATTGAATGCTGAAAATTCAGATTGATTTAACCGGACAGCATTTATGAAAACAGAACACGCACCCGCAGAAGTCAATATCCATTTACGGGCAAAAGCCCATGACAGGTTGCTCATTGACCAAGCCGCAGAATTGCTGGGTTCCAACCGTTCGCAATTCATGATGGCATCGGCTTTGAAAGAAGCAAAGAGCGTCATTCTTGACCAAACTTCACTTTATGTAGATAACCAGACATTCCAAAAAGTGTTGGATTGGTTGGACAAACCTGCAACACCAGAACAAATAGACGGAATGAACCGGCTGAAAGCCACTAAATCGTTATGGTCAAATGAGTGAAGGCAAGCAATTTACCCCGCCCGTCCCGCTTACCATCAAGCATGATACTGATGATTTTTGTTCTGGTGAAGAAACACTAGATATCTGGTGCGGGAACGGGCATTGGACAACATGGCGGTATCGGCAAGCAAAACCTATGTTGTTTGCCCATCAGGTTCCCGTAAAGTCATTGGCTACTACGCCATTTGTATGGGGCAAATTTTTAACCAAGAGGTTATTGGCTCTATGCGTAGAAATATGCCCCGCCAGATTCCGGCGGTCATTCTTGCCCGTCTGGCCATTGATGAAAAATGGCAGGGTAAAGGACTGGGAAGGTTCTTGCTTCAAGATGCCGTGCAACGGTCAGCCCGTGCAGCCCAAGAAGTTTCCGCCCGCCTCCTGATCGTCCATACCATTTCAGCCGCTGCCGAAGCTTTCTATTCCCATTATGGGTTCACCCGCCTACCGACAGAAACACCCACTTACGCGCTAGACCTTATCAAGTTTGCCAACCTGCCAAAATAAGCCCACCTCAATTTGAATTGTCTGAAAGCAGACTGAACTTTTGATAACGGCGGTTTTGGGGAGATAAGGCAGGCGTATAAATCCATTGATCTTATCCGGCAATGTTCCGTATATTAAACACATGAAAGAAGCCAAACCACCAACTGCCCGCCTCGAAGCCCGCCTGCCCGTCCATGTCCATGCGATGCTGAAATGCGCCGCTGAAATACAGGGGCGGACGTTGACGGATTTTGTTGTCGCCGCCTCCAGCGAGGCCGCAAGGCAAACTATCGAAGCCACCGAGATTATCTGTCTTTCGGTGGAAGACCAACGGCTTTTTGCCGAGAGCCTCACCAACCCGCCTGAACCGAACGCCGCCCTGCGCCGGGCGTTTGAGAAACACCGCGAATTGTTCGATACCAAGTGACCTCGCCTTTCCGCCTCACCGCTTTGGACGGCAATCATGACCGATCGGCATTCGCCAGCGGCGAAGAGCCGCTTGACCGCTATCTATGGGCTTTTTAAAAACAATGGGATAATAAAATCTGTTGGTAAATTTTGACACCCTTTTCTTGCCAAAAATGGCAAATTTTCCCCGCTATTTTACAGTCATGCCACTCCATACGCCCCTAGCCTCAGAAGCACGAACGCTCATCAAAACCCGTCTTGCCACACTGGCTGTTGAACATCAAGTCAAGATTGTCTTTGCTTGTGAATCAGGTAGCCGTGCCTGGGGATTTCCGTCACCGGATAGTGATTACGATGTCCGGTTCATTTATGTCCATCCTCAAGAATGGTATCTGGCTTTAGACGAAGGGCGCGATGTCATTGACTTGCCCATAGAAGACAGTGCGGTCGGGCTGCTGGATTTTGGCGGCTGGGATATGCGCAAAACCTTGCGCTTGGCACGCAAATCAAATCCGGTCATTTGGGAATGGCTGCAATCCCCCATCATTTATCAAGGGTTTGATACGATGGCGTTGCTGGCTTTACGCGAGATACTTGACCCTTTTTATTCACCCATCAGTGCTTGCCACCATTATTTGTCTTTAGCCCGTGGCACGATGGAACGGGAATTGACGGATTCCACCGTTAAGATCAAGAAATATTTTTACATGCTCCGGCCTTTGCTGGCGGCGGCATGGATTGAAAGATACCACGAAGTTCCACCTATGGAATTGACACCCTTAATGGCGTTGCTAGACGGGCAACCGATGATAAAAGCCAGTATTGATAACTTGCTGGAACGCAAACAAGTGACGGACGAACAAGTGCCGATTGCGCGGATTACTGTGCTTGATGATTTTTTGGCACAGGAATTGGCCCGATTACAGGAATCGGCTAAACAATTACCCACGGCGGCTGGCGATCCGGTAGTTTTGGATGGCCTATTTCTAGCGTTTCTTGGCGGATCAGAATGATAGATACTTTCCCGTCCTGCCCTTTAATTGTCCGTCCATGAATTTGAACATAGACGATCTTAAACGGCAAAACCTGATTTTGCTGGAAGCCTTAAGCGGCAGCCGGGCTTATGGTTTGGACACGCCACAATCCGATACGGATCTGCGCGGCGTGTTCATCTTGCCGCAGGAACGCTATTTTGGCTTTACTTACATCGAACAAGTATGCAGTGAGCGCAATGACCATGTTTATTATGAATTGGGCAAATACCTCAAATTGTTGGCTAAGAACAACCCATCCAGTATCGAACTGCTATTCGCGCCCAAGGAAACGATCATTTACCAGCATCCGTTGTTGGACAGAATTGAACCCGGACGGGTCTTGTCACGTTTATGCCGGGACAGTTTTGCCGGCTATGCCTTAAGCCAAGTCAAACGGGCCAAAGGCTTGAACAAAAAAATCTTCAATCCGGTTGCTGACGTGTTGCCGCGCCCCATTGATTGTTGCCATATCGTCGAAGGCGACCAAACCACTCCAGCCGAACACTGGCTTATCGCACAGGGAATGCAAGCGGAACGCTGCGGCCTGAGTGCGTTGCCGCATGTGCGTGATGGCTACGCGCTGTTTTATGCCGATGATGATCAAGAAGGCAATGCCCGCTTTAACGGCCTATTCCGCTCCGACCCACCGATGAATTCGTCATCACCTTCGCAAGATGTCTGCCTGTCTTCAATACCTAAAGGTATGAAACCCAAAGCTTGGCTGGTGTTCAACAAAGACGAATTCGCCCGCCGCCTACGTGAGTATCATGATTATCGTCAGTGGGAACAATCGCGTAATCAGGAACGCTATCATGGCACGCTGGAACATGGCGGCGGTTATGATGCCAAGAACATGATGCACACTTTCCGGTTGTTGCGCATGGCGAAAGAAATCGCTACGAATGGGCGGCCCCTTGTGCGCCGTCCTGACCGCGAAGAATTGTTGGCGATCAAGGCCGGGCAGTATAAGTATGAGGATTTGATGGCGAAAGCGGCACAGGAACTGGTGGAGATTGATGCCGGTTTTGCCGCCTGCCAGTTGCCCAATGCGCCCGATGTCCAGCAAATAGAACGCTGGGCGGTGGAGATTCGCAGGGCTTGGTATTGTTGTAGCTAAATTTGGGGTGGGTAAATTGAATTGCGTGGATTTTAACTTACATCCGCTATTGCCGATAGGCTTGCTCAGTTCGGTAACCAATAAATCGGACTATTCTTTTCGGGATGCCGTTTTTTCATACAAGTTGAAGTGTTCCTAAACCAATGCCGTCATAATTTATGCACTATCAATTTACAACCGCTTTGGAGCCAGTATTCCTGAACAATTCCCGCCTGATATTTTTTCAGTAATACCCATACTTCCCTAATCAAATCATACTGACTATTATCCAAAGTGCTTTGGCAGTCTGCCGATTGCTTTGTGTATAATTCGGGATTGGCTTTTAACCGATCATTTAGCAATGCTTCCAAATCGGTTAAACGGGGTGCAACAAACCCCGTTACCTTGGCAAAGGACTGGACAATTAACAAACCCTGGGGATCGATGTCAGTCATCACCAGTACAGGCAAGTCCAATTTTGCCAACAACTGCCGGACGGCTTGTTGACTGTAGCTGTTATCGCCACGATACAGCACTAAGGGATCATCGTAGTCTGTTGGCAAATCTAGGTGCAGATTTGCTAGCCGGTCAAAACAGCGGTAATTTTCAACAATCAAAATACAGTTATGGGCGGTGCTTGAGAAGTCTGCCAACGCTATATCAAAATGACCGCAAGGTGGTAACAAGTAAGCATGGCCGTTGACTTTTAAAGTAAAACCAGTCAATACCTTAACAGCCAATCGATTTTTTTTAACCGCCAGCCCCGCCAATTTCTCATTCAGTGCAACAGCTAAAACTTGTTCTCGCGGCATGGCTGCAAAATCAGTAACCAGCGATTGTTCAAGATCGATGCCCGTTGCTTCTTTAACCAACACCAACAGTTCAGCCTTATCCTGAGAGCTAATTTCCAGCTTTGTGCCCTGTGTCCGGCCAATATTGAATTGCTGATGCAAGGATTGCCAAGTTGGGTTAAGTGGAAACAGCTCTTTTTCTGATTGTAGGGCGTTTTGGATAACCTTCAGCACTTGCTTGTTCAACGCTCGTCACCTTTAAACGCAGCGATAGCGGATATCGGTTGGCTTGGGTTGCGTAGCACCCGTTCGAAATAGCGTGCAGTGTGTTTACGGTATAGTGGCAATTCCAGAACGTGTTTGCTTGGAGGATTTAATGACACGGCGTTGACAGCGCGTGTTTTGGGTTTTGCTAATAAGACATCGGTATCGCGGCGGATTTTTTGCGCAATCTCAATCAGGTCTTGGGTTAATGTATTATCCAGCGGGTCAGCATAGGCAAACAATGCCAATGGCTTAACTTGGTTCCAGTGTTCGGGGATGTGCTCGCTCTCACTCCAGTCCTGCGGTTGGTAATTCTGGTTTTGTTGCAAGAAAAAAGCAAAGCCTTGCACCCGTTGCGCCCTTGCTTCAATTTGCCGGAGTTCAAACAAAAACACCTTCAGCTTATTGAGAATGTCCTGCATACGTTGTTGGTAAATCGGTAGCAGGCGGATCAATTGTTGGTCGAGTAAGGCATACAGCAACGGTTGGTCTTCCACCAGTTCCAACAAAAATTCCGGTTGCAAGGCGGTGATGGCATTGACCAGTTTTTCCAAACGGGAAATGTAAAACGTGTTTTGCTTTTGCTTTTCCGCCAAGGTGCGGACATTCGCGAAACGGCTGTTGACCAACATCAGTAAATAGCGGGTGTTTTCTTCCAGGGTATCGGACAGATCAAATACCAGCCGTTCGATTTCGGCAAAATAACTGTCGCCATCATCCACGCGATTTTCAGCCAACGCATCCTGATATAAGCCGATTTGTTGTTCAAGCGTATCAATCCAGCTGGCCAGATCGGTGTCCAAACGGCGGACGCGGTCAGAACTTAAGGCGCTGTCGATAAATTGCCCTAAGCGTCCGGCGACGCGATAGCCATCAGCGTTATGGTTGACCAGTTAGAGAGATTAGGGGGAAATATTTGACTACACTTTGAGCTAGATGTTATGTTATATATGTAATATAACTAACATAGATAATATAAGGCATATAAAATTATGGCAAAAGGTGAATCGGGCAGAATTGTCTTAGAAGTTGATTCAACATTAAAAAAACAACTTTATTCTATCTTGGCACTAGAGCAAACAACTTTGAAAGATTGGTTTATCGAACAGGCACGGATATACATCGCCCAAAAGAAAAAAGAAATTTCCGATGAAGTTTAAAGCCGATCAAACCTTACAGAAATTAAGGGGCGGTTATTACACGCCTCAAAACCTTGCTGACTATATAACTAAATGGGCTTTAGGTAAGGAAAACCTAATATCAGTATTAGAACCCAGTTGTGGTGATGGTGTTTTTATCCAAGCGTTGGCGAATGCAAATTGCCCTAAAGACATTCATCTGGATGCACATGAGCTTTTTGACATAGAAGCTGAAAAAGCCGCGAAGCTCTGCGAATCATTAGAGTTTAAGAATTATAACGTGTCCTGCGGTGATTTTTTGTCATGGGCAAATGACAAGTTGTTAAATAACGAAAATTTATATGATGCCATTATTGGTAATCCGCCGTTTATTCGTTACCAGTTTTTAGAGAAAGAATTTCAGAGAAATACAGAAATGGTCTTCGCCCATCTAGGGCTTAAATTCACAAAACACACCAATGCCTGGGTGCCGTTTATACTGGCTTCCGTCTCGTTGCTAAAAAATGGCGGTAGATTAGCAATGGTCATTCCGTCTGAAATCATACATGTCATGCACGCCCAGTCACTAAGAACTTATTTGGCGGTGACTTGTAAAAAAATTCTTATCATAGACCCGCAAGAACTATGGTTTGAGAATACCTTACAAGGGGCGGTTATCTTTATGGTTGAAAAAAAAGCCGATCTAAGCGAAAAAACCCAAGGAGTCGCCATCAAGCACGTTAAAGGTTTGGATTTTTTAGAAACGGATGCCGAAGAAACCTTCCGGGAGGCCAAAGCGATTAATGGCGATACCGTGAAAGGTAAATGGACTAAAGCCCTGTTAACTCTCGAAGAAATTGGGCTTATCAACCGTCTAGTCAAACATAAAGATGTGCATAATTTTAAAGACATTGCTGATGTGGATGTTGGCATTGTGACAGGGGCAAATAATTTTTTCTTGGTCAACAATGATATGGTTGAAAAATACCAACTTTACGATTACGTGAAGCCCATGTTTGGGCGTAGTGACCATTGCAAGGGGGTTATTTACAACCAACAGCAACACCAAGCGAATGTCACCAAAGGTTTGCCAACAAATTTTGTCTATTTGGAAGCAGAATTTTCATTATTGCCGCCTATCGTCCAAGAATACATCATGCAGGGTGAATCTGATGCCTTGCATACCCGTTATAAATGCCGGATACGCAATCCTTGGTATAAAGTACCTTCTGTATACACCCGAAAAATAGGCATGTTGAAACGGGCGCATGACACGCCACGCCTAATTTTTAACGAGCTGGAAGCCTATACGACAGACACGGCATATAGAATAAGCTCTGACAAGTTTAGCCCTGAGCTATTGGTGTATTGTTTTTTGAACCCACTGACTGCACTCTTTGCGGAGATCGAAGGCAGATACTACGGCGGTGGTGTTTTAGAACTAGTCCCATCGGAAATTGAACGGCTTTATATTCCCATCCCTAGTGATATTGAACACAATATCAGGCAGCTTGATGAAGATGTCAGACATTTATCAATGGATAGGGTCATTGAGCGGCAAGGTGAAAACATCCTCAAAAAGTTAGGGTTATTCAATGAGGAAGTCGATATGCTTATTTCAGCGTGGAAGCGATTAAGGGATAGGCGACAGAGAAAATGAGTTAACAATCAAGATATATTTAAGCGAAAAAAATCATTACCTTGCCTATAAAGAGTAACCCGACGGCCTAATAATTCGCGTTTGGCAATAAGTTTCTTTGCTTGTCCCCAATGAATTTGCGTCATGGCATTATTTTGTAAATAGGTTTTTGTATTAGTGTCGCTGTTATGGGTAAGCTTGAGTTTATAAATTCCATAGGATAAGCCTGCAATGACTATCTCAAAATCAGCTTTGGCACGTTCTAAGTGTTGTTTCGTAGGTGATGGGTCGGTTTGCCAAACCAGCCCATCAAAAACAGAATTCCTAAAATAATGCCGTTGATCTACATCTTTCATTAAGCCTTTTTTAAAGTACATAGACCCCGTGGCGTTTGTGCTTTCACCTGTAGGTATATTTAGATCACGTTCGGTTAATTCCTTGCTTTCCCAAACCAAAATAGGGTTTGCAACCAGTTTCTGGGTTAATTTTGGCGTTACAGCGTCCTGCAATTTGGGGCTAATTTTTTTAGCTTTAGACGGCATCGGCTTTAGCAGTGCAGGTGCATCCTTTGTTTTTATCTTTTTACTTTCCTTTAGCGTAATAATCCGCTCATCTTCGAGCCGCCCTTCTCGAAGCAACTTAACCGCTTCTTTTGGGGTTGACACTTTTATGACGTTGTCTGGGAAGCGTTGTTCTAATAAACAAAAAGCACTTCTTAATGAAGCTATATATTCAGCATCCGGTTCAAGTTGAGGATTTAGTGAAATTAATGAGCTTGCTTCATAATTGTTATTAAGTCCGCCTCCAGTTAGATTTGCACTTCCAATTATCAAGTCAACTCTTGAATCCGAAAATGCAGCGTATATCTTGGGATGGTATAGCCTCTGAGTTGTTGCTACATCAATAACATAAGGATGGATTCCGAGCTTTAGCATTGTCAGTATTGCCTGTACCGAAGTCACGCCGTTTCTTATGCCAACATATAAATTCACCCTGTCTTTTTGATTTTCTAAAGCTTCGCTGATAGCAGTAACACCACTTTTTCTTGCAAACGCGACGCTGATAAGAATTTCGTTTGCATTCTCTAGTTGTAATAACTGATTTACTGCTGAAATATGATCGTTATCTTCTATAAGCCCTTGAGCTAAAAGTTTAATATTTGCCATTTTTATAAGATATATGTTTTCGTCAATATTTTCTGGAGGATATTCTTAACATTTCACTTTGTCACGCAAGCATATAGCCACACGATTGTGGTTTTAGGCAATAACGGTTTCATATTGCTTTTCACCAAACTCATTTGATTTTCTGCAATTTCTGTCAGTTTGTGCAAATACCCTTCGTTTTTACTGAACAAACATCGCAAACGGTATTGCAGCTCACTTAGACCCGATTCGGTTTGCCCAAAATCTGTTTCTAACAGGTTCAGGCGATCAATTTTGTCGCGCTCCGCTTCGGCGGTTTGGAAAGCGCGATACTCCTTGTGCCAACTGTCCAAGGTTTCCATCTGTACATCCAAAGCAATCGCATCTCGGTTTTCTTCGATGCAATTCACTAACATATCGCGCAAATCAGCAAAGTCTGTGGAGCGCGTCAACATACCCGTAATGATTTTTTCGATGTCTTTTAAGCGGTGTCCGGTGCTGTGGTTGCAAAAACTGTAACGCGCTACCATTTGCCGCATTTCTTGGCCTTTTTTATGCGGTAAGTTTTGGATGACGGTGCGGTAATCGCTACAAGCGGTAAGCTGGTCACTGTGATTGATGTGCCGTTTGGTCAAGTGCGCCCGTAAACTGCGGCAAGACACCGGGTAAAAAGTGCCGTCGCGGCGGGTTTCGATAAAATCATCCCTTTCAAAGCCTTTATCGACAAAGCGGTAACACAGACCGTCATCGCTGGGCGCGGCGTAAATTACTGCCATGCAGGTCTGTTCGTTACGTTGGTATTCAAAAATGATGTAGGAGGATTCATTGGGCAAATAATGCTTGGCGAAACTGTCAGTGACACGGCTTTTGGGTACCAGTCGCCCTGGCCTTTCGCCAAAAAATAGCGGGATTAAACGCAGTAAAGTCGTTTTTCCTGCCCCGTTAACGCCGTTAAGATTGGTGTGCCCATCTAGCCTCACCTCAACCAGTTCGCTAGGTTTGTAGGAGTCGATAAGAATTAAGCGGTTAAGTAAGTACATGCTATTGTTCTAGATAATGAAGCTGTAAAACAGCGTGGAAAATTTGCCAGTTTTTGCAAGGAAAAAGCGTCAAAATTTACCAGCAGATTCTTTTTATCCCATTGTTTTTCAAAGTCCGTAGTCGAGTTTTACTGGAAAAAGCGGCGCTAATGAGTGGCAAATATTGGAAGCTGTTTTGCACCTATATGAGTTCCATTGTACGAAAATGGCTTTAAATCTTCCAAAATCTAGATTTTTTGCCCCATAAGCTTCAGTACCAAAAATACGTTCGTTTGTTAGACAAATCTCACCATAGCTATGGATAGAGATAGATTTTTCCCTTTCAGGGAGACGTCAAAAGTAGGGTTTATTTTGTTGTTAGTCAGGCTCGGCCAAAATTGATCTGACGGTTTCAAGTGTCATGATAAGGGTCATCGGCTGCAAAGGCGATTCCACGAAGCCGCGTGACAGATAAAACTGCTTGGCCTGGTCAGAAAGCGCATGAACCAGTAGAGCGAACACACCCGCATTGCCGGAGACGTTGACCGCCCGTAGCATCGCATCACGCAGCAGAGCCTGCCCAATTCCCTGGTTGTGGTATCGCTTATCGACGGCAAGCCGACCGAGGAGCAAAACCGGCAACGGGTCTGGCATGTTGCGGCGCATGGCTTTGGGTGCTGCTTCATGACTGATCGCCCCCGCCGATAGGCTGTAGTAGCCAATAACCTTCGCGTCGGCACACAACACAAAACAGCGCGAAGCTCCAATTGCATGGTTTTTGAACGCACGTCTTTTGAGCCATTCGTTCAGGGAAAATTCGCCGCTGTCGAAGTTCGACAGCTCCAGTTTATCTGTGATTGGAGCTGGCGGTGTGAGTTTGAGCGAGATCATTGCTCCCAGGGTGCTTTCGTCTTGAGTAATCGGCGTAGCTTATCAGAGGGCGGCAAAGGGTTATCGAGCAGTGCCTGAAATTGGGCAAAAGTGACTTCATCGACGGTAAAGAAGGTTTGGTCTAGCAAAACATCTTCCGCTTCCCGACAAGCTGCTTCCAGCATGAAATCAGACCGGCTGCGACCGAGGCGATCCGCGGCCTGGTCAATCAGGTCGCGTTGCCTAGCCTTAGCGCGGATGTTGATGGAAACGGAACCCGTTTCTCTAGTTTGTGTCTGGGGCATGGCAATATTCCTCTGTATGTATAATAAATATACATTATTGTATAGAAATCAGCAACACATCTAGCAGTGGTCGTTAGCCACCTTTTGTATCCTTGCAATATTTAGATAATGGGATTGGTGATGGGGCTGTAAGCCGCTATTGGACGAATGACAATGCGTGTTAGTCAGGTCGAACTATACCACTTTTTTGACACTTTTCGGTAAGACAGGAAGTTTTGGCTCCTGTCATACTATTTCGTTCGAAAAATTAACGCATAAGCTTTAGTTGTTGCCCGAAATGAAACTATCGAGAGACCCTGCCCAGGTAATAGCGGCGATCGCTGAACGTCGAAAAAACATAAGCCCTCAAAAAAGTCCGAATCCGATAAACGCTCCCTCATCTCTTGTTCCGGTACAACTCGACTTTTGGGAAGATGGCAAACGCGCCGCCCCTAATGCTATTTTCCGGTCCGCATTATTCCCTGCAATACACCCAAAACAAAAAGAAAACCGCAAATTCATAGAAGAAAAGATTTTCTCTGTTGCGGGTTTGACGGTTTTTTTCACTGGCAAGCAATTTGACCAATCCGATCTTGATGTCTACCTCGAACTTTTAAATAAAGTGTTTGATGTGGCTACACTAAACCGGACACACAATTTAAACTATCCTGAAAAGAGTGTGATCGTAATATGAACCAAGAAAAAGCCAAAACCTATACCGCCGAATTTAGAGAGTCCGCCGTCAAGC
>Ga0082335_1001548_pt2 | contig 25917 bp, 25 predicted proteins | sample Subgrocontami58m_FD_72375 | JGI IMG/M metagenome (GOLD analysis project Ga0082335, IMG submission 72375) | Subsurface groundwater microbial communities from S. Glens Falls, New York, USA - GMW37 contaminated, 5.8 m (SPADES assembly) (version 2) ...
GTCACCGTCGGCATCATCCCGTCGGGCAACCACCTGGACGCCAACCCGTGGGTGGACATCCCCGTCGTCACGAACATCGGCTACGCGCGGAACGTCATGGTCGTGAAGACGGGCCGGGCGGTCATCGCGGTGGACGGCAGCTACGGCACGCTCTCGGAGATCGCCATCGCTCTGGCGGAGGGCATCCCCGTCGTCGGACTGAGGACGTGGACGTTCTCGTACAACAACCACGAGAAGGCGGCCAACGCCATCGTGCACGTCTCGACACCCGCGGAGGCCGTGGACAGGGCGCTTGAGCTGGCGAAGCAACGTGAAGAACTTTTGAAAGCGCAGAGGGTTGGACAGTGAGCATCATCGAAAGCGTCACGGCACGGGAGGTCCTTGACTCGCGCGGCAACCCAACGATTGAGGTCGAGGTCGAGACGCTCGACGGCGCACGCGGACGCGCGGCGGTCCCCTCCGGCGCGAGCACCGGCGTCCACGAGGCGCTGGAGCTGCGCGACGGCGACCCCGCGCGCTACGGCGGCAAGGGCGTGCTCAAGGCCGTCGAGAACGTGCAGACGGCCATCGCTGATCACATCTGCGGCATGTCCGTGCTGGACCAGGCGGCGATTGACGCCGCGCTCCTCGCTCTGGACGGCACGCCCAACAAATCAAAACTGGGCGCCAATGCCATTCTGGGCGTGTCGCTGGCCGTGGCCTACGCCGCCGCCGACCACCTGGCCGTGCCGCTGTACCGCTACCTGGGCGGGCCCAACGCCCGCGTGCTGCCCGTGCCGCAGATGAACATCCTGAACGGCGGCAGGCACGCGGAGAACTCGACGGACTTCCAGGAGTTCATGGTGCTTCCCGTGGGCGCCCGGAGCTTCCAGGACGCCCTGCGCATGGGCGCGGAGGTGTACCAGGCGCTGAAGAAGGTGCTGCACGACCGCAAGCTGAACACCAACGTGGGCGACGAGGGCGGGTTCGCGCCGTCGCTGCCCTCCAACAAGGACGCGGCGGAGGTCATTCTGACGGCCATCGAGAAGGCGGGCTACCGTCCGGGCCGCGACTGCGTCCTGGGGCTGGACGCCGCGGCGTCCGAGCTGTACAAGAACGGCAAGTACGCCCTCGCGCGGGAGGGCAAGACCCTCACCAGCGCGCAGATGGTGGACCTGTACGCCGACTGGGTGGGCAAGTACCCGCTGGTCAGCATCGAGGACGGGCTGGCGGAGGACGACTGGGACGGCTGGAAGCTGCTGACAAAGCGCCTGGGCCGCAAGGTCCAGCTCGTGGGCGACGACCTGTACGTGACCAACACGAAGCGCCTCGCGAAGGGCATCCGCTCCAAGACCAGCAACTCCATCCTCATCAAGCTGAACCAGATAGGAAGCCTGACGGAGACGCTGGACGCCGTCCAGATGGCGCAGCGGGCGCGCTGGACAACGGTCATCAGCCATCGCTCCGGCGAGACGGAGGACACGACCATCGCGGACCTGGCGGTGGCGGTGAGCGCCGGGCAGATCAAGACGGGCGCGCCGTGCCGCAGCGAGCGCGTCGCCAAGTACAACCGCCTGCTGCGCATCGAGGCGGAGTTGGGCAAGGCGGCGCGGTACGCAGGGCGGGACGCCTTCACGTACCGGTCGGCTTAGGCCGTCACGCACTCTCTCGCCTGCAAAGCGCACGGTGGCAGGGCAGCGGGAAATGTGGCAAACTGGTGACAAACGCTCAGGAGCATGGCCGCATGGCTGCTGACGATGTTTTCGAAGCCGCTGTTCAGACACTGCAGGACGACCCCCGCGTCACGCGGGTCAAGATGTTCGGAGCGCCGGGCCTGAAGGTCGGTGGCAAGGTCTTCGCGTGCCTGTTCAAGGGCAAGCTGGTCGTGAAGCTCTCGCAGAAGCGCGTCGAGGCCATCGTGGCGTCCGGCGCCGGCGAGCGGTTCGACCCGGGCATGGGCCGGCGCATGAAGGAGTGGGTGGCCCTCGCACCGGGCGGCACGGGCGACTGGCTCAGCCTTATGCAGGAGTCGCGGGACTTCGTCGCGTCTGGTCTCTGAACCGGTATGCGGAGCAGATACAGTCCCCATAAAAGAGGGTGTCCAGAGGGACGCATCCCGCAGCCTGTCCTGAGCGAAGCCGAAGGAACGGGGGTCTGGGGGACTCCCCCAGATTCTCTACTACCTAACTCCCCCTTCCTGGCAGGAAGGGGGCCAGGGGGATGGTCGTACACGTCCTGATACCATTCTAAGGAGGCGATACATGCCCGCGGGAAAGAACGGCAAGACACGCATCGGCATCAACGGCTTCGGGCGCATAGGACGGCAGGTGCTCCGCGCCATTCACGAGCGCCATCCGGACATTCTGGAGGTCGTCGCGGTCAACGACCTCACGGACGCAAAGACCAACGCCCACCTGTTCAAGTACGACACGAACTACGGCATCTATCCCGGCACGGTGGAGCCGCGCGACGGCGGGCTCGCCATTGACGGGCGCGCCGTGCAGGTCTTCGCGCAGCGCGAGCCGGGCCAGATCCCGTGGCGCGACGCGGGCGTGGAGCTTGTCGTCGAGTCCACGGGCCGCTTCACGGATGCCGCGAAGGCCGTCGCGCACAAGCAGGGCGGCGCGAAGAAGGTCATCATCTCCGCGCCGGGCAAGGGCGAGGACATCACCATCGTCCTGGGCGTGAACGACAAGCTGTACGACCCGGCAAAGCACAACGTCATCTCCAACGCCTCCTGCACCACGAACTGCATCGCGCCCGTCGCCAAGGTGCTGCACGACAGCTTCGGCATCGAGCGCGGGCTGATGTCCACCATCCACTCGTACACGAACGACCAGAAGATACTCGACCAGGTCCACGAGGACCTGCGCCGCGCGCGCGCCGCCGCCATGAGCATTATTCCCACGACCACCGGCGCGGCCAGGGCGGTGGGCCTCGTCCTGCCGGAGCTCAAGGGCAAAATCCACGGCCTGGCCTTCCGCGTGCCGACGGCCACCGTGTCGGTCGTGGACTTCGTCGCCACGCTCAAGCGGCCCGTGAAGCCGGAAGAGGTCAACGCCGCCTACAAACGCGCCGCCGAGACCAGTCTGAAGGGCATCCTCCAGTACACGGAGGAGGAGCTGGTCAGCATGGACTTCAAGGGCAATCCCCACAGCGCCATCCTGGATGCGCAGCTCACGATGGTGATGGAGGGGAACATGGTGAAGGTGGTGGCGTGGTACGACAACGAGTGGGGCTATAGCTGCCGCGTCGCTGACCTTGCGGCCAAGCTGGCGACGATAGGGATGTAGCATCGGCGCGGCGCTGCCGAAGGGAGGCGGCAGCGGCCAGACGCCACGTGGGGGACAGATGCTGGACGCTCATTCGCCTGAATGGGGAAGCGAATGAATAAGTTGCCGCGTTTCAGGTTCGCACTGGTCCTGGCGGCGCTTGCCCTGGCCGTGTCAGCATGCTCGCAGCCACCTGCAGCGCCGTCGCCCGCGCCGCCGGCGCCGGCTCCGACACGCACCGCGACTCCATTGCCAGCGTCCACGGCTACCCCGACTCTGACGCCTGCGCCGACGCCTGCACCCTTGTCCGCGCCATCGCCCGCTCCTGTGGCAGCGCCTGTCGCTACGCCATCCCCGACGCCCTCGCCGACGCCATCGCCCGCGCCAACCTTGACTCCAGCGCCAACAGCTACCCTCGCGCCCGCGCCCACTCCGGCTCCCGAGATTCTACCCTCGCCTGCGGTGTCTGTTCTTGCGGCGACGCCAACCACTACGCCATCCCCAACGCCCTCGCGGGTTTCCCGACCTACGGCAACCCCTTTGCCTACCTCTGGTCCTGGTTGGAGGGAAGTGAGCACACCCCCGAACTGGGCAGGGCCGAAAGTGCAGTGGATTGAAGTGGACGCGCCCGAGGGCCACAAGCTAATTGCTGCGGTGTGGCGTCCCACAGGGGTCGGACCGTTCCCGGTGGTCGTGGTGCTCCACGCTAGCGCCGGGTTCAGCACTTCTACAATACTTCTTGGGCGGGACTTTGCCACCGCCGGATTCATTGCCGTCGCGGGGGCCTGGTTCGCCGGCCATGACCCTAACTGGTTTTCGACTACTATTATCGACAGTCCCAATGCGCCCGCGTTTTCGGGTGCGAACTTCAACTCTATCAAATATGCCGACGCCATTATCAAAGTCGCCCGAACGCTGCACGGGGCCAATGGGAAGATGGTCGGGATCATAGGCCAGTCGAGGGGGGCAGAGGCATCAGTGCTTCTGGCGTCCACCGGCGCGGGCGTTCAGGCCGTGGTAGCCGACTCTGCTGGCTACACCAATCAGTCGCCGATAGATGCGTCCGCAATAAGCGTGGTGCAGAACCTCTCGGCGCCTTTGTTGATTCTCCACGGCACTGCCGACCAGACCGCTAATGTTCAACGTGCTCGCGATTATGAGCAAGCACTGCGCCGGTTGAACAAGCCATACGAGGTGAAATACTACGAGGGTTCATCTCACGTGGTGACCATCAAGAGCAACCCGAACTATGCGGACGCCATGGGCCGCGCTATCGCCTTTTTTACCAAGCACCTCACTCCGTAGCGGACGTCCAGAGCGGCGGGCGCTATGCCCGCCGCTCGCGTTTCCCGCGCCTGCTACAATAGTCCCGTTATGCAGGCGCCAGACCAGCCTCACGACATCCCGCCCGCCATCGGCCAGCCGGACGTCACGCCCCCGCCGGAGCCGACGCGTCCGGCGCGGCGACGCGTCGCCGGCGGTCTCGGCGTCGCGCTGGTGCTGCTCGGCCTGGCGCTCATCGCGCTGGCGCTGCGCCTGAACGGCGTCCGGTGGGACCAGGGCCACCTGTTCCACCCGGACGAGCGGGCCATTCTGATGAAAGTCGGGGACATCAGCTTCCCCTGGCCGCCCGACCCGGCGTTGCTCCTGGACGCGGAGCGCAGCCCTTGGAACCCCCACTGGTTCCCCTACGGAAGCCTCGTCCTCTATCTGTTGAAGCTGGCGACGGGCGTCGCGGGCCTCGTGCTGGGCCAGTCCGGAATTAACGACATGGCCGTCGTCGGGCGCGTGGTCGCGGCCCTGCTGGACACGGGGACCGTCCTGCTGCTCTACGCCCTGGGCGCGCGCCTCTACGGCCGCGCCACCGGGCTGCTGGCCGCTGGCTTCGCGGCGCTGGCGGTCATTCACATCCAGATGGGCCACTTCTACACCTCCGACCCCCTGCTCACCTTCTTCCTGGTTGGCTCCATGCTCTTTCTCGCGGGCCTGGCGCGCACGGGCAGACTGCGCGACGCCGCACTGGCCGGGCTGCTGTTTGGCCTGGCGCTGGCGACGAAGGTGAGCGCCGCGCCGTTCCTGCTGGCGGCGGGCGTGGCCGCGCTGGCCTCCTGCTTCGACGGCGACAGCTTGCATGTCGTCGCCTTCCGCCGCGAGCGCGTGCGACGGGCGGCTGGCGCGCTGGCTGTGTTCCTGGGCGTGGCCGCCGTGGCGTTCGCCGTCGCCGCGCCGTACGAGATATTGGACTTCCGCACCTTCTCGGGGGACGTCACGCGCGAGGGTGAGATGGCGCGTCGCGTCGCGGACTTCCCGTACACGCGCCAGTACATCAACACGACGCCGTACCTCTACCACGTCCAGCAGCTCACGACGTGGGGGTTGGGCTGGCCGCTGGGTCTGGTCGCGTGGGGCGGGCTGGCCGTGGCCCTCCTGATGGCCGTGCTCCGGCGGCGCAAGTCGGACGTGCTGCTGCTGATGTGGGTCGTGCCGTACTTCGCGGTCGTCGGCGCGTTCGATGTGAAGTTCCTGCGCTACATGCTGCCCATCACGCCGTTCCTGCTGCTATTCGGCGCGCGGGCGCTGATGGGTCTCCACGGGGTCGCGCAGATGGCGCGCGACGCGGCGGATGCGTTCGGCGGGTGGACTCGCCGCGCGCTGGCCGCGGCGCCGCGCGTGGCCGCTGGCGTCGTCATCGTCGTCGTGGCCGCCACGGCGCTCTACGCCGTCGCCTATTCCGCCATCTACACGCGCCCGCACCCCGCTGTGCTGGCGTCCCAGTGGATTCGGGCGAACGTGCCCGCCGGAGCCGTCGTCGCCAAGGAGCACTGGGAGGAGGGCATCCCGAATCTGGGGAGCTACCGCAACGTCGAGCTGGGCCTCTACGAGCCGGACAACGCCACGAAGCGCGACCTCCTTGCGCGGCAGCTCGCCGAAGCCGACCTGGTCGTCTTCTACAGCAATCGCCTGTACGGGACCATCCCGCGCCTGCCCGACCGCTATCCCATGTCCAGCCGCTACTATCAGCTCCTGTTCGACGGCGACCTGGGCTTCGAGCTGGCCTACACAGTCGTCTCCTATCCGACTCTGGCCGGCGTGAGCCTGGTGGACGATACGTTCACGCGGCCCGGCCTCACGCCCCCCGCGCCTTTGCGCGACTATCAGCCCAGCGCCGTGAGCATCAACATGGGCTACGCCGACGAGAGCTTCACCGTCTATGACCACCCCAAGGTCATGGTGTTCCGGAACGTCCGGCGCATGAACGCGGGGGCCATCGCCGCGACGCTGGGGGAGCCGCCCGCGGTCGAGCAGCGCCTGGGCCTGGTGTTCACGCCCGCCGAGTGGCAGACGTACAGGGAGAGCGGGACGTGGTCGGCGCTGTTCGATCGGCTAAGCCCGATGAACCGCGCGCCGGAGATGACGTGGCTGCTGGCGGTGGAGCTTCTGGCGCTGCTGGCCTTTCCGCTGACCTTCAAGGTCTGCGGGCGTCTGCCCGACAGGGGCTACGTGCTCGCCAAGGGCGTCGGTATCCTGCTTGTGGCCTATCTGACATGGCTCGCGGCGAGCACGTGGGCGCTGCCGTTCACGCGGGGGACAATCCTGCTGGCGATGGGCCTGCTGGGACTCGTCTCGGCGGGCGTCGCCTGGCGCTGGCGCGCCGAGCTGCGGGCGTGGCTTGTGGAAAACAGGAGCGTTGTCCTCGCCGGAGAGGCGGTCTTCCTCGTGGCCTTCGTGGGCTTCTACGTCATCCGTATCCTGAACCCGGACCTGTGGCACGCCTGGCGCGGCGGCGAAAAGCCGATGGACTTCGCGTATCTCAACGCGGTCATCCGCTCGGTGTACATGCCGCCGTACGACCCCTGGTTTGCCGGGGGCTATCTGAACTACTACTACTTCGGCCAGTTCATCACCGCCACCATTATCAAGCTGACGGGAATCATTCCCTCGGTGGCCTACAACCTGGCGGTGCCGCTCTTCCACGCCCTGACGGCCAGCGCCGCCTTCTCGATTGCCTATAACCTGGCGGCGGCTTTCCAGCGTGCCGCCCGGCCGGAGACGGCGCGGCGTCTGCCTTCGCCGCTCCTGGCGGGACTCGCGGGCGCCGTGCTCGTGGTCGGCATCGGCAACCTGGACGGCGGCATCCAGGTGGCCCAGGGCGCGTGGCGCGCCGTGATAAACAACATCCCGTTTCCGCCGTTCGATTTCTGGCGCTCCAGCCGGATGATGCCGCCCACCATCAGCATCACCGAGTTCCCGTTCTGGTCGTTCCTCTTCGCCGACCTGCACGCTCACCTCATGGCGATGCCGTTCTACCTGCTGGTCATTGGACTGGCGCTGAACATGGCCCTGGGGTTCAAGCGCGGCCTCGGCCTCGCCTCCGAGACGGCCTCGCTCCTGCTGGCGGCCCTTGCGATAGGCGCCCTGCGCGTCATCAACAGCTGGGACTACCCCACGTTCGTTCTGCTGGCGGGCGCGGGCGCGGCGATAGGCGAGGTCAGCGCGCGGCGAAGGATAGACCTGGTCGCGGTGTTCTGGGTGGTGGTGAAGCTGGCGATACTGGCTTTCCTCTCCGTGCTCTTTTTTCTGCCGTTCCATCGGAAGTTCGAGGTGTTCTACAGCGGTGTTCTCCCCAGCGCGGAGCAAACGCCTCTGCTCCAGTACCTGTCTATCCACGGCCTGTTCGTGTTCCTGGTCATCAGCTACGTTGTGTTCGAGCTGTTGCGCGCGGCCCGGCAGTCCGGGCAGGAGCCGGAGCAGGGCCCCGCTGGCGTCGGCGCGGCGCTGGTTGACCAGAGCGGGGCCGTGACGGTCTCCCCGGACGGAGGGCAGGCCGCGCCTGCCACGAGCGCCGGACTCAGCTTTTTCTGGGCCGTGTACACCGGCGTTATCGGCGCCGTGGTGCTTACACTGTACCTGCTGCGGTACGAGACCATCGCCTTCCTGTTTGTCCTGCTGTCCGCCGTCGTGGCTCTTGCGCAGGTCATGCCAGCGCGCCTGCGCGACGAGGGGATAACGCCGCGCCTCTTTGTTCTGGCGCTCGTAGCTCTGGCGCTGGGACTGGGAATCGGCGTGGACGTGGTCACGGTGCAGGGGGACATTGAGCGGATGAACACGGTGTTCAAGTTCTACCTTCAGGCGTGGGTGCTGCTGGGACTGGCCTCCGCCTTCGCGCTGTGGCGGCTTGGCGCGGGCATGGCGCTTCCCGCACGCCCGCTGGGATTGCCCCGCATCGCGTGGATGACGCCTCTCGCTCTGCTGTTCGCCGCGAGCATGGCGTTCCCCGTCCTCGGCACGTCCGCCCGCATCGCCGACCGCTTCGTCGCGCTGCCTCCCACGAACGACGGCATGGCGTACATGCAGTACGCCGTGCACAGGGAGGAGGACCGCGAGATGGAGCTCCGCTGGGACTACGAAGCGATTCGCTGGCTGCAGGACAACGTGCGGGGGTCGCCCGTGATTCTGGAGGGGAACACGGACCTGTACCACTGGGGGAACCGCGTGTCCGTCTATACGGGGCTGCCCGACGTCGTAGGATGGGACTGGCACCAGCGACAGCAGCGCGTGGCCTATGATTGGGCCGTCAACGCCCGGCGCGCCGACGTGAAGGAGATGTACTCCACGGGAAGCGCGGAGCGCGCGATGGATCTGCTCCGCAAGTACCACGTGGAGTATGTGTACGTGGGGCCGCTCGAACGGGTCTATTATCCGGAGGCGGGGCTCCGCAAGTTCGAGAGGATGGTGGGGGCCTCGCTGGACACGCTGTTTTCCAGCCCCAAAGTGACTATTTACAGGGTCAGAACGGCCCCCTGATATTTTGCAGGTATTAGTGCCAAACCGGACTTGTCGCTGGCGTCGGGCCTCTGCTAGACTCGATTTAGTGGAGGTGGCGCCATGAGTACAGAACTCGTTGCCGTGACGCGGGATTTCGTCATCATCCTGTTTGGCGTTCTCGGTACGGCCTGCGCCATCACTATGACGGTCCTCGCCGTCCTGGCCTATCGGAAGGTGTCGCGCACGCTGGACGCCGTCCGCATGGCCGCGAACGCTATGGAGTCGTCGGCCACGGTGGTCTCACGGGCCGCGGAGTCGCTGGCGACGGGTGCGGGCGTGGGGTGGTTGCTGACGTGGGTTGTCACTCGTCTGTTCGGTGGTGGCAAAAAGCAAGAGGCGACCTAGAAGAGAGGAGGCGCGTCATGGACGAGCACGGGCATGAACTCCAGAGCTTCATCGTTGGTGCGCTGGCGGGAGCAGCCGTGGGTGCGGCTCTCGGTATCCTTCTGGCGCCGCGCTCCGGTGCGGAGACGCGGAAGCTTATCACCGAGAAGGCCGCGGAACTGAAGGAGCGTGTTCAGCAGATCGCGCGGTCCAGGGAGAAGCCGGAACAGGCCTGATGCAATTGGCCTGAACGGGCTCCTATTCCGAACAGCCTCCGAACGCCGCGCTCATGCCGGGGCGCCGTTGCGAAAGCGGGGATAGGAGCCCATGATTTTGAGCATCCCCACGCGCTTTCGTACGCCCTCCAGAGCCGCCTTGACGGGCGGGTCCAACCGGTGCCCTTCCATGTCTATGAGGAAGACGTACTTGCCCAGCGTTTCCTTGGATGGCCGCGACTCCACCTTCGCCAAGTTGATGGCGCGTTGCGCGAACTCCCCCATGACTCCGTAGAGCTGGCCCGGCTCATCGCGGTCGAACGAGAAGCAGATGGACGTTTTGTCATGGCCCGTGGGCGTCGGGCTGTCCTCGTGGGCTATGACCACGAAGCGGGTCACGTTGACGGGATGGTCCTGGATGCCGCTGGCGAGGATGGCCATTCCGTAAAGCTCCGCTGCCCGCTTCGGCGCTATGGCCGCGGCGGGCACGGGGCTGGCCTTGGCCTCTTCCACCGCCTTCGCGTTGCTCAGCGACGCCATGAGTTGCGCCTTGGGGAAGCAGCGCTCCAGGAATCGGCGGCACTGGCCCAGCGACTGCGGATGTGAGTAGATGACCTGGATGTCATTCACACTGGTGCCCGGCTTGGCCATGAGCTGGTGGTTGATGGGAAGAACCAGCTCTCTCCGTATGAGCAGCCGCGACTCGTGGATGAGCACATCCAGCGTGTCCGGCACCGAGCCTTCCAGGCTGTTCTCGATTGCCATGACTCCTTCGTCCGCCATGCCGGTGTCCACGGCGGCCGCGACCGCCAGCACGCTGGAGAGGGGCGTCATGTGCGCCGTCGGGTCGTGGAGCAGGGCCGCCTCCTCGGTGTAGGTGCCGTGCGGCCCCAGATAGGCTATTCGCTTGACCTTGCTTGCCGTCATGCCTTTGGTTCCTCGCCGGCCTGCAGCGGCTCCAGTTGCTCGTCTTTGCCCGCCACCACGAAGATGTCCCCCTCCTGCACGCGCTCCAGCCGGTCTGGCATCAGGATGACGTCGTTCCCCCGCTTGATGAGCAGCGCCGCGATGCTCGTCTTGCTCCGCAGGCTCAGGCCCGCCTCTTCCAGCGTCATGCCTGTGTACCGGTCGGGCAGCTTGAGCTTGACTACGCCGTAGTTCGCCCCGACCACCGTGTAGTCCAGGACGTTCTTGTATCCCAGGCTGTGGGCCACCTGGACGCCCATATCCGCCTCGGGATAGACGACGTTGTCCGCTCCCAGCTTCTCAAGCGTAGCGCCGTGAAGCTCGTTCTCCGCCCGGGCCAGCAGGTAAGGGACGCCCAGGCGCTTCAGCAGGACGGTGGACAGCAGGCTGCTCTGCAGGTCGCCGCCGATGGCTACGATGGCCGCCTCGAAGTTGCCGACGCCCATCTCCCTCAGCGACGCCTCGTCGGTGGCGTCCGCCTTGACGGGGTAGGTCACGTGTCCCACCAGCGCCTGCACCGCCTTTTCGTCCTTGTCCACCGCCAGGACGTCGTGCCCAAGCTGGTACAGAGTCCGCGCCACGCTGGACCCGAAACGCCCGAGGCCGATAACCGCCACCTGTTTCTTTACCATGTTCAGCTCTAACAGTCCTGACTAACCGATCTTGATGCGCTCCTGGGCGAACCGGATGTGCCTGGCCTCCTCCCGCTGGGCCAGGGACAGGGCCAGCGTCAGCGGGCCGAGCCTGCCGACGAACATCATGCCAATGATAATCAAGCGGCCCAGTATAGACAAGTCCGGCGTGATACCGGTGCTCAGCCCCACCGTGCCGAAGGCCGAGAATGCCTCGAAGAGGACCTGTATGAAGGTGTGGGACTCCGTCAGCGACAGCAGCAGAATCGTGGAGAAGACGAGTCCCAGAGACAAGACGACGACGGCCAGCGCCCGGCTCACCACGTCTTCCGGCAGTTCGCGCCCGAACGCCTCCACGTGGCTGCGGCCGCGCATGGCGGACCAGACGGCGGACAGCAGGACTCCCATTGTGTTGACCTTGATTCCGCCCGCCGTGGAGCCGGACGCCCCACCGATGAACATCAGTCCGCAGGTGAAGAACAGAGTGAAGTCGTGCAGCTTGCCGACGTCCACGCTGGCGAAGCCGGCGGTCCGCGGGACGACGGACTGGAACAGGGCGTTCGCCAGCTTGAGGCCGGGCGGCAGGCTGGCCAGGGTGGACTCGTTGGTGAACTCGGCCAGGAGGATGACCACGGCCCCCAGCAGCCACAGGAAAATGTTGACGGTCACGACCATGCGGCTGTCCAGGCTCAACCGCCCCAGGGTGCGCGTCTTGATGAAGTCCGCTATGACTGTATAGCTGACGCTGCCCAGGATGATGAGAACGGCCAGCGTTCCCAACACCATGAGGTTGTTGTTGTAGACCAGGAAGCTGGTGTTGCCGGACAGGATATCGAAGCCCGCGTTGTTGAACGCGGAGACGGAGTGGAAAACGGCCTTCCAGACCCCTTCCGCGCCGGGGAAGTCCCTCGAGAACTGGATATAGAGGATCGCCGCGCCCACGGCCTCGATGACGAACGACGTGAGCGCGATGCGCCGCAGCAGGCGGACGATGCCGCCCACGGCGTACTCGCCGAGCGCCTCCCGCAGCGCCATGCGCTCTCCCAGCGTGATACGCCGCCCGACGAGCAGGAGCATGATGGTGGACATGCTCATGAAGCCCAGGCCGCCCGCCTGGACCAGCAGGAGGATGACAATCTGTCCGAACGTGCTCCAGTAGGTGCCCGTATTGACCACCGCCAACCCGGTCACGCAGACGGCGGAGGTCGCGGTGAACAGAGCGGTGAGGAACGGCGCGGGCTGCCCCGTGGCGGTGGAGTAGGGCAGCATCAGGAGCAGCGCGCCGACGATGATGAGGGCCCCGAAGCCGTACACCAGCAGGATTGGTCCCTGTGGCCTCGCGACGCGCGGCCGGAGCGGGTTGAGGTCAATGCGAATCGGCTGTGGACGCCGCCTGACGCCTTTGCGGGCAGACCTGCCGCCCCAGAACTGTAGCACCAGTCCTCCTCGCACGCCCCGTACGCATTGGGACGCGGGGAACCTAGTTCATATGTCGCGGATTCTAGCTACCAGCGCCACGCATGTCAAACGAAGGGCCGAATGTTTGCGTCACCCACACAGGGAAAGTATAATGGATTCAGAGTGTGCGGGTATCCCTTTATGTATACAGGAGTGGGATAAGTAGATGGAAAAAGGGACATGGACGGTCAAGACGGGGCTGGCCCAGATGTTGAAGGGCGGCGTCATCATGGATGTGGTGAACGCCGAGCAGGCCCGGATTGCGGAGGCGTCGGGCGCCGTGGCCGTCATGGCGCTGGAGCGCGTGCCCGCGGACATCCGCGCCGCCGGCGGCGTGGCCCGCATGGCTGACCCCCGCAAGATAGAAGAGATCATGAAGGCCGTGACCATCCCCGTGATGGCCAAGTGCCGCATCGGCCATTTCGTGGAGGCCCAGGTCCTGGAGTCCATGGGCGTGGACTTTATTGACGAGTCGGAAGTCCTCACGCCCGCCGACGAGCAGAATCACATCTGGAAGCATTCTTTCGGCATCCCGTACGTGTGCGGCGCGCGCGACTTGGGCGAGGCCCTGCGCCGCATAGCGGAGGGCGCTGCGATGATTCGCACCAAGGGAGAAGCGGGCACGGGCAACATCGTTGAGGCGGTGCGTCACATGCGCGCCGTCATGCAGGGCATTCGCCGTGTGCAGGGCCTGCAGGAGGACGAGCTCATGGCGGAGGCCAAGGCGCTGGGCGCTCCCTTCGAGCTTGTCCGGCAGGTCCACCAGGCTGGCCGTCTGCCCGTGGTCAACTTCGCGGCGGGCGGCGTGGCGACTCCCTCCGACGCGGCGCTGATGATGCAACTCGGCGCGGAAGGGGTCTTCGTCGGCTCAGGCATCTTCAAGTCGCAGGACCCGGAAGTCCGGGGCAAGGCCATCGTCCGCTCGGTCACCCATTACAAGGACGCCGCCATCATCGCCGAGGCCAGCAAGGGCCTGGGCGAGCCCATGGTCGGAATGGACATCCGCACCATCAAACCCGAGGCCCTGTTGGCCTCCCGGGGCTGGTAAAAAGGGGATACAACACGTCCGTTGTACGGCGTATGACACGGATTGGTGTTCTCGCCCTTCAGGGGGACTTCGCGGAGCATGCCGTGGCGCTCAGGAAAGCCGGGGCGCAGGCAGTGGAGGTCCGGCTTGCCGCCGACCTCGATGGGGTGGACGGGCTGATAGTGCCGGGCGGGGAGAGCACCACCATTACCACCCTGATGCGGGAGTACGGGGTAGACAAGAAGCTGACGGCGCTGGCCGCTCAGGGCTTCCCCGTGCTGGGCACGTGCGCGGGCATGATCGTCCTGGCGGCGCGGGTTGTGGGCGCGGAGCAGCAATGCCTGGGTCTCATTGACCTGGACGTGCGGCGCAACGCCTTCGGACGCCAGGTTGACAGCTTTGAGACCGACTTGGCCGTATCCGTGCTGGGGCCTGACCCCCTGCACGCCATCTTCATCCGCGCACCCATCATCGAGCGGACCGGCCCCAAAGTCCAGGTGCTGGCCCGGCTGTCCAACGGGACCCCCGTGGCCGCGCAGCAAGGCTCCGTGCTCGTGTGCGCCTTTCACCCTGAGCTGACCTCTGACTCACGCTTTCATCACTACTTCACCACACTGGCAACGCGGAGGAAGGCGGAGGGATGATCCGCTCGCTTCAGCCGACAGACCTGTGGAGTCTGGTCCAATTTGCCCGGACGCCCCGGACGAATGAAGCGCGCCCTCGCGAGAAGCTGAACCGAAGCTGCGCGGAGACGTTGCCTCCATACACCGTGTTCGCCGACTGGGTCCCCGCCAGGGGGCGGCGTTACGTATGGGTCGCCTCGGACGACAGGCAGGTCCGCGGAGCGGCGTCGTTGCGTCGGCGTACCGGTAAGGATGCGTGGGAGATAGACACACTGCTTCTGGACGGCGGCGACGACGGTCTGTGCGCCGAGCTGCTGGAGCGCGTGGGAATGACCGCGGGAGCCCAGGGCGTCCAGCGCGTTTTCCTTCGCCTTGACAGCGAAAGCCCCCTCGTGCCGGAGGCGGTCCGTGCCGGATTCGTCGCCTACCAGAAGGAGCGCCTGCTGCGAGCATGCGCGTCGCCATCTGTTTCCGCCGCGCCTTCCGTTCCCGCGGGGCTGCGCCTCCGCGCGGCGTGCGACGACTACCCGCTCTTTCGCCTGTTCCAGGCGGCGGTCCCGTCCGGCGTTCAGGCAGCGGAAGGCGCCACCTGCAAGGAGTGGCAGGCCACGCGGGAGAAGGGATGGGGCCAGGGCCGCCGGAGCGAGTTCGTGTACGAGGGAGCGGGCCAGTTGGACGGATGGCTCCGCGTGACGGGCGCCAGCACGTGCGGCTATCTGGACATACTGGTGCGCCCCAATGAGGAGGCCGTGGCCGGTGTCCTGGCGGACTTCGGCTGCCAGCGCCTGGCCGGCAAGGAGTGCCTGCTGAGCCTGGTCCGCGAGAGTGACGCAGCCGTGCTGCACGCGCTGCGGGAGCACGGATTTGAAGAACGGGAAGAGTACGTGACTCTGGTCAAGCACGTGGCGGCGCGTGTGCGCGCGCCCTGTTTCATACCCGCAGGAGCATGATGGAAGAGAGAATCACCAGCCCGCAGCCGTCACCCCTTCAGGCCGCGCCGTTTCCCCGTACCGTGACCGATGACCTGGATGCTCTGCTGGATGCCCTTCCCCCGCGGTTCGCGGAGCCTCTGCGGCGTCACCAGGATCGCGCTCAGCTCCTGGAGATTGTCCTTGACCTGGGACGCCCCGCGGAAGCCCGGTTCCTGAACCAGGAAGTCGTCCTGAGTCCGGAGGACGTCACCAAGCAGGACATGGACTACGTGCTGGGGCGCATCGGCGTCTTTGGCGGGGACAACCGGGCGGGCATTCCGCGCACGCTGCACCGCATCTCGGCCATCCGCAACCGCAAGGGGGCCGTCGTCGGCCTGACCTGCCGCGTGGGACGCGCCGTCTTCGGCACCATTCGTATCATTGAAGACCTCATCAGTACGGGCAAGAGCATCCTGCTCATGGGCAAGCCCGGCGTGGGCAAGACGACCATGCTGCGGGAGATGGCGCGCGTCATGTCGGAGCAGTTCCGCAAGCGTGTCGTCATCGTGGACACCTCCAACGAGATCGGCGGCGACGGCGATATCCCGCACCCGGGAATCGGCCGGGCGCGGCGCATGCAAGTGCCCTCTCCCGCGCAGCAGCACGCGGTGATGATTGAAGCGGTCGAAAACCATATGCCGCAGGCCATCATCATTGACGAAATCGGCACGGAACTGGAGGCCGCCGCGGCGCGCACCATCGCCGAGCGGGGCGTCCAGCTTGTCGCCACGGCCCACGGGAACACCCTGGAGAACCTGACGATGAATCCCACCCTGGCCGACCTGGTGGGCGGCATCCAGGCCGTGACGCTTGGGGACGAGGAAGCCCGGCGCCGCGGCACGCAGAAGACCATACTGGAGAGAAAGGCCCCGCCGACGTTCCAGATTGTGGTTGAAATCGAGAACTGGAATCGCGTCGCGGTGCACCTGGACACGGCGGAGGCCGTGGACTCCCTGCTTCAGGGACGGCTCATCCCGCCGGAGGTCCGCTATGTGGACGACGCGGGCAACATGATGAAGGAGAGCGCCCCGCTGGCGGAGTTCCCGCCGTCCGGCCGGCGTCACGCCATGGGGCCGCGCGGGCCAGTGTCCGGCGCTCCGGAGCGCCCGCGCGGTGGCGACAGGGGCTCCACACGCATTTATCCCTTCGGCGTCAGCCGGGGCGGCCTGGACCGGGCGATACGCTCGCTGGGCCTGCCCGCGCAGCTCGTTGACGACGCGCGCCAGGCGGACGTGGTTATCACGACCAAAAGCTACTACCGGCGGCGTCCCTCCACGGTACGGGAGGCCGAGGGTCATGCGCTCCCCATCTTCGTCCTGCGGAAGAACAGCCCGCAGCAGATTGAGCAGAGCCTGATGACCGTCTGCAACGTGGAGAAGCCGCAGACCGCCGCGCCCGGCGAAGGCGACGGCATGACTCGGGCCATGCGCGAGGCCGAGGAGGCGGCGCGGAAGATAGCGGGCGGACAAGAGGAAACGGTGGAGCTGGGCCCGCAGACGTCCTACATCCGCAGGCTGCAGCACCAGATAGCCGAACGGTTCCACGTCAGCTCGCATTCCAACGGTCGCGAACCCTTCCGGCGCGTACGCCTGTTCCGGGGGTACCGCAACGGCTAGCTCCGGCGGCCACCTCATCACCTTTGAAGGCGGCGAAGGAAGCGGCAAGACCACCCAGGTCCGCCTGCTCGCACGGCGGTTGCGTCGCCGCGGAGTGCATGTCCTGCTCACCCACGAGCCGGGCGGCACTCCCTTGGGCGAGCGTGCGCGGCGCATTCTGAAAGGTACGGTACCCGCCTCTCCGCTGGCGGAGCTTCTCCTTTTCGCGGCGGCCCGCGCGCAGCTTGTCGAGGCCGTCCTGCGCCCCGCGTTGAGCGCGGGCACGTGGGTCATCTGCGATCGCTATACGGACTCGACGATTGCCTATCAGGGCCACGGGCGCGGACTGGACATGGAGACCGTGCGCTCCGTCAACGCCCTTGCCACGGGCGGCCTTCAGCCGTCGCTCACGTTTCTGCTGGACCTGCCCGTGGAGACAGGGCTGCGTCGCAAAGGCGCCACGGACGACCGCTTCGAGGGGGAAGGGCTGGCCTTTCACCGGCGCGTGCGCGACGGCTATCTGAAGATGGCGCGGCGGGAGCCGGGACGCATCGTGGTCGTTGACGGGCGGGACGCCCCGTCCGTCATAGCCCGTCGCATCTGGGCGCGCGTGGAGCCGCTGTTGGCCTGAAGGAGCGCGCTCCGGGGGCATCGCCCGGCCCCCGTCGGAAGCACCCACAGGCATTCGGAGGGCGCCCGCAGAACTGGTGAAACCGGGGCGCAAAAACCCTTGACAAGCCCTGACCAAAGGCGTACCATAAACAACGCTCTCCTGAACGGGGAGCCCACGGAGCACCTTAACAACGGAAGAGTGGAAGGAAGGTAAGGTAAACCCTTTTCTTTCTGAGAGTTCGATCCTGGCTCAGGACGAACGCTGGCGGCGTGCCTTATGCATGCAAGTCGAGCGGACTAGGGGGCAACTCCTGGTTAGCGGCGAACGGCTGAGTAATACATATGTGACTTGCCCTCCAGAGGGGGACAACCCTGGGAAACCGGGGCTAATACCGCATGACGTTTCGGGACTACGGTCCCGGGACCAAAACCGCAAGGCGCTGGAGGAGAGACGTATGACCTATCAGCTAGTTGGCGGGGTAACGGCCCACCAAGGCGATGACGGGTAGCTGGTCTGAGAGGACGACCAGCCAGATGGGGACTGAGACACGGCCCCAACTCCTACGGGAGGCAGCAGCAGGGAATATTGCGCAATGGGCGAAAGCCTGACGCAGCGACGCCGCGTGAGGGATGAAGGCCTTCGGGTCGTAAACCTCTTTTCATGGGGAAGACAAAGACGGTACCCGTGGAATAAGCACCGGCTAACTACGTGCCAGCAGCTGCGGTAAAACGTAGGGTGCAAGCGTTGTCCGGATTTACTGGGCGTAAAGGGTGTGTAGGCGGTTTGGAAAGTCGGGTGTGAAATCTCGTGGCTTAACTGCGAGACGCCGTCCGATACTTCCAGACTTGAGGGGGGCAGAGGAGAGCAGAATTCCCGGTGTAACGGTGAAATGTGTAGAGATCGGGAGGAATACCAGTGGCGAAAGCGGCTCTCTGGGCCTCTCCTGACGCTGAGGCACCAAAGCGTGGGGAGCAAACCGGATTAGATACCCGGGTAGTCCACGCCCTAAACTATGGGTACTAGGTATGGGGGGTATCGACCCCTCCCGTGCCGCAGCTAACGCGTTAAGTACCCCGCCTGGGAACTACGGCCGCAAGGCTAAAACTCAAAGGAATTGACGGGGGCCCGCACAAGCAGTGGAGCGTGTGGTTTAATTCGATGCAAAACGAAGAACCTTACCAGGGCTTGAACGGTGGGAAGTAGAAACCTGAAAGGGGGACGACCTGTCAAGTCAGGAGCCTGCCGAGGTGCTGCATGGCTGTCGTCAGCTCGTGCCGTGAGGTGTTGGGTTAAGTCCCGCAACGAGCGCAACCCGCGTCGCTAGTTGGGTTATCTAGCGAGACCGCTGCGCACAACGCAGAGGAAGGTGCGGATGACGTCAAGTCATCATGGCCCTTACGTCCTGGGCTACACACACGCTACAATGGCCGGTACAAAGGGATGCCAAGGCGCGAGCCGGAGCCAATCCCAAAAAACCGGCCCCAGTTGGGATTGCAGGCTGAAACCTGCCTGCATGAACGCGGAATTGCTAGTAACCGCAGGTCAGCATACTGCGGTGAATACGTTCCCGGGCCTTGTACACACCGCCCGTCACGTCATGGAAGCCTGTAACATCTGAAGTCCGTGCGCCAACCCGTAAGGGAGGTAGCGGCCGAGGGTGGGACCGGTAACTGGGACGAAGTCGTAACAAGGTAGCTGTAGCGGAAGCTGCGGCTGGATCACCTCCTTTCTAGGGAGTCAAGACGCCAGCGCCATGCTCGTTGGTCAAACCCCCGCCCCCAAGGTGTGGGACGGTGACCGCGCGTATGGCCTAGACCCCTGGCCTTGTATCCCAGGTCGATCGGTTCGGTTCGCCGGGCCGAGCACCTGTAACATGGTGCGATTACCTTCCTTCCACTCTTCCGGAGTTAAGCCTCGAAAAGACCGGCTTGGGCCGGTCTTTTCTTTTATGGTTGGGGAGGGAGCCATGTCCGCCGATTACTCGCGTTCGCATGACCAGCTCAACGAGGCCCTCACCGAGGCCAGGGACGCCTTCGCCGCCGACCGGTCCCGCGCAGGCGAGGCCCTTGGCAGGGCGCGGCGTCTCTACGCCGAGGGCTGGAGCGCAGCCGTCGCCGTCTGCCCGGATGCGGACCAGGCAGTCCTCCAGAGCCTCCAGGCAATGAGCGAGGCCCTTGAGCGGGGCGACGCCGCCGAGTTTGGGTTGCAGCGGCAGATCGCCTCCAAGTCGCTTCTCACCATCGCCTATCGCAATCTGCACGCCGCGCTGGCGAAGGACGACGTGACGGCGGCCCAGGCCTGGTGGCCCCTCTTCGTCGCCAAATTCAAGTGGGACAAGCGCCCCGTTCCCGCGGTCCACGCCATGGCGGAGGCCGCGCGTGACGGACGCACGCTGGGCCGGGCCGGGGAGGCCGTGAAGTCCGCCCTGATTGACGCCTTCAGCCTGAAGGTGAAGGAAGAGGGCATGGAGGCCGTCGCGTACGGCGCCAGGGACAGGTCGGTGGGCCGCGAGAAGGCCATGGAAGCGGTCGTGTACTTCGGGGCCGTGGACGCGGACCTGGCGGTCAGGCTGGGCGCCGCGCGTCACCGGGAGCTGGCGGGCGCCGTCAGGGGCCTGTACGCCGCCGCCACCGTGGGCGACGCGGAGCAGGTGAGGGCGCTGGCGAACAGAATCAAGGGCATTCTGGGGTAGCGGCGCCGGGCCTCTACCAGCTCTCCAAAGGGCATAAAAAAGGCGCCGCGCTTGTACGCCGCGCCTCGGATGTCCGTATTCAGTTTTCTTGCGGGCCCCATCCCCACCTGGTCGCTGTGTCCCCTCTCCTGGACTGTCCTGCTCGCCTCAAGGGTCCTGACTGGGACTCCCGTGACGAGACCCGTGGGCCATTGCTTCGAGGATGGGGCCCGTTGGCGGAGAGATGGCCTCTTCGTTGCGCTCCGCGCGGAGGCGGATTCCCTAGCCGCCGCCCCACCCGAAGTAGCAGCCGCCGCCCTCCCACTGGAGGATCTCCATTCCGGCCGGCGCCTCGCTCTGGCACGTGATGGCAGCCTCCGCCGTCGGCGCGGACACCATCCATAGGGCGACGCCCAGCGCCACTGCAACGAGGCTCAACGCGATACCCGCCCAGGCGATTCTGGAAACCACTACCGTTTTCATTTGTCTGCCTCCCGCGGTCAGTGCCGCTCTCAGGCTCCCGGCGGATCATTCCAGACCCGCCACTACAGATTTCTCTTGACGCTTTCAGACTAGCAAAATAGAGTGACTCCAACGTGACAATACAGCGTTGTCGTATGAAAGAACCGTGACAAAAATCGTCACGAATCTCTTTGCGCCACTCGCGCGAGCGCCCGGGCCCGCGCGCCTGGCCCATTCGCACCCTCTTGACACGATGGCGTACAGTCAAGAGGTGCGGCTGACGAACGAGGGAGACTTTTCCAGGGAGGGAAGCCAATGGCTCAGAGCAGCCTGACGTCAAAGCGCGTGGAAGTGCCGGAGGACATGGAGGCCATCAGCGACTTCTACTATCAGAAGGGCTGGACCGACGGCCTGCCCATCATCTGCCCGACGGAGGAGCGGGTGCTGCGCATGCTCCGCTGCACCGACCGGCGTCCCGCCGACGTCGTGGCGCAGCTCGCGCCCGTGTACGCGGACGCCACCGTCGAGAAGATAGCGGTCAACGCGGTCATGGCCGGCTGCCTGCCGGAGCACCTGCCCGTGCTCGTCGCCGCGGTGGAGGCTCTCGGCGACAAGGTGTTCAACCTCTACGGCGTCCAGACGACGACAAACCCGGTGGCGCCGCTGCTCATCGTGAACGGCCCCATAGCGCGGGAGCTGGACATCAACAGCGGCGCGAGCTGCATGGGGCCGTCCAAGCGCGCGAACGCGGCCATCGGGCGGGCGGTGCGCTTTCTGCTCATCAACGTCGGCGGCGGACAGCCCGGCGCCGTGGACAAGGCGACCTTCGGGCAGCCCGCCAAGTTCACGTTCTGCATCGCGGAGGCCGAGGAGGCCAGCCCGTGGGCGCCGCTGCACGTGGAGCGCGGGTACGGGCGGGAGGACAGCACGGTCACGACGTGCGGCGTCGCCAGCATGGTCAATGTCATCACCATGCCGGAGATGCTGACAAGCCCGTCGCAGGGGGAGCAGATACTGACCGTTCTCGCGGACAACATGTCCGGACTGGGCAGCAACAACTTCCGCAGCGGCATCGGCGAGCCGCTCGTCGCCTTCTCGCCGGAGACGACGGCCACGCTGAGCAAGGACGGCTTCTCGAAGCTGGACGCGAAGAAGTTCCTGTTCGAGGCGAGCAAGCGGACGACGGCGGACCTGCCGAGCTACGTCGCCACGCGGATGCGGTACCAGCGCAGGCACGCGGACACGGACGTGTTCTACATCACGGAGCGGCCGGAGGACATCATGCTGGTGGTGTGCGGCGGGCTGCTGGCGGCGCACACCGTCTTCATGCCCACCTTCGCGACGAGCCAGTCGGTGACGCGGCCCATTGCCAGGAAGGACGGGACGCCCGTGCGCTCCGTGCGGGAGCTAGTGCAAGGGTAGAGGGTATCAGACCCTCGCCCTCCTTCGGCTTCGCTCAGGACAGGCTCTCAGTCCCCCGCTCCCTTACAAGGTAGCCGGGGAAGAATTATATCTGGGGGATACCCCCAGGCTCCCGCCAGAGGGAAGGCTCCCTCTGGACACTCACTTTTGTCGCAATCTGGCCGATTTCGGCGCGCTTTCTCTATTGCGCGAGGTAGGGTAATTCGTGTAATGATAGAGGCAAGGGGCGGGACGGCAAGAGGCTGACGCCGATGCTTGCGCGTGTGGAGAAGATTCTGAGCGCGGTGGTGATGTTTCTTGCGCACTGTCTCCCGGTACTTGTGGTAACGTCTCGGCACCTTGCGTGAGCTTGCGATGGACACTGGCAGATGGTTGTCCTGGATTCCATTGGCTCTGCTCTTGCTATGCTTATTGTCCCCCTTTTTGCTGTGGCTATCCTGGCCGAAGGCTAGAAAGGAGCCAGGGATGAGAAAAGAGGTCAAGGAGGCGTTTTGGTGGCTGATGCCTTTCTTCTTGGTTGGACTAGGGACGTTTGTATCCCTTCCTCTTCTCAGTGTTGCACAATTAAGTGATGTTGCGCGGGTCTTGAACCTGCCCGGTCAGACTCCCACGGGCCTGATCCCTTTATCGTTTATCCTCCTGTACCTTTTTCCGCTTCGCATCCTATGGGTTCTGTGGTCGTGGGCCGGAAAGGATACAGATATGGCGGGGGGCCTTAAGGGTGCTCTCGGGTTTGCTGTGCCCCTCTTTCTTGTCGGTGCTATCGGCCTTCCGTTATACCTCTTTCTTCGGCTATTCGCTGCGGCGTGGGGGCCAGCCTAATGCTGGCCAGAGGAAGCCCTCCTTCCGGACACTCTCGCGCGAATCGTGGGGCCGAACACGAATGGAGGGGGAGTGCTCTTCCATGACGCCCGTTGCTCTGTCGTGGACACGTCAAACCAAGGGGTGCAGGGGCAACGCCCCTGCCGGAAGGTGTGGGAGGTGTCCTCCCACAATCGTTTTTCGTCCCCCTTCTCCTGCAGAGCCTGTCCTGAGTGAAGCCGAAGGAAGAAGGGGGACACAGGATGAGGTATCTGTTGCAAGCGAGGGCGTGAACGTGGAGCAGCCCTCGTCTGCCTAGCCGCGTGACTCCTTGAGCAGGCGCTCCCACCCGGCGGGCAACTCTATCCTCTTGCTGACCGGCGGCCCCTGGATGTGGTTGTTCACGTAGCCCCGCGCCTGGTTCCTGTCGGGGTCGCCCGCCAGCACGATGCCTATCTCCTCCGGGCGCACGAACACGCGCACCTCGCGATTGGGGTCGTCCGACTCCCAGTACTCCTTCGGCGTGGATCCCTCCTCCACCAGCCTGCGCAGGTTGAAGGCGGTCAGGCCCGCCTCGGAGGCGTACCGCTCCATCAGCCCGGCGGGCATCTTCACCGTGTCGTAGAAGAACTTCCGCAGGTCGTCCTTGGACCAGCCGTCGTTCGCGATGACCTTTGCTATGCTGGGGCTGAGCGCCAGCACGGGGCACCACTTGCTGAACATGACGCCCGTGAACGCCCAGTACCCGCACGTCCCGCGGCCCCAGACCTCGGCGAGCGTGCGCACCACCTCGCGCGCCGTGTTGCCCGCCGTGTACATGGGCGGCGTGACGGCGACGACGCTCTGCACGGTGACGACGTTCTCGCCGCGGCGGAAGCCCCGGTCCACGCTGAACGGCTGCCAGCCGATCTGGGCGCAGGCGTCCTCGTTCTCCGCCATCGCCACGTTGAAGCTGATGCCGAAGCTCCCCTTGTCCGTCGCGCCGGGCGGTATGCGCACCCCCGCGACGTTCGTGAACAGGAGCCGGAGGAAGCGTCCCACGCTCGTGTTCGCCCGCCGACCCATCCGCATGGCGCCGGAGCCGTAGTTGAAGTCCAGCTCCTTGACGATAGGCCCGTTCACGATGATGAGCGGCTCCCAGCCGGGCGTGCTGCCCGCGTCCTCGATGCGGAACTCCGGCTCGACGATGGCGTCCGCCACCGACAGCAGGATGGGCATGTACTCCGGACGGCACCCGGCCATGACGCCGTTCACCGCCACGTTCCACACCGTGAGCTGCCGCTTCTCCGGCAGCAGCGAGCCGATGACCTCGTCCGGCGAGCGGTCGGTGAACTTCAGGAACCGCTCCACCCTCTCGACGGTGGGCGGCACGACGGGCATCCCGTCCGTCCACTGCTTGTCGGCGAAGTGGTCCTGCACGGCGTCCAGCGTCCCGCGGAACACGACGTCCTTCGGCCCTGGCTCCTTGACCTTGGCCACGGCCTTCAGAGGCGTCGCCATGCCCTCCACGATCTGGTCCACCAGGGCGTCCACCTTGCTCCGGAACACCTCTGGGCTGTCCGTCATGATGACGCCCGGGTACTCCGCGATGGGCAGGTTCTCCACGCCAAGCGACTTCGCGACGGACCTGGCCTGCGGGATGAAGCCCGACGCGACGATGGATACCGTGCGCACACCGGCCTTCTCCGCCACCACGCTGGCCCGCACGACGGCGGGCGTGCAGCTCCCTCAGGCGCCGACACCGGTGATGACCACCTCGCAGCCCTTCTCGCGCAGCAGGCCGGGCAGCGCCGCGATGACCTCCCGCTCGGCGCGGCCGTGGAGGTTGCCGAACGTCTTGTAGTCAACGAACTTCGTGTCGCGGTACCGCTCCTGCAGCCGACGCCGGATGTGGGCGAACATCTCGTCGCCCTTGAACAGCCAGTCCCACAGCTCGCCGACGGTCTTGCCGCTCAGGTCGGAGACGGGAGGCCGCAGGTCAATCGCCTCCGAAGCCGCTTTGCCGAGGGGCCACACCACCTCGAAGACGGGCTCTAATGTGTCGTGCCGGGGCTGCTTGTCCATAGCGCTCTCCTTGCGGAATGTGGGCTACGTGGTATGTTTACGGCGCGCCGGTGGTGAGGAGCATCGCGGCCGCCAGGATGACGCCGTTGATGAGGGCGCCCAGCAGCGTCACGCCGATGGCGCGCCACGTGCTCTTGTAGTCCAGCGCCTGCCGCACGGCGATGACCATGGCAATCCACATCCAGACGGTGGCAACCAGGAAGACCAGGCCACGGAGCGCCGGGATGGGGAGCAGGCCCAGGACCATGATAACGCGGGGCGCGCTTGCAAAGCCCATCGTGCGCGCGAGCTGCCCCCAGTCCGCTTCCGTCTGAGGCTCCCGGAACACCTTGGCGCCCAGGATGTAGTTTGCATACGCCCAGACCACCCAACTCGCAAGCCCGACGACCGTGCCGGACAGCAGTCCCGCGATGCCGCCCGAGCTTATGTTGCCTATGCCCGCCGCCACGCTGGTCAGTACCACCACCAGAAGCGCCTGGCCCGTGGCCCCCTTGTCCGCCTCCACCTCTTCATACAGGTTCACGTCAAGTTTTGCGGCTCGGAGCATCCTTTGTACAAGACTCATGAGTACTCCTCTCGTCGTGATGTAGCGTTCGTCCCCGGCAAGCACAGATTATAGCGCCAAACGCTACCGACAGGTAGAGCGGCGGTATTTGTCATGTTCCGTACGGGATGTCCAGAATGGCCTCGCCCTCTTGACGGGAGTGTGGGGGATGGTCAATAGGGGGAAACCATTACTGCGCCAGGCGCTACTTGCCCTTGCGGGCCAGCGCCTTCCTGGTCGGGCCGGCGCCGCGGCGTCCCTTCGCCACGCGGAAGCTGTGCGTGAACGACGCGTCGTACAGCTTCGACTTCGGCGCGCTCTCCCGCAGCGCCGGGTCCAGCACCCTGCCGACGATGATGATGCCGTGCGCCGTGATCTTCTCGGCGCGCACGCGGGCCGCGAGGTCCTTCAGCGGCGCGCGCACGATCTTCTGGTCCGGCCAGCTCGCCCGG
>Ga0082335_1003461_pt1 | contig 25915 bp, 12 predicted proteins | sample Subgrocontami58m_FD_72375 | JGI IMG/M metagenome (GOLD analysis project Ga0082335, IMG submission 72375) | Subsurface groundwater microbial communities from S. Glens Falls, New York, USA - GMW37 contaminated, 5.8 m (SPADES assembly) (version 2) ...
GGAACTGACGGTGAAGGGCCCCCTCGTCATTGGCGAGGGCGCTCGCATCATCGCCGACATCTTGGCAGACGCGGTGATCGTCGGCGGGTCGGTGAAGGGCAACATCACCGCCAAGAAGGTAGACATCTTACGCGGCGGACGTGTCTACGGCGATCTGATCACTGGATCGTTTACGGCTGAAGAGGGCGGCTTCTTGCGCGGGCAAGTCCGCATGACCGATGGCGAGAACGCCGAAGAAGATTTCGGATTTCTCCCCCGCAAGCAAACACAACCTCTCGCGGCAACATCTTAACCTCCACACAAAACGCACGCCAGACCCGAAGGGTTTTGTAAACCCTTCGGGTCTTTTTTTCTTAAGCGTTCAAGGCGCGTATCGTCTCTGTGCAAAAATCACCCTTACCAAAATACCGTATCGCTTACGAACAGGTTGCGGTTGATATAACATATAGGTTGGACACGTAGGACAAGTTGGCAACTTGTCCTACGTATTTGCCCTCTTTTATTTTCTATCCTATACTAGCGCGCACGTTTAATTCACTGCGTTAAATCACACGGAGAGTGTTTTCATGTCTTACGAGGAACCCGAACCCAACAATCTGATGAACAACCCTCGCTTATTGACTGCCATCATTGTCGGCGCAATTGGCTTGGTGTCTATTGTCGGATGTGTGGCTATCTTTTTTATCTTCGGCTCGCGCAACCAGCCGCCGACACAAGGCACGAAAGTGATTCAGGTGACAAAGATTCCATCATCCACCGTCACACTGACCTCCGTCCCTAGCGCCACAAAACAGCCGACACTCGATCCAAATAAAGCGGCAGGCGGTGGCGGTGGCGAGACACCGACTCCTGATCTGACCGCGACGTTCATCAACCGACCGCAAACACGCGCGGCAACTCTTTCGGAGATAGCCGGATCGGTGCAGATCAAATCACCCATCGGCGGCGACTTCACCACCGTAACAACCAATGTCACGATCCCCGCTGGAACGATCATCCTCACCAGCGAAAACAGTTCAGTTAAAATTACTTTGACGGAAGGCACCATTATCCGCGTCGGCTCGCAAACGCAGGTGAAGATCGATCAGCTGGGCGGCACGACGCAGAACCCGTCCACTAAACTCAAACTGGATTTCGGCAAAGTGTGGTCTATCGTCGGCGGCAGTCTTGGCACGGGCAGCTTTGACGTGGAGACGCCGCTCGGCATCGCCTCCGTCGTCGGATCGTTTATGGGCACCGAGTCGAATCCCACCGAAGAGTTGGACATCATCACCTGCCTCGAAGGCAAGTGCCGATACTCCAACTCGCAGGGTGTGCAAACCCTGACGACTCTGCAACAGTTGATCGTCAAGAAAGACACTGCCCTGGGCGCGCCCACAAAAATGGACCTCGTTCAAGTGAACGATTGGTCGGCGGAGAAAGTTTCGGAGGTAGTGACGTTGACTCCGACGCCCACAGCGACATCCACACCTACGGGGACGCGGACACCGACGGGTACCCCCACCGCATCCAACACGCCCAACGCCACCTCAATAGCCAACGCACAAAACACAGGAACGGCAGCGGCAAACACTAGCGTAGCGCAAACATCTACCGCCAGCGCGAACAACATCAACTTAACTTCGACTCAGGGCGCGGTCAACGCTACGAACACACAGGGGGCGTTCAACATGACCAGCACAGTGTCGGGCAACTCGTTCACCTCCACGGCGTTTGCGGCAACGGTTAATGCGGATGCGACTAAGTCCCAAGGGACACAGAACGCCGCCGCCACGAATACACAAGTATTTGTCAACCAAACGTCCACAGCCTCGTCGCTCACGTCTACAGCCAATGCCCAACCGCGTGTTTCCGTTTCTGCCGCCAGCTCGGTTTCAGAAGGAAGTTACCTCGCAGTCACATTCAACCTGACCACAGCCATGACGACGACCACTACTATTAACGCAACCCTCTCTGGTGGAAATGGGGCGCAGGTAGGCGGTTCAACTAATGGTGCCGTCACCACCGGGCTTACCGACACTAATTGCATAGCAGATGCCGTATTACAAAGTCAACCTGTTACCACAACGGCGACAACCAGTATGAGCTTCTCTGTGCAGATTAATACTGGAAGCACAAGCACCACCATACAAGTTCCCATTTGCACTGACACCGCGACCGACAGCACTGACACTCTGCAATTTGTCGTTAACAGCGTCAGCCCGACCAATGTTCTGATCGGCACACCCAGCTCCGCCACCGTCAACATCACCGATGTCGCCCAGCCATCAATCGGGTTCAACCCGGTCTCTTACTCGGTCGCTGAAAATGTGAGCGCCGGGAAAGTAACACTGACGATCAAGACGAATAACGGGAACGTGAGCAGTAACACGGCGATCAACTACGCCACGTCCAACCAAACTGCTACAGGCGGCGCACTCTGCGCTACTGCCGGAGTGGACTACATTACTGCGAGCGGCACTGCAACAATTTTGTCGGGCAATGATAATGTCACCGTTGATGTCACGATCTGTTATGACAACGACAACGCCGAAGGCACCGAGACTTTCCAAATGCTGCTGAGTAACTTCCCGGCAGGCTGGAATGCTGGATCGAATCCGGCGACGGTATCGATCTTGAATGCGGCACCACCCACCGTCAATCTCTCTGCTGGAACTTACTCGGTCAACGAAAACACCGGCGCGGTCGGCATTACTGTTCAAGTGAGTCCGACGCTTAGCGCGCCGACAACGATCACATACACCACAACAGCGGGCAACGCCACTGCGAACACAGATTACTCCGCTACTTGCACCGGAGCCAGCACATTGCCCATCACAACTTCGGGTGGGCAGTGCGCCAGCGCCAGCTCGGTCACTATCCCGGCACTCACCTCGTCGGCGACTTTCTATTTACCGATCAATGACGATGGCTCGACTGAGTCCAGCGAGACGTTTAGCATCACGCTCACCGGAGCATCTGCCGGCGTCTCACCTTCGCCCGCCATTGGCAGCACTGGCACGGCAGTGATCACAATCAATGACTCGACACAGCCTACAATTAGCGTGAGCAACATATCAGTTACCGAAGTGAACGCTGGAACCACGCCTATTACTATGACAACCACATTAAGTCGCACTTACGTATCTTATAGCGGCGGTCTCTTTGGTGGTGGTATCTCTGCATCGGCGACCTACACACTTAACACCACCACCAGCACCGCATTAACAACCGGCTGTGTTGGCACTAACTGCGCTGATTACACGGCGACTATGACTGGCTCTGTCAGCGTCCCGGCAGGTTCAACGACAAACACTTCGACGATTGTGATCACCGTCAACGGCGACACTGTCTACGAGCCGGATGACAAAGTGGATGTCAACCTGAGTTCGCCCACTAATGCCACGCTCGGCACAAGCACCGCATCGTTCACGATTACTAACGACGATGCTGTACCTACTATCACCGTCGCCCCACCAGGGACAACTACTATCACTGAACCTAATCTTGGTACAACCACTGCGGTAGGCGACTTCACCTTCACGCTGAGCAACCCATCGCAAGCAGCAATCGTTATCAATTACAGCACAAGCAATGGCACAGCAATTGCTGGTTACGATTACTTGTCCACGACGAACACGTTAACCATCCCGGCATACGCCACTGGCGCAACCACGCTCGCCAGCGGCACTCATACAGTAGTCATATTAGCCGACAGCATAGACGAGAACAACACAGAAACTTTCACTTTCAACTTTAGCGTGGCGAGCGGCAGTGTGGCTACACTTGCAACCGGATCGACAAGCACCACTATCACTATCTCGCCACAAAGCGCCAGCAGTAGCGCCCCGTTCGCCTATCTTGCACAGCCTAACACAACACTAGTCAAGAACGGCACGACCGCGATTTCAATCATCTTGAACAAAGACTCGGGCAAGACGATCACGATTAATTACTCGCTACAAAATGGAGCTGCACCTTGTACCGGCACAATGGCAACCGCCGGCACCGATTTCACCGCAGTCTCGGGCACATTCACCTATAGTCCGGCTTATCCCACTGGTGCCACGTCAGCCACATTTAATATCACCACTACCTCAAGTAGCGGAAGCAAGTGCTTGCTCTTAAGACTGGATACACCGGTCAACATGAACACCACGCCGTTCTCGAATAACGGTGACGCAACGTTCACCACCATTACGACAGGACCTGACATATTGCTCAAAGCCTTTTTCGTAGCACCATAACGCAAAACCTAAAACTTCCATAAACAAAAGCCCGATCTCAAAAAAAGATCGGGCTTTTGTGTTAAGTTAGTCACAGACTGGCAACGGATGTGGTAACCGCTTCGCGTGTAGCGGATAAAACGGCGCGAACATCCGTTACATCTGCTACATAATCCGTTGCCAGAAATATGATCGGAGAAGGATTACGAGGCAAAAAGTTGATCGTCGTCTTTGAAGATAATCCCTTCTGCTTCGGTCATGCGCCGCATAAAGGTTCTTACCTGATCGGGCGTGGCAACTTTCTCTTTCCAAAGCAACCGTAGGAGTTGACTCAAGTTGAGGCAGAGGAGATGGTTGCGAGTGCAGTAATTGACCACGCGCTTTTCATTTGTCAGAAGTGTGCCGCGCAAGTCATCGGTCAGAATAATGCCTTGTCGTTCACCTGCGCCAAATGATTGCGGTAAAGTTTCGGCGCGTTCAAGTTGTTCGGCGGTAAGAGGGGCGACGCGCAAAATTTTAGAATCGATCCAATGTGAGATGGGTTCGAGATAAGCGACTTTCGCTGCGATCCCCGCCTGCAGTTCGTCGTACACAGCAGAGGGGATGACCAAATGATCCACATGAAGCGCGTCAAGCAAAAGCGGCAACGCCTCGGCTGCCGCAAACGATGAGATGATGTTTGTATCGGAGATGACGATCATGCGGCTTGGGCAAGGTGATAAGAATTTATAGCCTCATCAAGCATCTGCGGCGTATCCACAGGATTCAGAATCGTCACGCCGCGTTCTTTGAGCAAAGATAGGAATGCCCAACGATTCATCTCGGCGATCTCGGCGGCACGGCTGAGCGTAATATAGTCGTAGTGATACATCTCAATAGCCACTTCAGTGCGCATTTCGGGATGTGCCGCCAAAAAGTATCGCATGGCTTCAGCCAACACTTCATCCGGTGTTTGGCGAAAGCCTAAACGCAAAACGGCGCTGAGTTCTAGAGGCCATAACGCGGTTGTTGGAGCAGATTGAATAGTCATAAGTCACCCACGCCGATCATTTTAGCATAAGAGATGCCTAACATGTCAAAACCCTGTCAGCTTTCCAGAAAAATGTGACACCCTTGTGATTGTCAGGCGTTTCTGTTTATCGTTAGAATGTATCAAGCACCGAGTGTCTTAAAGACACTCGGTGTCTTGGAGAGCTATGTCTAGCAACAACTCACCTGATTTCTCTGATCTGCGCGACGTGCCCGAAGACGAAGGCGCGCTGAATCGTTTGCGCTCTGACCCGCGTATGTGGATCGCCGGTATCGGCGGGGTGGCACTGCTCATCACGTTGGTTAGCGTGATCGCCTTGGTGGCGATCACCAGCCGCCGCGCGAATGATCCGCGCACGACCAATGTCGCCGTGATCACCGTGCGCGCCAACCCAACGACCACGCCGTCTCTCACACCCGTCGCCTCTCAAACAACGTTGGCGCTCATCTCGCCTACGCCGAGCATCGCTCAGCCAACATCCACTCTTGATTCAACTCTCACTGCGACGAATCTTGTGCCGCAGCGTTTCGCTTCACTGTCAGAGATCAAAGGCACGGTGCAAGTGAAAGCGAATCCGGCGGCGGGCTGGGCGACGGTCTCCGCACCCATGACGGTTTCACCCGGCGCGACCATCCTCACCAGCGAAAACAGCAGCGTGAAAGTAACTTTCACCGAAGGCACTATCGTTCGAATCGGCGCGCAGACTCAATTCACATTAGCCACCATGAGCGGTGACACCGCCAACCCTTCGACTATCCTCAAACTCGATTTCGGCAAAGTGTGGACGATTGTGACAACTGCTTTAGGCGGCGGAAAGTTTGAAGTGCAAATGCCGGTGGGCGTGGCGGCGGTGCGCGGCTCGTATATGAGCGCCGAGAGCAACAGCACGGATAGCATCGAGATCGTCACCTGCTTGGAAGGGCTTTGCAGTTATAACAATCGCAACGGTAACGTCAACTTAATCACCAACCAACAAACGCAATCCACCCGCGGTGGCGCGCCGTCGTCTCCGCGCCCGTTGGATCGCACTCAACTCAACGACTGGGCGAAAGAGCGCATACCGGAAGTGCTAACGCTCACGCCGACGGCGACCCCGACCTCGACCCGCACCAACACCTTCACGCCGACTCTCACGCGGACGCGGACGAACACATTCACGCCATCACTTACGTTCACGCCGTCGAACACACCGACTCTGACTCCCACCATCACGCCGAGCCCAACAGAAACGCCGACGCTCACGGCAACCACCGCGCCCACCAACACGCCCGTGCCACCCACTGCTACACAAGGCACAGCGAGCAGATTAGCTTTCTCAACAGGACCTGCGGCAAACGTCGTCTCCAACAGCGCTATCACTATTAATGTTGCCGTTCAAGACGCGGGTGGAACTACGTTGACCAATCTCAACAGCGTGCCTGTTACTCTCAGTTTCGGTTCCAACCCTAGCGGCGCAACGCTTACTGTTGCTGGCGCAAACCCCGTTGGCACCACAAACGGCATTGCCTCGTTTAGCGTAAAAATTGACAAGGTGGGAAGTAATTTCACTCTTCAAGCCACGTCCCCTGGCTTATCAACCGCTTTAAGCTCCGCCTTCAACGTTGTCCCGGCATTTTTTGACTTCACCTCAGCCGTCCCCGTCTCAACAACAGCAGGCAGCAGTTTCAATATCACGATAGCTGCCAAAGACGCAATAAGCTCAACTATTCCTAGCTATGTTGGGACTGTAAATTTTTCATCCACTGATAGTCAAGCCCTCTTGCCATCTAACTACACTTATACGGCTGGCGATGCTGGAGCGGCCACCTTCAGCTTTACACTCAAAACAGCGGGTAGTAAGACGATTACAATTACCGACACAGGATACACAACTCTCACACGCACTACATCCAGCATTACAGTCAATCCCGCTGCAGCTAGCCAATTTAGCGTCACAGGTATCAGCTCTACGACAAATGTTAATACCGCCAATAATGTAACGGTGAAAGCGCTCGACCCATACAACAATACAGACATCAACTATACCGGCACCATCACCTTCACGTCATCTTGCTCTGCCACTTTGCCATCGCCGTACACATTCCTTTTGAGCGATGCTGGGCAAAAGGCCTTCACTAACGGTGTTACCTTCCTCGCGGCGTGCGGGGCAAGTCAGTCTGTAACCGTCACAGATGGACCGGTTACCGGAAGCCAAACAGGCATAACAGTAAATCCGTAAACATAGAAACAAATATCTTAAACAAAAAACCCGCCATCATCACGAGAGCGGGTTTTTATTTGTAACGCAAGTTGTCAACTTGCTCTTGTAAAGCAAGTTGACAACTTGCTCTACTTAATCGTAAACACCATCCCCTCACCCCTTCCCATCACATCAGGGAAGTAGAACTCGCTCGCCGTCGTGGGAATCACTTGATACGTGCCTGCCAACGAAGCGTGAAGCGAATAGGTGTAGACGTATGTTCCTTTTGGCAAGTAACTGGCTGACAACATGATCTTGTTGTCGCGGATGTCGGTCTTGGAGAACCACCACCAGCCCCAACCGTAATACAACGGGTCATCGGATTTAAGCGTTGGCGGTTTGCCCACCACGCTCGTCGTCCTCAGACTCGTATCAATCGGCTCCATACCCGCCGGGAATGGATCTTCAACCACAACATGATATAGATCGTTCGGCGCGATGACTGTAACTTTCACCGTCACATCCTGTCCCACGTTCACGCCCGTCACCTGCGGACACGCCGCGTTGCCCTTCGTGCCGCACTTGCCATCTTGAGCGAAGTATTGTCGCGCCACGATCACGCCCTTGTTCATCGCTTTGATGTCCTTCACGTTTTGATACACGGTGAGATACGCGCTGTAATATAACTTGCCGTCGCCCGCGCCGCGATCAAAGATGATGCGGTTTGCCTGATCCTTGAACATATCGGCGATCTTCACTTGCAGATCGATCTTCTGGCGATAGTTGCTGTCATCGGCTTTGCCGCCGCCGAGATTATTGTCGTTGATCAACACGTTGTAGTTGTAGCTGGCTTTGAGCTCACCCGTCGAGACCATGTAATCGGTCAGACCGATGAGCGACCACGCCGTTTCCTGAGTCGTCTCCCAGCCGCCCTGCGCCTTGCGCGCTTGCATTAACCAACGCACGATATTCACGTTCATCTTGTTTTGCGGATCGAGCTGCGACATCGCCGACAAGACAATCGCCGTTGAGCGCGTGTCGCTGTTCATATTCCACCAATCGCGCGCGTTCTCTTCCCAATGCACGCCCGTTGACGAAGTGATCGCCGCGTTGTTAATATCTGAAAGCAGAGTCGCAATGCGCGAATCTTTTGGATCGAGTTTAGCAATCGCCAACGCCAAGTAAGATCGGGCGTAGGTGTCGAGTCGTCCGCGCGCCTCATACAGGTTGGAGATGGAGCTGGTCACACTTTTATCGTCGGCATCCGCCAGCGTATAAAGCATGAACGCTTGACGATTCAATTCCCACGTCGTCCTCACCACGCTCGGCGTGAGAATCTGTTTCTTCAAATAATCCGCGCCGCGCTTCAACACTTGCGCGTCCACATCAAAGCCCGCCTGCTTGGAACGATTGAGTCCAAACACCACGTACGACGTGATGTAAGGATCAGATCGATCTGTTGTCCACCAACCCCAGCCGCCATCGGCGTGTTGACCGGCATACAATTTTTGCGCGCCGACGTTCACCCGTGTCTTCAACGACGCTTCGAGCGCGGCGTCATTCACGCCCAACTTTTTCAACGCCGCAAACGACAACACGTTAGGCAAGAAGCGCGAGATCGTTTGCTCGGTGCATTCGTATTGATAGTGTTCGAGATATTTCAAGCCATCGGTCATGGACGCCGCCAACGACGGCGCAACCGTGATCGATAGTTGACCTTGTGTCGCTTCGTAACGACGCGGCAGCGCGATCAATTCTGTGATGGACGCTTGACCCTCCAACTGACCCGCCGTGCCTGCCGTTTCGGGCGCAATGTATTTGAGGATGGGGATCGTTTGATCGGGCGGCGTGCCGAGTGTAGGTTTGGATGCGTCTTGCAGATTCCCGCTCACGACCGTGAACGTAATGTCAGCCGCCACCGCGTCGGATGCCGTCACCAGCCATTCGACCCGGGTTCGATCTTTCGCCTTCACACTCACCGTCTGCTTTTGATTCGATCCTGTGGCGAGCGTGAATCCTTTTCCGCTGATCGTCACATCTGCCGTTAAATCTTTTTCGGTATTGTTGTTGACGATAGCGGCAAGTTTCGCTTCATCACCGACCACAAAGAATCTTGGAGTCACCGGACGGATGAGTAAATCTTTTGTCGCCACAATGTCAACGGTGCTTTGACCCACCAAAGTATTTTCGGCGCTCACGCCGCGCACATCGAGTCGCCATGTTGTTAAGTTGTCAGGCAACTTAATCGCAACAGTTGCTTCACCTTTATCGTCGGTGGTCACATCGGCTTTCCAAAACGCGGTGTCTTTAAAATCGCCGCGCACTTCGAGGAAGCCGCCGCCGCCACCGCCGCCACCACCTTTGATCTTCGCCGTTTGCGCGTTGAGGTCATCAATCGAAAGAGTTAATCCAACAGAAGTTCGCACGCCGAGTCCGCGTTGACCGTAGAAGGTGTCGAGAATCTTTTCGCTGTTCGGTTCCGCCAAAGCTAACACCGCGAGATCCACCAACCCTAACGACACTTCGGCTTTGATCGGTGAACCGGCGTAGTTGGTCGTCTTCACTTTGTAAGTGACGGTGTCGCGCGGTCCGGCTTTCGGTTTATCCGGCGTGAGAGTCACTTTGAGTTCTTGCTCTTGATTACTAACGTTGATCTTCACCAACCCGGCGCGGAAAGCGGGCGCGGGATTCTTGGCGTCTGTGCCTTTGACGATGATCACCGAGAGAAACGCATTCGGCGAAAATTCTGGGAGGATCGGCAAACGATAGAGATAGCTGTTCGAGTCGAGGGTGATCACTTCGGTCTTGAGCAAGCCGCCGCGCTCCACGGTGACGAGCGCCTTCGCTTCGCCGTCGAACGGTGAGGGGATGAGGATCGTGGCGGTGTCACCTGCCTTATAAAGTTTTTTATCCGCAACAAGTTGAATGCGGTTGTTGTTGTCTTGTCGCCACGAAACAAAGTTGCGCGACGTGACCCAAACATATCCAGCCGATGTAATCTGCCGACTTCCAGAATCAAGCCCACTCACGATGGCTTTATACGTGCCACCGGCATCGGGCTTGAATGACGCCGTCGCCTGCCCTTGAGCATTCGTCGTCACGTCAACGCTGGTGACCAATGTGTCTTTCGGTTTCCACGTCCAGATGTTGTTGCCGAATTCATCTTGCTCTTGCACGTTGAGCCATTCGTGTTTGAGGAACGAGACAGACACTCGTTGTCCAACACGCGGCTTGCCTTGTTGATCAAGAGCGATGATGTTGAACGCCGCATCTTCTCCGGCGCGCGTCACATATTTTTCGGGGCTGACGCCGAGGTAGAAATCGCCTTTGTGCACGGTGACTTCGGTTCGCCCGCTCACTTCTTGATCGTTGATGTCGGTGACAGTCGCCTCAAGCGTAAATTTTTGCGACATGGTTCGCTTGCCGAGATCGGCGGGGATGGAGATCAAAAGTTTCCCAGCAGAGTCGGTGACACCTTCGCCAGAGGCGATGGTCTCGCCGAAGACTCCGTAGGATTCCGAATCGCTGCCCGCCGTGTAATCGAAATCGCTGAAGTCGTAATTGCCCTGCCCTTGATAGTCGTAGAAATAATTTGCGCTGAGCAATTCCCATTTCACTTTGGCGTTGGAGACCGCGCCACCAAAATAAAATTGCGATTCGACAGTGGCTTTGATCGTCGCGCCTTGAGTCACTTCGGCTTTGTCGGTGGTGACGTTCACCAAAAATTCGGGCTTGCGATACTGCGCCACTTGAAAGCCAAGACCGCCGTTGTATTTTTTGTTGTCGGCGGGCGAGTTGACCTGCAAATTATAAAAACCTGTGCCAGCCGATTCGGCTAAAGTGAATTGACCGTTGAACGTGCCGAAGGAAGAAATTTTCACCGTGTCGGTGTAAACGCTATTGCCTTCATCGTTGCTGATGAACACGCGCAGGTCTTTCAGATCGGGAGTCGTGAAGCGAGCGTCGTTCTCGTTGCGCACCACGCCTTTGAAGTAAACGATCTGCCCCGGACGATACACCGGACGATCAGAGTAGAGATAGACTTCATCGTTCTTGGGATAGAAGCTGCTTTCAAGATTAAAGTCCCACGGGTCAACGCCATCGCTCCACGATGATTCGCCGAGCGCAAACGTTTCAGCTTTGTTGTCGGTCGTGACATAAACACTTTGGAAGAGGTCGGCGAGATGCGTGGGCAGTGCGCCGCGATACAAACCGTTTGCATCCGTGCTGCCGCTCATCACCGAAGCAAACGCCGCGTTGCGAATCACAATCGGCACGTTGGCGAGGGGCTTGCCGCTTTGCAAATCGGTTGCCCACACCAGCACTTCTTTGAACGTGGTCTTGATCGTCAAGTTGATTCTCGAAACGATCAGGATGTGTTGCAGTTTGCCGTTGGGGCCATCCGACTCTAAATAATAAATTCCGGGGTCGAGGGCTTTTTCTTTTGCCTCAAGAAAAACTTTGGCGAAAGCATTTTCGTTGACAAAATCTTTGGGCGTCAACTTCCAATCGCGCACCAATTCTTTCGGTTTGTAATTCTGCCGATAGTTGAATCCGTTCTGCCCGGTGTATTGGGCGAACTCTTCGACGGGCATCTTGTAGAGTCGGTAACGCAAATTTGTGTAGTTGCGATAGGTGGCATACAACACCGTCGGCGTATACGCCGAATACAAACCCACGTCGCCGCGCGTGTTCAACGCATAGTAAGGTTCGTAGCCGCGCGTCTTAAACTTAATCGTCGTGGTCTTATTGATCTTGTTGCCATACACATCCGCCATGTCGCCGCCGATTGTCACGGCGTAATCGGTGGAAGGTTTAAATTGAAAGCCGAGATAAAACGATTTGCCCGAATACGAAGTGTAAGTGGTCTTCGCTTCGGGGATGATGGTCACGTTCTTCTCAAGCGTGGCGCGATCCATTGGTGAGGCAAATTCGATTCGGAATCCGCCAAAGGGATCAACGTCGCCCTTATCGGCTGGACGGGTGGATACAACGGCGGGAGCGAGCACGGTGGTGAACTGCCACTCCTGCGCCGCCGCCAACGGAGTGTTGCCGTCTGCTCCCTTCGCCTCATTCGTAATTTTAACTTTGTGCGTGGCGGCGAGCTGCATGTTAGAGGACGGGGTGAAGGTCATCACAGTAGAGGCGGCATCCCATTTGAAATCGCCGGGCACGATCCGTCCGCCGAGATCGGTTAATAAAAATGCGCGCTGCACACTTGCTACATCCATCGCCTGACTAAAATTAACGGTGATCGGTTGACGAAGTGTAATGTCGCGCGCGCCCGATGTCGGCGTCACCTTGATCACTTTGGGCGGCTGCGTGGTGAAGCTCCACGAATAATCTTCTTTCAACACGCCACCGGTCACATCGGCAAGTCCGGCTTTGACTCGCGCCGTATATTTCACTCCACCGGCGAGAGCCTCGGGACGAAAAATATAAATGCTGGTGTTGAGCCATTCGCCCGTGCCTTTGATGGCGGGTTCAAACGTGACGGGCGAGGGAAGATTGGCGCTGCCCGAAATTCCGAGAGGCACGACCGGACGATTGAACATGAGGGTGATCGCCGCTTTCGATTCAACGTCGTTGGTGTTGGGCGCGGGCAGGACTTGCGCCACTTCGAGGAAACCTACCGTGTCGGCGTTGAAGGTGAATGTATTTTGCAGGGCGAGACCGTTTTTGTTTTTCGCGCCAGCGTTGAGGCTCACTTTGTAACGTGATGATCGCTGCAGTGGCTCGCTCGGTTTAAACGTCAGCGTCGTATCATCTTTCCAAGCGAACACACCGTTGACTTTTGGATCAATGCTGAACGCCGCTTCAACCGAAGGGCGATCCATCGCTTGATCGAAATAAACAAAGAGCGTGTCGTCAACTTTTAATTCGTCACCGCGCGCGGGGAAGGTGTCGGCGATGATCGGGTTGACGGCGACGCGCGGCGCAACAGTGGGCGCTGGTGTGTTCGTTGGCACACTCGTTGGCACAAGCCCGCCCGTATCGCAGGCGATGATGGCGATGAGTAGAACGGTGAAGACAATGGTGAGGGGAGATGATCGGCGCATGGGAGACTCCTGTGGGCAGTAATCAGTGAACGGTTATCAGTGAACGGTGATCAGTAAATAGTAATTGGTAATTGATTCTATTTGTAGTTTAGCCCCTTGTGGGCGATTCAAACGCGCACAAGGCGCTAGGCTACGTGTTGTAATCGGTGTAGGTATTTTACACCGTTGCAAGTTCCAGCCCTATACCCCATTGGCAACGGATGTTTAAACGGATGTAGCGGATGCGAGCGCAATTATCCGTTACATCCGCTACATAATCCGTTGCCAATTTCTAAATCTCAAACGATATCAACCGCGCAACGTTCATCCGCTTTTATCCGTTTGTCCGATTCCTATCCGTTGAAGATAAAACCCAACCCACCACGCAACCAAAAGACCTCGCGGGTTTTGAAAACCCGCGAGGTCTAATCGCAAAATCGCTGGGGGGCAAAGACTCAGAGATTCAGAGTCCAGAGTGATCAGAGTTATGAAAACGGGAACGCCACCACACGAAAACCGTAGTCCCAGTAACTGACGTCCGGAACGCCCCTGCTGCGGTAAGCACAGCGCGCACTCTTCCGTACAATGTTGAACGCGCTCCCGCGCAACGCGCGCGTATCATCACCTTTCAAATCTTCACGTCCATCCTTCGCATCGTAAGGATATATTTTATATTTCGACTGACACCACTCCCACACATTGCCTGCCATATCCGCCACACCGTAAGGCGAGTCGCCCTGCGGTGAAAATTTTCCAACGGGCGTTGTGCCGCCAATGCCTGACTCTTCTGTATTGCATTTTGTTTTATCAAACTCATCGCCCCACGGATATTCTTTGCCGTATTCACCGCGCGCCGCTTTCTCCCATTCGGCTTCGGTGGGTAATCGAACCGCCAAACCTTGAAGGTCTTTAAGGTTTTTTTGCAACCACTCACAATAAGCAATCGCATCACGCCAACTCACTTGTACCACTGGATGATCATCCAAACCCTCTATGTTCGACTTCGCTCCGCGTGGATGTAGCCAAATAAATTCTCCGTTTGCTTCTTCCGCCGTCGTCTTATATTTCGTCGTGTTCACAAATTTTGCGAACTCGGCATTCGTCACAGGATAACGAGCGATCTTGTAGGCGTAAGGAATATCAATCGTGTGTTGCGGGCGTTCGCGATCTTCTCCTTTATCACTGCCCATCACAAACTTGCCAGCAGGTATTTCGATCCAGTAATCGCTTGGGGCTTCGCCTTTGCTGCGAATCACGTCGTAACTTTCGCCGCGCACAGGAGCATTGAACATAGCAAGTACATCTGGTTCTTGTATCTCTGTTCCTGCTTGGATATTCCAAAAGATAAAGCCCTCCAACACATCGGCGTTCACTTTGTTCGAGAAGTTCACCACCTTCAACACGTCACGCAAACGGCGGTGTGTTGTACCTGACCACGTTTCATATTCAGTTGCTTTATGTGTCGGATCATTTGCCCATTTGATCGCGTCGTTCAAAAAATCTAGGCGCGACTCTTTGGGCAGTTCACGCAACTTGTCGCAAAACGACATGCCCACACGAGTGAGCGCCAGCCAATATAAAAAGTCGGTCTTCTCCACGCTCTCGGCTTGGTTCGAGTTCTTCAACACCGCCCAGCCGGTCTCCAGATAATTGACAAACGTCTTGATCTGACGCGGGTTCGTCTCCGCGCCTGCTACGATCAACTTCACATTCTCTTTGATTGACGGGTCCACAATATCGAGCGCGTCGGCTAAATAATTCTTCGCTTGTGCGTCAGAGAGCGGCGGCAAACGAAACCTCACCTGAAAAATTTTTTCGAGATAATCATCTGCCCGTTGATCTTTAATCTTCGATCTTTCGTGATGCGCCTCAATCGCGGCGCGAATAGCATCTTCGTCCGCCGCCAACACAAAGGCAACGCCTTCGCGATCCAAAAACAATTTGATAGCTTCGAGAACTTGAATTGCTTTTTCGGGCAAGCAGCGATCCAGATCGTCAATGAAGATCGTCAACACGCCTTGCCGCGAATCGATCTTCGTCGCCGTAAGATCGCTATGCACCCAGACCGCGCTCAAGCGATCAAACACTTCGCTAAACTGATCGAGCAGCGCCGCTTTCTTGGCAAACGTGGTTTCGACGGGCGTGCCGGTATTTGGTTTTACTTCAACGAGGGGAGTCTTGATGGCGAACCAACTCAGCACGGTGTTGATCACATCACGCCGTGCCGAAAAGGGTTCGTAGATCGCCGCGCCCGCTTTCTCGATGAAGTCGTCGCGATACATCTCTTGCACAATCACGCGAACAAGGGCGACGAGCAATTCATCTTCATCGGCATACTTCCAGGCGTTGAACCATACCGTGCGGCAGCGACGGAATTGTTTTACTTCTTCGGTTGGATTGACGAACGAGAGTTTGGAAATGTTTTCGTGGAGATGCTCAGTGGAATCGAGATGATCTTTGATCATCTTAAGCAGAGTCGTCTTGCCGCTGCCCCACTTGCCGCTCACACCAACTACAATCGGCGTTGCCGTTTTGCTCTCGGCGATCAACCGCGCAAACGTCTTGGCGTATTCGTCAAACAGAAACGACGATGGATCGTCTTTGCCCAGCGCGTGATCGTGAATGATGTTAGGGGTGATGAGGTCGGACATGGAAGGTCAATGAACAATGAGCGGTAATCATTAAATTGGAAAATCTAATCCGCTCCCGATCCTGATTCTCGCTTCAACTTTTCTCGGCGCGCGACCCACATTCGTTTATTCGTTGGTGAGGCGTATTCGTTGACAGAAAATCTACAACGAAATTATACATCGCCCCTTCACCCCTTCGCCCCCTTCACCCCTTCATTCTTCATTTGTCATTCTTCATTACCTCTTCCCACACCCTCTCCCCCACCTCCTCCGGCACCCACACCGAACCAATGCTGCGAAAGCCGTCACTGTTAACATAGTGAAAGTCCGAGCCGCCAGTGTGAAGCAAGTTAAATTGTTTGCTTAATGCTTTGAGTTGTTCCATGCGATCTGCGTCGTGATCGAAGTAATACACCTCAATCGCGTTAAGCCCCCAGCCAACTAATTTTTCAACATGCTTGATGCTTCCAGATCGAAAGGAGTGGGCGAGTGAAGCGACGCCGTCGCAAGATCGAATCAACTCAATCGCTTCTTTAGGGTGAAAAGCGTAACGTTGAACATATCCGGGCTTGCCGTTGCTCAGATACAGATCGAAAGCGGCGTCTTTACTGCCTACAGAACCATTCGCCACCAACGCAAACGCAACGTGAGGACGACCCACCGCGCCATCTTTAGATTGCGCTTTCACTTGATCATAAGTGATGGCGACGCCGATAGAATTTAATTTCTCGACAATTTGCTTCGCCCGTTCTTCGCGTTTGATACGAAGCCCGTCGAGCGCATCCTGCAATTTGGGATGATGAACATGTTTGAAGTATCCCAAGATATGCACTTCGCCCAGATCAGAATCCGTATTAAGTTCAACACCGGCGATCACCCGCAAATTTTCGCGCACGCCTTGTGCTTGGGCTTCATCGCAACCGTTGGTGGTGTCGTGATCGGTTAGGGCGATGAGGCGCAGTCCGCGTGAGGCGGCAAGTTTAACAACTTCAGTCGGAGATAGACGACCATCAGAAGCAGTAGAGTGTAAGTGGAGATCGATTCGGGAGTTCATCGGAAATTATGAATTAGGAATTGTGAAGGATGAATTAAGAAGTTAGATGTTGGAAGTTGGATGTTGGATGTTTGGGGTTTGGGATTTTGGGATTTGAATTTTGCTCATTGTTTCATTGTTCATTCTTCATTTGTCATTTTTCATTGTTTCAGGCTGTGGAGGTCTTGTGGATTACTCGTTGAAATCTGTGGATGGTTGTGGATATTTTGATCATAACTTGTGTATATGTTTTGATAAATTGTTGATGGAATGTTGATCATTGTTCATTGTCTCATTGATCGTTGTTCATTATCCCATTGTTCATTGTTCGTTACACTCGTTTCCCTTAAGACTCGCGTTGAGATTCCGTCATCTGGTGCTTGCGCGCAACGGATTCCCCAAGATGTGGGCAGATACGCTCGAGTCGAAGGCACACGTAGGGCTATGCCACAGGGTCAGTGTCGGCATCACTCAATGAATCGCTGGATGATCCGATAGAAAAGATCGTCGTTGTCATTAAGGTTTCGATTCCTTAAAACATCGAATCTTTTTACATTGAACAGGCGTTAGCTATTGAAAGAGTCAGGCGATCTCTGTTAGAATGATCGGGCGTTGAAATTTATCGCTCAACGCAGTGCCGCACCTCTCTCTTGCGGCGACCTACCTGAATGACGCAACAAAAAAATTATTTGCAATCCAATGGGCAAAACCTGTTTGCCCGTTATAGAAACGACTCTGTTTTTTTATAGGATGTATGTATGAAACCCGATCAAGTTTGGCAAGCCGCGCTCGGCGAACTTCAACTCCAACTCACCAAATCCACCTACGATACGTGGTTGCGTGACACATCACTTCTTTCGCACGAAGATGGATTGTTCGTCATCGGCGTTGAAACCGCTTATGCCAAAGATTGGTTGGAGAATCGTCTACTGTCCACGATCAAACGCACGCTGACCGGCATCACCGGCAAGGCGGTTGAAGTTAAGTTCACGGTGTGGAGTAATGACGCGGCAGAGAATGAACCCACGCCTTCGCCCGCCGAGATATTGAGCGCCGTTCCAAAAGCCGAACCGTATTACAGCGACAATCTTTCTTCTCTTCGGCTCAACGCAAAATATGTATTTGAAACTTTTGTGGTGGGTCCCAGCAATCGTTTGGCACACGCCGCATCGCTCGCTTCATCGGAAAATCCTGGACGCGCCTATAACCCGTTGTTCCTCTACGGCGGCGTGGGGTTAGGCAAAACACATTTGCTGCAAGCCATTGGCAACAAGTGCGTCGCCGCAAATTTAAACGTTCTCTACGTTTCTGCCGAGCAGTTCACCAACGACCTCATCAACTCTATTCGTTCTCACACCACCGAATCCTTCCGCGAAAAATATCGCACGATTGATGTGCTGTTGATTGACGACATCCAATTTATCGCCGGTAAAGAGTCTACGCAAGAAGAATTTTTCCACACCTTCAACGCATTGCATGGCCAAACAAAACAAGTGGTGATCTCATCGGATCGATCACCCAAAGCGTTGGTGACTCTCGAAGAGCGATTAAGATCACGCTTCGAATGGGGTCTGACCGCCGACATCCAACCACCCGATTTCGAAACCCGCACCGCCATCCTCCGCGCCAAAGCCGAAGGCATGAACCGCAACATCCCGCACGAAATTATTGACCTCATCGCTCGTCGCGTGCAAAGCAACATCCGAGAGCTAGAAGGCGCGTTAAATAAAGTATGCGCCTATACCGAGATGCTCGGGCAGCCTCTCACCCTCGAAACGGCTTCCACCGCCATTGCCGATCTACTGCCGCGACGACACAGCTTGAGCGCGATACAGATTCTCAACGCCGTTGCTATTTTTTATAACGTGAACTTCGACGATATTATCGGGCGAGATCGTAGTAAAGATATTTCTACGCCGCGACAAATGGCAATGTATCTGGTGCGCGAGGAGACCGATGCCTCACTACCCGAGATCGGCACACTGCTTGGCGGGCGCGATCACACCACCGTGATGCACGGTTGCGAAAAGATCAGCAACCTCATCGAAACCGATGAAAGCACGCGACGCCAGTTCTTATCTATTCGAGAACGGCTGTATTCCGAGAGCGGCGTTCCAGCCTAAAACCCCTTGTTGGGCAAATTGACAATTTGCCCAGTAGAGCAAGTTGCCAACTTGCTTTACTTTACTTCACTGACCGCGTCGGTTTCCAAAACCGACGCGGTCTTTTTTTACCCAAGATAGGTGGTAGCGAACTCTCAAAAACCCCTTTTAAATAAGCCTAAAATGAGTGCCGTAGAACACGCGTTTGTGGATAAGTGGGGTAAAACTGTGGATAAGCACCCCCTTTTGGGGAAAACTACCTTATGCTCCACAAAAACATAACCCATATATAGCCGTCTTCACTATCCATAACCTATAGGTAGGGACGGTATTTGCAGTGATATTGTCGCCCCAAAGTCTATCCCCATATTCCCCAAATTATCCCCATCAACCTTGTGGAGATGTGCGCGATCAAAAAACAGTATTAGTAGAAATTTTTTTTAATTCACATCTCTATATACCGATTAGAGAGACGGTTTGTTGCTCTCTCCACATATCCACACGCTCTACTACGATTACTAAAATTAAACATTTAATAAGATAAACATGTAGATAAGTTTAAAAGGGAAATACGTAAACAAGGAAACAACAAACGCCCGTCTACCTATTTACTTGTTTACCTTCTCCCTTTGTCTCACCGCCTCATAAATAAACAACGCTGTCGAAACTGAAACGTTAAGCGAATTGATTTTTCCGAACATCGGCACGCGCGCTTTAATATCCGCGCTATCGCGCCACAACGCACTGAGACCGCCTTTTTCTGTTCCAACGATGATGGCGATGGATTGGCGCAGATTCGCTTCTGTGTAAAGCGTGGAGCCTTCCGGTGTTGCCGCTACCGTTTTGATGCCGTTTGCCTTTAACCACCTTAATGCTTCAGCACTCGTCGTCAGAACAATCGGCAAAGTGAAAACGGTTCCCCTGCTTGTTCGCAAGACATTTGGATTACCCAGATCAATTTTTGGATCACATATCAACACTGCATCCACATTTGCGGCGTCACTTGTTCGCAAGATTGCCCCCAGATTGCCCGGCTTTTCCACAGACTCCACCACAACTATCAACGGGTTATCCCCAAGTTTAAGATCGTCTAATGTACTTTGTATTGACGGGAAGATCGCCAGCCAACCATCCGGGTTTTCACGATAGGCAATCTTTTCAAACACCCTCTTATTCACTTCCAGCATCTCCGCGCCGCTTTGGGTGATTTGCTTGAGCAAAGATGAGTGATCACCTTTGCCAAAGAATTCGGGGCAATAGAACAGGGTTTGTGGTTTTGCGCCGCTTTCAAGTGCCATCGCAATTTCATCACGCCCCTCGACCAGCATCACGCGATCTTTCTTGCGTTGACGGCTCTCACGTAAAGACACCGCATGTTTAACTTTGGGGTTTTGCAAACTGGTGATTAACATAGAATGATTTTAGCATGGCGTTTAAAACCCGAAGGGTCTAACAGACCCTTCGGGTTTATAATTTTCGCGTGATTGAACATTCCACCCTCCTCAAACTTGCCCGCGATTATGCGGCGCGCAAAGCGAATGAACACGCGTCGCTGAAAGCCATCGTCCTCACCGGCTCGGTGGCGCGTGGCGAGCCGCCACTTGGTGACGCGGTTGACCTCGACATTTTCCTCATCAGTGATTACCCGCCAGAGACAACGCAGGAGATCGTTAGACTCTCCGATTATGTTTTTGTTGATGCGACTCACATCCCAACGTCGGTCTACGCAGATCGCAAAGCGATTCGGACTCATCACTTCAGCGGCTCGGCTCTCAACGATGCGTTAATACTTTACGACCCGCGTCACTACTTCGACATTCTGCAATCGGCGGTGCGCGCGCCTTACAATCGCGCCGATCACATTTACGCACGCGCTCGCTCTGCCTACGACGCGGCGATGCAGGTCTTTGATCACATCACTCCGTATCGTGAAGACCCGCCGCCCGATCCGCTATCTTTCGATCTGCTTCATGATCTGCGCCAGACGTTGTATCTTGCCGCGCACACCTTGTTGCCTTTGGTGAGTCAGACTCAATCGCAGTCGGTAGGCGCGCGCAAGTTGATGGTGCGTTTTGAAGCGGCGGCGCGCGAATTGAATCCGAATCTTTATTCGCAATTTTTAGAATCACTTGGCGTTCACGATGTGGAGGCAAAAGCGGTTGAAGGGTTGTTGAACGAATGGGTTGCGCTGTACAAGGCGGCATCCCAACGCGGATCGGGCGATCCGCTCATTCATCCCTTCAAGCGCGGTTATTATGATCGCGGCTTCCGCGCCTTGATCGCCGAAGGACACGCCATCAATACACTGTGGTTGCTGGAAGAAACATTGTCCGCCTGCGCGCGCCGACTCGATCCGCTGCCCGAAACATGGATCAATTTCTGCCGCTTGACTCACAAATCGAACGGCGCAGAATTTTCGGAGCGCGTCCGCGTTGCCGAATCATTTTTGTCGGAGATCGATCAAACGCTTAACCAGTGGGCAGATCAAGAGAGCGTGGAGCGATAGCGCGCTAGAAGCAAGATGCTATAATCGTTATACGATGACGCCTGATAATATTCTCGACGAACGGGGTCGGCTGGAATTGTTGTATTACATCAGCCGCGAACTCAATCGCCGCCTCAACCTGCGCACGCAGATCGAACGCACGTTAGAGTTCACCTCGACCAGTGTCGGCGCAGAAACCGGCAGTTTAATTTTGGTGAACGATGACGGCGAAGTGATCAACGGCGCCATGATGCTCAATGGCTCGCTTGTGGCAAATGCGGCGGTGCGGCTCAAACCGCAGATCGAAACCGGGCTGGCGGGTTGGGCGTTGCGTGAGCGTAAACCCGCGCTCGTCCGAGACACGGCAAATGATGTTCGTTGGCAGGCGAGCCAGGAGTACACCAACGTCCGCCCCGTATCAAAATCTGCGATTGCCGCGCCGCTGTTGTATTCTGAGCGCGTCTTAGGCGTGATCACCCTCGTTCACTCCGAACCCAATCACTTCACCGAAAACGATCAGGCGCTGGTCAATGCAATTGCCGAACTTGCTGCCATTGCAGTGGAGAACGCGCGCCTGCTTGACGAGAGCCGCAAGCAGACGCAGGCAATGAGTAACTTGGTGGAGGCGGCGCAGGTCTTGAGTTCAACGATGGAGACGGATCGGTTGCTGCATCTGTTACTGGCGCAAACGTTGAAAATTCTGAATCTTGAAGCGGCTTCTATTGCTTTGCTCAGTCCTGAAACTAAAGAACTTGTTTTTCAATTGTCTGAGGGCGCGCACTCCGAACGATTGATTGGACTTCGTTTGAAAATTGGGCAAGGTATTGCCGGCTGGGTGGCGCAAACAGGTCAACCCATTTTTGTGCCTGATGTAAAAAAGAGTCCGCATTTCTTCGGAGGGGTAGATAATCAAACGGGCTTCGTCACGCGCTCTATTGCTTGCGCGCCCATAACGTTTGAAGGACATTTGATGGGCGTGATCGAAGGATTGAATCCGGCGCCGGATGCGGTTGACCGCAACACGCTCCCGATGCTGACCGGTATCGCCAGTCTTGCCGGCAACGCCATCGCCCACGCTCAACAATTCTCATTCACCCAAAGCGCCAAAGATCGTTACGCCGGTTTGTTTGAAGACAGCCTCGACCCTATCATCACCACCGATTTGGAAGGCGGCATCACCGACGCCAATCACAAAGCGCGTGTGACGTTTGGCTATACCCGTTCCGATATGATCGGTGTGCCGATCAAAGAGATGCACCGCTCGACCACGGGAGCGAATACGGAGGGAAAAGATCTGTTCAACAGTGATCGCATCCGTGATCTGGTGCGCGGTATTGAACAAAGCTTTGAGACGCAGGTAATAACCAAAGAGGGTCGTGAGATTCCGGTGGAAGTTCACGCCAAGCGCATCTCCACGCCCGAACACGATTTCATCCAGTGGATCGAGCGTGATATTTCAGAGCGAATGAAGATCGAAGAGATGCGCGAAGATTTGATGTCTATGATCTTTCACGATCTGCGCGCCCCGTTGGGCAACATCATGTCCAGCGTGACCCTGCTGCAATCCTCTATGCCCACCGATGATGAAATAAATAATTCGGTCTTGGGCATCGCCGCGCGCTCCGGTCAACACCTGGCGCGTTTAGTCGACTCACTTCTCGACCTGCGCCGTTTTGAATCAGGCAAAGCGGTGTTAAGCCAAAAAGAGGCGTCCATCCTACCGTTGATCGCCGACGCCGTAGAGCAAGTCCATCCTATCGCCCAAGGCAAAAGCATCACCCTTACATTTAATCTTCCGCCCAAACTTCCTACTGTCTTCATTGACGCGGATATGATCCGCCGTGTATTGATCAATTTGATCGAGAACTCGGTGAAGTACACGCCTAATGAAGGCGCCGTCTCGGTGCTGGCGCAAGAAGAAAACGATCAGGTCATCGTCAGCATTCAAGATAATGGTCCCGGCATCCCTGAAGCGGAACGCTCGCGAGTCTTTGAAAAATTTATGCGCATCCGCCGCGAAGGCGGACCCAAAGGGCTAGGCTTGGGTCTGGCATTTGTGAAGATGGCAATTGAAGCGCACGGCGGCAAAGTGTGGGTTGACCCCGCGACGGATCACGGTGCGATCTTCCGTTTTTCGTTGCCGGTTAAAAATTGATCTCGCGCAAAGACGTTAAATGACTGAACGCCTCTATTATTCTGATTCGTACACCCACACCTTCAACGCGCGCATTGTCGAGCGACTGACCCACAACAACCAACCCGCGCTTCTCCTCGATAAGACTTTTTTCTATCCAACCTCGGGCGGTCAACCTAATGATCGCGGCACGATCAATCAGGCACAAGTGATTGATGTGATCGCGCGTGAAAGCGATCACGCCATTCTGCATATTCTGGATCGGGAAACGGACTCAGGGGATGCCGCCTGCGCCATTGAGTGGAGCCGCCGATTCGACTTTATGCAGCAACACACGGGGCAGCACATCCTCTCGCAAGCATTCATCCGAATCGCTCACGCCGAGACTAGCAGCTTTCATTTGGGAGACAGCCTGACGATTGATCTGGCAGTTGAAAAACTTAAGCCCGAGTCTATTGACCAAGCCGAAGATTTGGCGAATCGCGTTGTCACAGATAACGTGCCTATTCGATCTTGGTTTCCATCGGACGAAGAGTTGCAAACGATCCCCTTACGCAAAGCGCCGGAGATTGACGGGCGTTTGCGGATTGTGGCAATCGGCGATTTTGATTTCACGGCGTGCGGCGGCACCCACGTCGCGCGTACGGGTGAAGTCGGGCTGATCAAGATTATTAAAGTAGATCGCGCTAAGAAAATGATGCGCGTGGAGTTTATGTGCGGCGCGCGCGCCCTGAGCGATTACCGCCGTAAGAACGCCATCGTGAATCAATTGGCGGCAGACTTCACCTGCGGCGTGTTTGAGATCGATCAATCTGTCGCCAAATTGCGATCTGAAAATCAAACGCGCAGCAAAGAATTGAAAGAGATGCGCTTGCGATGGCTTGAAGACGAAGCGCAAAAAATTATCGCCGCCTTTCCCGATACCTGGGGCAATCGCATCGTCAAGCGGGCGTGGGCGAATCGTGACATGGACGAACTTCGCAAATTAGCCATGCGCCTGACCGATGAACCCAAAGTGATCGTCTTGCTCGGCTCGTCGGGCGCGAAAGCGAATCTGGTCTTTGCTCGATCCAATGACGTGGATCAAGATATGAAAGCGTTGCTGCTGCCCGCGTTGAAGGTGATAGGCAGTGAGAAGGGCGGGGGTGATGGCCGTTTGGCGCAGGGTGGCGGCGTCCCCGCCAGCGCGGAGTTAATCGAGCAGGCGTTGCGAGAGGCAGAGAAATATTTATCGTCGTAGGGGCAGGACTTGCTCCTGCCCTTGCGTGGGCAACTGCAAACAGGGCAACCGCAAGGGTTGCCCCTACGGAAATTCATTATGCAAAAATTATCATCTAACATTTATGTCGAAACAGCGTTCCCTGGCGTTAACGTCGGCGCGATCTTCACCAAAGAAGGCGTCATCTGCATTGACACGCCGACGCATCCTGCCGACGCGCACAAATGGCGGCAGAAGATAGCGGAACTCTCTGAACAACCCATCCTGTTTGTGATCAACACCGATCATCATCGTGATCGGGTGATCTGCAATCAATGGTTCGACGTGCCGGTGATCGGTCATCACTTCACGGCGGAGCGTTTGCGTTTATATCCCGACTTGATCAAAAGCGGCGCGTCTGACTCGCGATCCGACTTTGAGCCGAGTCGCGATCAGATGGGTGTGCGTATCATCGCCCCGCAGATCACGTTTACTCAAGAGTTAACGTTGACGAAAGGCGATCACACCATTAACCTGCAGCACAAAGGCGGGGCATCGCCCGGCGCGATCTGGGTCCTGATCCAAAAAGCGGGCGTGGTCTTTACGGGCGATACAGTGGTGACTCACTCGCATCCTTATGTCGGCGAAGCGAATCTTGACCAGTGGTTGGCAAACTTGGATGAGTTGCAAAAGGCAAAGTTCCCCGCCAAAACCATTGTGCCGGGTCGCGGTAAGCTGACCGATAAAAAGGGATTGAGGCATATCCAACGTTATCTGCTTACTGTTCAACGTAAGATGGACGCCTTGTTGAAGAATCGAAAAGGCTCTCGGGCAATGGTGAGCGGAATCGCCGCCGAGCTGGTTAAACAATTCCCGGTTCC
>Ga0082335_1003463_pt1 | contig 25893 bp, 27 predicted proteins | sample Subgrocontami58m_FD_72375 | JGI IMG/M metagenome (GOLD analysis project Ga0082335, IMG submission 72375) | Subsurface groundwater microbial communities from S. Glens Falls, New York, USA - GMW37 contaminated, 5.8 m (SPADES assembly) (version 2) ...
ATTTCAAACAAGAAAGTGTGGCCTAGCGAACTCCCATGCCTTCTTAATGAGGGCTGGGAATGACTGAAAAGTTACTCCGGGGATAACTGAGTTGTCGCGCCCGAGAGTTCATACTTGTGTTCGTGACTAACGTCATGAACCAGGAGAATAGATCGACGGCGCGGTTTGCTACTTCGATGTCGGCTCTTCCTATCCTGGTGGTGCAGAAGCTACCAAGGGTGGGGGTGTTCACCCATTAAAAGGGATCGTGAGCTGGGTTCAGAACGCTGTGAGGCAGTTTGTTTGATATCTACTGGATGTGTTGGGTGTCTGAAAGGAAGGATCTTTTAGTACGAGAGGAACGAAGGTTCGTTGCCTCTGGTCAACCGGTTGTCTGACAAGGCATGCCGGGCAGCTACGCAATAGGCGATAAGTGCTGAACGCATCTAAGCACGAAGCGCTCCTTGAAAAGAGACACCTTAGGGCACAGCTATAACAGCTGTTTGATAGAAGTGATGTGTACGCACGAAGGCAACGACGTGTTCAGCATGCACTTACTAACGTCCGCAATTTATGCTACTCTACATATGGTCTCCTTTACATCTAGAAAAATGAAAGTTTTTCTGGATATTGAAAAGCGAAAGCTTTTCTTTACAAAAAGTAGACGGCCTTCGGGCCGTTTATTTTTTTCTTTTTTTTTCTTTGGCAATATTTTTCATTTTTACTGAAAGATTTGAATCTAGCTTTAGCTATGTTTTATTTTTTTCAGACACCCGACGAAATAATTTTTCAAACAAACTGCTTGTAATATTCTCTGAACCAAGCTCACTGTTGATTCGGTGAACCCCCCCGTTTTGATCTCTAGTTTCAATCTTAATAATCTTCAAGAAGAGCCGACATTTTTCTGTTGTAATGGCAAGAAATTATCATCGTATTGATGTTTATCATTTAGGATATAACTTTGTCTTGGATCTTTATCGCATCACCAAAGAATTTCCTAAATTAGAAGAACAAAACGTAACATCACAGATTCGTCGTGCAGCTGTCTCTATTCCATTGAATATTGCTGAAGGAAGTGCCAAAGCCAGTGAACGAGAATTTGCATATTTTCTTAATGTTGCGTATGCTTCTGCAAAAGAAGTTGAAGTTTTAGTTCAGCTTTCAAAAGATCTAGGTTATTTAAGTGAAGACGGTTATGCTTATCTTTCTCATCGTCTAGATGAATTGAATGCTAAATTGTTTTTGTTCTTACGAAATGTTGAGAAGCGAGTTGGCAGTAAGAAATATCAATTCTTTCAGAAGTTTGAAGAGAAAAATTGGCAAAGAGTTGTAGAACCAGTCGATACTAATTCATCTGAGTTGAAAGAATAAGACTGTAGAAGATCGTTTACTTATTCCTCTTGAGAATCAATATTGAATTTTGGTGTGGAAAATATCTCCTCACATTGGCTACGAGAACTCTCATCAAATATTTTGGCACAGTGGTTAATATTTTCTTCCGCTGCAGCTAACCAAAGATAGCAGAGATCATTTACAAACTTGTCTTTTACTTGTTCACAGAGTTGAACATTCTTCGTTTCTCTAGCTACTACTGCTGTACACATTTCTTTATAATAATTATTACTTATTTCTTGACAGCTTGAAAGATCTTTATTAACGCGTCCAACACCAACAAAACAGAGGTTTCGTTCCTCTTCATCGATAATCTTAGAGCATTGCTCCTTTCCGCCGGCTCCGGTAACACAATCTTCATTAAAAGCAATAGTAACCATTTCTTGACAGAGCGACAGGTTTTTAGTTGCAATGGCAATTTCATAATAACACTCATCTCTAAATATCTCTTCATTGATTTCTTTGCATAATCCTCTATCTTGTGTTTGTTTGCTTAACTGTAAGAAGCATTCGTCACGTTCATCTACATTTCCTATCTTTGTACATTTCTCTTTTGAATTTGCTGATTCACAGGAAGTAAGTAGTAAAGCAAAAATTACGATTATTAAAAATATGCCTCTTCTAAAGATCATGTTTGGTAGTAATCTGATGACCTATTTAAACTATTCTCCTTTCAATTTTAATTCTCATAAGAATATTTCTCTCAACAATCTATTTAAATTAGACTTATTATTTTACTGTTATGTCTTTAGGAATCTATCTCACCGGAGCATTCGGCCAATCACAAGAATTATATCGTGTGCGGAATGAAGCGAAACGTGGTCGTGGCTCTTCGGAGGCAGTAGAAGAACAGATTAAAAAAGATACTCCTTTCGTTCTAGAGAAACAAAAAGAAGCAGGAGTTTCTTTTCTCTCTGATCCGCTTCTCTCGCAATATTATTTATTCCAGCCGTTTGTTGAACATGTTAACAATGTTTCCGTTGGTTCACAAGAGAACTGGTTTAATAATAATGTTTTTTTTCGAAAGCCAGAGATTCCTGCTTCAGCACATCGTAATACGAGTTTAGTTACGAGTAAATCTTTCACTGGAGATTATCATTGTGGAAAATCTGATGTTGCAATTCTTCCGTCTCCGTTTACGCTATTAATGTTATCTGATTGTTCGGGATTTGGCGATCAAGAGAAGGCAATTAATAAACTCTCTTGGCTTCTGCGCAATGAGGCGGAATTGTTGGTTCGAGAAGGTTATTCTCGAATTCAATATGATGAACCAGCTTTGGTCTATATGCAATCGCTTGGTTCGTTGAAGTCTGAACACATTGATTTACTGGGTCGTGGTCTTGATATTTGTGGACAGATTTCTGGAGCGACAACCGTATTACATACTTATTTCGGTGATGCTGGACCATTACTTTCTGATTTAATTTTGCTTCCCGTTGACGCTATCGGTGTTGATTGTACTGAGACGCGAATTGATGATATTATCACTCACTCATTTGCTGGAAAAGAATTAGTTCTCGGTTTGGTTGATGCGCGAAGTACTGCTTTGGAAAATCCAGTTGAACTTGTTGCTGCACTTCATACTGTGGAGGAGCGCTGTCAGCCGAAAGGACTTTATCTTACTCCTAATACTGGAACAGAATATCGTGGCTGGACTCATGGGCTGCGAAAATTAGAATTACTTGCTGAAACAAAGAGGGTGTTTGATCATGGTTGAAAGATTATTTCCTACATATGAAGTTGGCAGTTTGCCGAAATTGAGTGCACGGATGAAAGCTTTTCAAGGAAAAGAACTTCTTGATACAGATGTTCGAGAGTTTGAAGCGGTTGCTGCTAGAACACATTTCTCTAGTGGAAATGTTTTAGAATTATTACGGCGGCCAGGTATTGACGGTGAAAAGTTAACGACTATTGAGAAAGATTTTGTTAGCAATTTCAACGCTTTACTGTATTTGAAATTACAAGAACATTGTGGTCTTGATTTTGTTTATGATGGTGAAGCAAAACGTTCTGAAATGTATCGTCATGTTGCAAAAGATGTTGCAGGCTTTGAGGATCTTCCAGAGATGCTTCGTTCGCGTGGTCCCGATAGTTGGAAATCCTCTGTCTGTGTTAATGAACCAACGTTGAAGGAAGGAACGTTAGCAGGTTTAGTTGTTGATGAATTTAAACAAGTGAAGACGTATGCCAGTCATTCATTGAAAGTTCCATTAGATGATCCTTATATGATTGCGGTGATGAGTGATAATCGTTATTTTATGGAAAAATTACGTTCGGTGCATGCAGGTGATCCGAAGAAATTACGTTATGAAGCGAAACGAGAATTAGTTCTTGCTCTGGCGCGTGATGTTATCCGACCGCAAGTTGAAGCGCTTGCTTCTTTGGGTGCACAATGGATTCAATTAGATGCTCCGGCGGCGACACTTGACTTAGAGCATATTCCCATTTTAGTCGAAGGATTGAATGAATGTGTTAGGGGTACGTCTGGCGTAAAGTTTAGTGTTCACTTTTGTTATCCGCGTCGTGTTTCGTTAATGGAGAAGAGTGGGTATGAATTATTGTTTCCACACGTGTTGCAATTAGATTCGCGAATTGATCACTTCTCGTTAGAGTTGGCGAATGCTGATGATTATAAACCTGATTTGGCAGTGTTTCGACAGTACGCTGATCAACGGAAATTTGAAATTGGTGTTGGTGTTGTTGATATTACGCTGGAGAAGCAGTTGAAAGGAGAGATTGAGACAGTAGAGATTGTGCGTCGGCGTATAACTGAAGCGGCTACTGCTCTTGGTGATGAGAAATTAGTTTATGTTGCGCCGGATTGCGGATTACGACAGTTGTCGTTGGAGAGATCTGTTAGAATCTATGATTTGGTTGTGGAAGGAGCGGAGTTGGCGAGGAAAGGGTAGTGCTTATTTTTCTTAGAAAGGTATTTAAACAGATTTCAACTAATATCATAAATGGTTGAAATACTTACTTATTACATTCTCTTTTCGTTGTGGGGATTAGTCGTGCTTGGAGCGTTGATTAATGCTCTTATAAAGTTAGGCCAGACTCAAGGGACAATACGACAATTTTATGTCAAGGCTGGATATCTTTCTGGAGTTTTGCTTTTCTCTACGATTGTTTCTCTTTGTCTATTACTTTTTGGATATACTCTTTTTGGGATTGTTTTATTCTTTGCGGTAGATTTTCTGGCAATTATCTATTCATTGTTTACTTTGAAATCAACGTTTAAAGTACAACGGGAGATTAATGCTAAAATCGTTCTTGATAGTGGAAAGAGAAAGTTGAAGTGGAGTGATATTTTTACCCATTCAGGTTGGGTTCAATTGACTTTGCACTTTGGTCTGTTTCGAGCAGGCGTGGTTATTTTTATGGTTGATTTCTTGATGTTGTTAGCTCTATTTTTAATATTTAATCAATTTCTTTTAGATGGGAATGTAATTGATGCTTTAAGAGATGCGTTCTTTCTCGCTGTGGTTACAACTGCTTTCTTTGTTTATTCAATGAAGAAGAAATGATTGACTATTTTTTATACTCTTGAATATACTTTCATAAAATTATCTCTTTCCCGTTCATCTAAACCGCGAAGGCTTCTTTTTTCTTTTAGCATTGCTTCTAGACTTCTTATGCTCATTAATCTCAAATCTCTTGCTTTTTTGCTCTCTTTTTTTGGTACTTTATAGTCCTCTTCTAGATTTTCTCTGAGCACTACCTTATTTTCTTCGCTAACGAGTGGAAGTCTTTCAATAACAGTATAGATCAATGGTGTAATTAATGCCCCATGGGAAGGATACTGTTCTTCTTGGAGATAGTCTCCTGTTGCTTTGGCTAGACTTCTGATAGAGCGGTGATTTTTACCGATGCCTAATGGTTCATCTGGTCGAATTACTCCACTTGCTTGAAAGAAATATTGACTACCAATTCCAAGAAGTCCAATTGATGTTGATAATTTTAAACCCTTTCCAAAATCAGCATATTCTGTGTTAAATTGTTGTTTTTCGTCTTCACTTAGACCGACTAACGTTGGAGATTTAAAGAACAAAGTAGATAGGCTGTTTTCATCCCAGTCTGGATGTTTTATTCTCTCTGCTTCTGCCTGTTTCTGGATTGCCACTTGAATACGTTCATTGACACCATATCTAGCTCTGAATTCTGACTCCGCTTGGTTTCGTCGTTGACCTAATTCTTTTAATAAGGGAAGGTTCTGTTGATAGAGTTGTCCTAATTGGGAGGCTAAGTCTCGATATGTTTCAAAAACTGTAATTTCGACCATGATTTCTCTCAGAATAATGATCATTTAAAAACTTATCGAGAGGTTATTTCTTCTCTCCCCAATTCCATTGCACTTTTCCTTCTGTTCTGGGAAGAGAAAAATAGATTAAAGCAATGATTAAGATGGCGAAATCAAGAAGATAGTTGATAAAATCATTTCGGGACATTAATTCTGGTTGGAAGAGATTGTTCAAGTAGCCCGAAACTAAGATGAGACTCGTAAATATTCCCGTGACGAGCCATCCTTCCCAGGTAATTGGTACGAAGCCCCAGCCGTATGGTTTTGGTATGAACCATTTTTTCATCTTGTTGTTGGTGTTTTAGTACTATTTAAATTGTTTTCTTTAATCTCCAGAAATGCTCCCGCCACCAATAGCGGAAAGGCAATCGTGGCATCACAATGAACTTTGACATGCGGGGCATTGGTTTTTACTTTTCCCCAGGTAATTGCTTCCTCAACCCGCGCGCCGGAATCAGAGCCGTCAAATTCTTGGGCAGTATTGATGTATACTACATAATCAAATCCCTCTTTGAAGATATTGGCATTAAGGGCGAAATGCTTGCTGATGCCGCCGCCAAGAAGAATTCCTCCGGTCTTTTCACTATTTAATACAAGATCAACAATTAATTTCATCTCTTTACTGATGTCAATGAGAAAATCAGGATGGCTTTGTTTGAAGAAGTAAATTAAATCTCCCAGAGAACCATCAATTAATCCCGGACAGAAGACGGGAATATCATTCTTTGCTGCCCAGTATAAGACTGAACTTTTGTCATTGATGGCCAGGCCTAATTCTCTGATAAATTCGCTTGGACAGAAGACTTTTCCTGTTTCTTTTTGAATCTTGTAAATCTTCTCAAAGAATTCTTGCATGAATTTGTCAAAATAGGCAAAGCGATCATTTGGAACGAAAATATTTCCGGTACGATTAACTCCGCTCTCAAAGAGCATTTTTCCCGGAACATCAAATTGGCCGAGAACAAATGGTTTGAGGCATTTAATGATGTCCTCTTCAATCCCGCCAGCGGAGGTGACGAGAACCTGAACTTTTTTGTTTTTGACAAGGTATTTAATGATCTCGCGGTTGCCGGAGCTGACCTGATTAGAGGTATAGCTGAGGAAAATGGTGGCGTTCTCTCGCTGCATGGCTTTGACGATTTCTATTCCTTGTGCGAGGTGAGTGGCTTGGAAGCCATTTCTGGCAAACGATTGGATAAATTCTTGAAAGTTAAGTCCTTTCTCGAAATCGTAGCCTTCAATCTTTGGATGTCCTTCTAGTGTCATGCACTCTTTTGGTGCGTATTGATGATGTTGTTTTGTTGATGATCGTATTGATTGTTCTTTTGTTTGTTTCATGATTATTTCCTCTGACTAAAATTTGATTATTTTTAATGAGTGTTGGATTGTTTAATAGATAAATCTAGAAAAAAGAGTTGTTCTTAACTTCCTGCTTGACGAACTGAATCCATAAGTATTGTTAATTTGGCTTTATTTTTAAAAGTATCGTGTGGTTTTAGGATTTTTTGTAGTTACTGAAGTTCCACAATTTATTTAAAATAAATTGGAATTATTCATTTTATGATTTCATCTCATGAAGAATATCGCCATAAACGGACACGCTTGTTACGAGATGTTATTGATCGTGGTCTTGTCGGAAAGAGTCTTGTGGCTGCAGAAGTCGTTGCTGAACTTCCAGAAAAAGCGTATTCTAGTGGTGGTTTAGGAACTGTTTTTGGTTTTTATGATGCGGTTCAACTTGGTCCGGAAACAATACAAAAGCACTTGTTAGAGCTGTATCAAACGGATACTGAAGGTCTTACAAAGATGGTTGAAAAAGTAGAAGATGTTCTTGGGCAGCGTTTTGTTAATAGATATCGGGAATTGAAACAATATCTTCAGCAGAACGAGTAACATTAGACTAAAATTGGTTAGGAGATGAGGCTTTTTAGTTTCTGAACGGGACTTTTTGCTTTAGGAATGGCATGTCCAATTAAAACTCCTTGTGTTCCGAGTTTTAGTGCTTGTTGGAGATCCTCTTTTGAATGGACGCCTGCGCCACAGAGAACTGCAGTTTTTGGGCTGATTTTTTTGACAAGTTGTACTGCAGATAGGATGATTTCTGGTTTGGCACTAGTTACTGAAATTGTTCCGCCAATTAATTCTCGTGGTTCGTAGGCAATATAATCTGGATGGAGTTTTGCTATCTTTTTTATTTCTAGGAGATCTGATGCACAGATAATGGTGATGAGTTTGTTTTTTTGACAGAGAGCAACTGTTTTCTTGAGTTGTTGAAACAATATTTTCTTTTCGGAGTGATTTAAGATTGTTCCTGTGATTCCCAATGTCCGTAATTCCTCTGGCGAGATGTGGCCGGTAAATGCGCCAATCGGCGCTGGGTCGGCGTGTTGGGCAAAGATTTTGATAGAACTGTTTTGTGCTACTTCTGATAGGATATCTGTTGATGGGGCGATTCCAATACTGTATTTCTTTGATTTTACGGTTGCTATTTTTTTGGCAAGATTTATTCCTTTCTTTCCGATTGTTTCTGGATAAAGTTTAAAGTTAAGAAGAATTAATGGTTTCGAATTCGATTTCATGTTTATCTTCCTCTTTTTTTCATTTTATTAAGGCGTTGAAAAATATATCTTAGAACAAGGAGAGCGATAATTACGGGGAGAAGAATGAACAGTACTTTTACGATCAAAAAGATGAGGATGAAGAGAAAGATGATGATTCCTATGAGAATAAACTTGATTCTATTTCTGCTGGTGAACCATTTCATGTTTTAAGAGAAGTGAAAGGAGTATAAAAAGGATTCCCCAGCTGAGGGCTTGAGAAAAGATAAGAATACTCATTTTTGTGAAGAATTCTAATGGGAAGGTCTGGATTAAGAACGAGTCAAATGGGAATTGCCAATTTCCTTGCGGGAAGAAGATAGTGTGGAAGAGGGTGAAGATGGTGTTGAAATTGAGGAAGATGGCGAAGAGGATGAGGATAATAATTGAAATTGTTAGAAGTCCACTTTTGAGAAGAAGTTCTTTGATGAGACCTTTTTCTTTTTTAATGAAGTAAAGAGTTACTATGACACTTAAACCAAGAAGCCAGAATATTGTATTTCCTTTATTGAAGACTTTCTGAACATCTTCCATATGAAATCGTTCTGCTGCTGTATAGTTTCCCTCCAGTTCTGTTTTGTCTTGGAGATAATCAACGGCATTTTGCTGGTGGGTGCTGTAGTCGGTGAAGAAGATGGTTGTTTTGAACGAGAGAAAGAGGATGAAGAGGGGGAGAAGGATGATGATGCAATATTTTAGCCATTTGTTTACTTTTTTTTCCATTTACAATTGGGAGAATTAGTTCTAAAGTTTATATTTTCTTCTGTGGGTTAAAAAATAGGCTAGTATCTTTTCCAAGAGAATTAATGAAGTAACTCATTGATCTTGCTTGTTCTCTTTTCATTTGTTCGGAAACAAGATAGGCGCAAACAACATTTTGCGCAAAAGCACTAAATAATCCTGCTTCTGCTTCTAGTGAAGGTTCAAATCCTGCGGTTTGTGGTTTACTATCCCATTGAGGAACAATTCCATAAGGTGTTCTTATTAGATTTCCTGTTTCTATACATCTTTGTGATAGTCTACTTCTCTCTATCTCTTGAAGAAAGTCTTCTGCTGGTAAGGAAGTGAGTACATTTAATATTGTTTCTAGTGGCATACTATCGTAGAACGTGAGTATATTCTGTACACTTGCACAACGCGTTTCTTGTTGATTTACGATTTTTCTAACTTGAAAGTTAATACCAAGAACGGTTAGATCTTCGTCTTTTTGAATTTCAAATCCGAGTTCTGAAATATATGCCTCTATTGGAGAGACCATTCTAAGAGAACAAGGAGTTTGGCTTGCGGAAGGCATTAAGATATAATTCAACTGTTCTGTGGCATCGTTTTCTCCTTCTCTCACGTGTTGTGTATTGGTAAATGGATACAGTGGTGTTGGATCTAGTTGGCGTCCGTCAGCTAATTCTACCCAAACGTGATTATAGAAAATTTGTGCTTGATCAACACCATACACTACTTTTGCTTCTATGCCCCGAGTGTTGAGTTCTTGATGTAATCTCTCTGCACCTGCTCCGCAGTCATAGCGTTTTTCTGGATTTGGTGAAAATGGTATATTGATTCTTCCATTTTGGTAGGCGGCTGTATTCCGTAACACCGAACCCCAGCCATACTTTGTGGGATCATTGACGGCGCGTAGTTCCGCGAGAGGAAGATCGCTGTAGTCTTGTGGATAACTTGAATCTGTCATTTTTCTCTCAGAAGCGAGATTATTTATAAATCTTTAGTTGAGAAATCACTAACCGGTGACAACACTAAGCTCTCTCTGAGAAATCATCTGTCGTGGGATTAACAACCCTGCGATAATCTTCCGTCTTCATCTTGATTGAAATTTCTAACGAGCCGGCATTAAATGCCATATATTCTTCATTGAATAAAGCATTGTCAACAAGCATCTTGATCCCCAGAATATTTCCGAATGGTGGTACGGCTCCTGGTACTAAACTAGTTAGTCCAGCTAATTCTTCGGCAGTGGCGAAGCGAATATTTTTGCAACGAATGATTGTGCGTAAGGCTTTGGTGTCTAAACGTCTATCCGCAGGTAAAACTGCAAGGATAAATTCTTTGTCAGTTTTGACTAACAATGCTTTGGCGCCAATTTTTAGAGGTTCGCCACGTTCGCGGGCGGAATCCAGTGATGTTAATGTTGGTGCGTGACGCTTGCTGACGTACTGAATTTGATTTTTTTCTAATAGTTCAACAATTTTACTAAATATTTTCATTCATTTATTTTTTTCTCTGTGCTCAAAAAGATTTGTTGTCTGGAGTATCTACTTCTGCCTCTCCAGAATAGTGGTGGCAAGAACGAAAAGTTTAAAAGTGAGTTTTGTTTTTGTAAGTTTTCAAACTTTATGTATGGAGGTACAAAAAAGTGAACGAAGAAAATCAATTAGTTTCAGCATTGGTTACAAAGGACGGAAAACCAGTGCTGCCAGATCAGTTAAGAAATTTAGAAACAACGGTGGATGGTGTGAGAGTGGTGGTCAGCGATGTTACATTACACGGAAGAGTTCCTCGTGGAGATATTTACGTCGCTTTTCCAGAAAACGGAAAAAGATCTGCCATTGATGTTAGAGTTAATGGTGTTGCTCTTGCTTATCCACAGACGGCGTATGGTATGGTTAACCGCCAAATTGCTGCAAGTGGACATGCTCGTGAAAATGGAACTTTATCAAGAGCATTAAATAGCGCACTCGCGCCTTACGTTGGATTAATGAGTGTGTTCGAAGGCAAAGATTTTGCAAAATATCATTGGTAGAATTAAGGAGTAAGTTATAGAATTCTTTTTTTGTTTTTCTTCTATCTTTTTTTTTCAAAGATAATAATCCTACTTATGTCCTTGCTCAAGAAGCTTTTTCAATTGTTCAGAAATAAATTGTCCAGATGCTTTGCCTGCCAACTGTTTCATACACAAACCCATCAACGCGGGAAATGGCGCACCTTTGTTTTTCTCGACGACTTCTTTGATGATGTGATGAATGTTTTCAGTTCCCATCCGGGCGTAACGATCAAGATGATACGTTCCTTTGATCATATCAATCAAAACGTCGATGGCAATATCTTTATGAATTTGGTCTGCTGAAAGTGCGCGGAAGAATTCTCTGAGTTGTGCTTCTGTCAATAATTCGGGGTCAAGACTATATTTGCGACGGATTTCAACGGGAAGGGAGACTAGGACATCGGCAACAAACGCAGGTTTAATCTTTGGATATGTTGTAACCATTTCTTCAAAGAGAAGGACCTGGTCAGATTTAGCAACGAACTCTGCAAGATCAGCCCCTAAACCGTACTTCTGTTGGTATCGTACGATCTTTTCTGTCAATAACTCCGGTATCTTTATGGTTTTTAGATCTGGGTAAATTAGTGGAACATCTGTTTCTGGATACATTCGTGCCGCGCCGGGCATGGGGCGGAGATAACTTGTTGTCGCATCATCATTTGCCTTGCGTACTTCTTTGGGCACACCGTCCCAGAGTTCTTGTACACGTTGATAGACGGCGTTCAGTGCTCTTTGTGCTTTCTGATTTTCGTCGGCAACGAGGATGTAGGCATCATTTTGGGTGATCTTTAATGCGTTTTCAATTTGCGTGATCATTTCCGGAGTGAGATCGTATTTTTTTGGTTCGGTTCTACTGTATTCATCAGAATGAATGATTCCGCCGACACCGGCGATTGCTTTTGCTCTTCCGGCGAGTTCTGTTCCCAAGCGATAGCTTGGCGCCAGTTCTTTGCCAATTAATCCATTAAAACTATTTAATCTCATTCCGAGAACTCTGCCTTCTTTTTTCTGGAGCGCGCTGGCAATGATTTTGGATGTTGTTTTCGAAAAGATGGATGTTAAGTCAACAATAGTTAGGGAGTTTAGTTTTACTTTTGTTTTGGTTAGTTCGTCTTTGAGTTTTAGTAATTCTTCTTGTCGTTTGACTTCGTATTCAGCTAATAATGGGATTTGGCGTAAATCTTGCGCGCCTTTGATTTCTACTCTATTTCCTCCGTTGATAGAAATATTCACGTCTTGGCGAATTGTGCCGAGACCGCGTTTAACTCCTGGTAGGGAGCGGAGAAGCATCCCCAGATTTTTTGCAGTTTCTTGACATTGTTCTGGTGATGTAATGTCTGGTCCTGTGCCGATTTCAATTAATGGAATACCAAGACGATCGAGTCGGTATCTCTTTGTGTCGGATGAATCACTGATAATTTTACAGGAATCTTCTTCCAAAGAGATGTTTGTGATACTGACTTGTCCGTTTTTTGTCTGAATCATTCCCTGGCGTCCGATGAGTGCTGTTCTTTGGAAGCCGGAGGTATTTGATCCATCAACAACTGTCTTGCGCATCACTTGGATGATATCTGGGACATTTGCATTGACAAGTTTTGTAAATTGCAACGCCGTATAAAGTGCTTCTGGATTTACTTCGTGAGGCGGTTCGGAGTCCGTTTCGACTAAGCAGGTTGTGTCGTGATAGCCTTCATAGACAAATGTTTTGTCTTTCGCTTGTTCTTGAACGGCGGCGACATCGAATTCACCCGCTTCTCCGGCTGAAGCCCGGAGTTTGCGCTGAATTGTGAAATGAGATTGGTCGTCTCTTAGGAGGGTGGGACAGGAGCAGAAGAGTTTCTTGCCTTCTAACTGCTGGTGAATTTCTATACCACATTTCATTTGGATGTTTTTCGATGTCATTGTTTTAGTTATCGTGAGCCGAGATGAATTCGAGGCGAACTCCCTTACCAGATTTGGGAAATCTGTGTGGGTTAATTTCTATTCCGCATTTCATTTGGATGTTTTTAGGGGACATGTGATGATAGAAAGAATGGTTGTTTAAAAAAGTAACGAAAGAAAAAGAGAAATTTTCAGCAAAAAGATATTTAAAGTTTTGAGCTAAAAAGAGTCTAATAATGTCACTTGAAGACCTCTCTGCGGAAGAATTTGTACAAACTGTTGATATTAGCTTGCATTTTTGTTCGAATCTTCAGAGTTATAACTCTCAAAGTTCTCGAATTTATCAAGTTGAACGGGATGGAATGTTATATGTATTGAAGGCTGTGCCTCATTCTTGGACTTGGCGTTTTGGACACTTAAAAGGTGAAAGAGCCGTACTACAAGAGATGATGAATGCCAATGGTATTACTCATTTGGTTCATGATTATGGTACAATTAGAGATAATGAAGAAAAAGAATTTTACGAAGCAATACTCAAAGAATATGCTGAAGGTGATGCTGTTCGGAATGTTGATCTTACGATGAAACTAAGAAGAAGATATGCGGCACAACTGACATCGATTGTAAAATCATTTCATAGTTTTGGGCTCAGTGGATTGGACTTAAGAGCTGATAACGTGATTGCTTCTCCAGATCGTCAGCGAATTACGCTTATTGACTTTTATCGTGAAGATATTGCTTCTCTTACTTATCAAAAACAAGATTTGGCTGCAGCGAGGGGTTTGTTTTTATGAGTAGTTCTCTCTGTTATGCAACACCTGAAGAGTTCGTCAAGGCAGTAGATCCAAGTTTGGAGTTTCTAAAACGTTTCAAAGGGTCTTGTTCTATGGGTGATCTTGTTTGTCAAGTGCGTCGAGAAAATATATTCTATGTTCTTAAAGCCAGAGCTAGATTTAATCCCCAATTCTCTTTTTTGAGCTTTGAACGCTATGCTTTAGGTAAACTTTCTGATGTTGCTGGAATTAGCCATTTAGTTTCTGATTATGGGGTTATTGATAGAACTTTTCTTACAATTTTAAAAGAATATGCCACGGGCAAAGTATTATCCCCTGTTGGAGGTATTGATGTTGGTGATATACCTCTCTCTTACCGAGAAAATTTGTGGTCACAACTCACCGATACTGTGAGAGCACTAACCAGTAAAGGATATTTTGCTCTCGATATTGTTGGCAGGAATCTAGTTGTTTCGCCTAACTATCAACAAATAACGCTGGTTGATGCGTTTTACAATACCAAAGATCAAATTGCTGATATTCCTCTCCAGATGATAGATATACTATTTAGAGAAAATCCTAAATCAACGTAAAACTAACTGCTCCAGCCATCGCTGCATACGAACCAATAATCAACGTCTTGATGAGGATTGCTAATTCCGGCGATAATGCCCCAAATAACCACAATGCGATAAACTCGACAACTAAAGAAATAACATAGAGGGTAATCAGTTTGCGGAAGACAATGCCTTTCCCTCTCTTTTTGATAAAGTCTTGTTCATTCTTATAAATTAAGAGCGAGGAAATGAGAAGAATAAATGTAAGTAGGCCGAGGATATTCCACCATGATAGATTATTGGCGAGAGCATCAAGATTGAGAATATTCCTTCCCAGACCAACACCGAGAAATGCTCCAGCTGTGCCGCGGATAATTTCGAGAAGATGTTTTCGTTTAAATGTGAATTTGCCAAGAGTAAATAAATCTCGTTCGATGCGATCTTCTTTTTGTTTGATCTCGGTTTGTTTCTTCAAGACTTCTTGTTCTTCTCGTTCGATCTTTGTTTCAACTTTTCCTAAGAATGATAATTTCTGTTCGATGCGAGAAACTTTTTGCAGAACGAGATCTAGTTTGTTTTTTTGCTGACCTCTTTTTTTCACAGTAGTGGAAGGTTTCTCGTCTATAAAAATGTATCGGCAGACAATATTCTCCCGGCAGTAAATGATCTTGTTCGATTCATCACTGGACGAGAGAGAGAAAGACTTAAATATCATCGTTGTTTTCAATGGTGTAATTGAGGTCGATGTATAGCTTTGCGGAAGTAAAGCGTTGTTATGGTACAATTTGAAATTTCTACAACAGAAGAAGATGATGAACCCCCATTGTTTGATTTTTGGGATTCACGGTCAATTCCACAGTCTCCGGTTATCTCTAATGAAGATGATTTGGTTGCAGCGCTCTATTCTGCACCGGTTACAGAATATGTCAGCTGTCCAAAGATCATCGTTGAAAATACTGATGTTGTGTATTCGGTTTTATCATTAGACTTTGGAGTTGGGAATGCTCTAGCTGATGATGTCATTTCTCCATTGGAAATGATGCTTGATGATACAAAGAGAACTTTTGATCGGGCAATGGTTGATTATATCTTTGATGCTCCTTCCATTCTGAATGATGAAATGGCGGTTGATCGGGAATTGATGACTGATGGTCAAAAAGCAATGCTGCCTTATCTTCAAAGATTGGAAAGGGGAGCAATTGAGAATGAGAACTCGGCCTATAGACGTCTCTCGGGCTATAATGCTTTGGGGTCTTTGAATTAGATTTTTTTACTTTCTTCCTGTTTTCATTTCATTTTTCCCGAACATTTTTAAAGGGGTGGTCCCCTTAATATTTCTAGATAATTTTATATTAAGCCATGACCGATTTCATTCAGCAATTTGGACTGTTGTTTTTAGTAGTAGTTGTTTGTTCTTATGTGATCAAATTACTCCGCCAGCCGATTATTATTGGTTACGTTATCTCTGGTCTGATTTTTAATTTTTATCTTGTTAAAGACAATTTTGATGGTGAACAGATTATTATTCTTGCTGAATTAGGAATTACCTTTTTATTATTCTTGATGGGTTTGGAATTCGACTTGAAGAGTTTGAAGTATCTTGGGAAAGATATTCTTCTCTCTACGACACTGCAGTCGATTGTTTTTTTTAGTCTGGGGTATTTTGTTGGTTCTTCATTTGGCTTCAGTCAAGCGGCTTGTGTCTATTTGGCAATTTTATTTATGTTTAGCAGCACTCTACTTGTTGCAAAGTGGCTGGAAGATAAGAAAGAGACAAATACGTTGCATGGGAAGATCACTCTTGGAACATTAATTATTCAAGACTTGTTTGCAATTATTGCGTTGACGGCGCTTAATGTGCTTCAAGAAAAAGAGATGATCCAGATAGTTCTAGCACCGTTTAAAGGTCTGCTGTTAATTATCATGGGTATTGTTCTTGCTCGTTATTTTTTGAATAAACCACTGCGTTTTGCGAGTAAATATCCCGAATTATTGTTTGTTTTTAGTTTGGGTATCTGTTTTCTCTTTGTGGAAGTTGCTCCGCTGCTTGGTTATTCGGGGACAATTGGGGCATTTATTGCGGGTGTTACATTGGCAAACACGATTTATAAGAATGATATTCTTACGCGTCTTAAACCACTGATTGTTTTCTTTAACATTCTTTTCTTTGTTGGTTTAGGTTTTCAAATGAATTTTGAAATCAATTTAACGTTTATCTTTTTAGTTCTCTTACTATTGGGAATCTGTTTTGTGGCTAAGCCATTTATCTCTTATTTGACGTTTAAGAATCGAGGTTATGATTTGAAATCTTCGTTTATTAGTAGTATTCATCTGGCTCAGTTTAGTGAATTTGGGATTATTATTATTGGGCAAGGTGTTTTTACGGGAGTTATTGGCAAGGAAATGACATCTATTGCGATTACGACAGTTATTCTTAGTATGATCATTTCTTCTTATTTTATCAAGTATGATCGCAACATCTTTGGACTTGTAGAGAGGCAACTGCGGTTTATCGATCGTTTCTTCCGAAAAAGAAAGATTCATAACACTGTGATGGAGCGGGGTGCTAACATTATCTTTTTTGGCTATTATGATCTAAGTAAGGAGTTATATGGAAAATTTGAAGTGATGGGCAAGAAAGTGGTTGTTGTTGAAAATGATCCTGAGAATATTGAGTTACTTAAAAAGGAAAATATTCCCTATTTATATCATTCTGCAAGTAATCCAGAGTTCTTTAATCACTTTCAGTGTGATGCTGCGGAATTGGTTGTCTCCAGTTTAGTTGATTTGGATGAGAATAAAGCAATCATTGAACATGTAAAGAAGATGAATTCGCAGGCAGTAGTAATTGCTACGGCAAAAAATATTCGTGACTCATTGGCGTTGTACGAAGCAAATGCCGATTATGTTATTTATCCGATGTCCATTAATGAACAGCATGTTTCCATTCTATTGGAAGATTATACTACGGATATCAATAAAGTTATTGGTAAGAAAATTATGGAGATCGCCCGTTTGAAAGAGCGTGAGCAGAAACAGAAGCAAACGGTGGAGGAGAATAAATTTTTGGATATTGATAATTTCATGGAGATGACGCTATTGAAAGAACCGTTGAAAGTGATTAAAAGAACTTTGAAAAGATAATCAAAGTTCTTAAAGAGAATTTTTGCCTATCGTGTAAAATTCTCTTAAAAAGACGTTTAAAGGGGGGAAATAGTGATTTTATCTTCCCATTTCTTCTTCTAGAATTGGTCTGATTTTTCTCCATAACGAAGTTGGAATGTTTCGTTGTTCGTGAACTCTAAAATAGGTCTCGCGAAGTTCTTGCTCTCTGGCCTTTGCTTCGGGATAGAGTGTTTCTTTGAATAATGTGATTAAATCTCCTTCTATGCCTCGATCGGCGGCGAGTAAGAACGCAAATAATTGTTCATCTTCATGTGATTCATTCTTTTCTCGCTGCTGTAGACTTTTATAGTTGCTAAAAACGGGATAAAATTTTTTATTTTTCAATGAAAGCATATCTTTTAGGCCGACAGATGAGGGGTCGAAACCTAATGCGCTCATAAAAATGTAGCAGAGAGCACATTTTGGACAGGAATTACACCAGCGGTTGTTTTCTGCGCCTTCGTTATCAACATGGCATGACATTTGATATTGGGCATAGTGTGGATAGCGTTGATAGAGAATTTTGGAAACGGCAATTTCATGGAGCGGCTGGACGAGCGATGTGGCTTGGACGGAACCATTTGATACGGTGTGGAGCATGGAATTTAAGTGTTGGATCCATTCTGAAGATTGGTCAAAGTAGGGGTTGTATCTAAAGCCATCTCTACTGATGAATGATTCATTACAGGATTGTTCATGTCCGAAGATCATGTATCGCGCGCTGTAAAAAGAATTAAACGGGAGTAATAATAGAAAATATTCTGTTAATTGGCTAGCCCAACCTAGTTCTGTTTCATCAATATCCCAGTGGCCATAGAAGCGAAGATCGCCTAATCCATTATGGACGCGATGAATTTTCATGTCAAACTCGGCTTCAAATTGTTGAATGAGTTGTTCTTTATGTCTGTAGTCAAAGGTGCGAAAGTGTTCGTTGCGGTAAATGACGTTCCAATCGGGTTCACTAACTGTCACTAACTGTGGTTTAAGACCTACTTCTTGTGCTAAACCCAAGCTGACTAAACTTTCTTTACCAAAAGTCATTGTATTAACACTGCGCTCTCGAGTATCCAGCGCTTCTATTTTTGGGAGAGAACTCTCAGTGAATGAGAAGGTACTATTGGCAAAACGTCGGAGGTACTCTTCTGTTTTTTGTTTATCAGCATGAGCATCAAATAATAACAGATTGAAGAGAAGTTCGCGGAAAGAAGATTTTAATTCTGGTAAAGGAGTATCGTATTGGATGTGGGGGAGATTAAATGTTACTCCTAATTCCATGGAAGAGAGAAAAGCAAGATTATTGCGGATTGTTGTTTTGATGCGTTCGGGGCAGGTATCCCAGATTTCTTCTGGAAACATAACTTTAAAACGTTTATAGAACGGTCCTTGTCTTAGTGCTAGTGAGATTCCCTCTTCTCGCGTTTTCGTACTGACACTTAATGGTTCAGCGGTTAAAGGACCAAAACCGCGGTGAGTCTCTGGTTCAGTGTATTGTTGTTGAAGCCAGAGGTCAACAATAGGATCTTCTGAAGGCGGAGCACTAAACAAAAGACTTCCTTTTTTATCCATCACTCTTTTTTTTGTCGTCAGCAATGTTTTTAGAATATTTTTCTAATATAAAAAGGCTTTGGTTTTTTTCAGAAATTTTTAATACTTTTTTCTACTTCTTTTTTATTTTTTCTTTCTTTTTTACTTTCTACGACGACAAAAAATAAATCAAAAAGAATTTAAACTCGCGTTGATATTCTGTTGATTATGTCCCTCATGTTATCACAAAAATTATTTTCTTCTGGAAAATTGTGGCTTTCACCGATGGAAGGGGTTTCTGATTTAGGTTTTCGAACGCTCTGTTCTCGTCGTAGAGCGTCATTAACTTTTACAGAAATGATTCGCGCTGATGGATTGGTGCGGGGAAACAAAGCAACGCTTTCATTGATTGATACTTTTGACAAATCTGTTCCTACGGGGATCCAATTATTTGTGACAAAGCCCGATGTTTTGAAAAAATCGTTGGCAATGATCCGTCGCGGGATGGAAGAAAAAGATGGACGATTTTCTAATCTGTCTGTTATTGATTTAAATTTTGGCTGTCCTTCTCCGGAAATTATTAAACTTGGCGGTGGACCGGCGATGTTGAAGCGAACAGAGAGGATGAGGGAGCTGTTGACGATTCTCCGTCGAGAATCGCCTCTTCCCTGTGGGATTAAGATTCGCTTAGGTCTTAATGAACGCGAGAAGCAGGCGAAAGTATATCTGCGTGTTGTTGAGATGGCTAATGATTTGGGATTGGATTATCTTACTGTTCATCCAAAGGTTGCTAGTGAAGATTCTCGCGCGCCAATTGATTTTGCGGCTTTGCAGGAGATTATTGATCATGCGACTATTCCTATTGTTGGAAATGGTTTTGTTGTTGATGGTCTGAGTGCTAAAAAGATGTTGGATATGGGATGCTCGGCGGTGATGATTGCTCGCGCTGCAGTTGGTAATCCCTGGGTTTTTGAAGAGATTGAACATTATTTGAAGACGGGGAAAGAAAAAGTTGTTCGGAAAGATTATGCTGCTGTTTGGAAGGAATACAAAACAATTGTCGAAAAGTATGGGACGAAGGAGAAGTATTTTGAGTATCATAAGAAGGTGTTTGAGTTGCGAGCGAAAGGGGATGTTGGGTTTCATTCTCCTTCAAGGATATTGAAGTGGGTGTGAGAAGAGTATTTTTTGGATTTATAAAAAAGGCCACAACCCACTGGTCAAGTACACGACGAAGGTATATAAATGAGTAATCTTCTTAACAATTTTATGAAAAAAGAATTGATTTCGACTTTAACAAAGACGTTTGAAGATTACGCTCATGTGAAGGAAGGAGTGGAATATTGGTTTGCAAGAGATTTGCAGGAACTCTTAGGCTACACTAAATGGGAAAATTTCAAATTAGTTATTGAGAAAGCAAAAGAGGCATGTACGAATTCTGGGCAAGAGATACAAGATCATTTTCCCGATGTCAGGAAAACGATAGCTATGCCCAAAGGAGCAACGAAAGAAATAGAAGATTTTATGCTTACTCGATACGCTTGTTATCTCATTGCTCAAAATGGTGACCCCAGAAAAGAAGAAATTGCATTTGCTCAGAGTTATTTTGCGATTCAAACAAGGAAACAAGAGTTAATTGAACAACGAATCGCCTTACAAGAGAGATTTGAAGCAAGAAACAAGTTAATTGCATCCGAAACAGAATTGTCTCAGCTAATTTATGAACGAGGGGTTGATGCCGATGGCTTCGCAAGGATCAGAAGCAGAGGTGATGAAGCACTATTTGGTGGGATTACCACGTTGCAGGTGAAAGAAAGAATGAAAGTTCCTAAAAATCGACCCGTCGCTGATTTCTTACCAACTGTAACAATTACGGCGAAGAATTTAGCAACAGAAATGACTAATTTTAATGTCAAAAAAGAGAATTTGAATGGGGAAAATAAGATCACTACTGAACACGTTAGAAATAATACTAAAGTAAGGGGCATATTAGTAGATAGTGGTATTGTCCCTGAAGAACTGCCTGCTGAAGAAGATATTCAGAAGTTGCAACGAAAAGTTAAGAATGATCAACTAGAGATCGCAGAAGATTCGAGGAGAAAAGAACAGAAACGACTGATCAGTTAGCTCCTTTCTTTCTCTTTTTCATGTTCTCAAGAGTTTTATCTCCTCTATTGGTAGGATGAAGATAGCTAGAAGGGTGTCTATTTGCTGGGTCTTCACTAATACGTTCAACTCGTATCTCGTCAGAATCTTCTAAACTCTGAATATGTGCTTTGAGACTTTCGGGATTAGTTCCTACTTTCTTGTTTAATTGATTGGGATGAATGCCTGGATTTTCATGCACTTGTGTTAATATCTCTTTTTTAAGATCGTAAAAAGAACGCTTCTTCATTTTTACAATATTGTAGGAAGTTTTAAATATATCTGATTAACAATATTGTATAACAGATGCCTACTCTACATTGGATTGGAAAAGAAGCAGTTGTCAATCACGACAAAGAAGTGCCGTTCAGGCTTCTCAAGAAGGTTAAAGCTCATTCTGTTGGCGAGAATTCTCAAAATTTGATCATTCACGGTGATAATTTAGAAGCTTTGAAGGCTCTCATGCCTTATTATCAAGGAAAAGTAAAATGTATCTATATTGACCCTCCTTATAATACGGGAAATGAAGGCTGGGTTTACAATGATAAGGTTAATTCTCCCAAGATTAAGAAATGGCTGGGAAAAGTAGTTGGCGGGGAAGCTGAAGATTTATGTCGCCATGATAAGTGGTTATGTATGATGTATCCTCGGTTGAAGTTGTTGAGAGATTTATTGAGTGAGGATGGGGTTATTTTTATTTCCATTAATGAGGATGAGCTTTTTAATTTAAACTATCTTTGTAATGACATATTTGGTGATGATAATTACCTAACTACTTTTACTGTAAAAGTTAGACATGAAGATAGGATTCTGAAGGGAGATAAAGATTTTCATGAGGTAGTTGAGTATTTACTCCTATTTAGAAAATCTAAGCAATTTAAGACGGTTAAAAGAATATTCGATAATACTTCCGTAGAGGAATACCTCTATTCGATAGAAGAATTGAATAAAAATATTCCAGAGACCATTATTGGAAATAAACGAGTGTGGATATTAAAACCAGGTGAATTTAAGATAATCAAGAAAAATCCATCGGAGAAAAATTTAAAGAAAATAAATATTCGTGGTTCTATTAAAGAGGGAAATAGTAGCGGTAGATTTTATATGAACTATCTTTCTAAGTTAAAAGATAAGCGGGGGTATCTCTTTAAAGTTGAAAATATGGGTGATGATGCTACTGGGTCTAGATATTTTTTGATGCCTTCTTCTGAAAAGAAGTTAAACGGTGATTATTTCCAGGGAGTTCCCCAAAATAGGGAAGTAACAAAAGAAGTACCATTTGCAAACTTTTTGGATTTCACTTTTGATTTTAATAATGTGGGATATGAAGGAGATGTAGATTTTCGGTTTGGAAAAAAGCCAATTAACTTTATCAAGAGAATATTTGAGATGGGTGGTGTTAAAAATGACAATAACGCTATAATCCTAGACTCATTTGGAGGTTCTGGTTCTACTGGCCATGCGGTTCTAGACCTAAACAAAGAAGATGGCGGAAATAGAACTTTTATTCTTGTTGAAATGGAAGATTATGCTAAAGATATTACCGCAGAAAGAGTTAAACGAGCTATTCAAAAATATGACTACAGAGACGGCTTTGAGTATTGTGAGTTAGACAAACCATTATTCAACGAAGATGGTAAGATAGATGGGGATTGTACTTTTGAACAATTAGCAACATATGTTTACTTCACGGAAACGAATACGAATATCGACAAGAAATCCATTTCTAAGCCATTTGTTGGAGAATATAATGATACAGAATACTATCTTTTGTTCCAAGGGAAAGGAAAGAATGTTCTTACTAAAGATTTTCTCAAAAAAGTAGACAATGGCACAAAGAAAAAGGTAATTTATGCGGACAAATGTTTGATTGATGAGAAGACGTTGGAGAAACAGAAGATTCAGTTTAAACAAATTCCGTATGAAGTGAAGGTGTATTGAAATGGAAAAAGTCTTATCAAAAATGAATGAGTTAAAAAATAAATTCGAGATTTTAAAGAAAAAAAGTTATAGAGAAGGTGGAGAAGAATATTCTTCGGTAGTTCAATTCTTAGAAAGAGCAATTGATAGAATTTATCCCGAAAAAGATGCAAAGAAATTGAAGAGTCAGCTTTATTTTATTACTTACATTGCAAGAGAGAGATCCGAGGCAGAAAAACAAGAAGAATATACTCAAGAGATTAATATGGCTCTGAGAGTAATTAACACCGTTCTCGAAGAAGCTGAAGTTTTTGGTTTTAATGATTTTAACCCAGCAAAAGAAAAAATTGAGACAGAAGCAAGCGTTAAAGCTGGAATTTTCACTCTTAGAAGGAAAAAAACCAAAGAGAAATAAAATGATCCTCAAAAAATACCAGCAAAAAACATTGGACAGAATCCAGGACTTTCTTAGAGAGCTATCTTTCTTCAAAAATACAGAATATGCTTTTATGTCAATGACTAAACAGCCCTACAAAGATGAATTCTTTGGGAACACCATTCCTTTCATCGGCATTAAAATCCCCACCGGTGGAGGAAAAACTCTTGTTGGCTGTCATGCCACAACTCTTATCCTAGATTTCTTGAAAGAAAAGATGTCCAAAGGAATTGTAATGTGGTTTGTGCCATCCGAAGCGATCAAAAGTCAAACCCTAAGAAAGTTTAAAGATCGGAAAGATGCCCACAGAAAAATTCTCGATGAATACTTTGACAATAATGTAAAGATTTTCTCCAATGAAGAAGCGTTGAAGATTCGCAAGGAAGATGTTGACAACAATCTCTGCTTTATCATTTCAAGTCTTGATGCGTTTAGAAAAGAAAAATCACTTCAAAATAAATACAAAGTATATCAAGAGAATGGCGCACTTCTAAACCATTTTGAACAGATTGAAGACTCGAATATTCTGGAAAAAGATGAATCGGGAATAATCAAATCTCTGGCCAATGTTATCCGGTTAAGCAATCCTTTAATCGTAATTGATGAAGGGCATAAAACTAAAACCAATCTTTCTATAACTTTTCTCAAAGAACTTAATCCTAGCTTCATCATAGAATATACTGCTACGCCACGACCAGAGAGTAATATTCTTGTTGAAATTCATTCTTCTGAACTAAAAGCTGAAGAGATGGTAAAGTTACCTTTAGTATTAGAAAGTCACACCCAGTGGCAAAACGCCATTTTGCAAGGAGTATTACGAAGAGAAGAATTAGAAAAACTTGCTAAAAAAGAGAACATACGTCCAATTGCCCTGTTGCAGGCTGAATCTGATAAGAACGATGATAAAGATATTACGGTTGATCGAATAAAAAAATTTTTAATCAAAGAGCGAAAAATTCCAGAGGACGAGATAGCTATAGCTTATAGGGATGTCAATGAAATTGCTTCTATTGATTTATTTGCAAAGAATAGTAACATCCGATATATTATTACTGTAAGTAAGCTTGCTGAAGGCTGGGATTGTTCTTTTGCCTATATTCTAATTTCTGTGGCTAATATCGGTTCTAAGATAGCAGTTGAACAAATAATTGGGAGAATTATGAGGATGCCTTATGCAAAGAGAAAAGCGATTGAAGATCTCAACCGAAGTTATGTTTTTGCTTCGGCACGCAATTTCAATGAAGCGGCAACACAGATTATCTCTGGCTTAGAAAGCAATGGATTCAGCAAATCGGATTTAATTAACTCAGAAAGTAAAGATAAGAAATATGAATTCGATGTTGAACGAAGAATAGATGAAGATTTTAGCATTCCTTTAGTTGCCTATAATAATGATGAATTAACGTTTGAAGATCTCATTGGAGAGGATTTTCAGCTTCACAAGCAAGAAGCTGGATTTAACTTTACTGTTCATTATGATAATGATGGAAGGGCTATTATTGATATCAAAGAGGGCGACAAATGGATGCGTGGTGCTCAGCAAACGCTGAAGCTTACGTTTCAGGATAAACTTTTTTCTCAGAAAGAGCTTGTTCAATGGTTAGATAAAAAGCTCCGCTTCACAATGCTCGATAAAGATGATAAAATACTTTTCTTGAATAAAGTAATTGACAATATCAAAGGATATTCTATCGCTGATCTAGCGGTTAATCGCTATGTCTTGGAGGCACAATTAGATGATCTGATAAATAAACTATTAAGAGAGTACGCTCAAAAGAGGTTCGAACAATTACTGAAAGCAGGGAGAATTAGATTAGTCCAGTCAGAGAAATTTTCTACAGAGATAACGCTATCCGAAGATTCGGGACAGGAATTTAATCGGAATTATTATCTCAAGATTGATAAACTGAATAAAGAAGAGCAAAAATTTATCGAGCGGCTTGATTTGGATACTTTGCCAAATATTCGATTTTGGATTAGAAACAGAGAACGGAAGGATCCATTTTACTTGCAGGGATGGCAGAAGAATAAGTTCTATCCAGATTTTATTGCCGTAACTCACAAAAAGAATATTCTTGCATTAGAATGGAAAGGAGAAGATAGGATTAGCAACGAAGATACGGAATATAAAGTGCAAGTAGCAAAAATGTGGGAGAAATTGGGCGATGGAAGATTACATTTCTTCTTAATCCATAATGGTAATATCGAAGAAGTTCTAAACAAGATAAAACTTTTATGATTTCTTCTTTTCCATCTCCTTTATCTCTTTTGTCGTCGTGGCCTGCTCTGCCTTCTTATCATCCCTAAAATGTAAAAAGCGCGGGAATCGCAACGCTAATCCTAACGTGTGATATGGACTTTTGGTAATCTCGGCAGCAAGAACTTCTACGACAATCTTCGGTTCGAACCAGACATCGGGTTCCATTTCTCGCGAAACATTCACGCGTACTG